>OGRA01002903.1_pt1 | contig 13717 bp, 7 predicted proteins | sample 1553351 | NCBI WGS metagenome assembly OGRA01 (sample SAMEA2580056, study PRJEB22360) | human gut metagenome | biome: human gut; feature: human-associated habitat; material: faeces | place: Denmark | collected 2008/2010
CGCTTGCAATGGGAAACGCCTTTCTTTTGGACGGTCACACCGCCCGTTTTCTTTCCACGGAAAGAAAATGGGGGGTGTGATCTTGCGGCGCGCACGCCGCATAACCCCGCGCGCCCAGGGGCGCGCAAGAAACTCCCCCTTACGGGGAAAGTGAGGAACATTTTCATGATTTTCAAAAAATCCGGCCCGCCGGAATGGCTGCTCGTCTGTTTGGGCAACTACGGCAAGCAGTATGAAAACACCCGCCACAACATCGGCTTCATGGCCGCGGAGCGCCTGATCGATAAGCGAGATCTTCGCTGCAACCGCCTGCGCTTCCGCGCGCTGACGGAGGTCATCGAATTTGGCGGGGCGAATGTGCTTTTGATGATGCCGCAGACCTACATGAACCTCTCCGGCGAGGCTGTGGGCGAGGCGGCGCGGTTCTATAAAATTCCCGCCGACCACGTCATCGTCATCTCCGACGATATTTCGCTCCCGCTCGGCAAGCTCCGCGTGCGCGGCAGCGGCAGCGCGGGCGGACACAACGGCCTCAAGAACATCATCGCGCACCTCGGCACCGACGCTTTCCCGCGCGTCAAGGTCGGTGTCGGCGCGCCGGAGCACGACATTGTCGACTGGGTCATCGGCCCGTTCACGGCCAATGAGCGCAAGGTCATCGACGGTGTGCTTGACCGCGCGCTCGGCGCGGCGGAGTGCATCATCACCGACGGCGTGAGCGCCGCGCAGAACCGCTACAACGGCTGAACGCTTTTTGCCGCCAAAATTTAAAAAATCGACATAGACTTTTTGCCAAAAGCCTATATAATAAAATGACTGACGACCACGGGCATGACCCGCCGCGGCTGCGGCGGATCTGCCCTTTTGCGCGCTGCGGGAGGAGGGATACGGCATGGCGCAGGGGATGAACAAACTCAATGAAGCGCTCGCCGCTCTTCCCGAGGTGCGCGAGCTGCTGCTCTCGCTTGACGCGGGCACATCGCCCATCGCCGTATCGGGTCTTTCGGGTGTGCACCGCGCGCAGCTCACCGCTGCCGTGCGGCACAAGACACAGCGCCCGCTTTTGATCGTCTGCGCGGATGAAAACGAGGCAAACCGCATGGCGGGCGACCTGCACGAGCTGCTCGGTGAGGACGTGAGCCTGCTGTTCGCGCGCGAATGGCAGCTGCGCGACCGCGTGTTCGCCTCCCACGGCTGGGAGCAGCAGCGCATCGGCTCGCTGTGCAGCCTTGCCGCCGGAAAAGCGCCAATCCTGGTCGCGACGGTCGATGGTCTGATGCAGCGAACGCTCCCGCCCGACGCGCTGCGCGGCGCGGTGACGGACATTTCGCTCGGCGACCGCTTTGACCTGAACGCGCTCTCGAAAAAGCTTGTCGAAAGCGGCTATACGCGCGCGGAAACGGTCGAGGGCGTCGGCCAGTTCGCGCTGCGCGGCGGCATTCTCGACGTCTGGTCGCCGCTGAGCGCGCCCGTGCGCGTCGAGTTTTTCGACAACGAGGTCGACGCGATGGGCGAATTCGACGTGACGACCCAGCGCCGCACGCAGAACGTCAAATCCCTGACCATTCTGCCCGCGGCAGAGGTGCTGCCCGCCCTCTCGGACGGCGGGCGCGAAAAAATGCTCGAGCGCCTTGGGCGCGCCGCGCAGAAGATCGCGAAAAAGGCCGAGGACAGCCCCATCGTCCAAACGCTGCGCAGCGACATCGAGCGCCTTCGTAATGACCTGCCGCTCGGCGGCATGGACCGGTATCTCGCCGCGTGCTACCCCGACGAAGTCTGCGCGCTCAACTATCTTTCACCCGACACGCTGATCGCCGTCAGCGACGGCATGCGCGTTTTGGAACGCAGCAAGAACTACCACTGGGAGCTCTCCGAGGACGTAAAGCCCCTGATCGAAGAGGGCATTTTGTGCGGCGAATTCGCCGCGCTCGCGCTGAGTCAGGAGGCATTGAGCCATCGCATGGGCGCGTTCCCCGTGCTGCTGCTCGATTCGCTCCCCACGTCGCGCAATCTGCTGCCGCCGAGGGCCATCCTCAGCATGAACGCGCGCTCGCTGCCGTCGTACGGCGGCAGCCTCGAGACCGCCGCGGGCGACATGGAGCGCTATCTTGGCGCAGGCTGCGGCGTGCTCGTTCTCTGCGGCAACGAAACGCGCGCGAAAAACTTCCGGCGCCTTTTGAAAGAGCGGAACATCCGCGCGCAGCTCAACTTGAAAAACGACCGCCTCCCCGCCCCGCACGAGACCGTCATCGGCCTCGGCGCGCTGAGCGCGGGCAGCGAATATCCACAATTAAAGCTCGTCATCCTGACCGAGGGCCAGCTGACCGCTCCCCTCTCCGGCAAGCGCGCAAAGGCGCGGCCAAAGAAGGAGACATCCGCGCGCGCCGCGCTGCGCTCCTATGAAGACCTCTCCCCCGGCGATCTCGTCGTGCATGTCCACCACGGCATTGGCCGCTTTGCGGGCATCGAGCGCATGCGCGTCGACGGCGTGGACAAGGACTATATCAAGATCTGCTATGCGGGCAACGACAGCTTATACGTCCCCGCGACGCAGCTCGACATGGTGTCGAAATACATCGGCGGCCATGGCGAGGACGAGGACGGCCAAATACGCACGAAGCTCAGTAAGCTCGGCGGCACGGACTGGTCGCGCGCGAAAACGAAGGCGCGCGCCGCGGCAAAGGACCTCGCCAAAGGGCTCATCGCGCTCTACGCTGAGCGCCAACGCCGCCCGGGCTTCGCCTTTTCGCCCGACTCCCCGTGGCAGAAGGAATTTGAAGAGGCCTTCGACTACGAAGAGACCGACGATCAGCTGCGCGCCATCGCCGAGATCAAGGCCGACATGGAGCGCAGTACGCCGATGGACCGCCTGCTCTGCGGCGACGTCGGCTACGGCAAGACTGAGGTCGCGCTGCGCGCCGTGATGAAGTGCGTGCTCGACGGCAAGCAGGCGGCCATCTTAGTGCCGACCACCGTGCTCGCCCAGCAGCACTACGCGACGGCGCTGAACCGCTTCCGCTCGTTCCCCGTGCGCATCGAAGTGCTCTCGCGCTTCAAAACGCCGGCGCAGAAAAAGCAGATCATGCAGGACGCGGCCGCGGGAAAGATCGATCTTTTGATCGGCACGCATTCACTGCTGCAAAAGAACCTGCACTTCAAGGACTTGGGCCTTCTCATCATCGACGAGGAGCAGCGCTTCGGCGTAACGCACAAGGAAAAGCTCAAGGAGCTCTCGCGCCAGGTCGACACGCTGACGCTCTCGGCAACGCCCATCCCCCGCACGCTCAACATGGCGCTTTCGGGCATTCGCGACATGTCGACCATCGAGGTCCCGCCCGTTGACCGCCAGCCGGTGCAGACATATGTGCTCGAGCATAACTGGAGCGTCATCGCCGACGCCATCCGGCGCGAGCTCGCGCGCGGCGGGCAGGTCTACTACATGCACAACCGCGTCGAGACCATCGACCGCTGCGCCGCCCAGCTCAAAAAGCTCCTCGGCGACGACGTCGCCATCGGCGTCGCGCACGGCAAGATGGACGAAAAGGGCCTGTCGTCCGTGATGCAGCAACTCTCGGACGGAGAAATTCAGGTGCTCGTCTGCACGACGATCATCGAGACGGGCATCGACATTCCAAATGTCAACACCCTCATCATCGAGGACGCCGACCGCCTCGGCCTCGCCCAGCTGCACCAGATCCGCGGGCGCATCGGCCGCAGCGCGCGCCGGGCCTACGCCTATATGACCTACCGCGCGGGAAAAATTCTCACCGAGGTCGCCGCCAAGCGGCTCACCGCCATCCGCGAATACGCGGAGTTCGGCTCGGGCTTCCGTATCGCGATGCGCGACCTTGAGATTCGCGGCGCGGGCAATTTGCTCGGCCCCGAGCAGTCGGGCTACATGATGAGCGTCGGCTACGATATGTACTTGCAGCTCTTGGAAGAGGCTGTGCTCGAGCAGCGCGGCGAAAGAGCGCCGCAGCGCACCGAATGCTCGGCAGACCTCACAGTCTCGGCCAACCTGCCGGAGAGCTACATTCCCTCGGGCGAGCAGCGCATGGATATCTACCGCCGCATCGCGGCGCTGCGCACCGCCGAGCAGTCGCAGGAGCTGCTCGACGAGCTCATCGACCGCTACGGTGAGCCGCCCCAGCCGGTTTTAAAGCTCATGGATGTCGCGCTTTTGCGCGCGGAGGCCGTGCAGATCGGCGTGAGCGATATCTCGCAGCGCGGCAGCGAGATCACCTTCACCTTTGCCGCGTCCGAGGCAGTCCCCGTGGAGGCCGTGATGGCCCTCTGCTCGCTGCCGAAGAACCGCCGCCGGCTCACGCTCTCCGCCACGGAGACGGAGCCGAAGCTCCTGCTGCGTCTTACGCCAAACGAGGACGCATTGGATACTGCCTTGACGCTGGTCGGAGACCTGCGTGTGAATAAGGAAGAAAACGAAAAAGAGGTAACATTATGATCAAGAAGAGATTGCTTTCGTTCCTTGGCGCGGCGGCCATCACCGCGGCGCTCGCCTTTGCCGTCGTGACGCTTTCGCCCTCGAACGGCTTCACCTCCGGCACGATGCAGGAGGGTCTCTGCTACGAAGCGACCGGCGTCGCGCCCGACGCGATCGTCGCAAGCCTGAACGGCAACGGCGCGAGCGCCGACCTTGTCGCATACTGGATCGGCTACGACGTGTCGTATCTCGACAGCTACATGCAGTATTACACCGGCTCGTCCATCAACTGGGACGACACCCTCTCCGACGGCATGAGTGTCTCCGACTATGTGAAAGCAAGCGTGCTCTCGTCCGTCAAGCAGCACTTGGTGCTTGAAAATCTCGCCAGCAAGTACGGCGTGACGCTTACCGCCGAGCAGGAGGCCGCCATGGCCGAGAGCGACCAGAGCTACATTGACCAGTACGGCAGCGAGGAAGCTTTTGAGGCCGAGATCGCCAAGCTCGGCATGCGCCGCGAGACCTATGACCGCGTCGCGCGCTCGAACTACCTGTATCAGAATCTCTATGAGCTCTACAATACCGAGGGCAGCGCGCTCTACGCCTCCGACGAGGACCTCGCCGTCTACGCCGCCGAGCAGGGCTACATCACGGCGGACCACATCCTGCTTGCGACGAAGGGCATGACGACCGGCGAAGCCCTCACCGACGAGCAGAAGGCCGAAAAGAAAGCGCTCGCTGAGGAGCTCGTCGAAAAGCTCAATTCCTACACCGGCGACGACATCGCCTCCTACTTTGCCGAGCTCGCCGACGAGTACAGCGAGGACCCCGGCCGCGAGACCTATCCCACCGGCTACACCTTCACGACCGGCTCGATGGTGCAGGAGTTTGAAGACGCCGCCTACGCGCTTTCCGAGGGCGAGGTGAGTGAAGTCGTCGAATCCAGCTTCGGCTATCACATCCTGCTCCGCCTGCCGCTCGACAAGGCCGCAGCCGCCGATGAGGTGCGCGACGAGTATTTCTCGAACTTCATCGCCGAGCAGATGGATTCCGCCGTCATCGCCACGAGCGAGGACTACGATAAGCTTGACCCGCAGACGATCTACGAGGCGATCGTCGCCGCGCAGGCGGAGGGTTAAATCGCAGCGTGACGCACTGTACGGCGCTTGCGCCCGCGAGGGCGCGTGAGGGGCAGCCCGAAAGGGCTGCTTCCTTTTTGCGTCGCGGCAGGGGCGCTGCTTTTTTCCCTGCACCGTGCAGAGGACAAAATAAAAAGGAGACCTCTTTCGAGGTCTCCTTTTATTTTCAGGGGTTAGCGGTGCTTTAGCACTTCTCGAAGATGGTGGCAACGCCCTGGCCGCCGCCGATGCAGAGGGTGGCAAGACCCTTCTTGGCGTCGTCGCGCTTGAGCATTTCGTGCAGCAGGGTGACGATGATACGAGCGCCGGAAGCGCCGACGGGGTGGCCGATGGAGATCGCGCCGCCGTTGACGTTGACCTTGCTCATGTCAAAGTGCAGCTCGCGTGCAACAGCGATGGACTGGGCCGCGAAGGCTTCGTTGGCCTCGACGAGGTCGATATCGTCGATGGTCAGGCCGGCCTTCTGCATGGCCTGACGGGAAGCGGGCACGGGGCCGACGCCCATGATCTTCGGGTCGACGCCGCCCTGGCCCCAGCTGACGAGCTTGGCCATGGGCTTGAGGTTGTACTTCTTCACGGCCTCGCCGGAAGCGAGGACGATGGCGGCAGCGCCGTCGTTGATGCCGGAGGCGTTGCCGGCGGTGACGCGCTGGACGTGCTTCTTGGTATCGGCTTCGTGGATGCCGGTGGGCTCGAAGGTGTGGACGATCTCGTCCTCAACGCCCTCGGGGCCGACGGGGAACGCGCCGCGCAGCTTGGCAAGACCCTCGACGGTGGAACCGGCGCGGGGGAACTCATCCTTCTTGAACTCGACGATCTCCTTCTTGACCTTCACGGGGACGGGAACGATCTCATCGTCAAAACGGCCGGCAGCCTGAGCAGCCTCGGTCTTCTGCTGGGAGGCAGCGCCGAAGGCGTCGAGCTCTTCGCGGGTGATGCCCCAAACATCGCAGATGTTCTCGGCGGTGGTGCCCATGTGGTAGTTGTTGAACGCATCCCACAGGCCGTCCTTGATCATGGTGTCGACGAGCTTCTTGTCGCCCATGCGAGCGCCCCAGCGCTCATCGAAGGAAGCGAAGGGAGCGGCGCTCATGTTCTCGGTGCCGCCGCAGACGACGATATCGGCGTCGCCGGCGAGGATGGCGCGGCCAGCCTCAATGACGGACTTCATACCGGAGCCGCAGACCATACCGACGGTATAGGCGGGGACGGAATAGGGGAGACCTGCGCCCACGCCGACCTGACGGGCGACGTTCTGACCGAGACCGGCGGTCAGGATGCAGCCGAACATCAGCTCATCGACATTCTCGGGAGCGACATTCGCGCGCTTGAGGGCTTCCTTCACGACGATGGAGCCGAGCTGAGCGGCAGGGGGGTTCTTCAGGGAACCGCCGAAGGAACCGACAGCGGTACGGCAGCAGTTGACGACGTACAATTCTTTCATTTGACTTCTCCTTTAAAATTTGTAAATCCGGAATGAGATCCGATTTTCTTCGGTTTTGATTATACACACAGGAAAATGAAAAATCAACTGCAAAGTTGCGAAAAATGTAGGCAATTTTGATTTTTTTCTTTCATTTCGTTAACTATTTAACAAGAATGAAGAATATCTTGCACCAAGGGACCCTTTTGCACCCAAAGGCGCAGGGAAAGCAGCGCCGCTGGCGCTGCTTGGGATAAGGGGGCCATTCTCTCGCGTGAGACAATTGCCCCCTTTCCCGCGTCTCCACACGCTGTGGGAATAAAAAGCAGCAGCTCTGCCTGGCTGTCCCCCCCGCCCAAGGGCGCAAAAAAGGGACGCCTCTTTTGAGGCGTCCCTTTTAATAAGTAGTTTCTACGAAACAGAAATAACTTAGAACTTGGGCTTCTGGGCCTTGACCTTGGGCTCCTGGCCGTTGCAGACGGCGACGATGTCGTTGGCAACGCTGGTGCAGCAGTTGAGAACGCTCTGCTCGGTGGTGGCGGCCATGTGCGGGGTCATGATGACGTTGTCGAGGTTGAACAGCTCGCGGCTGGACTCCTGGATGGGCTCATGCTCGAACACGTCGAGACCGGCCTGGAACAGCGTGCCGTCCTTCAGGCACTCGACAAGCTCGTTCTCCTTGATCAGAGCGCCGCGCGCGCAGTTGATGAAGGAAGCGGTGGGCTTCATCCAGCTGAACTGCTCACGGCCGATGGAGTGCTCGGTGGAGGGAACGACAGGCAGATGCACGGACACGAAGTCGGCCTGCTCCCAGACTTCCTTGGCGGTGGCCTTCAGCTCGCACAGATCGCCGATCTTGTCCTGCGTGAGGTACGGATCGTAGCCGATGACGTTCATGCCGAAGCCGTACTTGCACTTCTGCATGGCGAGCTGGGAGATACGGCCGCAACCGATCATACCGAGGGTCTTGCCGCCGAGCTCATAGGTGTGCTCCATGCCCATGCGGACAAGGAAGTTGCCGCTGCGGAACTGACGGTCGACATAGGTGAAACGCTTGGCGCACATGAGCATCAGCATGACGGCGTGCTCGGCGACGGCGTTGGCGTTGCCGGCAGGCGCGTAGACAACGGTGATGTCCTTGGCGTGGGCGTGGTCCATGTCGATGTTATCGAGGCCGGCGCCCTGCTTGCCGATGACCTTGAGGTTCTTGCAGGTGTCCATCATCTTGGCGGTGATGGGCTCGGTGCGGCACATGATGGCGTCGGGCTGGAACTCGGCGAGCTCCTTGACGTAGGTCTCCTCGTCGTTATGGCTACACAGCTTCACTTCAAAGTCGTTGGACTCGAAGATGTGCGTGGCCACCTCGTTGAGCTCGATGGTGTAGTAAACTTTGAACTTTGCCATGATAAAGATCTCCTCTCAAATTTTTATTTATTGAATTGCCAAATGATTTCATACGGTTTCTTCATTATACCTTGCGCTTTGCACAAAAGCAAGCGATTTTCAGAAAGATTTGCAAGAACTTATTCAAATAATTGAACAGCATCTTTCATTTTGACGATTTGCCGTCATGTCTTTCCCCTGTTTTCTGCAATTTTCGCTGCAAAACAAAAAAGGACATAAAAGGCGCTTGACAAACTACTACATATGTAGTATATAGTTATCAACGACAAATGTAGTAGATCATCTAAGGAGGTCAACCCATGGACGATAAAAAGAGACTGCCCGATGCGGAGCTTGCCGTGATGCAGGCCATCTGGGCCGTCGGCGGCGAGGTCAGCCGCGGCGATCTCGACGGCGCGCTCGCGAGCCACGGCTGGAGCGCCAACACCGTCAACACCTACCTTACTCGCCTGTGCGAAAAAGGATTCCTCTCGAGCCGCCGCGAGGGGCGGAACAATTTGTACACGCCGCTCGTCTCAAAGGACAGATACCTCGAATTTGAGAGCCGCAGCGTCCTGAAGCGCCTCTACGGCGGGTCGCTCGGCAGCTTTGTCGCGGCGCTGAACGCCGAAAAGCCGCTCGAGCAGAGCGAGATCGACGAGCTGCGGCAGTTTTTGGACGATATGAGCCGTTAAACGGAAATATAAGGAGGACGCACCATGGAAACATTTCTGCTGAATCTGTTGAAAACTTCCCTGTTAGGTTCCCTCGCCATTCTGGCGATGCTGGTACTCAAACCCCTCTGGCGCGAGCGCTACCGCGCGAAGACGCGCTGCTGGCTGTGGCTGGCGCTGGCGGCATTTTTGCTGCTGCCGGTCGATTTTTCGGTGAAAAACGCGCCGGTGCAGGCCGCGCCGCCGAAAGACTACACACTCTTTGTCGGCACGGATAAGACAGCCATCCAATCGACCGACAACCTGTTTGGCGACATGGCCGAAAAAAGCGGCCAGTCCCCCGCACAGGTGCGCGACACGATCATCCAGCGCCCTGTGACGAATCCCGAGCAGAAGACGACGCGCTACATCCCCGTGACGACGATCTTGTTTTACGGCTATCTCGCGGGCGCGGCGGCGTTCCTGCTGTATCAGGGTGTCTCCTACGCCCTCTTCCGCCGCACGGTGCGCCGCTGGAAGAGAGACGTTTCCCGCGCGGACTACGCCGCGATGCTCTCTAATACGGCGCGCGACTTAGGCGTGAGCGCACCGGAGATGATCGTCTGCGAGGCCATCTCCACCCCCGCAGTGACGGGCCTGCTGCGCCCGCGGCTGCTCCTTCCCCACGAGCGCTACGACGTGCAGGAGCTGCGCTACATCCTGCGCCATGAGCTGTGCCACCTCAAGCGGCGCGACATGCTCTTAAAGCTCATGCTGCTCGCAGCCAACGCGATGCACTGGTTCAACCCCGTGGTGTATCTGATGCTGCGTCAGGCGGACGAGGACATCGAGCTCGCCTGCGACAGCGCGGCGACCGACGGGCTCGAACTCCCCGAGCGCGCGGCTTACAGCCGGACGCTGCTCGCCGCCGTGCAGTCCAGCGTGCGGGCGCTGCCCGCGACGACGTGCTTCGGCGGCACGGTCGAGCGTCTCAAGCGCCGCATCACGAACGTGCTGGGCGCGCAGAAAAAGCGCGGCCTCGGCATTGTGGCCCTCGTGCTGGCGCTGACGCTGACGGCGGGCTGCGCCGTCAGCTGGGGCGAGCGCGCACAGACGCAGAAAAATGATGACCCGTTTGCCGACAAGAGCTATACGGTCGACATACTCTTATATGAAGCGCCCGCCTTTACGGACGGCTTTACGGACGGCACTTACCCCTCCTTCCGCACCACGACAAATACTGCCGGAGAAAAGTATGTGACGCTGTGCGACGCCTGGGGCTCCACATCCATTTACGGCCCGATGGAGGAATACACGCTGGAAAAGCAGTCCTTCTACGCGCTCTTCGGCAGCACCAAAGCTTCGCCGGTCGACGATCTCATACAGAACAACAAGTCCGCTTGGAGCGGCCATTGCGAAGAGGCAAGTGACGGTCAACCGAATCAGGTCTATCTTCTGAAGCAAAAGGACGGCTCGGTCTACCTCGGCCTTGCCGGCGATTACGAAGAAGACGGCAGCGAACTCTTTTGTTCGGTTTTCCGCTTGAACGAACAGGTCAATCCGATCTACGCCTCGATGGACGACTATGCCGCCGCGTGCGTGGAAGACCTCAAAAAAGGCACGATGACCTATTCCGTGTCGGAAAATAACGAATATGGGGCCCGCTCGATCGAGGACACGGTCGCCGACGTGCGCGTGACGCAGCTGGAGCAGGCAGATTCGCTCGGCAACCTCTCCCCCGACGGCACGGTGCTGGAGCTGTGGTACTTCCAGTATGAGATGAAGCCCACGAACGAGGCGGGCATGCAGATCGACGTCATCGGCGGGCAGGAGCTGACGGACGACGGATATCTCAACGAGAACTGGACGCACTATCTCACCGTCCTGCACTACACCTACGGCGAGAAGACCGGCTATCAGATCCTCGGCACCTCGATGAGCAACGACGGCCTGTGGTACAACGGATGCAGCTACGGCGTGGACCTCAAGTATTACCTGCACGACTTCTATGTCGACTACGCGGGGCTTGATCTGCCGAAGATGTACATTCCCAATCTCGTCGACGGTCTGGTCGAGGACGGCTACGGCCACGGCAACAGCGTCGAGGGCCGTCTGGTCTCCGGCAGCACCTACAACTTCTGCTACTACTATGTTCCCATCACCGGCTGGGCGTGCAGCCCCGGCACGGACTACTGGTACTCGCGCTATGACACCGGCTCGTATTTCAGTGTCAAGAAGCTCGAGCGCGGCATCAACGACGCAAAGGCGGAATGGGAGAGCACCGGCGTGACCGGGGAAAAGGTCGACACCGGCTGCTGGCGCTACGTGACGCATGAGGGCATGAGCAACACGATCGTCACGCTCTTTGCCGGTCCCAACAACACCACCTACGAAGTCGAAATTCACTGGCTCTTCGACGGCAGCACGGAAGAGAATCAGTGGGGCTGGAACCGCGACCGCGCCGTCGAGGAGGAGGCCGTGATCTTGCAGGCGATGGTCAAGCACTTTACGATCAACGGAGGAATCTACTTCACGGACGGCTCTTCCGACTCCGAGTCTCCCGCTGATACCGCGTTCCTGACCGACCTCCAGCTTGCATCGAATGGCGGTATTGAATCGCTGACTCTGTTTCCGGCTGCTACAAGTTCGATTATCAGTCCGCGCGAGCCGGTCAGCACTGAGGGAAGCGAGCTGCACGTGGACCTGAGCAACTATGGCTATTCTTCTACATCCGAACCTGAGAATATCTCCCTGCTGAATCACATCCGGATTGATTTGAAAGGCGATAGCCAATCTTGGTTTGAATCTTATCAAGGTGGAAATGTGATCGGCTATTGCGCCGAGAATCGGCCGACAGAGTATTATCTGGCATTTGGTGACTTCGGCAAGTATGCGACGCTCTATGACGTAATACTCGAATGGTACCACAGCGCCCAGTCTGGCACCAAGCCATCCGACGCATCTTCGACCACCACGACAAATGCCGTCAGCCGCGATTCGCTTATCAAGGCTGCCGACAGCTACGTCGATCTGGGCGGTTACCTCTGGTACACTGCTGGCGGCAAATTCTGCCGCTGGCACGAGGGCGGCAGCGTGGAGACGGTTTGTGATCTGCCGCTGGACTATGATACGCCCGTCAGCGCGAGCCTTTCGACGCAGGACAATCGCATCCTGATGAACTATCACATCGGCGGTGCGATAATGGGTTCGTTCATCACCGACCTCTACGACACGGATGGCAAGAAGCTCAGTTCGATCAACGGCTACAACGCCATCGCTATCAGCGGCGACATTATTGTGATGACGGATTATTTCATGCCCACGCCGAACAACATGTCCATTTCCTATGACTGCGGCAAAACGTTCACGGAATTCGGTGACAAGGACTGGTTCTACGGCAGCGCTCTCACAGAGGACGGCACCTACGTCACCTCCGTCAACTCCTCGCTTGAGATCCGCGACGGCTATGTCTACACCACCGCCGTTTACGACATCAACCACGAGAAGTCAGACGACCCGCTTGTAACGCACGCCGTGCGCATCAGCATCAAGACCGGTGCGCAGGAAATTCTGGACTGAAGCGGTCAAATTTCAAAAAGGCGGCCCGAAGGCCGCCTTTTTCCCCGCATTTTTGCGTAAAATGATGGGAATATTGCAAAAAGGTACTGGAACATCTCAAAGATATGTGGTATGATGGGAATATTCCAAAACGTATTTCTCGGGAGGTTCCCACCATGGAACACAATCCGGTCCTCAAAATTCCACTGTCGCTCGACAGCGAAATTCCTCTCTATTCCCAGCTCATGGGCATCATCAAGCGCAGCATCACCTCCGGCGCGCTCAAGGTCGGCGACCTGCTGCCGAGCGAGGCCGAGCTCTGCCGCTCGTATGATATCAGCCGCAACACGGTCCGTCAGGCCATCGGCGCGCTCGAAGAAGAGGGCTTCGTCGTGCGAAAGCGCGGCAAGGGCACGTTCGTCACCGACCCGAACACGCGCCGCAAGGGCGTGCAGTATTCGTTCACGACGGAAATTTCCCAGCTGGGCAAAACGCCGTCGTCCACGCTGGTCGACTTCGCGGTCATCACGCCGAGCCCCAAGATCGTGACGCTCATGGGCCTTGAGCAGGGCGTGAAGGTCTATCGCTTCACGCGCGTGCGAAACGTCGACGGTGAGCCGCTCATTTTAGAGACGTCGTACTACCCAGAGTACATCTATCCGAACCTGACGCGCGAGCTTTTGGAGACGCACAGCTTCTACAGTCTCCTCTACCACGTCGGCGTCATCCCGTTTTCCGCGTCGGACACGTATGAGGCCGTCGTGCTCGCGCCGCACGAGGCGCAGCTTCTGCACTGCGCGCCCGGCTCGGCGGCGTTTTTCCATCAGCGCCGCACCACGACCGAGAACGGGCATACCTATGAATACACCACGAGCTATATGCGCGCGGACCGCGTGAAGCTGGATGTCAGATTTCAGAAGGGATCGACGTCCTTCATGCGCACGGTGGACTGAAAAAATCGGCAGCCGAAAGGCTGCCTTTTTTCGCGCCTCCTGCGCAGCGGGGACCTTAGCGCAGCGCGGCAGCGCTGCATCGTTGTTCCCCACACCGTGTGGGAACGCGACAAAGGGGGATATTCTCTTTCTCGAAAGAGAATATCCCCCTTACACCCCCAAGAGAA
>OGRA01002909.1_pt1 | contig 13684 bp, 7 predicted proteins | sample 1553351 | NCBI WGS metagenome assembly OGRA01 (sample SAMEA2580056, study PRJEB22360) | human gut metagenome | biome: human gut; feature: human-associated habitat; material: faeces | place: Denmark | collected 2008/2010
ACGATGTACTTCAAAGCACTCCGCTCATTTCTAAATCGTTACCTATCCGCATCGCTCCAAACGGTAACCTCTTACTTCTCAGTTAGATAGTCCGAAACCAAAAAATCAGGGAGGAACTGTTCAGTTCCAACGGAGGAACTTTCGAGTTCCAAGGCAGGAACTTTTCATTTCCTACGTAGGAAAACAAAATTTCCAAGGGAGGAAAGTTTTTGGAAACTTGTGGGGGAGACTCATTGTCAACAACACAAAGCAAATAACCCTGTGTAGAAGCGTATTCTTACACAGGGTTATTTGTGTGAGTGTCGCTACTCGTCAGTTGTTGAGCATCTGCTTGAGGGCGTCTAGCTGCTTGAGAGCGTCCAGGGGCGTGAGGTTGTTGATGTCTAGCTCGTTGATCTTGGTACGGACAGCCGTGAGAACTGGGTCGTCTAGCTGGAAGATAGACATTTGCACACCGCCGCTTTGGGACGTGCTAGGGGTGGCTGACTCGGAGCCTTGGTCACTCTCGGTGCGGAAAGCCTCTAGGTGCTGGAGCACTTCGCCAGCTCGCGCCACGATCCAGGTGGGCATACCGGCCAACTTCGCCACCTGTATACCGAAGCTGTGCGCTGAGCCGCCTGGGACCAGCTTGCGGAGGAAGAGCATCTCGCCGTCGATCTCACGTGCCGAGACGTTGTAGCACTGCACCCGCTCGAGGTGGTCGGCTAGTTCGTTGAGCTCGTGGTAGTGCGTGGCGAAGAGCGTCTTGGCTCGTCCTTGCGTCGTGCTGTGCAGGTACTCGACGATGGCCCACGCTATGGAGACCCCATCGAAAGTACTGGTGCCACGCCCCAGCTCGTCAAAGAGGATCAAGCTGCGAGGGGTCAAGTTGTTGAGGATGCTGGCGGCCTCTTGCATCTCAACCATAAAGGTGGACTCGCCCACGGCGATATTGTCCGAAGCGCCCACACGGGTGTAGACCGAGTCGACGATGCCGATGGTGGCTGAGGTGGCGGGGACGAAGCTTCCCATCTGCGCCATGATCACGATGAGCGCCGTCTGGCGGAGCAGGGCACTCTTACCGCTCATGTTAGGGCCTGTGATGATCATGATCTGACAATCGATGGGGGAGAGCTGCACATCATTGGGGATGTAAGGTTGCCCCGCTGGGAGGGTTCGCTCGATGACTGGGTGGCGACCGTCGACGATCTCCAGATCGTACCCCTCGTTGAGCGTGGGGCGACAGTAGTCATACGCCTCGGCAACAGCGGCCAGCGAGGCTAGGACATCGAGCTGCGCTAAGATCTGAGCATCTTGTAGGAGTCGGTTGGCAAACTGCTGGAGTGTCCCGATGAGCTTCGCAAAGAGCTCTTGCTCTAGTGCTAGGATACGATCTTCAGCACCGAGGATCTTCTCCTCGTACTCCTTTAGTTCTTGGGTAATGTAGCGCTCGGCACTGACGAGCGTTTGCTTGCGAATCCACTCTTCGGGCACTTGCTCCTTGTAGGTGTTGCGCACCTCGAGGTAGTAGCCGAAGACATTGTTGAAGCCTATCTTGAGACTGGCGATGCCGGTGTGCTCCGTCTCACGAGCGAGGAGGTCGTCGAGGTATTGCTTGCCTGACTTAAGCAGACGTCTCAGCTGGTCTAGCTCTTCGCAAAAGCCCTCAGCGATGGTCTCTCCCTTGCCGATCTGCTGCGGTGCCTCGGGATTGAGTTGGAAGGTGATCTGCTGGCACAGTTGCGTGCAAGGATCGAGTAGCGAGCAGAGTGTCGTGAGGGTCTCCTCGCCTTCGTCTAGAGCAAGCTGGCGTATGGGGGCGATGAGTGCGATGGAGAGTCCGAGGCGGACCACTTCGCGAGGGGTAATACGACCCATGGCGACACGCCCCACGAGGCGCTGAAGGTCGCCTATCTCCTTCATCTGGTCGGTAAGCTTGGTGCGCAGCTGCGGATTGTCCACAAGGTTTGCCACAATGCTCTGACGCTGCTGGATCGCTTGGAGCTCTTTTAGCGGGAAGGCTATCCACTGATCCAATAGACGAGCGCCCATCGGCGTGACCGTTTGATCCAGGATCTGGCGGAGCGTGGTGCCGCCCGCATTCATCGGAGTGGTTAGCTCCAGACTATGAGCCGTAAAGCCGTCGATGCGCACATGTCGCTGCTCGTCGATGCGCACGATGCGGGTGATGTGACCGATCTCGGTGTGCTTCGTCATGTCTAGATAGTGCAGCACGGCGCCCGCAGCAGTGATCGCTAGCGGGAGGGTGTCGATGCCGAAGCCCTTGAGCGAGAGCGTGCCGAAGTGCTGCAGGAGACGCTCCCGGTTGTTGCTCTCGGAGAAGATCCAGTCGTCGTAGTCCGAGAGATGCCCCTCAGGCTGGAGGAGTCGCTGCAGATGGTCACGATGCTTGCGCTCGATGAGGATCTCCTTGGGGTTGTATCCTGAGATGAGCTTGGCGAGTACCTGATCGGTACACTCGGTGGCGTAAAACTCTCCCGTCGAGAGGTCGAGCAGTGCTAGGCCGTAGCGGTTCTCCCCCTTAGCTTGCGGGTAAACAGCTGCGAGGAAGTTGTTTTGCTTGCTCTGGAGGACATTGTCCGTGGTGACCACGCCGGGGGTAACGATCTCGGTGATGCCACGCTTGACCAACTTATTGGTCAGCTTCGGGTCTTCGAGCTGATCGCAGATAGCCACTCGCTTGCCCGCCCGCACCAGCTTAGGCAGGTAAGTGTCGAGCGCATGGTGGGGAAACCCCGCCAGCTCAACATGCTGCGCCGCTCCGTTGGCACGCTTGGTGAGCGTGATGCCGAGGATCTTAGACGCCTCGATAGCATCGTCGGAAAAGGTCTCGTAGAAGTCGCCCACACGAAAGAGCAAGATAGCATCGGGATGCTTCTTCTTGAACTGCATGTACTGCCGCATCATCGGGGTCTCGGCGATCTCTTTCTTAGCCACGGGATAAATAGTCTATTAGGTCGTTATAGCCCCAAAAGTACCAAAAAAAAGCATACCCCTCAATTCCGCAAATCTCACGAGTCGCCCGTTGTAGGGACGCACGGTCTGTGCGTCCGTTGTGTCAAAGGTTATAGTCTCGTCATTTTAACGGGGACGGACGCTCAGACCGAGCGTCCCTACATTATCCGTCACGAGCCGTGCGTCCCTACAAATCGCTACACGTAAGATTTGTGGCAGTGGGGCTAGAGAAGTCCCTCCTGGCGGAGACGGTCACGCACTTCGCTGGCGGAGGTGTAGCGCTCGATCTGCTCGATGAGTTGACGCAGCTCGACAAGTTCGTCGCGCACCGCTTTGAGCTGGGCGATCGCCTCGGCACGTTGCTCCGCCTCTTGGGGATTGTGTCGGAGGGTTGCCTTGGCACCGTCGATTGTCAGGTTGGACTCTCGTAGCAGGTGACGGATCAGCTGCAATTCGCGTAAGTTATCCTGCGAGTACTTGAGTCGTCCCGTACTGCTGCGACGCACCTGCACGGCAAAGGTCTCAACCCAGTAGCGCACCGTCGACTGCGTCTCTTCGAGCATCTCGGTTACCTCTCGGTGGGAGTAGTAGAGCTTCTTGCTGTCCATAGGGTCTTACGCTTTGCGGGGGGTGAGCTTCTCCTTGAGGTAGTGACCCGTGATCGAGTCGGGGCAGGCGGCGACCTCCTCGGGGGGGCCCGCCACCACGAGCTGTCCACCCTTGTCGCCCCCGTCGGGCCCAAGGTCGATGATGTAGTCGGCACTCTTGATCACCTCCATGTTGTGCTCGATGATCAGCACCGAGTGTCCCTGATCAATCAAGTCATGGAAGGCGGCTAGGAGCGTGGATATGTCGTGAAAGTGTAGTCCCGTGGTCGGCTCATCGAAGACGAAGAGCGTGTGTGGCTCGTGATCGCGACCGAGGTAGTAGGCAAGCTTGAGGCGCTGGTTCTCACCGCCCGAGAGCGTCGAGCTGTTTTGCCCCAGCTGCAGGTAGCCTAGGCCGACACGCTGCAATCCCTCGAGGAGACGAATGATCGAAGTGGTCTGGTCGGCTGGATACTTGGTGAAGAACTCAATTGCTTGGTCCACCGTCATCTCCAGCAGGTCGTAAATGTTGACCCCGTGGTAAGTTACTTCGAGAATATTCTTCTGAAAGCGTTTCCCCTCGCACGCATCGCAGACTAGCGTGATGTCCGTCATAAACTGCATCGGTACCTCGACGACGCCATCTCCCTTGCACACTTCGCAACGTCCACCCTCCTTATTAAAAGAGAAGAAGTAAGGCTTGTAGCCCATCTGCTTTGCCAAAGGCTGTTCGGCGTACAGTTCACGGATCGGCGTAAAGGCATCTATATAGGTGACCGGGTTGGATCGCGTACTGCGCCCCACGCTGTTTTGGTCCACGTAAAGGACTTGCTCCACGAGGTCAACGTCGCCCGTCAGCATACGGCTCTGCGTCTCGCGAGGACGCGCATTGATGATGCGCTGTAGCTCCTCCACAAGGAGGTCGGAGATGAGGGTACTCTTGCCCGAACCGCTCACGCCCGTGACCACCGTCATGTTAAAGAGCGGTATGTCTACGTCGAAGCCCTTCAGATTGTTCTTATGCACACGGTGCATCGTCAGCTTGCGCTGCACTGGGCGACGATGCTTGGGTACGGGTATCTCCTCGCGCCCCGTCAGATAAGCCGCCGTGTAGCCCGGCGTCTTGGGCGTTATGTCGCTCGGCTTGCCGTGGAAGATCACCTCGCCACCGAGACGACCCGCGTCAAGCCCCATGTCGATGAGGTAGTCGGCGGCACGTATCGTCAGCTCGTCATGCTCCACGACGATGACCGTGTTGCCCTGATCACGTAGCTCCTTGATGACCGCGATCAGCCGATCGGTGTCCCGGTCGTGCAGTCCGATGCTCGGCTCATCCAGTATGTACATCGAGCCGACGAGGCTGTTGCCCAGACGTGTCGCCAGTTTGATGCGCTGGCTCTCACCGCCCGAGAGCGTGTTAGAGCGTCTGTCTAGGGTCAGGTAACCGAGCCCCACGCCGTCTAGTGTGCGTAGTCGGTTGCGGATTTCCTTGAGCGGACGCTCCGCAATCTTAGCCTCCTCGGGATTCTCCAGCTTTTGGGCAAAGAAGGTCAATGCCTCCCGGATCGACATCTGCCCGATCTGGTGAAAGTTCTTACCCATATAGGTAAAGAGCAGGGCATCCTCCTTGAGTCTACCGCCGTGGCAGGCGTAGCACTCGCTTTTACCCCGATAGTGCGCCAGGCGCACACGGTTCTGGATCTTGTAAATATCCTTCTGGAGCATGGCGAAGTAGTCGTCGATGCCGTAGAGCGACCCTTTCCCCCAGCCTCCGCCTTCATGTCCGTGCCAGAGCAGGTCACGCTGCTCTTGCGTTAGTTCAGCGTAGGGCGTGTGGATAGGGAAGTCAAAGCGCTTCGCTTCATGCATGAAAGCTTTCGCCCACTCGGAAGACTTAGCCCCGCGCCAGCAATCCACGCACCCCTCGTAGAGCGAGAGGCTATCGTCGGGAATCACTCGCTCGGGGTCAATGCCGAGGATCGAGCCAAAGCCTCCGCAGACGGGGCAGGCACCCGCAGGACTATTGAAGTTGAAGAGGTCTGGTGTAGGCTCCGTAAAGGTCCGCCCATCCGCCTCAAAGCGTGCGCTAAAGTTACGCCTGCCCTCGCTACTCCACGCACCCGCACTATCTTGCCAGCGCAGGGCGCAGGTCTCCCGACCCTCGTAGAGCGCTATCTCGATAGAGTCCCCGAGGCGCGACTCGTAGCTATCGTCACCCGTGCGGACGGTCAGACGATCCACGATCAACTGCACCTGCTTCGCCTCGCGTAGCTCTTTATTGCTCACATCTTCGATACGATAGATGGTGTCGTCGATGAGGACACGGTTGTACCCTTGCCCCTGGAGGAGCATCAGATGCTCGATGAGACGTCGCCCCTCAGGCGGATAGAGATCTGCTAGGATGTAGAGCTTGCTATCGGTCGGGATCTGGTGTGCCGCCTCGACGACGTCGGCAGCGGTGTGCCGCTTGACCAGCTCGCCACTGATAGGCGAGTAGAGCTTGCCCACACGAGCCATCAAGACACGCAGGTAGTCATCGATCTCTGACGAGGTGCCGACGGTAGAGCGTGGATTGCGACTGACCACCCGCTGCTCGATAGCGACGGCTGGCGGGAGGTTCTTGATCTGGTCGCACTCAGGCTTCTTCATACGCATGAGAAACTGCCGTGCGTAGGACGACAGACTATCCACATAGCGGCGCTGCCCCTCAGCGTAGAGCGTGTCGAAGGCGAGCGAACTCTTGCCCGAGCCACTCACGCCCGTGATCACGACCAGCTCCCCACGAGGTATGTCGAGGTCTATACCTTTGAGGTTGTTGACGCGACAACCACGGATTATGATATCATTGAGGGGACTCCTTTTCATAGCTACTCCTTTTATCAGAACAAAGATACGAAATTAGAGGTTAGAGATTAGAAGTTAGAAATTAGAAGCTAGAGGTTAGACTTTAGACCCTAGAGGCACTAGCACTCTGATCCCCTCTAATCTCTAATCTCTAACCTCTAGCAACCCACGAGATGCCACAGCTCACGTACCCAGAGGACGAGCGAGGAGCCGACGAAGATGATGACCCAGTCGGCGAGCTTGAGTCCCGTCACGTTGAAAAACTGTTGTATTCCTGGCACCTCGACCATCGCTATCTGACCAATGAGGATGATAGCAACGATGGTGAGCAGCCCACGGCACCCCTTGAAGTGGAGCGCACTGCGTCCCGTCTCGAAGGCGCGCGCATTGAAGAGGTAGAAGAAGTGGGTCATCACGAAGATCGTGAAGAGGAGCGTCTGCTCGTATGCTGAGACATGACCCTTAGGACCGAGCTGCACCGTGAGTAGGTCGGTCAGCTGCGTCACATCGGTGCGCTGGAAGATATAGAGTAGCAGCAGTAGCATCGCAAAGAAGAAGCTCCCCACACCGATGATCTCACGCAGCATCGGTCTGTTGAGGATGAAGGCATTGCGGTCTCGTGGCTTCTCCTGCATCACGCTCTCAGAGGGCGGTAGCGAGGCAAGCGCCATAGCGGCAAAGGTGTCCATGATCAGGTTGATCCAGAGCATCTGCGTGACAGTCAGCGGGGACTCCGTACCCATAAAGGCTCCGCAGAGAACCAGTAAGCAGGCGGTCACATTGACCGTCAACTGGAAGAGGAGGAAGCGCTGAATGTTTTGATAAAGTGAGCGTCCCCACATAACTGCCTTGCCGATACTGCTAAAGGAATTGTCGATGATCGTAATGTCCGAAGCCTCTTTGGCAACGCTCGTGCCATCGCCCATCGAGAGCCCCACGTGTGCTGCACGGAGAGCCGGAGCATCGTTCGTCCCGTCGCCCGTGACAGCCACCACGTGACCGCTACTTTGGAGCGCCTCTACGAGTCGCTTCTTGTCCATTGGACGTGCCCGAGAGATGATTTTCAGCTCGCTGACACGTGCTAGGAGTTCTTCGTCAGAGAGCGCTGCAAAGTCAGGTCCCGTGATGATGCTATTCGCTCCGTCTTGGCTGTCGTCCCACAGCCCGATCTGACGAGCTATCTCGCGTGCCGTGCCGGAGGTGTCGCCCGTGACCACCTTCACATCGATTCCAGCATGGACACACTCCTGCACCGCAGCGGGCACCTCCATGCGGACGGGGTCGGCAATGGCGACTACACCGATGAAGCGGAGCTTGCTGGCGGTCAATTGACCAGACTCAATTACCGAGTCGTCCTCCTCAACTAATTGGTAGGCAAAGCCTAGCGTACGCATGGCACGATGCTGATACTCGGCCAACTGCTGCTCCAGCTCCTCACGGCTCACAGCAGACTCAGCGCATAGGTCGAAGACGATCTCGGGGGCTCCTTTAATATAGAGTACTCGCTTGCCTTGCAGACGAGGCGACTCAACGAGCGTCGCCATGTACTTGCGCTCAGTGGAGAAGGGCACCTCAGCCACCGTCTCTGCCTCCTCTCGCAAAGAGCGGTAGTCTACACCCTGGCCGTGAAGCCATAGGAGCAGAGCGCCTTCGGTCGGGTTGCCCAGTACCTGTGGATTGGCGGGGGCAGAGAGGTCGAGCGAGGCCGTGGAATTAACTGCGATGCCTTCGAGCAGTAGTGCGTGCGGCGTGTCGCCATAGAGCTTCATCTCGTCGACACTCATCTGGTTTTGCGTTAGTGTACCCGTCTTGTCGGTGCAGATGACAGTCGTCGCGCCCATCGTCTCGCAGGCGTGCATCTTGCGCACTAGATTGTTAGTCCGTAGCATGCGACGCATACTGTAGGCTAGACTCAGGGTCACCGCCATCGGCAAGCCCTCTGGCACCGCCACGACGATGAGCGTCACAGCAATCATCAAGGTCTGCAGGACATAAGCAAAGAAAGGAGTCGCCTGCTCTAGCGAGCCAAAGAGGTCGGTGCCATTGGCGACAAGGTAAGCGATGATACGCCCCACGACGATGAGGACTGCAATGCCGTAGCTCACCCTCGTGACCCATCGGCCTAGACCATCGAGCTGTTCGCTGAGCGGTGTTTTGACGTCATCCTCGATTTGAACCGCTTCGAACACTTTGCCCTGCTCCGTCTTGTCACCCACGGCGAGGACTTCGCAGATGCCGTGCCCCTCCATCACCTTAGTGCCTTTCATCACTTGATTGGTAGGGTAGGTGGCGCTTTTGTCGCAGAAAGGCTCTCCCGTGAGAGTCGACTCGTCCATCTGCAGCATCGTCGCTTCGAGCAGCTGACAGTCTGCCGGCACCTCCTCGCCAGTTCCGAGGAGTACAATGTCGCCCACGACCACCTCCCGGCGTGGCACCTGCGTTACGTTGCCATTGCGGATCAGTGTCACTAGTTCATCGTCATGCACCTGATTGAGTATTGTGAACTCCTTGTCTGCCTGTAGCTCAAAGTAAAAGGCAAGCCCCGTAGCCAGTAGGATCGCTACGAAAATACCCACCGGCTCGAAGAAGACCTCGGCACCCTCGCCCAGCCCAAAGTACTCGTAGCAGGAGATACCGATAGATAGTCCGCCAGCAATCAGCAAGATGATGATTAGCGGATCGGTAAACTTATCCAAGAACTGCCGCCATAGCGGTGCTTTCTTAGGGGGTGTCAGGATATTTGCGCCATGCTTCTTGCGGCTCTCCAGGACCTGCGCATCCGTTAGTCCTGTATAGTGATGTCCTTCTTTCATTAGTCAGTGTGTATCTGACAAATGTACGAAAAAAAACTCGCCCCCCTAAGCTGTGCGCTTAGAGAGGCGAGGCTTTTCGTTGTGCTTGATGAGGGTTTACTTCAGCACCTCATCAAGGAGAGCGTCATCCACGAGGAAGGGGATGGTGATGTGGTAGAGGTCGGAGTGCTCCTCGTTGAACTCGCGAGAGGTAGACAGCGCATTCTCATTGCGAGCCCACGCACGGCGAGCTACACCGCCCATGACATCCCACGTCATAGCCTGACGGAGGATCTCGTCGACACGACGGCTACCATCGAGGACCATACCAAAGCCACCGTTGATCGCCTTACCGATACCGACGCCACCGCCGTTGTGCAGAGCGACGAGGCTCATACCACGAGCGCAGTTGCCCGCAAAGCACTGGACAGCCATATCGGCCATGACGTTACTACCGTCACGGATGTTGGACGTCTCACGGAAGGGGCTATCCGTACCGCTCACATCGTGGTGGTCACGACCGATCATGATCGGGCCGACCTCGCCACGACGTACCATATCGTTGAACTTGAGGGCGATCTTCAGACGGCCCGCAGCATCCTGATAGAGGATACGCGCCTCGGTACCGACGACGAGCTGATTCTTCTCAGCGTCACGTATCCATATGTAGTTGTCACGATCCTGCTCACGACGGTTTGGATCGATGCACTCCATAGCAGCGTGGTCGGTCTTGATCAGATCCTCATGGTCGTGGCTGAGGCATACCCAGCGGAATGGACCATAGCCGTAGTCAAAGAGCTCAGGACCCATAATGTCCTCTACATAGCTAGGCCAGATGAAGCCATCCTTGTCGTCTACACCATTGCGAGAGATCTCCTGGATGCCAGCATCAAAGCAAGCCTTCATAAAGGCATTACCATAGTCAAAGAAGTAAGTGCCACGAGCTACAAGCGCCTTGATAGCCTCGTAGTGACGGTGCAGACCCTTGTCTACCTCCTGGCAGAAGCGCTCTCTGTCGTGTGCCAGCAGGTCGGTGCGCTCCTCAAAGGTGAGCGACACAGGGCAGTAACCACCCTCGTAGACAGCGTGACAGCTCGTCTGGTCAGAGAGTAGGTCGATATGTACATTGTGCTCGACACAGTACTCCAGCAGGTCGACCACATTACCATGATAAGCGATAGAGCAAGGCTCACCAGCCTTCATACCCTCCTCGGCTAGCTTGAGTGCCTCGGGGATCGTCTTGGCAATATGCTTGACCCAGCCCTGATTGTAGCGAGTCATGATACGAGACATGTCCACCTCAGCCGTGATAGAGGTAGCACCAGCGATGTCGGCAGCCTTAGGCTGTGCACCACTCATACCGCCTAGACCAGAGGAGATAAAGAGCTTGCCAGCGAGGTTGCCACCGCTCGGGATATGTAGCTGCTGACGACCAGCGTTGAGCAACGTATTGAATGTGCCGTGTACGATACCTTGAGGACCGATGTACATCCAGCCACCAGCAGTCATCTGACCATAGTTAGCAACGCCCATCTGAGCAGCTATTTCCCAGTCCTTAATGTTGTCATAGAGACCGACCATCATCGAGTTGGTGATGATGACACGAGGAGCTGAGGGGTGCGAAGCGAAGAGACCCAGGGGGTGTCCGCTCTCGATGACGAGTGTCTGATCCTGTGTGAGCTCCTCGAGGTACTTGATGATGAGGCGATACTGGAGCCAGTTCTGGCACACCTGACCTGTCTCACCATAAGTGACAAGCTCATAAGGGTAGAGAGCTACGGCGTGAGAGAGGTTATTGTGGATCATCACCTGGAAGGCCTTACCCTCGATACACTTACCCTTGTAGCTATCGATAGGACCCGCCTTGAGGTCACCCTCGGGACGATAGCGATAAGCGTAGATCTTACCACGCTCCTTGAGCTCCTTGAGGAACTCGGGTGCTAGCTCAGCGTGTAGCTCTTTAGGTACATAGCGCAGCGCATTCTGTAGTGCCACACGTGTTTGTGCAGGGGTCAAGCTGTAGCCCCTATCTGGTGCTCGACGTATGCCCTCCTCAAAGGCGGGGTACTTGGGCAGTGTAGCGTCGAGTGTAAACTTACAGGTTCTCTTCATACTTACAGGTTGTAACTAAATTCGTATTGCACAAAGATACTAAAAACTCACCGATATAGTGGTATGACGATCTCCAACCGAAAGACCGTCACAAGACGCCATAAAAAAAGCGAGCCGTCTAGGCTCTGAGTGCTAGGCGGTTCGCTTTGAGTATGTCTTAAAGGAAAGAGTGGGGGAGAAAACAGTCGATTGCTGTCTTCAGAAAGAGGGTGCTATACGCCGCTCTGCGCCAGTTCGAGTAGGTGCTGTATCACCTCTTGGTGATGCGTAGAGCGCCTTGCTTGTGCCGCATCGTTTAGAGCCTGAGAGAGCTCTGTGGGGGTGAGATAGGGTAGTCGTATATCCATAGTCGTCTAGTCATGTGATGGGGAGGATGCTGCTATCAGTCCTATGGGCTAAAGCTTGCTCGATCCCCCTTACACAGACTAAACGCTTAGACGGGCGCAATATTGCGCTCTCGTACCATCTTGCGCAGATTGATCAGAGCATAGCGCATACGTCCGAGAGCTGTGCTGATGCTTACCTCGGTGCGCTCAGCGATCTCCTTAAAGGGGATGTCCTCATAGATCCTCATCTTGAGGACCTCTCGCTGTGCTTCGGGTAGATCCTCTACACAGAGCGATATCTGGTGGTACAGTGCTTCCTGATCATCGAAGAAGTCCTCTGGGAGTTCACTCGCAGGCGTCAGGTCAAGGATCTGCTGATTAGCATCGTAGTTGGTCACGTAGAGTGTCCGCTTCTCCCGGCGGAAGTGATCCATCATCATATTATGCGTCAGGCGTAGGAGCCAAGCCTTGAACTTACCCTTGGCATGGTACTTACCCTCCTTTAGGGTCCGCATCACCTTGATGAAGACCTCCTGAAAGAGATCGTCAGCGACATCACTATCGGCGATAGTCAGAAAGATATAGTTATGTATGTCAGTTTCGTACCGACGGAGGAGCTCTGCAAAAGCTCTATCACAGCCCTCACAATATTGGCAGACGAGCTCATCGTCGCTGCACGTACGGAGTGTGGTCATATAGAGAGTGTCCTTTGTATTTATAAAAGGTAGCTGTCTATCCTATAGGCTGTGATTACTTTGTGATTACTATTACACCGCAAAGTAACCAAATCTCCACGAGATATGCAAATCACGAGGAGCTTTAGGGTCAAAATAAAAGAAGGAGCGGGGAGCTTTAGTTCTCTCCAGTAAATATCTCTGAGGTCTCACCCGTTGCCGAGGAGACATCTTTCATCCGGAGCGTTAGTGCGATGGTCTCAAGGATGATCTTGACATCTAGCGCAAAGGAGAGATTGTCGACATACCACACATCATACTTAAAGCGATGCTGGTAGCTCAGCTTGTTGCGACCATTGATCTGCGCTAAACCTGTGATCCCCGGGCGCACCTCATAGCGCCTGCGCTGATTCGGCTTCATGAGCTGCAAGTACTCTGCTAGGAAGGGGCGAGGCCCCACGAGACTCATATCACCCCGTAGTACATTCCACAACTGCGGTAGCTCGTCGATGGAAGTCTTGCGGATAAACCGCCCCATAGCTGTCAGTCGCTTCGCATCTGGAAGCAGATTGCCCGCAGCATCTCGCTCATCGGTCATCGACTTGAACTTGTACATATTAAAGAGCCGCTCACCTCGCCCAGGACGTGCTTGAGAAAAGAAGACTCCAGCCCCCTTGTTGGCAAAGAGCATCACCACAATCACCACAAGAAGCAGTGGAGACAGGACGATGAGTCCCAGTAGGGAGCAGATGATATCTAGAAGTCGCTTGATATAGTTACGATACATACTTGTCTATGCTACAGGGGGGAGTATGTGAGCAATTAGATTGAAGAGCCAGGGGGCGCGGTGGGCTATGCAGATGAGCGGAGCACCCTTACGACCCGCATAGCGCATGAGGAGCTTGTAGTCTCCCGTCTGCTCCATACGCTGCGTGTACGCTTTGAGTTCGGAAACCTTGCCATAGCGAGTGATCATGCGTAGGCTGAGTCGATAGCTGGTGGAGGCTTTGTCTAGGTAGAAGTCTCGCAGAGCAGGAGTCTCCTCAGCATACTGCATTAAGATCAAAGATCCCTCTAGGCGGGAGAAAGCACGAAGCTGTAAAGTGTGCGGGCTATGGATAGATGAGTCTGCTCGTTGATAGTAGTAATAGGCTACGATAGGGACGAGAAGTACCTGCTTGGCGTAGGCTGTGTAGTGCCAGTAGAAGAGCGCATCCTCATGGAGCAGCCCCTCCATAAATCGAGCCTGATGCTCCTTCAGCATGGTGCGTCTCCAGAGAAAGGCCCAGATACCACCTGACAAGTTGAGCTCTGTCAAGAGTGCTCTTCCGTCGGTACACTGGAGTTGATCGAAGTCATGCACCGAGCTGTCCATCCACTCAGAGGAGACCTCC
>OGRA01002914.1_pt1 | contig 13662 bp, 10 predicted proteins | sample 1553351 | NCBI WGS metagenome assembly OGRA01 (sample SAMEA2580056, study PRJEB22360) | human gut metagenome | biome: human gut; feature: human-associated habitat; material: faeces | place: Denmark | collected 2008/2010
TTCACATTCGCCGGCATCTGCGCAAACTGGTCTGGCGGGCATGGAAGCGTCCCACAACTCGGGAACGAGAGCTGAGACGCAGAGGACTGCCAAGCGAACTAGCATGGAAATCGTCCGTCAATGGATGCGGCCCGTGGTGGAACGCCAACGCCCCTCACATGCGCAAAGCATTTCCCTTTGGTCGAAGGCGAACGAAAACAAGGAGACAATTCAATGTTCACACTGGATCAGGTGCACTCAGTGATAAATATCCTGCCTGCCACCCAACAGGCGATCCTATAACAGGTACCTGACGTAACACCGTCAAACACAACAATGCGAGAATCTATAGCCCTGCACCGTTACGCCACGTAGATATCCTTAAGTTGTATGGAGAAACGAGAATACTCGTCGCTTCGACGGTGCAGGACCGCTTGATACCCAGTCAGACAGGAACGCTGCCGCAATAATGAACCTAACTTCTGCGTTACGGTCTATTCTTTCCAGTGACCGGTTGACATTCTTGACTCCGCAGCGTCAGCCAAACTCCTACCTCAGCCGGTTCTCCTGTCTTCTCAACTATGACACAGTTTGATAAACAGCTTTTTTGGGAGCTTCTCATAGCCTGTCAGCGTACCAAGTCGCTAGCACGGGCCAGTGCGCAACTCAGGCTGAGTCTTTCCTCGGCATCAAAGCTCATCGCCGCATTTGAAACACAGACGCAGCTGCAGCTGCTTGACCGCACGACGCGGCCGGCGACACTCACCCGCAATTTTGAACGTCTCGTCCCCATTGCTCAAAAACTGGTTAAGGCCAACGTGGAAGCGCAGCGCATCATCCAAACGCTCAAAAGTGAGGCTAAGGGAGAAACCGTACATGGGCGCATTATCCGGATCTGTCTGCCGATCAATGTCCGCAATGACGCTATTCTTGAACGACTTCTTGACTACGCATCCGCTAGTCCAGGGCTCAGACTCGAATTTTTCGGCGATGAAGGCTACGAGCGCCTCCTCGCTGGCGACGTAGACATCGCACAATTTGGTTTTTTCCCGAACAATCAGACACTGCGCGCGGACTTCATCCGCACCAACGGCTTTCTCATGCTTGCAAGCCATAGTTTTGTCGCAAGATACGGCCTGCCGCAAGACATCACCGAACTCGAGCGCTTTACGATTGCGATTCGCAATCCGGAAAACCGCAGCTTTTCCAGACGTCTGCAGCATGGTGAAGAAACATACTTTGTGCCCGACAGCGACCGCATCATCTATGCGGACACCACTACCTGCCGATCCCTACTGCTTCTCGGGCGCGCCATCTCGATCGATGTATCCATCAGCACAGTGCTGCCGGAAATAAAAACCGGAAAACTGGTTGCGGTGTTGCCCGGCTGGCACCGTAAGCCCAACGACACCTATGTCTGCTGCCACATGAAGCATAACAACGATCCGGTCATCAATGACCTCATGGCGATCATCCGAGAGACATTAAGAGACGAAGAGTCAGATCGTTGGACAACCTGGCTTACTCATTTCGGCGTGAATCCTGAAACTGTCAAGGCCGCTCTCTGATTTGAGATGCGGCCCCAGCAAATTCAACGCCTTCCGAGTTAGTTTTTCAGGATCGTCTGGGCTTCGTCAAGAACAGAAAGTGCCTTTTCGAGATAACGGCGGTTCTTTTCCGGGTTGTGAGCTACCTTTTCGCCAGGTGTGGCACCACGGTTTCCGTAAACAAATTCCTTGTAGTAGGCCGCAACGGCATACTTGAACTTAGCCTCATTAATGGCCTTCTCGTCAAGCTTTTTGCCCTCAATGGCGACTTTGAGCAGGTCAAATGTTTCATCTTGCTTTTTCGCGACGGCGGCGTCCTTTTCAGCCACACTCTTCTGAGCGTTACGCACGTATGCAACCATGTCTTTGACAGTCTTTACCTTGTCGCTCGTATGACAGCCCAAACAGTACTGCATGGAAGCCTTGGAGTTCAGAACCGATTTTGAGGAATCGTGCGAGCGGTAGCGCGTTCCTGTCTTGTCTTCCACTATCGGCATGTGACAGTCAGCACAACCCACGTTCAGCTTGTAATGCACACTGTCCATGTAGACCTCTGCGTCAGCATGGTTGCCGTTTGCGATCAGGTAAATCCCGAGTTTCTTGTCCGTCTTCGCGTGAGCATACTTCGTCATCTCGTAAGTCTTTCCTTCCGGATAACGGACACCTTCGGGCTGAGCATCTTCCAAAGTAGCCTTGATGAGTCCTTCCGGCTCCCAACCGTAACGGTAGGCGGTCTTCTTCTCTTTAATGGCAATCACGGAAGGAATAATGCGCGAGTCAGACCACGGAGCAAGATTGTTATGGCACTGGGCACAGACCGCACTCTTGGGCGGAAGCTTGTTAAAGAGTTCTTTGCCAAAGATCTTCGTCGTGATGAGTTGTGCGCCCGCTGTAGCGGCAGGCTTGGTCATATCTGCATGGCAGGTCTCGCAGCTCCAGAAGTCAAGCGGACTGAGCATCGCACTGTACTTCGTCGACTTTTGACCGGAGAAAACTTCGTCGCCATAGACGGTGTACATATCGTTAAAGCGTGCTGTCTTGCAGGAAAAACAAGTCGCGTTGAGACCGCCGCTTTTGTTGGCCTTTTCGATCGACTTGATCATGTATTTCGCCTGAGAGCCGTGCCCGTAGCCGAAGTTAGGATCGCCAAGGTCGTCAAGATCATCGGCGCTGCCAAGTGAGGAATAGTACTCAAGCGGATATTGCTTGCTCCAATCGCGAGCCTTGTACGTGTCAGGATCCGGTGCGGCACAGGCTGCGTTTGTAATGAATACTCCAAACAGAACGGTCCGGAAAAGTGTGGCGGGGGTCATAGTTGTCGCTCCTATTGATCGAGTGCATGTATTTCGGGGTGATGTACATGTGGCACTCAACCTTTTTTTGTTACAGCGAGTCTATGATCGGGCTTGATTAATTTGGTTATTTTGAGAAATTTTTAGTTTCAATTTTGGAAACTTTTAAGAGTTTTTTCCGTATGAGGGTTAACTCGATATTTTGCACAACATTCCTGAAGATCCTTTCATAAAAGCAGGTGTGCTGCGGAGCAATGAAGGGACTGCAACGAAATGAACATAGCCGCATCTTCACTGAAGCAGATCGGAGGTGTTTCGTCGAACAACTTCGGGGAAAATGGGTTCACCGCGTCGGCCATCCGGATCCGGAAACTGATCGAGCTCCGCCGATGCGTTTTCCACGTCGCGCAGGGTCTCCCAAGCGTCCTTCCTGTCGGCCATCATTTTGACCTCCTCACGCCAAAAACGAATGCCGACCAAGAGCGCAATGAAGGTGAGGTACCCGAAGAAGCAGCCCCATAAATCCGCCATACCCGCCCAGTCAATGCCCCGCAGGCCAATGTCGCGCCAGAAATTGAAGATCCAGACGAGCGGAATGCCGAAAGAGGCGAACTTTACCCATCCGTGCAGAAAGCCGACAGCCATGGTGGCGCCGCCGAGGATAAAACCGACCGGCACGAGAAAGATCATGCGCCCGGCGCCTTCGCCCGGATTTTTGCAGTTCCAGGAGAGCAAATAGGCCACCCAAGTATTAGCCATGGCGCCCAAAAAGAGGGCCGGCACAAACTGCCAAATACTGCCGGCGAACCTCAGCTGCCCGAATGTGGTGAGGACCGATATGGCGGTCGTCACCACCGTCGTATAAATGAGCGCATAAGGGACGCCGCGCAAAAGAAGTGACACCAGACTTCCCGAAAGGACCGACGTATTCCACAGACCGGTGACGCGCAGCCGTCCGATGATCATGAGACTCGTGAGGCCGTGGAACATGAGCGAGAAGAACAGCAAAAAGTTGATGACCGTTCCGGTTGCACCCTGCCCCGTTGGATTGGAAAGATATCGAAACCCCATGCGAAGGGGCGACAGGAGCGCCTCGGTGCCGGCAGTTGTCTGTCCGAGTGCGGAGACGCCGCCGGGACGGGAAGCCGCTCTTTCAGCACTAAGCTCAGCCGTGATTTCATTAAGCTGAGAAATGAGTCCGCCGTTCTGGGCGGTATTGGAGTCGTCCAGATAGGTACCGAGCCGGACGGTCTGAGCACCGCGAAGCAAGGACGCCTGCGCATCCTTCGGAATGAAAATCACGGCCTGTACTCGGTCGTGAGCTGTCATCCGGCGGGGATCTGCCGGGGAATGCACGACGCGCTCAACCTGCATATAGGACGAGGCATTAAGTTTTTCAATCAACTCCGCCGACCAGCGTGACTGATCGAGGTCGATCACCGCCACGGGCGCTTCGAAAACCACATCGTGGCTAAGAATGATGGAAAATGCGACGGTAGTAATCACCGCAACCGCAATGCCCATCTTGTGGTAGGGCGGAAACCGCCCGGAAAACATGGCAGTCCATTCTTCAAGAATGCTGCGGGAAATGCGCAGAAATCGGCGGATCACAGCTTCACCTCCAGCGTCATGCCGGTCAGGAGCCCCTCGGCCGGTTCGACATTGATGCGGACTTTGAAGAGCGTCAGATCCGCCTGACCGCGTTCACGGACCATTTTGAGGTCCGCGAAGTCGGGCGCAGCGGTCACGGAAAGCACGGTCCCGCGCACATTCTGGCCTAGAGCGGGCGACCAGCAGGTCACCTTGGCGCCCTCCTGAAAGCCCTTCACCTTGTTTTCGGCGACGTAGATGTCGAAATAAAGACGCTCGGATTCAAGCAGTACGGCCGGGGTATTGGGGGAAACCAGTTCTCCCTTTTCATAGAGCACTTCGAGCACTTTGGCTTTTTCCGGCGCCTTAAGCGTCAGGCGGCTCTGGTTGACTTTGAGCTGCTCCAGGGCAGCAGCGGAAGCCTCACGCCCGGCTTTGAGCGACTCCAGGCTGATGCGCCGGTTTTCCGCCGCCTGACGGGCGTTGACCACAGCATCGAGCCGCATGCCTTCGGCGGATCCCGTGCGCGAGAGCTTTTGACGGTCTTCCGCGCGAGCCCCGACGCAGGCGGCATCCAAGGCACGCTCTGCCGAGGAGAGGCCTTCCCGCGCAGAGGCCGCGGCGGCTTTAAGCGCATCGAAATCCGACTGCGCCATTGCCCCCCGCGGCAAGAGCCGCTGAGCTCTCTTCCAATCAGCCTCGGCGCGAAGCCATTCTGCTGAGGCCGACTTCCGGGCCGCCTCAGACGCTTCAATCTGACGCCAGAGGGTTTGCTCCTCAGTATTCGCTTCGGCAAGCGCAAGTCGAATGCCTTCCTCTTCGGCAGCTATCTGCGCATCGGCCTGATGAATCAGCGCCTCAGTCTGACGAATCGAAAGGCCAATATCTGTGCCGTCAATGGCGAGGAGCTTCGCGCCCGCTTCAACCGTCATGCCTTCTTCAATCGGACGGTCAACGAGACGCCCGCCCACCGTTTCGAAAGCCGCTTTCACCTGATGCGCCGTGAGAATGCCTGCCCTGAGACCGTGGCCGGAATCCCTCTTGAGACTTTCAGCATTCGTCACGGCATCGTTGCGGTTTCCCAGCCAGATCAATGCGGCTGCTGCGCAGAGCACACCGGTAAATCCGAGTGCGGTGCGCGTGATGTCTCTAATCTGCTTTTTGGAGAGATTCATTTTATTTTGTCGGCAAAGTGTTGCAAAAAAGAAAACGCAGGCCGCTTCAGGAGAGCCCCGAACGGCATCAAAGTCGTGGGAATATGCAAGGATCGTGTCAGTGTCCGGCCACGAGTTTCTTTAAGAGCGCAATCATGGTTTCGCGTTCCGCGCTCGAGAGCGTTTTGGCGAAATCACTGACACGGTTGAAATGCGGGAGCATGGCCGACTCCAAGAGCCGGCGGCCGGCGGGCGTGAGTGAAATCAGGGCCGAGCGGGCATCAACGGGATCTACGGTTTTGGCGACGAGCGGCTCCTCTGTCTGCAGCATGCGCGTCACCATGATGGAGGTGGTCGAGGGAGATACGCCAATGCGCACGGAAAGCTCCACCAAGGGCACCGGTTCGCTGATGTCATAAAGAATCATCAGGAGTGCGAATTTCCCTTCTGTCAGTCCGGTATCGCGCCGAAGTGCGCCGTAGATTTCTTCACGAATCACATCGGACGCGCGGATGAGGTAAAGCATGAGCTCAACGCCCGCAATGTCATTTTCCGAAGCATTAAGGGCGCCGTGGCTCCTGCGAAGATTGTCGCGAGTCGGCATTAATCGTTTCGGCATTGCTGCTCCTGCGGACGCCCTGCGCTGTGCAGGTCGTATGTTACATTTATTTTGCCGGCGAATTATATCGCTTTCATCCGCTTTTGAGGCAGCAACACTTTGCATCAGTCCTGCGGTTTCTGCCGTCCATAGAATGTTTAGAATAAAAATAGTTTAGCTGCTAAATTATTTTTGGATCAACATGTCCTGGACTGACCTGCCCGACTTAACTGAACTCCTCCTTAGGCTCGGGTGCGCGCGCGAACAAAGCCGTGACGCACGGCATAAGCCTGAAAAAATCGACGGCTTTATCCCAACGGCACCCGGCAAGATTCTCCATCAGCTTCAGCTCGTTCATCCCGAGGGGCTTGGCGTCAAAGCCTTGGCTCAGGCCGTGTCGCTCTCGCCCGGGGCTGTATCGCAAACCGTTCAGACATTGGTCGACGTCGGCCTGATCGACCGGTCAACCGCACCCAACGACCGCCGCGCCGTCGTGATTCGGCTCACCGATGAAGGCATCAGACAAATTCATCGCCATGAAGCCATGATGAATGCCCTGCTTGAGAGTCTCATTGCGGAGGCGCCGCCCGAAGACCGCGCCGCTTTTCACCGCACCCTCGAGCTCGGTCTCGCTAAAGCCCGCTCCGAGTGGAGTGAGAGATCGACTGCCGCGAGCAGTGATTGACCGGACTGACCGCCGGCTTTAGGCTGAATATTGATTTGGAAACACAAAATTCTCATGAAACGCACTTCTATCCGCCTCATCACGCTTGCGGCACTCTCTTCGGCATGCCTTGCCGCGAACCTCTTCGGCTCCGTCCAGGCTGCCTCAGCGCCAAACGCCAAACTCCCTGTGGTGGCCGTCCAAGCCGTAGAAATGCTGCCTCAGACCGTTAGCCGCCGATTGGCTGGCCGCGTGACTGCGCTCCATACGGTCAATATCACTGCCAGAGTGTCCGGTGAAATAAAAGAGGTTGCTTTTGCCGACGGCGCGCTCGTCAAAAAGGGCGATGTGCTCTACCGTCTTGACGATGTGCAGTACCAGGCTGCGCTCGAGTCTGCCAACGCCGCCGTCATGCAGGCTCAGGCCGAAGCGCTCTACGCCGAACGCGACTATAAGCGTCAGCAGGCGCTCTACGAACAAAAGGCCTCGAGCCGCGATGTGCTTGACGCCGCTGAACGAACCGCGAAAACCTCTGCTGCCGCGCTCGCCTCTGCCAAAGCCGCGCTGATCACTGCCGAAGACAATCTGAAGCATTGTGTGATTGCCGCCCCGATGGACGGCCGCATGAGCTTCACCAACTACTCGGCCGGGAACTACGTGACGGCCGCCGGTTCAGCAAGCACGACCCTCGCCACACTGGTGTCCGTGTCCCCCGTTCGAGTCCGCGCAGCGCTTTCGATGAAGGACATCGCCGGGCTCTTCGGCAGTATTGCGGAGCTTCAAAAATCGGCCGCTGTGCAGGCGGAACTTTCGGACGGATCCGTCCTTTCGGAAATCGGCCGCATCACCGCGGTCGACAACGCTGCCGACGAGAAGACCGATACGCTCTATGCCGCTGCGGAATTTACGGATCCTCTCGGCCGCCTCGTCCCGGGAAGCACGGTGACGATCACCATTACGCTCTCAAAGCCCGATTCTCTCTTCCCGGCCGTGCAGCCTTCGGCTCTGCAGCATGACGCCGAAGGCGCCTACGTCTGGGTAGTGAATGCACCTCAGGACGGCGCGCCCAAGACTCAAAAGCGCCGAGTGGAGGTCGGCCGTGCGGTGAACGGCCTACAGCTCATCACCGCCGGGCTCCAAAAAGACGATGTTGTCGTTGTGGAAGGCATGCAGAAGGCGGGCGAAGGGAAAACCGTCAAGGTCCTGCAGGCGGCGGCTCAATCTGCCGGCAACACCTCCGAGCAGCCGTCCAACTGATTGGGGTGCATTGATGTTTTCCAAGTTTTTCATCGAGCACCCGCGCTTTGCCGCGGTGGTGAGTCTCGTCATCACTATTTCAGGACTGATTTCCCTTTGGAACCTCCCCGTGGAGGAATATCCGGAAATCAGCCCGCCGACGCTTTTCATCTCGGCCACCTATGCGGGCGCTTCCGCGGACGTTGTCACACAGACCGTTGCCATTCCGATTGAAAACGAAATCAACGGCGTTGAGGATCTCCTTTACTTTTCGTCGACGAGCTCCAATTCGGGTACGTACAACTGCCAAGTCACCTTCAAAACAGGGACCGACAGCGACATTGCGCTCGTTAATCTGCAAAATGCCGTCAAGCGTGCCGATGCCCAGCTGCCGAGCGAAGTGACGAAAACCGGCGTATCAGTGGAAAAACGCGGCAGCGACACGCTCGGCATGTTCGTCTTCCGCACCAACGGCGCGTCGATGGATCTTAATGAGCTCGCCAACTACGTTGACAAAACGCTTAAAGACGACCTAGCGCGCGTCGACGGAGTTTCGTCCACGAGCATGATGAGCGAGAGCGAATACGCAATGCGCATTTGGCTTGATCCAGTGCGCATGGCCGGGATGGGCATCAGCACGAGCGATGTAACAAACGCCATCAATGCGCAGAACATTCAGGCTGCGCCGGGCAATGTCGGCAGTGAAGGATCTTCAGATTCCGTCACCTACAAGGTGAATGTGACCGGCCGTCTGGCGGATCCTGCCGAATTCGGCGCCATTATTCTTCGAAGCGATGCCGCGAGCGGACGCGTTGTGCGTCTGAGCGACGTCGCTCGAGTCGAACTGGGCTCGAGCAGCTACACCGGCGGCACCACCATCAACGGCGAACCGGCCGTTGGGCTCGCGCTCTACCGCAGTCCTGATGCCAATGCGCTCGCCACGATGAACCGCGTCAAGGCCAAGCTCGCTGAATGGGAGCCGCGGCTGCCAGAAGGCGTCACCGTGAGTCCCGCCTACGATCCGACAAAATTCATTCAGACAACCATGGAGGAAATGGTTGTCACCATCCTTTCCGCCCTTCTGCTGGTGATCCTCATCACCTGGGCGTTCCTGCAGAGCTGGCGGGCTACGCTCATCCCGGCCGCGGCGATTCCGGTCTCTTTGATCGGCACCTTCACCGTCATGGCCGCGTTGGGCTTAAGCATCAATACGCTCACGCTCTTTGGTCTCATTCTCGTCATCGGCTCGCTCGTTGACGACGCCATCGTCGTCGTCGAAAACACCGAGCGTCTGATTGCTCAGGGCCTCTCACCGCACGATGCGGCCGTCAAGAGCATGCAGGAAATCACCGGCGCCGTTATCGCCACGACGCTTGTCACGGTTGCCTGCTATCTGCCGCTCGCCTTCTACGGCGGCATGGTGGGAGCAATTTACCGCCAGTTTGCCGTCTCCATGTGCGTGGCGCTCTCTATTTCAGCCGTCGTTGCGCTCACGCTCTCCCCGGCGCTCTGCGCACTCGTGCTGCGCCCCGGCGACGGTGCAGCAGATGCCGAGCAGGCTTCGCGGGGATTTTCAGCAAAGTTCTTTAAGCCCTTCAATCGGTTTCTTTCAGCCTCCCGCGAAAGCTATGTGCGGGGCTCGGCCTGGCTTATCCGCCGCAGTCTGATTGCGGCCGTCGGGATGATTGCTGCCGTGGGCGTCACCTGGTTCCTCTATGGGCGGATTCCGACGGCCTTCATTCCTTCTGAAGACAAAGGCGTTATCTTTGCCAATATCGAGCTCCCGGCGGACGCCACGCAAAACCGTACGGAAGCCGTGATGGAAACCGTGCTCGAGCGGCTTCGCACCATTCCGGGCGTGCAGACCGTTATGCAGAATGTCGGCATGAGCATGCTCTCCGGATCCGGCGAATACGCCGGCATGGCCGTTCTGGACCTCAAGCCCTGGAACGAACGCACGACCCCGGAAACGCAGCTTTCAGCCATTCAGGCCGAAATTGCCAAACGCACCCAGAACATTGCCGCCGCGGAGATTGTCTCTTTCACGCCGCCCGCCATTATGGGTCTGGGCGGCACGGGCGGCGCATCCTTTGAAATCTGCGGCGTCGGGACGGTCGATACGGCGCATCTCTCGGATGCCGTGAACCGCTTTAAGTCGGCGCTCGGTGACCGCCCGGAAACGCTCTTCGCCATGAGCTCCTACAGCGCTGACACGCCGCAGCTGCGCTTCACGCTCGACCGCGAAAAAGCTGAGCTCCTTCAGGTGCCTGCCTCGGACGTCTACTCCACCATGCAGACGCTGCTCGCCTCCTACTATGTGAACGACTTCACAATGAACGGCAGCAACTACGAAGTCATCGTGCAGGCTGATTCAAAATACCGCGGATCAAACCTCTCGCTCGAAGAAATTCCCACAACATCCTCTGACGGCAATATTGTGCCGCTCTCAGCCCTGGGCTCACTCTCCTGGGAAGTGGGGCCTCAGCAGATTACGCGCTTTAACAAGATGACCTCTGCGGGGGTCAATGCGCAAAGCGCTGCCGGGGTGAGCTCAGGGGCCTTTTATAAGGCCATTGAGGATACGGCCGCCGCGTCGCTCCCCAAGGACTATCACATCGAGTGGACGGGCCTCTCCTATCAGGAAAGGCAGAACGCCGGTCAAATCGTCACTTTGATGGGTCTGGCGCTTCTCTTTGCGTACTTGTTCCTTGTCGCACAGTATGAAAGCTGGACGATTCCGCTCTCGGTCATGCTTTCCGTGCTCTTTGCCGTCATGGGAGCGCTCCTGGGGCTCGAACTCACCGGCGGCGACATGTCGATTTACACGCAGCTCGGCATGGTGATGCTCATCGGTCTGGCCGGAAAGAACGCCATTTTGATGGTCGAATTCGCGAAAACAGCTCGTGAGTCCGGGCTCTCGATCATTGAAGCCGCCAAGCAAGGCGCCTCCATCCGCTTCCGCGCGGTGATGATGACGGCCTGGAGCTTCCTCTTCGGCGTCCTGCCGCTGGTGTTCGCGACAGGGGCGGGCTCCGCGAGCCGTCGGGCCATCGGCATCACAACCTTCGCGGGCATGCTCACGGCCACGCTCATCGGGATCTTCTTTATCCCGTTCCTCTTCACGCTTTTTGAGACGCTCCGTGAGAAGTTTCATGCCTGGCGACGGAGCTGATTCGAAATCCTGAAGCATTTTCCGAATCGGAGATCGAAAAAGAACGGCGGGGGCCTCCTCAAAAGAAGGCGCCCGCCGTTCGTTTTAGCGTTCGGCCTCAGGCTGCCGCGCCTTCGGCCGCAGTGAGATTGATGCGGCCGAGACGGGGCGCTTAAAAGAGCGCGATCAAAGCATCCACATCCTTGGGGTCCGTTGCCCATGAAGTGGCAATGCGCTTCACGACATGCTCATCATCGAGCCGCTCCCAGAAACTCATTGCGACGGACTGCCCCAGACGATCAGCTTCCGCATTGGTGAGCCGCAGGAAGATCTGATTGGTCGTGCTGCCAAAAAGCAGTTCACAGCCCTTCTTCGTCAGTGCTTCACGGATGCGGTCGGCCTGAAGCACGGCGTGACGGCCGAGCTCAAGGCCAAGCTCTTCGGTAAAGAGCGCATCGAACTGGATGCCGAGCACCTTGCTCTTGGCGAGCATAGCGCCGTACTGCTTCATCAGCGTGAAGAACCCCGGCACCGTGCCCGCCTTGGGGAACACAACCGCCTCGCCGAAGAGCAGACCGCACTTGGTCCCGCCGATATAGAAGACGTCGGTGAGACGAGCCAGATCGCTGAGCGTCACATCGTTTGCGGCGGAACCCAATGCATAAAAAAGCCGTGCGCCGTCAACATAAAGCGGTGCGCCCCAGCGGCGGCTGGCCTTCGATAGTGCAGTCAGTTCCGCGAGCGAATAGACGGTGCCGTATTCCGTCGGCTGCGTGATGTAGACCATGCCCGGCTCCACCATGTGCAGGCGGTTGCCGTCACCGTGCCAAGCGCGAAAAACCTTATCGACCGCTTCGGCAGAAATTTTGCCCTGCTGTTCAGCAATCTCGATCACTTTGTGACCGGAGGCCTCAATGGCGCCAGCCTCATGCACGGCAATGTGACCCGTTCGGGCCGCAATCACGCCCTGCCAGGGTTTGAGCATCGTGCTGATCACCACCTTGTTGGTCTGCGTTCCGCCGGAAAGAAAACGAACTTCAGCATCCGGCACGCCGCAGGCAGCGCGAATTTTTTCACGGGCAGCATTGCAAAAGCAGTCGCTTTCGCTCTCGTCATAGCAGCCTGTCTTTACAAAGTTGTTTTTCATGAGCGCCTCGAATACCTTGGGGTGTGCGGCATCGAGATAGTCACAGGCAAAGTTCAGCATAAATAAGCTCCGCAAGAATGGGGAAAACGAATCTGAATTCAACGATCGAAAAGAAGTTTATGCCGAAGCGCCTTGTGCGTAAAATGCCCCGAATGAACATGTGATGTGCAAAATAATCACTATAAGTATCCTCTTCCCTCACGGGCTGACGTTCGATGAATCTGGAAAAAGTGCACTACCTCCTCACCGCCATTGAATGCGGAACCTTTTCGCTCGCAGCCGAAAAACTCGGCATGACGCAGTCGGGACTCAACCGTCAGATCTCGTCGCTCGAAACCGAACTCAAAACAACGCTTCTCCTCAGAGGCCGCCGCGGCGTGGTGCCGGCCAAAGGCGCTGAACCCATCATCGCCCGTCTCAGAGATTTGATGACTGCCGAACGATGCGTTTACGAGGAAATTGCCGCTGTGAAGGGACTATTAACGGGTTCACTCACCATCGGCTCCTATTTCAGCATTTCGACAACCTGGCTGCCGCAGCTCCTCAAGCAGTTTTCCGATGCTTATCCAGCCATCACGCTTTCAACGGTTGAAGGCGCAGATGCCGAACTCATCGAGCGGCTGAGAAACGGCTCCCCCGCCCGCGCCCTTTTTTCTCCGCCTAGTCCGGCTGAGAAACGGCTCGCTCGACTGCGCCTTTCTTTCTCAGCACTCCTACGACGGCGACTTTTTCCCGCTGATGGAAACAGAGTTTGTGGCGCTCCTGCCGCCCGGGCATCCTTTGATTCAAGCCGACTGCGTTACCGTGAGGCAAATTGCCGAAGAACCCTTCATCTATCCGCGGCTTCATCACAATTCGGACATTGATGACTTCTTCACCCGCCACAAAATTGAACCGAAAATTCATCTGCAGACGAATGACCCGTATTCAGCCTATGCCATGGTCAATGCCGGACTAGGCGTCTCCGTCAACAACCGGCTGCAAAGCATCAACCTCAAAGGCAATGTTGTCCTAAAGCCCTTTCATCCGCAGGAACGAGTTGCGCTGGGACTGGCCCTCCCTTCGCTTGAACCCGCCTCGCCGGCCTTGATGCGCCTCGTTTCTATGGCTCGAGAAATCGCGGAAACATTCCCTAAAGGTCCATGGGGAGCGGCACTCCCCGCCGAATAAAGCCTTCATTTTTCCCTTCAGAACGAGAAAAACACCGATTGTTAGAAATGATCTCAAAAGCCTCCCGAGGCTCAGCATTACAAATATTGCTTTCGTATACATTTGCTGTATGATTGGCCGCTATTGTGTCGATA
>OGRA01002920.1_pt1 | contig 13632 bp, 11 predicted proteins | sample 1553351 | NCBI WGS metagenome assembly OGRA01 (sample SAMEA2580056, study PRJEB22360) | human gut metagenome | biome: human gut; feature: human-associated habitat; material: faeces | place: Denmark | collected 2008/2010
ATAACCGCATTTATGCCAAGGCGCTCCATAAAGTAAGGATTGGTCTCCTTGTTCAAATCATATCTCCACTCAATCGGTGTATGCTCCCTTGTGAGCACAGGATACTCATATCTGTCATATATTCCATTGTAAAAATCGCTCTTATTATTCTTCCTCGCAAGCAAAGCCTCCTGCTTCGCCTTCTCAACATAATATCTCTCATGTATCATATCGGTTACGCTCCTTTTTACCCTATTCTCTTCATAACTTCCATACACATTCTTCCATTGTGGTACGGACACTTCCACTCTTCCACAATCGGCTTGTCCGTCGGGATGCCTGATTCGGTCAGCGACCAGAACCACTCGCTGTTCGGACGCGGGTCAACAAAGGCGCGGCAGATGTAGGCAAACTGCGCTTCCGCCTGCCTCAGCCAAGTGGATGCGCCTGTCAGCTCGTAGGCATTCAGAAAGCCCAGCACCGTCTCCGCCTGTACCCACCAGACACGCGTGTGGTCAACTTTGCCCTCGACGACTTCGTTCTCCAAGCCGTGGTCGGTGAATGCGCGTTCGCGGACAGCTTCCGCCAGCGTCAGGCACATGTGCAGATACGGCGCGCGGTTTGATTCGGGCAGCAGCGTCTCTGCCGCGTCCCAAATCAGCCACGAGGCCTCAATGTCGTGCCCGAAGGACTGCATGTCCAGCAAAGAGCGATAATTGCGGTCGTAGAAGACCTCCAAACGGCGCTTGCCCGGATTGTACATCACGTTCAGGAAGCGCTCTAAGCAGACTTCTCCGGCGCGGCGCACAGCTTCGTCCGGCATGGCGCGGTATAATTCCGCATAGCCCTCCAAAACGTGCAGCAGCGTGTTCATCGTGCGGGACGCCGTCTCGTGGCGCTCCATCAGCTTCGGGTTGTCGGACAGCTTTTCGTTGCCGACGGGGGTGAAATCCGGCTCGTAGGCCCCGCCGTAGCCGCCCGCGTCGCTGCACTTCGTCTCAATCAGGCGGAAAAGCGCCATCGCCTTGTCGCGCGCGGGGATGTAATCCGGGTCGCTTTCGCCGATGGCGCGCATGTACGCCGCTAAGCCGTAAATCGCGAACGCCTGACAATAGGTGTGCTTTGTCTTGTCCAGCGGATCGCCGTCCGCCGTCACCGACCAGTACACGCCGCCGCGCTCACTATCCTCAAAATGCGGCAGGAATGCGAACGCATGGCGCGCATAGCGCAGCAGGGATTTATCGCCCGTCACCCGCGCCGCCGTCGAGAACGTCCACAGAATGCGGCTGTTGAGGATGCAGCCCTTGTGCGCCCCGCGCTCCACGGACAGGTCATGATTCACATAGCCGAACCAGCCGCCGCGCTCCCAATCGGTCAGGTTCTCCCAGAAAGGCAGAATGGTCGTAAGCAGATGGTGCGAACAATCCTGACGAAACATGAAGCATTCCTCTCTTCCTGTTAGCTTAACAGTTAGGCATATGGGTATTATAACCCGGAAAAATGTCCTTGTCAAGCGGCAAAAGAAGAAAAAAGCTGATAAATATGGCGAAATTTTCACCGAAAGGAACAATGAAAGGAAACGACGCAAGGCTAACGTGTAAACTAATCAGCCGGCAGGAAAAAAAGCCGTGCAGGGGCTTGCTTTCACGGCGGAAATGTGGCACAATATAAGGTAGCATTGTGTGTAAACATGGTGCTGCTTTTGCAATTTGAAATTTGAAACTGGGAAAGAAATAGTGGAGGAAATCAATCAATGGCGGAAACACAGAAAATCGTCATTCTGAATTTCGGCGGACAGTACACGCAGCTGATTGCGCGGCGCGTGCGCGAATGCCATGTGTATTCCTGCGTCCTGCCCTATGACGCGAGTCTGGAGACGATTCGCGCGCAGAACCCCGTGGGCGTGATTCTCTCCGGCGGCCCGGCGAGCGTGCTGGAACAGGATGCACCCCGCTGCGACGAGGGCGTGTATCAGCTGGGCGTGCCGGTGCTGGGCATCTGCTACGGAATGCAGCTGACGGCGTATTTGCTGGGCGGCACGGTGGAAAAGGCGGCACAGCGCGAATATGGCCGAATCACCGTGACGATGGACGATAAGACGAGCCTGCTCTCCGGCATGTCGGATGCCCCCTCCTGCTGGCTGAGCCATACCTATCAGGTGAAGAAGTGCCCGGCTGGTTTCCACCCGATTGCGCACAGCACGAACTGCCCCGTTGCGGCGATGGCGAACGACGACCGGCGCATCTACGGCGTGCAGTTCCATCCGGAAGTGACCCACTCCGACGAGGGGCGCGCGGTTATCGAAAACTTCCTGAATATCTGCGGCTGCGTGGGCGACTGGTCGATGGAAACCTACGCGCAGACGGCGATTGCCAACATCCGCGAAATCGTGGGCGACAAGGGCACGGTGCTGCTGGGACTTTCCGGCGGCGTGGACTCCTCCGTCGCGGCGGCGCTGATTTATAAGGCCATCGGCGACCGCCTGACCTGCGTCTACGTTGACCACGGCTTCATGCGCAAGGGCGAAACCGAGCAGGTGGTGAATGTGTTCACGCACACTTTCCCCGTGCGTCTGGTTGCGTCCGACGCCAGCAAAATCTTCTATGAGGACTTGAAGGGCGTTTCCGACCCCGAAACGAAGCGCAAGATTATCGGTCGTGACTTCCTGAAAGTATTCAAGGCGGAATCCGAAAAGCTCGGCAAGCTGGATTACTTCGCGCAGGGCACGATTTACCCGGACGTTATCGAGAGCGGTCAGGCGACGGGCGCGGCGGTCATCAAGAGCCACCACAACGTCGGCGGTCTGCCCAAGGAACTCGGCTTCACACAGCTGATTGAGCCGCTGCGGATGCTGTTCAAGGACGAAGTGCGCGCGCTGGGCGAAACGCTTGGTCTCCCGCACGATCTGGTCTGGCGTCAGCCGTTCCCCGGCCCCGGTCTGGCGATTCGTGTCATCGGCGACCTGACCCCGGAAAAGGTGGAGATTGTCCGCGAGAGCGACGCGGTGCTGCGCGAGGAAATCGCCAAGGCCGGTCTGGACGCCGATATCCACCAGTATTTCACCGTCCTGACGGGCATCCGCTCCGTGGGCGTCATGGGCGACGAGCGGACGTACGACTACACCGTCGCCATCCGCGCGGTCACGACGGACGACTTCATGACCGCCGACTGGGCGCGCATCCCGTACGACGTCGTGCGCACGATTTCCGCAAGGATTGTCAATGAGGTGCCGCATGTGAATCGCGTCGTGCTGGACGTGACGACCAAGCCGCCGGCGAGTATTGAGTGGGAATAATGAAAAAGTGGATGTGAAGGGCTGCAAAACCTTGAAAACACGCACTTTTTCAAAACAGGATTGCCTGTTTGATAGCAAAATGATAGCAGTCGCGGCGTTTGCGTTATTCTGATGTGTCGGATGGCGCGAATGGCTTGCGGGTGCTGGAATATAACTTTATAGGATGAAAAAGGCTCTGCAGACTTCCGTGAAGGAAGAACGGCAGAGCCTTTTGCTATTACTCGGATTGATTTGTAGGGAAATTGGTGAATATATCGGGGGGATATGGTGCCAGTGACCGATACCTCATTTGTGCGGTGTTGCCTTAAAATTTTACCATTGAGAGTATTGACAAAATAGAGGAACTTATGTACACTAAATATGAAGTTCAACCGTTCAAATTTAATATGAAGATGGAGAGATACTATGAAGAAGTGGTACGCGAAGTCGAAGCGTCCCGGAAGCAAGCAGGTGGAGGTGAAGGAGCATCTTTGCGCGGTGGGAGAATTGAGCAAAGAGTATGGAAGACAACTGGGCATGGAAAAAGAAGCGGAAATGGCCGGAACGGTTCATGATGCTGGCAAGCTCACAGATAAATTCCAAGATGTCTTGGAAGGAAACGCATCCAGAGTAGACCATGCAAGGGTGAGCGCTGCGTTTTTGTGGTGGCTGCTTATCAAAACGAGTAAATACGCAGGGAAAGAAACGAAAGAGTGCATAAGTGAAAAAATTGCAAGTACAAATTATGCACCCATTTTGGAAGCCATCAATGCGCATCATGGGACGCTGCTCTGCTACAATCAGCTGAAGTATTCGCTACTTGAATGCATGACAACGCAAAAGTGGTTGGAAGGTAACGAGGGAAAGGAGGTCGCGTTGACAGGAGAAGAGAATTACAGGGCGCTAAGAGATATATTTCGTGAGGAACTTCCGGACTGGAAACGAATTGGAATCAAGAATATGACGCTTGGGGAAGAAGAACGGATGCTTTGGTCGCGAATGCTGCTTTCTTGCTTGGTGGATGCAGATTACACCGCATCAGCGGAAGAGGATGGAGAAATCATCCCGGAGCCGCCGAAATGTGATGCGGAAAACTGGCTGGAGCGCTTAAATGCGCATCGGGCGGAATTAGCAAGAAACTCAACAGCTGATAAAAAACTCAATGCACTGCGGAATGTGTTGTTTGAAACGTGCGGCAGGGCGGGGGATCATGCGCCGGGGATTTACACCCTGACAGCGCCTACTGGCACAGGAAAAACGCTGGCCTTGCTGCATTTTGCGCTGCGCCAATGCCGCAAGAACGGTCAGCAGCGAATCATCATTGTGCTGCCGTTTATTACGCTGACGGAACAGAATGCAATTGAATATCGGAAAATCCTTGGGGATGACGTTTTACTGGAAGATCATAGCCAACGGCAGCTGACAGAAGAGCAGCGAAAGTTTGCGCAGCGCTGGGATATGCCAGTCATTGTGACCACATCCGTGCGATTTTTCGAGGGGCTGTTTGCGGCAAAAGCCCCGAATCTTCGGAAACTGCATCGGTTAGCGAATTCTGTAATCATTTTCGATGAAGCGCAGAGCTTGTCTGCAGAATTGTTTCCTGCGACGCTCAAAACCATTCAGGCGCTTTGCAATCTGCCGAAGAAGAATGTGACGATGCTCTTTTCTACGGCGACACAGCCGGATTATCAATCAATTCCTAATCTTACTTGGCATGCTACGGAGATTTGTCCGAACCATGCCGATATGTATCAGCAACTTCGCCGCGTTCAGGTGACATGGCGAGTTTTGCCGAATGAGAGAATCTCATGGGAAGAAATTGCGCAGAAAATGGCGGAACAGCGGAGCATCTGCACCATAGTGAACATGAAAAAGCACGCGAAGAAGCTGTTTGATGCGCTGAAATTGGTATGTGAGACGGAATCAGTATTCTACATCACGACGGAATTGTGTCCGGCGCATCGGCGCGTCGTGATAGAGCAAGTCAAAAAGCGGCTGCGCGACGGCTTGCCTTGCCGTGTGGTTGCGACGCAGTGCATCGAAGCGGGGGTGGATTTGGACTTTGACAGCGTTTTCCGCGCGCTGGCCCCGCTGGAATCAATCATTCAGGCGGCGGGAAGATGCAATCGAAACGGCCGCCATCCTGAAGGCGGGCAAGTGCTTGTGTTCCTTCCGGATGAAGAAAGGCTATATCCTGATACATGGTATGAAAAGGCGGCAATGCTGGTTAGTGCATTGCATATTGAGAAACCGATTGACTTGATGAATCCGAGCGACATTCAGCGCTACTATCAGAAGCTGTTTTGGCGGCTGAAGGGAAAAAAGGAGCTGAGCGAGGCCATCCAAATGCAGGATTATGCAGGGGCAGAGAAACACTATCGCATCATCAAGAATGATGGCGTGCAGGTGCTTGTGCCATATGAACCTGAAAACAAGCTGTTTGAGAAGCTGAAGGAAGAAGCCTTGGAAAACGGCGTGACGGCGAAGTGGATGCATGAAGCTGCAAAGCTGTGCGTGACTGCATATGCGAATGATGACTTCAGCCGTTACGCGGAGCAGCTGTATTTTGCGGGAAAGCGGAATGAGGGCAGGCAGCCATCCGGCTATTGGGTGCTTCGCAGGAAGGATGATTATCATATGGATACGGGGATGCAGTTGAAAAATGATGACTACATGTGGTGAAAAAATTCTTATATACCAGATTTGCCATTGACAATTCATGCGAATTATATTTGTACTGACAGCTTGAAACACTGATAGGGTAACAAGCTGAGAATTGAAATAGTACAAAGATAATGCTATCCTCTCTGCTGATTTGGCAGAGAGAAGAACATGGAGGTGATGAAAAATCATGGAGATTTCAGTGACCGTTTGGGGTGACTTGGCGTGCTTCACTTCGCCGACAACGAAAGTAGAAAGGCTTTCGCAGGCAGTCCCAACACCATCAGCAGCACGAGGCATACTGTCAAGCGTGTACGCGAAACCTAAAGAATTTTTTTGGATGATTACAAAAATTGAGGTGCTGAAACCTATCCGCTATATCAGCGTCAGGCGCAACGAAGTGAAGTCCATATTGGGCAATAATATGGAACCAATCAGCGCAGAGGATGAGCGGACACAGCGGCAAACGGTTTTCCTGTATGATGTCCGCTACCGCATTACCGCGCAGATTGTGCCGCGGCCGGATTATCATGGTACGGTGGAGCAGCTGTATGCACAGGCTGAACGGCGAATTAAAGGTGGCAAGTGCTTTTGCCAGCCTGCGCTCGGCTTAAGGGAATGCGTCGCGTACTTTTCTGAAAGTGACCCGAACGAAAAGCCGATTCAGCAAGACATGGATTTGGGCTTGATGGTGTACGACATTTTTGACCTGCATGACGCGGAGGTTCGCAAGAAAACGCGGACAAGGCTGTCCCTGTATCATGCGGTGATGAAGCAGGGCGTCATTGAAGTGCCGCCCTATGATAGCCCGGAAGTCCTGAAGGGGGATGCGATATGCTGAAACCACTGTATGACTATGCAATGCGTTACCAGCTGCTGCCGCCTCCGGGCATGGTGAAAAAGACGGTAAAGGCATGGGTTTGCCTTGGCGCGAATGGCACGTTCCTTGGCGTGAGGCAGGACGGCGAGGATGAATACTTTTGCCCTGACATTGGCAGCTTGGCGAATGGCAAAGACAAGTGCAATGTGCTGGTAGAAAAATACGAGGTTGTTTTCTGGAAAGATACGTCGGAAAGCAAAGTTGAGCAGAGAGAGGAAGGCAAAAAGCCGAAAGACAACACGCTTAAGCATAGGTACTTTCTTGCTTCTCTTCAGCAGGCAGCGCAGAAAGCCCCGGAATTGTCCGCCTGTGTACATTTGCTGGAGGACGAAACCTGCTGTGAGCAGGTCCGGCAGGAACTGCTGCGGCTGAAGCTGAAGCCATCAGACCGCGTTTCATTTGAAATTGCAGGAACGCCTATTGTCGAAATTCCGGAGGTGCAGGAATGGTGGCGGGAGTTTCGTCAGCAGTTCACGCAGCATGGCGCGGCAGAAAGCTTGTGCCTGATTACTGGAGAAAAAACGATGCCGGTTGCTACCCTGCCGCCAATTAAGGGACTCTTGCAAGTCGGCGGACATGGGCGCGGTGACGCTTTGTTTTGCTTTGACAAGCCAGCATTTTGCTCGTACGGGCTAAAGCAATCGGCGAATGCGCCTGTTTCTGCGGAAGCAATTGACGCGGTGAAAGCGGCGCTTGACCATCTCATGTCAAGCGAAACGCTTTCGCCAACGTTGGCGGGAATGCGCTTTGTCCATTGGTTTGACTGCTATGTTCCTGCGGAATGCGACCCGATGCAGCAAGCACTGGATGGCGATCCTAAGAATCAGGAAACAGAACAGCAGACGGAAGATGATGATGGATACGACGACGATGAAGAATTTGATGAAACGGTAGAAGCACCGTCAAATCCTGATGCTAAACGCGATATTGCAGCCAAACGCATCGAGAGCATTGAAAGCGGAGCAGCGACAATCGCGATTCCAGCCAGCACGCAGTATTACATCCTCCTGCTGTCCGGCGTTACAGGGCGTGTCATGGTTCGCAGCTACGACCACGGGAATTACGGCGAACTGGAGGAGAGCATCCAGCAATGGCGCAATGACTTGCAAATGGTCGATCTCGGTGGAACGGGATTCACAAAAATTAATTCGCTGAAAGCAATGATGATTCGTCTGATGCCGCGGCAAAAGAGCGAAAAGAACGTTTTCAAGCGGATGGACAAGGAACTTTCAGGAATTACGCCAGCGGTGCTGCACGCAATCTTGACGGACAGTATGCTGCCGGATTCCGTGGCGGTTCGTGCGCTGCGATACATTCGCAATCAAATGGCCAGTGCCAGCGAAGAAGATAAACATGCGCCCGTGCCCGATGCAATGTGCTGCCAATGGCTGAAAGTATGGCTGATTCGGAAAAACAATCGAAAGGAAGGCGTGATAGAAGCTATGTATCAGGCGGAAAATACGAATGTTGCATACCGCTGCGGCGCGTGGGTCGCCGTGTATGCGAGTATGCAGCAGTTTGCAATGAGAGATGTTCAGGCAGGTATTGTACAGCGCTACTATGCATCTGCTTGTCAGATGCCGGCACTGGTGCTGGGGCAGCTGTCAATTCTCTCCGTACCGCACCAGGACAAAATCAAGGGCGACTATCTGAAGATGTATCTGGAAATGCTGGATAAGGTGACTTGTGACATTGGGGAAATCCCCACCATGCTGAACTTGGAGCAGCAGGCTTACTTTGCGCTGGGGTATCGCCAAATGACAGCGGAGTTGAATCGGAGACTCAATGAACTGCGGAAAGTGAAGAAAGAACAGAAAGCTGCGGCAGAAACGGACGAGGAGGAATAAGAAAATGGCACTGCAGAACCGTTACGAATTTATGTACTATGTTGCTTGCACCAATGCCAACCCGAACGGCGACCCGGATATGGGCAACATGCCCCGGATTGACCCGCAGACCATGCAGGGGTTTATCACCGACGTGGCCACGAAACGCCGCATTCGCAACTATATTGAGATTGCTTATCCGGGCGTGCCGGGCATGGGGATTTTCGTGCAGAAGGCGGTGAATCTGAATAAGCAGATTGCGCTGGCAAAGCGCGAAGCGGGGATTGAAGGCGCGAAAGAAAAAAATCCGGTTTATGCGGCACGCAAAAAAGCGTGTGAACTCTTCTACGATGTGCGCACCTTTGGGGCTGTGATGTCTACTGGCCCCAATGCGGGGCAAGTCCGCGGTCCTGTTCAACTTGCTTTCGGCAAGAGTTTGGATTCGGTACTGCCGCTGGACATATCCATCACGCGCATGGCGGCGGCATTGGGTGGAAATGACAAATCCTACGAGGAATATGAGAAAGCGGAACAGGAAGCGTCTGAAGATAAGCTGCGCACGATGGGACGCAAGCAGATTATCCCCTTTGGTCTGTATGAGGTGCGTGGCTTCATCAGCGCGAATCTTGCAGCGGAAACGGGATTCGATGAAGCTGATATGAAGGCGCTGTTTGAGGCGATTCTCAACATGTATGAGCATGACCGTTCGGCGAGCAAGGGCGAAATGGAGGTTGTTTCTCCGCTCATCATCTTCAAGCACGAAGGAACGGATACGAATCCTGAACAGCGCGCACGTCAAGCCAAATTGGGCTGTGCACCGGCGCATAAACTCTTTGAACTGGTGACGGTGCAGAAGAAGGTGGATTTCCCCCGCAATTATCGTGACTATGAAGCAAAGGTGGCGCTGGATAAGGTGCCTGCGGGGGTACGGATGGGCTTTTTGAGCAATCCTTATGGGGAAATTGTCTGGGATGAACTGCCGCAGGGAGAAAGCTGGTTTACCCGTGGATGACGAGCAGGAGTATCTTCCGTTATCGTGGCTGTCGCAGGCAGATTACTGTCTGCGGCGCGCCGCGCTGCTGCTGAATGAACGTGTATGGGTAGAAAATGTCGAGACGGCGAAAGGTCGCGCCGAGCATGAACGGGTTCATACACAGCGCGTGGAGCGCCGCGGCGATTTCGTGAAGCTCTACGAGAACAGTGTCTTTTCGGACGAAATGCAAATCAGCGGAAAATGCGACTGCATTGAAGCGGTGCGGGATGAAAACGGCTGCACGATTCCCGCAGTGGATTTCCCGGTGCGGCTGCTGCCGGTGGAGTACAAGCATGGGAAGATACGCGATGAATCAGAATACAAGATTCAGCTTTGCGCGGAGGCGATGTGCTTAGAGGAAATGTATCACACGACGATCCCGGCGGGCGCGCTGTTCTACATTACCGCGCATCGCAGAGTGGATGTGGAACTTGATGAAGCGCTGCGTGAACAGGTACGGCAGACTGTGCAGAAACTCTGGAAAGTCCGCCGCGAAATGCTGATTCCGTCGGCAGTTTACGGCCCGAAATGCAAACGTTGCTCGATGCAGGAATACTGTATGCCGAAGGTAAAAACATCCGCGAAGGAATATTGCAAGGCGCTTCTTCTTGAAGCAGAGAGGGTGGAGACGGAATGAAAAAATTACTGGAAACCCTCTATGTGACAACGCCAGACAGCTATCTTTTCTGCCGCAACGAGAATATCTGCGTGAAAATTGGCGGCGAAGAGAAAGCAAGCGTGCCAGCGGTAATGCTGGACGGAATCGTGTGCTTTGGGGAAATGACAGTCTCCACACCGCTGATTGGTTTCTGTGCTGAGCACGGGATTACGCTGACGTTCCTATCGTCGAATGGACGCTTTTACAGCCGCATTTGCGGGCCGGTCAGCGGCAATGTGCTGCTGAGAAAAAAGCAGTATCAAGCGCTGGATGATGATGACTTCCGCATGAAATTCGTGCAGAACCTCCTGGTGGGAAAGCTGCTCAACGAGAAAAATGTATTGATGCGCACGGCACGGACGCAGGATGCGGCAACAGCAGAGAGTCTTCGAGCAGCCTGCCAGTCTATTAGCCAGTATGCAGCACAGCTGGAGACATGCGCAGGTGTTGACCAAATGCGCGGCATCGAAGGAGCCGCCGCAAAATGCTACTTTGCGCATTTTGACGACATGATTTCCCCACAATGCCCCTTCCAGTTTGTGGAGCGCAGCAGACGACCGCCGCGCAATGAAGTGAATGCAGTCCTGTCGTTTATGTACACGCTGCAAACGCGGGACATTCAAGCGGCACTTGAAACGGTAGGCTTAGATCCAGCGGCTGGATGGCTGCACACGCTTCGACCGGGACGGCCGTCGCTGGCGCTGGACTTGCTGGAAGAGTTCCGAGCGCCGCTGTGCGATCGGCTGGCGCTGTCGCTGTTCAACAAACGTCAGCTGACGGATAAGGACTTTGAGTACGATTCGCTGGCTGTTATGCTGAACGAGCGAGGGCGCAAAACGGTACTTACCGCATGGCGTGACCGAAAGCAGGAAGAAATCACGCATCCGTATCTCGGAGAAAAAATCCAAGTTGGGCTGATTGCTTATGTACAGGCCATGATGCTGGCGCGTGTCTTGCGCGGGGATCTTGATTGCTATCCGCCGTTTGTCTGGAGGTGAAAAAATGTTGGTTGTTGTTACTTATGATGTGAATACAACAACCGAAGCGGGAGCAGCGCGGCTTAGGCGTGTAGCGAAACTCTGCGAACGCTATGGACGGCGTGTTCAGAACTCTGTATTTGAAGTCCTGCTTGATGCAGCACAGCTGACGGAGCTCAAGGCGCAATTGGCAGCGACAATTGATGCAGAACATGACTCCGTTCGCTTCTATCGCCTTGGCAACAGTTACAAGGAGCGCATTGATGTGCTTGGTTGCACTGCGCGCATTGAAGCCGGGGAACTGCTGATGTTATAGCGGAAGCTGAAAACACTCTTTTCAGCGCATGTGAATCATACATGAATGGCCGACCGTCTCGCGCGGTGTGATGTCAAAATTCAAGCGATGATTCTATGAAATATCACCAAAATAATCTCGACAAATTGCGTGGCACTATTGTTAAGCCATGCTGATTTGTAAGGGTTGAACAAAAGATTTGCAGAAATTGCATATCTTTTGCCGTCGCCCCTCGCGGAGGGGCGTGAATTGAAATAGGATGCCATCAGCAGAGAGGTCACAGCGACGAGGTCGCCCCTCGCGGAGGGGCGTGAATTGAAATAGAGAACAGCTTGAAAAGGGCAACATCACGCCGACGGTCGCCCCTCGCGGAGGGGCGTGAATTGAAATTGACTTGCCTCCTATCATTTCCTCCGAGGAATTTGTCGCCCCTCGCGGAGGGGCGTGAATTGAAATGGGGAATCCCTGCCGTTTCGCTTCGTCCAGCACCGTCGCCCCTCGCGGAGGGGCGTGAATTGAAATTTCGTCGCCTTGTGCGGCACGGTGTCGAAGTAGCTGTCGCCCCTCGCGGAGGGGCGTGAATTGAAATTACAATCGCGGGGACGTGGCGTGTCCGCTTGAAGGTCGCCCCTCGCGGAGGGGCGTGAATTGAAATCCGCAGCTTTTCCGCTTCCGGCGTGAACGTCGGCGTCGCCCCTCGCGGAGGGGCGTGAATTGAAATTTTGTGGCAATCGACCCGCTGACAAACGTTGCAAGTCGCCCCTCGCGGAGGGGCGTGAATTGAAATTTGTTCGCGTCACAGCGCGATACGCAACCGCGCTGTCGCCCCTCGCGGAGGGGCGTGAATTGAAATCATTCACACCGACACGCTGCGCAACGCTCTCGCGTCGCCCCTCGCGGAGGGGCGTGAATTGAAATAACGGAGGGCAAGAGCGTCAGCGGCATCATTGAGGGTCGCCCCTCGCGGAGGGGCGTGAATTGAAATGCAGAGATTACAATCAAGAACTACGAAGCTGGAAGAGTCGCCCCTCGCGGAGGGGCGTGAATTGAAATCGTTGGTAATTCCCCGCAGCGTTACGATGCCAGAGGTCGCCCCTCGCGGAGGGGCGTGAATTGAAATCACCAGCGACAACTCTGCCGGAACTGCCTGCACAGTCGCCCCTCGCGGAGGGGCGTGAATTGAAATGCGCTGGGTCGGTATCAGCTCATATCGCACCTGACGTCGCCCCTCGCGGAGGGGCGTGAATTGAAATACGCCGTAGTATTCGGCAAGGCGGGAGAGGATGTGTCGCCCCTCGCGGAGGGGCGTGAATTGAAATGGCGCTTTCCATGTTGGAGTAAGCACTCCACGGTCGCCCCTCGCGGAGGGGCGTGAATTGAAATTTGGTACACCTTGTCTGCCTTAGCTTTGACCTTCGCGTCGCCCCTCGCGGAGGGGCGTGAATTGAAATGTGTACGTGCGCCCCTCGAACTCGATTTTGACGGTCGCCCCTCGCGGAGGGGCGTGAATTGAAATCCGGTGGAGGCGGCGTGGACGCTGGCAGCGCCTGCGTCGCCCCTCGCGGAGGGGCGTGAATTGAAATATGCCTCCCGGCACAAAGACCGACAACGACGGCGTGTCGCCCCTCGCGGAGGGGCGTGAATTGAAATCTCGCAGGTGTACTCGAAGAACTACCTGAAATGGTCGCCCCTCGCGGAGGGGCGTGAATTGAAATGCGTCACCTCCTGCACACTGACCGTCAGCTACATCGGTCGCCCCTCGCGGAGGGGCGTGAATTGAAATGCAACAATAGTTGGGATTTCGGTGAATCCTGCCGAGTCGCCCCTCGCGGAGGGGCGTGAATTGAAATCAAATTCGGAATGCCATATTTACTGTAGTTGATTCTGTCGCCCCTCGCGGAGGGGCGTGAATTGAAATATTATTGGGGTCAGGACTTGGCGCATGTCCGCCTTGGTCGCCCCTCGCGGAGGGGCGTGAATTGAAATATAGCCCAGCGCACAGAGCGCCGCATAGGTGCTGTCGCCCCTCGCGGAGGGGCGTGAATTGAA
>OGRA01002929.1_pt1 | contig 13609 bp, 9 predicted proteins | sample 1553351 | NCBI WGS metagenome assembly OGRA01 (sample SAMEA2580056, study PRJEB22360) | human gut metagenome | biome: human gut; feature: human-associated habitat; material: faeces | place: Denmark | collected 2008/2010
AAGCCGACATCCAGCTTGGAATCGGCCAGGGCTTTCTGGCGCTGCTCTGCCCAGACGGCGGCAGGCACAAAGCTATACCGCTCAGCGGCAAAGCGGCGCTTGAGGCCCGGCGCAATGTTCATGGCTTTCTGGGCGGCCTCGATGAGCAGGGTGCCGCTGCCGCAGAACGGGTCGCAGAACGGGTCGCGGCCATTGTAGTGCGAGAGCTTGACCATCGCGGCGGCGAGCGTTTCCTTGAGCGGGGCGGCCACGCCGTGGGCGCGGTAGCCGCGCTTGTAAAGGCCCTCGCCCGAGGTGTCGAGCCCAACGGTTACTTCGTCCTTCATGATGGAAAAGCGCACCTGATAGCGCCGCCCCGTTTCGGGGAACTGCGCGATGCCGTAGGCCGCGCTCAGGCGGTCGACGACCGCCTTTTTGACGATCGACTGGCAGGCGGGCACGGAGTGGAGCGTCGAGTTGATGGAATAGCCCACGACGGGGAACTCCCCCTCGCGGGGGATCCAGTCCTCCCAATGCACCGCGCGCACGCCCTGAAAGAGCGATTCAAAATCCGTCGCGCGGAACTTGTGCAGCACCAGAATGACGCGCGCACCGCAGCGCAGATTGATGTTGAGCCGCGCGATGTCGCGCGCTTCGCCGTGGCAGAGGACGCGGCCGTTCTCAACGCGCACGTCAGAAAGTCCCAGTTTTCTGATCTCATCGCCCACTAAGCTCTCAAGGCCCAAGAGGCAGGGAATGACAAATTCCAGCATAATAACGCTCCCGAAAAAATGATTTGACTTTAGTATAGCGGATGGGAACAAAAAAGGCAATCGCCGCGTCAAAATAAGCATGGTAAAGCGGTGGAGCGTGTGGTACAATAGGAAAAACAGCGCGGAAAGCGCGCTGTCACATGAATGTAACATCAAACTTGCGCGAAATTTTTCGAAAAAATACGGAATGCAACACTAAGGTTGCTGGAAATGGACGCGCAGTTTTGCTATCTTATCCTCAGACAGAGAAACGGAGGGAACGCAATGGCATTTGGCGAGCGGCTCCAGGAGGTCCGCAAACGCAGCGGACTGACGCAGGAGGAATTTGCCGAACAGCTTCAGGTCTCGCGCCAGTCGGTCTCGCGCTGGGAGTCGGGCCGCGGCTACCCTGAGATGGAGAAGATCATCTTCATCTGCAACCGCTACGGCGTGACGATGGACGAGCTGTTCAAAGAAGAAGTCCCCACCCCCGGCGAGCCGCCGGTCGAAGCCCCGCTGCTGTCCGCGCGCACGCTCGGCAGCGAGTTGTCGAACCTGTACGCGAATCTGTCGCCCTACAACAAAAGCATCGGGATCATGCTGCTGACCGTCATCGCGATGATCGGTCCGGCATACGTCTACTGTATGCGCAGTTTGAAAGGAGGAGCAGATGAAATGATGACCATTATCTGGATCGCCGCCATCATCATCTTCGGCATTGCCGAGGCGGCGACGGCGGGGCTGGTGTCGATCTGGTTCGTCGTGGGCGCGGTGGCCGCGCTGGTGGCGACGGAGCTGGGCGCGGCGCTGTGGCTGCAATTCGCGGTCTTCCTGGTCGTATCCATTCTGGCGCTCATCGCAACAAGGCCCCTTGCGCGCAAGATGCTGGATAAGACGATCGTGCCCACGAATGCCGACCGTGTGCTGCACCACGAGGCCAAGGTGACCGAAACGGTGGACAACGAGAACGCCACGGGCGCTGTGTACATCGACGGCAAGACATGGACGGCGCGCAGCGAAGACGGCAATATCATCCCTAAGGGGAAAATGGCAAGGATCGTTCGCATGGAGGGCGTCAAGCTCTACGTGCGCGAGAGTAAAGAACCCAGCGAGAGAAGAGAGTAACCCCAAACTACACAACATTTTAGGAGGAAAAGAACTATGGAATGGATCGGCTATATCGGTATCGGCATTTTAGTGCTGCTGGTGCTTCTGGTGCTCGTCACGAACATCCAGATTGTGCAGCAGTCGCGCGCCTACGTCGTTGAGCGCCTCGGCGCTTACAGCGCGACCTGGGGCGTGGGCCTGCACTTCAAAATTCCGTTTTTCGAGCGCGTTGTGAAGAAGGTCAGCCTCAAAGAGCAGGTGGCCGACTTCGATCCCCAGCCCGTCATCACGAAGGATAACGTCACGATGCAGATCGACACGGTCATCTACTTCCAGATCACCGACCCCAAGCTCTACACCTATGGTGTCGAGCACCCGATGAACGCCATCGAGAACCTGACGGCGACGACGCTGCGTAACATCATCGGCGAGATGGAGCTCGACCAGTCGCTCACGAGCCGCGATGTCATCAACGCCAAGATGCGTTCTATCCTCGATGAGGCCACCGACCCGTGGGGCATCAAGGTCAACCGCGTGGAGCTCAAGAACATCCTGCCGCCGCGTGAGATCCAGAACGCGATGGAAAAGCAGATGAAGGCCGAGCGCGAACGCCGCGAGTCCATCTTGCAGGCCGAGGGCCAGAAGCAGTCCCAGATCCTCGTGGCCGAGGGCGAAAAGCAGTCCACCATCCTGCGCGCGGACGCCGAAAAGCAGGCGGCCATCCTCAAGGCCGAGGCTGAGCGTCAGGCCGCCATCCTCAAGGCCGAGGGTGAAGCGCAGGCCATCCTGAACGTGCAGAAGGCGCTCGCCGACTCCATCAAGATGCTCAACGAGGCCAACCCCAACGATCAGGTCGTCAAGATCAAGGCGCTCGAATCGTTCGAAAAGGCCGCCGACGGTCAGGCGACGAAGATCATCGTCCCGAGCGAGATTCAGAGCCTCGCCGGTCTCGCCGCGAGCTTCAAGGGCCTGCTCGAAGACGAGAAGAAGTAATTTCAAAAAAGAGGCTCTGCCTCTTTTTTGAGAAAGCCGCACTCCGCTTCGTGCCTTGCCGTCCCCTGGCGGCTGCGGCACGCGCGGAGCGAGAGGAGTAAATCGCCACGCGCCGGTCGCGGCGATTTACAACCTCAATTTTTCCGCGTCTGCGGACGCGGAATTCTGCGAAGCATTTTGTCATAGTCAAAAAAGGAAGAGGTTCCCATCGGGAACCTCTTCCTTTTTTGATGTAAGGTGTTGCGAACTCAGCCCTCGGAATCCGTGCGGTTTCTCCAGGAGATCTCCTGCTCGAGCTCGTAGCGCAGCTTCTTGTTCTCCTCGACAAGCTCGTCGTAGTGCTCGCCCTGCACGTAATACTTGACGAACGTGAACGTGGCCTCGTCAAGCTCCTCTTCCGTGTAGGACGGGAGAAGCGAGCCGTTCTTGCGCTGAAGGCCGGAGATATTCACGACCACCAGGCGGCGGTGCTGCTCGGAGAGCTGGAAGAGCTGGAGCTTTGCGGGAATTTCAAGCCCTAAGTCATAGGTGCTGTTCACGCGCTCCATGATGTTGCGGTACTCGGGCTTGGCCGAGACGATGACACCATGCTGCATAAACAGTTTCTTGAGGTAGTCCACAGAAACGTCCTCGCGGGTGATCGTGCCCTTGCCGAGACCCGTGAGCATCGTGTTAGACAGATTCAGGCTGACGTAAACTTCTTCGCCGGTCTTGGGATAGCTCATAATTTGCCTCCATTAAAGTCTGCGCCGCAAGCGCGGCTGGGATTGATATGACATTTTTATGGTAGCATGGCGGAGCGGAAAATACAAGCGGCAGGTTGTATGAACTGTCGCTTACAAATTTGTCGGAATCGCCGCCGCGGCGGGATTTTCCTTGACAAGAGCGCGCGCCGCTGATACACTTTCCTTGTCTATTACGGGTGCGCACCTACCGGCAGTCAGGCGGAAGTCTGGCTGCCGTTTTGCATCCGGCATTTGAATAGGAGGGAATATTTATGGCTTACTTCTGGCCGCTCATTCTCGTTGTGGCATCGAACACCGTGTATCACATCTGCGCCAAATCGCTGCCCGAGAGCGTTGATCCGCTCGCGTCGCTCACGGTCACGTATCTGATCGGCTCAATCTTTTCGGGCATCCTGTATTTTGTGACGAACCGCGGCGGGGCGAACCTTCTGCACGAATACAGCCAGATGAACTGGGCGCCGTACCTGCTCGGTCTCGCGGTCGTCGGTTTGGAAGCTGGCAGCATGCACGCTTACAAGGCGGGCTGGCCGGTCAGCGCGTTTCAGGTGTCGTCCGCGGCGGCCATCGCGACGATTTTGGTGTTCATTGGGTATCTTGTCTACCACGAGGCCATCACGGTCAACAAGCTCGTGGGCCTTGCACTGTGCCTTGTCGGGCTGTTTTTCCTCAACAAATGAGTTGTGCCGCGGCTTTTGCCGTGGTATGATGGGGAAAACTTGTTTTAAAGAAGGAATTTTGATCTATGAAAGCTGCACGCGACTATCCGATCCTGACCGTCACCGCCAAGGGCACGCGCTGGCTCGAGAGCGGCCATCCCTGGGTGTATGACTCCGACGTCGCCCGCGAGCCGGACGAGAGCGAGTGCGAAAACGGTGCGCTCGTCGACGTGGTGTCGGAAAAGGGCAAATATCTCGGCACGGGCTTTTTGAGCAGACTCAGTAAGCTCCGCGTGCGCATTGTCTCGCGCAACGCGAACGACCGCTTTGATGAAAATTTCTGGCGGCGGCGCGTGCGCTACGCCTGGGACTACCGCAAGGCGGTCATGGACGGGCAGACCGGCTGTTGCCGCCTGATCTTCGGCGAGGCGGACGCCTTCCCCGGCCTGACGGTCGACCGGTTTGAAAATCTTCTCGTCACGCAGACGCTCTCGCTCGGCATGGAAAAGATCAAGGACATGCTCTTCCCCCTCATTGTCGAGGTGCTGGAGCAGGACGGCGAGACGATCGACGGCCTTTTTGAGCGCAACGATGTCGTGCTTCGCGAAAAGGAGGGCTTGACGCAGAACAAGGGTTGGTTTCCCCTCCCCGGCAAAAAAACGCCCGAGAGCCCCATCACTGAAATTTGCGAGAACGGCGTTTTCTACCGTGTGGATGTCGAAAACGGGCAGAAGACGGGCTTTTTCCTCGACCAGAAGTTCAATCGCCTCGCCGTCGCGCACCTCGCGCACGGCAAGCGCGTGCTCGACTGCTTCACGCACACGGGCTCGTTCGCGCTCAACGCCGCCAAGGGCGGCGCGGAGCATGTGACGGCGGTGGACGTGTCCGAGAGCGCCATCGAAATGGCGCGCGCGAACGCGGCGCGCAACGGCCTTGAGGACAAAATGGACTTTCTCGCCGCCGACGTCTTCGACCTGCTCCCGCAGCTCGAGGCCGCGCACGAAAAGCCCTATGACTTCATCATCCTCGATCCCCCGGCGTTCACAAAGTCTCGCCGCACGGCGAATAACGCCGAAAAGGGGTACAAGGAGATCAACCTGCGCGCGATGCGCCTGCTGCCGCGCGGCGGCTACCTTGCGACCGCCTCGTGCAGCCACTTCATGCCCGCCGAACGCTTTGAGCGGATGCTGCGCTCCGCCGCCGCGGACGCGGGCGTCGAGCTGCGGCAGATCGAAGCGCGCACGCAGAGCTGTGACCACCCCATCCTCTGGAACGTGCCGGAGACGGATTATCTCAAGTTCTACTTATTCCAAGTGGTATAAATTGATATAAAAAATCCTCGCTGTAAAAACAGCGGGGATTTTTTTGGTTGTTTATTTGTTTTCATCAGTGTTTTCCGCGGAAGTATCCGGCGTTTCGGGCTCAGTCGAGGGCTTGTCCTCAGTCTGAGCATCTTCGCCCTTGTCCTCCGGCGGCATTTCGATCTTTTCGCTCGTCATCGAAATGTGCCTGGCGGGCGCTTCGATCACGCTCGGCTGCGAGGGGCGGAAGCCGTCCTCGCTCTTGCGCGTGGAAGCGTAGGCCTCTTCGACGGTCGAGGGATCGCGGCCTTCGAGGATAGCGACCATTTCGCCGCCCGTGATGGTCTCCTTTTCAAGGAGGTAGGCGACGACCTTGTCCATATCCTCGCGGTTGTCGCGGATGACCTGTACGGCGTCCTTGTAGCACTCGTCGAGGATGCGCTTGACCTCGCGGTCCATGATGGCGGCGGTATCCTGCGCGCAGTCGAGGCCGTAGCCGCCGTCGAGGTACTGATTGCGCACCGACCCGAGCGCGACCATGCCGACCGCATCGCTCATACCGTACATGGCGACCATGTTGCGCGCGATGCTCGTCGCCTCCTGAATATCCTGCGAGGCGCCGTTGGTCATCGTGTTCATCACGACCTCTTCGGCCGCGCGGCCGCCCATCGAGACGGCGATCTTCGCCATCAACTCATCGCGCGTGCGCAGGTTCGTCTTGTCCTCTTCGGGCATCAGGAGCGTGTAGCCAAGGCTTCCCTCGGTGTGCGGGACGATCGTGATCTTCTGCACGGGCTCGGCGTTTTTCTGCTTGTAGGCGACCATCGCGTGGCCGACCTCGTGATAGGCGACGAGCTTCTTTTCAAACTCGGTGAGGACGCTGCCTTTCTTCTCGCTGCCCGCGATGACGAACTCGAACGCCGCGAGCATGTCCTCCTGCGTGACGAGCTTGCGTCCCTTGCGCACGGCGCGGAGCGCCGCCTCGTTGGCGAGGTTGGCAAGGTCCGCGCCCACGCAGCCCGCGGTCGCGAGCGCGACCTTCTTGAGATCCACGTCCTCGGCGAGCTTGATGCCGCGCGTGTGGACCTGCAGCGTTGCTAAGCGGCCGGCGAGGTTCGGGCGGTCGACGGTGATGCGGCGGTCGAAGCGGCCGGGGCGCAGCAGCGCCTTGTCGAGCACCTCCGGGCGGTTCGTCGCGGCGAGGACGATGACGCCCTTGCTGGGGTCGAAGCCGTCCATTTCGGCGAGCAGCTGGTTGAGCGTCTGCTCGCGCTCGTCGTTGCCGCCGCCGTAGCGCCCGCCGTCGCGGGATTTGCCGATGGTGTCGATCTCGTCGATGAAGATGATGCAGGGGGCGACCTTCGACGCCTCGGCGAAGAGGTCGCGCACGCGGCTCGCGCCGACGCCGACGAACATCTCAACAAAGTCAGAGCCGGAGATCGAAAAGAACGGCACCTTCGCCTCGCCCGCCACGGCCTTGGCCAGCAGCGTTTTACCGGTACCGGGAGAGCCGACGAGCAGCGCACCCTTGGGGATCTTTGCGCCGATGGCGGTGTATTTTTCGGGGGTGTGCAGAAAGTCGATGATCTCGACGAGCGATTCTTTCGCTTCGTCCTGACCGGCGACGTCCGCGAACGTCACGCCGGTGGATTTTTCCATGTAGACCTTGGCGTTGGCCTTGCCGACATTGCCGATGCCGCCGATGCCGCCCATACCGCCGGACTTTTTCGTGATGAAGTTCATCAGCAGCATGAACGCGCCGACCATCAGCACCGTGGGCAGAATATAGCTCACCATGAACGTGAGGATCGGCGAAACGGGCGGCTGATAGGGCTTGGTGTAGGTCACGCCGTGCTCATCGCACAGGGTGATCAACTTTTCCGTCGCGTCGGGAATGATGGTGGTGAAGAGCGTATAGTTCTGATCATAGCGCTTGCCGTCGTCATCCGTGTAGGTAAAGCCGTCGACCGGCGTGATGGTGAAGACCGTGTCGCCGAATTCGATGGACTTGACCTTCCCCTCCTCCACGAGTTCGACAAGCTCGCTGTATGCGATCTCGCACGAAGACTCGGCGGTGCGGGCCTGATCGAGCATGACGGAGAGGTAGTTCACACCGATCGTCAGCAGCAGCGCCCATAGGACGATCGACCACATGCCCCCGCCGCGCCGGCGGTTCTTGTCGCCGCGATTGCGGTTGTTTCTGTTGTTTGGCTCCATGTTGTTCCTCCTGTCGGGAGACAGAAAAATGCGAAGATGCGCACTTTTTGAATTAGTGATTTCAACTATACCATATATAAGAAAATCGCACAAGTTTTCTATGGTGAATTTTCGATGAACTTTTGCTTTGCGCCCTCTTTATCTTGCCCTTGTTCTGTGTTATAGTTGCAATGGAGTATTCTATAAAAATTTGTCACAAGGAGAAATTTCTTTTATGGATAAGGAACGCAAGGAAAAGACCGCGCGCGTGCAGGACGCGGAGGCCGACGGCATCATCGAGGGCCGCAACGCCGTGATCGAAGCGCTGCGCGCGGGCACGACCATCGACAAAATTTTCATCCAGAAGGGCGAGACCGATAAGACGCTCGGCCACATCGCCTCGACCGCCCGCGCCGCGGGCGTGGTCGTCGTGGACGCGGACAAGCGCAAGCTCGACTTCATGTCCCGCACGCACGCCCATCAGGGCGTCATCGCGCTCACGAGCGTGCGCGAATATGTCAGTGTTGAGGATATTTTGAACATCGCGCACGAAAAAGGCGAAAACCCCTTGATTGTCGTCTGCGACGAGATCTCCGACCCGCATAACCTCGGCGCGATCATCCGCACGGCGGAGTGCGCGGGCGCGCATGGCGTCGTCATCCCCAAGCGCCGCAGCGCGGGCCTCACGAGCGTCGTTGCCAAGACGAGTGCGGGTGCGGTGAGCTATGTGCCCGTCGCGCGCGTGCCGAACATCCCCGCGCTTTTGGAGCAGCTGCAAAAAGAAGGCGTCTGGGTCTTCGGCACGGCGGCCGAGGGCACGAGCGACCTCTACTCCGCGGACCTCAAGGGCCCCGCGGCCATCGTCATCGGCAGCGAGGGCGACGGCATGACGAGACTGGTGCGCGAAAAGTGCGACTTCCTCGTCAGCATCCCGATGAAGGGTAAAATTTCGTCGCTCAACGCCTCCGCGGCGGCGGCCATCCTCCTCTACGAGGCGGTGCGCCAGCGCCTGGGGCAGTGACGGTAAAGAAGGAACGATATGGACCCCAAAGACCTTGAATTTGAAGAAACGCTCGCCGACTCCGAGCTGCTGCTGAAAAACACGGCCCGCAGCATGGACGAGGACGCGGAATTCACGCTCGAGAGCATTCTGGCCGAGTACGGCAGCGGCACGCCCGCCGCGCCCGAACCGGAAGAAAAAGAACCCGAGCCGCCGGCGGAAAAGAAACCGCCGACGAAGGTCGTCCCCCTGCCGAAAAAGGCGGAGGCGGCGAAAAAAACGGTGGATGAAACGGCGGATGAGACCGCCCGCATCCCCGTCATCCCCTTCCCCGGCGCGAAAAAGGCCGAAGAGCCGGTGGAAGCCGAGCCGGAAGAAACTCCCGAAGAAGAGCCCGCGCAGGACGACGAGCCCAAGTCCATGAGCTTGCAGGACGTCCTGGCCCAGACCGTGCAGGAGGCGCTCTCCGAGCGCGAGGACACGATCATCGAGGAGGAGCCGCCGCGCCGCGGTTTGTTCTCCCGCCGCAAGATGCGCGACACCGAGCAGCTCTACGACGACGCGGAGGAGGAAGAGGACGAGGAAGAAGAATTCGAAGAGCCCGAACCCGAGCTCCCCGAGCCGCCGCTGACCGAAACGCTCTCCGACTACCGCGCGCAGCTCTCTGGCGCGACGAAGGCGCGCCGTGGGGCGGGTATTTTCACGCTTTTGCTGTGCGTCATGGCGGTGCTGGAGCATTTTTCCATCCTGCCGGAGGCGTACACCGCTGATCCGATGATCCGCGCGCTGCCGCTGCTGGCCGTCGAGGCCATCGTCTGCGCCATCGGCTGGCGCATCTTCGCGCGCACGATCCGCTCGCTCAGGCAGGGCAAGACCACCTCCGGTTTTTTGACGATGCTTCTATGCCTTGTCACGCTGCTCGATACGGCGCTCTACGCTTTTCTTCCCGCGCGCGCGGCGCTGTCGCTGCCGTTGCCGGCGCTGGGGGCGATGTCGGTCTACTGCGCGCTGCTGGGCGAAAGTCTGCGTCTGCACGGCATGTATGACACGTTCCGCATCGCGGCCATCGGCAATGCGCCGTATATCGTCACCGTGACGGCAGGGGGCGCGGCCAAGCGCGTGGGCCTGCCGGGCGGATTTTCCAATTCCGCGCGCGCAAACGACCCCTATTCGCGCTGGCAGAGAGTGCTACTGCCGGTCTTCCTCGCGGCGGCGGTCGTGTTCGGCGTGCTCTCGACGCTCGAGACGAAGCAGAACGCGCTGCTTGCGTGGAACCTCTCGGTGATGCTCGCGAGCGCGAACCTGCTCGCGTTTCCGATGGTGTGCGCGCTGCCGCTCAAGCGCATCGCCGCGCGGCTTGCCAAAAGCGGCAGCGCCGTGGCGGGCTTTTCCGGCGCGGACGCCATCCGCCGGAGCAACTGCGTCATCCTGACCGATGGCGACCTGTTCCCGCCCGGAACGGTCACGCTCGGCGGGCTCAAGGTTTTCGGCGAGGAGAGCGGCAAGGTCATCTCCTACGCCGCGACGATGGCCCACGCGTCCGAAAGCGGCCTGAGCCGCCTTTTTGACAATCTTCTCGCCAGCGACGGCGGCTTCCGCGAGCAGGTCGAGGATGTCGACTTTTACGAAGAGGGCGGCGTCGGCGGCCGCATCCACGGCGAAACGGTGCTCTTCGGCACGGCGGGCTTTATGAGAAAACGCGGCGTGAACCTGCCGCGCAACTTAGGCCTCAAGACCGGTGTGTTCCTCTCGGTCGACGGCACGCTGATCGCGGTGTTCGCCGTGAAGTACATGCCCGCGGAAAATGTCGACTGGGCGCTCCACGCCCTGCACCACAGCCGCATCACCCCCGTGCTCGCCGTGCGCGACGGCAACATCACCCCTGCGCTTTTAAAGCGCAAGTTCGGCACCGACGCGCGCGCGGTCTACCCCAAGCTCTCGACGCGCTTGGCGCTCTCCGAGCGCGGCGGCGGGCGACCGTATGCGCTGCTCATGCGCGAAGGCCTCATGCCGTATGCCGAGGTCGTGCTCGGCAGCAAGAGATTGTGTGCGTCCGCAAGGCGCTGCACGGTGCTTGCATTTTTAGCCGCCACGGCCTCGATGCTCCTTGCATTTTATTTAACTTTTGTCGGCGCATACAGCGTGCTCACGCCGTTTTCTCTGCTCATTTACGTACTTTTGTGGTCGCTCAGCGCGCTGGTCGACGCCCTGCTCAGCGACCGTTATTGACACTTCGAACGAAGAAAACGAAAATTTGCGGAAAAATATGGTTGTAATGGCGAGAAAAACATGATATCATTTCTGCATTGAGTATTATCCCATCTTATGGCGCGAGCCGATTTGGGATTTACGATTTTCGGAAGGAGACTGACCCATTATGAGTGCAAAAGACATCCGCAATATCGTGCTGCTTGGCCACAGCGGCAGCGGCAAGACCACCCTCGCTGAGAGCATGCTGTATCTCACCGGCGGCACGGACCGTCTGGGCAGAATTGCCGACGGCAACACCGTTTGTGACTACGATCCCGAAGAGATCCGCCGCCAGATCTCCATTTCTCTGGCCGTGGCTCCCGTGGAATACGACAGCTGCAAGATCAATGTGCTCGACGTGCCCGGCGGCTTCGACTTCGCCGGTGAGGTCGCGGAGGCCGTTCAGGCTGCCGACGCTGCCGTCATCGTCTGCTCGGCCAAGGCCGGCATGAGCGTCGGCGCGGAAAAGGCGTGGAAATATTGCGAGAAGAACTCTCTCCCCCGTCTGCTCTACATCTCCAAGACCGACGAGGAGAACTCCGACTACAACGCCGCGTTCGACACGCTGCGCGAGCGCTTCGGCAAGAACATCGCCCCCGTCGTCGCCCCCATCTGGGACGAGAGCAAGAAGGTCATCGGCATCATCGACGTGCTGCATAAGCGCGCGTTCGAGTTCGGCCCCGGCGGCGGCCGCGTCGAGATCGAAGTGCCTGAGAACAAAAAGCCCGTGCTCGATGAGCTCTACGACGCGCTCAAGGAGTCCGTCGCCGAGACGAGCGAGGAATTTATGGAAAAGTTCTTCGCCGGTGAAGACTTCACCTATGCCGAGATGATCCATGGCCTGCGCCAGGGCGTTAAGGACCTGTCCCTCTTCCCTGTCGTGTGCGGCTCCGCCATTCAGGGCATGGGCACGCGCATCCTGATGGATACCATCGTCGAGCTTCTTCCCCAGCCGCAGGACGCCCGCGCCCTGATGGCCGAGAATGAGGACGGCGAGTCCTCCGAATTCGTCGTCGCGCCCGGCGCACTGCCGACCGCGTTCGTCTTCAAGACCATTTCCGACCAGTACGGCAAGTATTCCTACGTCAAGGTGCTCTCCGGCTCCATCAAGCCCGATATGCCCATGGTCAATGCCCGCACCGGCGAGACCGAGAAGCTCGGCCGCCTGTACATCCCCAAGGGCAAGAAGTATACCGAGGTCAAGGAGCTCACCTGCGGCGACATCGGCGCCATCGCCAAGATGGACAAGGTCAAGACCGGCGACACGCTCTGCGAGCCGCGCAAGGTCGTCAAGATCGAGCCCATCCCGTTCGATGAGCCCTGCTACAGCGTCGCCATCGCGCCCAAGACCCGCGGCCAAGAGGATAAGATGGCCCAGGGCCTCAACCGCTTGAACGAGGAAGATCCGTCCTTCCGCGTCGTCAACAACGCCGAAACGCACCAGATGGTCGTCTCCGGCGCGGGCGACATCCAGATCGACGTGCTCGTCAACAAGCTCAAGAGCCGCTTCGGCGTCGAGGTCGTGCTCGACACGCCGCGCGTGCCCTACCGTGAAAAGATCCGCAAGACGGTCTCCAAGCAGGGCCGTCATAAGAAGCAGACCGGCGGCAGCGGCCAGTTCGGTGACGTTTGGATCCGCTTCGAGCCCAACGAGGAGAGCGAAGAGATGGTCTTCGCCGAGGAAGTCTTCGGCGGCAGCGTCCCCAAGAACTTCTTCCCCGCGGTCGAAAAGGGTCTGCGCGAGGCCTGCGTCCACGGCCCGCTCGCGGGTTATCCCGTCGTGAACCTCAAGGCCGTCCTTTACGATGGCTCCTATCACCCGGTCGACTCGTCCGAGATCGCGTTCAAGACCGCGGCGAACCTCGCCTACAAGGCAGCCATGCCCGAGGCGTCCCCGGTCCTGCTCGAGCCGGTGTGCGAGCTCAAGGTCACGGTGCCCGACCAGTACATGGGCGATATCCTCGGCGATCTCAACAAGCGCCGCGGCCGCGTCATGGGCATGACCCCGACCGGCAACGGCGAGCAGGTCATCGAGGCCGAGTGCCCCGAGGCAGAGCTGATGAGCTACGCCATTGACCTGCGCTCCATGACCCAGTCCCGCGGCTCGTTCGTGATGCACTTCGTGCGCTACGAGCAGTGTTCCGCCGACGCACAGGCGAAGGCTGTCGCTGCCGCGAAGGCGATGCAGGAAGCGGAATAATTGCTTCTGCACAGCAGAAAATAAGTAAAAAGAGAGGGCTTCTCGAAAGAGAAGTCCTCTCTTTTTCCGCGCATGGCGCGGAGGGGGAGCAGCCCGAAGAGGCTGCGGCTTTTCCCCACACCGTGTGGGGCTGCGGATAAGGGGGATATTCTCTCACGTGAGAGAATATCCCCCTTGGACCCCCAAGAGAACGCGAGGGGCCTTGCCCCTTGACCCCGCACATTGGCAGTCTGTAGCTTGAAGAACTGCACGCGCTGCGCAGTGTGGGTGCGGTGTACATGGCTTCGCCATGAATCCCTGCGAGTCGTGATCTGACAGCAACCGCGCCTTACTGTTGTGAGGCGCGAGTGACGTTTTCTCGGCGGCAGACTGCGTGCGAAATAGCGGCATTGCTTCGCTCGCCGCATTGTGGAGACTGGCGGTAGATGG
>OGRA01002938.1_pt1 | contig 13586 bp, 9 predicted proteins | sample 1553351 | NCBI WGS metagenome assembly OGRA01 (sample SAMEA2580056, study PRJEB22360) | human gut metagenome | biome: human gut; feature: human-associated habitat; material: faeces | place: Denmark | collected 2008/2010
AGTCGCCGACCGCGCCGGATGCGTAGTGGTTGTAGGAAATCATCTTGTCCGTGCCGTCATCGCCAATCGGGCAGACGCCGTTCTCGTCCAAGCCGTCCCAGCGTTCCCAAATCGTCGTCGCGCCTGCCTTGACTTCGTAGAGCCACGAGGGGCATTTCGTGTTCAGCAGCATATGGTATGCGGCATCCACCTGCCCGTTGTCGCACAGCGCGAAGAGGATGTACGGTGTGCCGGGGAAGCCCGTGCCGATGCACCAGTCGTTGCGCTTCGCCAGCGCGGCGAGATTCGCGGCGGCTTTTTCCCGAATCTGCTGCGTGGGGAACATATTCAGGTAAATGGGCAGGACGTAAGCGGTCTGGAACTCCTCCAGCAGCTTGCCGTTGCCGTCCGTGAGCAGCGAACAGTACGCATCCGCCGTCTTTTCGGACAATGCCCGGTAGTGCTTCGCGTCCTGCGTTTCGCCCAGAATATCCGCGATTTTCGCCAGCAGCGCGCTTGTGTTGCACAGCGACGCCGTGCCTGTCCACTTGATGCGCCCCTGCCATTGGCTCATCTGCGGCACGTCCGGCGCAACCCAGTCGCCGAAGCCCAGCGTGCCGGGCATTTCCCAGAGATAACGGTGCTTGCCGAAGCCGAAGCCGCACCAGAAGCGGCAGGCGTTGACGTACTTCTTCATCGTCGGATACATCCGGCGCAGCACGCCCACATCGCCCTGCGCCATATACTGCGCCCACGGCACGAGGACGCACGCATCCCCCCACCAAGCGACCGCCATTTTCGGCATCGTCGCGGGGAAGCCGTAACCCTGCACGGGCACCGTGTTCGGCAGACCGCCTGTCGGCAGCTGCTCCGCCTGCACATCCAGAAGCCACTTGTCCAAGAAGCGATTCATATCGAAATTGAACACCGCCGTCGGCGCAAACACGGCAATATCGCCCGTCCAGCCCATGCGCTCGTCGCGCTGCGGGCAGTCGGTGGGGATGTCCATGAAGTTCGACTTCGCACTGCGGACGATGTTCTCCTGCAGGCGGTTGAGCAGCTCATTCGAGCAGCGGAACGAACCCGTCTGCTGAATGTCAGAGTACATCATGACGCCCGTCACCTGCACGTCTTCTTCCCGCACGCCCTCGACGCTGATGTAGCGGAAGCCCATGTACGTCAGCCGCGGCGACCAAGTTTGACGACCTTCCTTGCAGATGTACGTCGCCGTCGCTTTCGCCGTGCGCAGGAACGCCGTGTTCAGCGTACCGTCAGGGTTCAGCACCTCGCTGTGGCGGATGGTAATCTTCTGCCCGCGTTTTCCCGTAACCGTCAGGCGCACCACACCTGCGAAATTCTGCCCGAAATCGTAAATCAGCGCATTGCCTAACTTCTTGCAGGATACGGGAGCGAACTTCTCGTGTTCTTTCACGTCCGCGCCGTAATCCGCCATCAGCTTCGGCTTCACGCGCAAACGCTCCTGTACGGCGCTCCGCCAAGCCGCCTTGTCCAGTGATACGGTTGCGTCATACGTTTCGCCGTCGTAGAAATCCGCCATGCGGACAGGACCGTCCTCTGTCACCTGCCAGCTTTCGTCTGTGCCGATGACCTCCGTCCTGCCGTCGCGGTAGGTAATCCGCAGCTCCGCCAGCAGCGCCTGACGGTCTGCCGTCACGCGATTGACGCGCGTGAACACGAACGACCCGACCGCCCAGCCGCCCGCGACCGTCGCAGTGATGCAGCTGCCTGAATGCAGCATGTCCGTCACGTCATACGTCTGGTACATCAGCTGATGCGCGTAGGACGTGAAACCGGGCGCGAAATACCGTTCGCCGACCTTCTGCCCGTCAATGTTCAGCTCGTAGATGCCCATTGCCGTGGCGTACAGCTTCGCCTGCGCGATTTCGCCCCGAAGCGGCAGCGCCTTGCGGAACACCATCGGCACGGGCGAAACCTTCTTTTCCTTGAACACATACGCGCCGTCGGTAATCCACTTGCCCTGCCACGGCGTATCCATGCGTCCCGTCTCGAAGGTCAGGCGGGCAGTATCCGTTTCGCCGCTGTCCGACGTGACGGTAAGCGTCGCGGTGTACGTCGTGAAGGGCTTGAGCGGCTGCCCGGCATAGCGCGTTCCGCATTGGTCGGGATTGCGGATTGTCCAGCCGTTCGCCGTCAGTTCAGCGGACTGAACGGACGCGCCCGCGCGGTCGGATGAGACGAAATAGGCAAACGTCGGGGCGGCGCAGTCGGTTACCAGATGCTCGCGCAAGCCCTCGCAAGTAAACGATTGAATCTGAAACATGTTTACCACCTGCCGAATGAGATTGAAAACGGCGGTCAAGAGAATCGTCGAGATTCCCCTGACCGCCGCAAGTTCGATTACTTCTTCAGGGTGAAGAACGCACTGACGACACCGGCGATGCTGGAAACGGCCAGCAGCACCAGATTCACAATCGCGCAGGTGGCGGAGGACATATTCGCCGCCGTCTGCACTTCAAGCAGCACATCCGCGTTGGAGAAGTAAATGAAGGCGAACCCTTCGACGCGGGCAGACACCAGATTGATGAAGGCAAGCGCCAGCAGCGCGGGAGCCGCAATCTGGCACAGACCCGTCAGCAGGTCTACAACCTTCTTCGCGCCCTTGACCATGCTCAAGACGACCGCAGCCGCCTCCAGCACAGCCGCGCCCACCACCATCAGCACAAGGTTCGACACCGTGGCATTCTGGAAGTAGCCGGCAGCGGACGTGTTAATCAGATACGCAACCAGCGCGGCAAGGCTCAGGACACAAGTGACGATGGAGAGCCAAGCGCCGGCAGAGAGTTTTTTCGTGGCGTTCATGTTTATTCCTCCTTGTCCTCAACGCTTGTTCTCAACGCGCACAACGACAGGCTTCTTTTCCGGCAGGAGCGTCAGCACAACCCACGCGAGGAAGAACAGGACAGCCAGAATGCTGCTGGCGTAGGTGGTGACGGTCAGCGCGGTATCCCACCAGGTGTTCACGCGCTGGGTGGAGATGTTCAGAATCGCGCTGTTGGCGAAGATGTAGAGCTGGTACTTCAGGTTTTCACGCGCCTGCTCAACGAGGTTCGAGTCCTTCGACACCGTTTCGAGGGAGATGTGCGGCCAAACCGCGTCCACGCCGCCTTCGCCAAGGTTGATGTGGCTGGTGTCAGGCGGGAAATCAGGCACCGCCCGGGATCTCCGCGTGGCTGTTGTCCGCCGCGAAGTCAGCAACCTGCGTGATGCCCGCCATGACCATGGATTCGGCGTTGAAGTACAGGTAGTTGTTCATCATGTCGGTGGAAATCAGACCCTTGAAGCCCCATTCACCGCGGACAATCTTCTGAATCATGCCCACATGGTGGGCAGCGTTCGTTGCGCCGATGCGGTTGAAGGCAATCATGACGCCCATGCCGAACGCATCGCTCAGCGCGCCCTCGAAGCCGCGCAGGTCGGTTTCACGGAACTTCTGCTCGGTCATGTACGCGGAGATGCCGGCGCGGTTGTGTTCCTGATCGTTGAAGCCCATGTGCTTCGGGCCGTTGATGATGCCCTTGTCGGAGCAGCCCTGAATCACTTCACGGCCGATGACGTTGGTCAGCATCGGGTCTTCGGAGATGTACTCGTAGTTGCGGCCGTTGTACGGCGTGCGGTTCAGCGTCAGACCGCTGCCCCACAGGTCGTAGCGTTCAACCCACAGGCAGGAGTTGCCCTCAACCAAGCCCCACTGATACGCCAGTTCCGGGTTGAAGGAGCAGCCCAGCAGCGTCTGGGAGTTGACATTGAACTTGTAGGTCTTGCCAGTCGCCTCGTCGGTGTAGCCAGCGCTGATGCCGGTCGGGCCTTCGTTCTGGATGACGACGGGGTTGTCGATGTTGGTCAGGGTATCGGAGCGGCTGCCGCCGTGGATAACTGCGCCGACCGCTTCGTCGATGGTGATGGCATGAACCAGCTTGTCCCAGTAGGGGTCATTGATGTTGTTCAGCTGTTCCGCGCCGATTTCAGATGCCGTGAATTTCGGGCCGGGGACAGCTTCCGCCGCCGCGCCCGTGTCGGAGATGGTGTAGGTTTCGCCGCGCATTTCGGCAATCCACTGATCCTTCTTCGGGCTGTCAGCAATCTTGAGGTTCAGCTTGTTGTAGTTAATCGGGAAGGTGTTCCAGTCCTGACGGGTCAGGTAAGTGACCGTGCCGGGCAGCCAGTAGTTCAGATCAGCATCGTCCGCCACGTTGGTAACGGTCGTGTTGTTGGCAATGGCAAAGGTGGTGTTGTCCAGCTGATCGAGCTTCCAGCTCACGACAGCCTTGCTGCCCGCCGCGTCCATGCCATCAGCAACAGTTTTGCCCTGCGCCGCCAGAATGTTGTTGACTGCCTCATGCGCGCCGGCTGCCGCCGTGAAGTAGTAGTCGCCCGCATCGAGGATGTAGGTCTTGGCGTTGTTCGCGTCGTAGCTTGCCAGATACTTGGTGGGAATCGTAATGGTAACTTCCTTGCTCTTGCCGGCAGCGACGTCCACCTTGGCAGAGTTCAGGAACATGACCGCGGACTTTTCAACCAGATTCGTGCGGTCATAGTCGGTGTAGGGCTGCTGCACATACAGCTGGGTGAGGAATTTGCCGTCCTGGTTGGAGTTGTTCTTCACTTCGACGACGGCGGTGATGTTGCCGTTCACGCTGCGGTCAACCGTCACGCTCTTGATGGTCTGGGTGTAATCAAGGTAGCTCAGGCCATGACCGAAGGTGTAGAGCATTTCGTCGCCGTAATTCCACGCGCTGCCCTGCGTTGCGCCGGCCGCGCTGTTGGCGTTGCCCTGACCCATGACGGCGTCAAAGTAACGGGTTTCGTAGTACTTGTAGCCGACGTAGATACCTTCCGCCTCGACGATGTACATGCCGCCGTTGTAGGTATCCGCACCGCCGAAGGAGCCTGTGCCGATATTGCCGATTTCCTTGCCGGGATAACGCGGGTCGTCATTGCGGCAGACGATTTCGTAATCCGCGAAGTAGTCGCCGCCGACGTTCTGCACCGCCGGGATGGACTGGTGGTCGCGCACGAAAGCGCTTGCCAGCGCGCCCGTCGCGTTGACCTTGCCAGTCAGCACGTTCGCGATGCCGATGGTCTGGTAGTCGTTCGGGCAGCCGATGTAGCAGATGCCGTCCACCTCGTGCGAGCCGCCCTCGGCGATGTCGGCAATCATCATGTTGTTGCCGGTGTTCAGCAGCACGATGACCTTGGAGCAGGTTTCCTTCGCCGCCTCGACAACCGCCAGTTCATCGGCAGAAAGCTTCAGCGGGTCTTCGCCGGTTGCTTCACCCGCGTAGTTGAGCGCAGAACCCGGCTTGTAGGTATTGCCCTCGCCGGCGCCGCGCGCAAACACGCAGATGCCGATGCTGTCCTTGGCGATAGCTTCCTTCCAGTTTGCCGGAACGCCCAGCGCCTCGAACTCCGCCGGCGGCACTTCCGCAATCTGGTAGGTCGTCCAGTCGCCCGGCGCGCTGACGTACATGTGGTCATACACCGTGGTGGGAACTTCCTTGCCCGTCCAGCGGTTGGCGCGCATCTCGGTGTGCATGTTGATGATGTTGGTCATGTAGTAGTCCTTCAGCGTCTCATTGACGTTGAGGCCTGCACCGGCCAGCGCATCCGCCAGCGATGCCGCGTCCGCGTTGCCGCCCTTCGGCCCATAGACATTGTACGCCGCCAGACCGAACAAGGCAACGTTCGTGTTCGCTTTCAGCGGAAGAACGCCGTTGTCGTTCTTCATGACGACCGTACCTTCTTCGCCTTCACGGATGGCGCCGCCGCCATGTCTTCGATGGTCGCGTAGTCGGTCTTGAAGCGCGCCGCGCTGTCGTCATTGATGGTCACATAGCTTTCCGTACCCAAGGTATCGTCCAGTGCGCCGCGGTAGGTGTTTGCCACACCCGTGCCGACGATGGAGAGAACCATCAGGCAGGTCATGAGTGCCGCAAGGCCTCTCATTGCAGGGGTAAATTTCTTCGCCTTCATGTGTTTCCTTCCTTTCACCAAGGCTTGAGATTGATTTTAGTATAGCAGAAAATAATCACACAGCACATTTTCGGCGCAAACTGTCTTTATTTTGGCGTGTGTGGATTTTATACAGTAATTCTCCCAGATTTCGCAGGCTGGTTTTGTGCATATCCACAATGTGCAAAACATTACAGGCATTTCGCCTGCTTTTTCCGTGCGAAAAGGCTTCCTTTTGCGCAAGAGATTTGCTATACTATTGGAAACCAAGCTGTTTGCAAAGGAGGTCGGCCCGATGATTCGCATAGCACTGGTTGAAGACGAGGAAAGCAGTCAGCGCACACTGGTGGAGTATCTGGAACGGTTTTCGCAGGAGATTAACGAGAAGATTCACGTCTCCATCTTTCCGGACGGCGCGGAAATCGTCGAGGACTACCGCGGCAATTACGATATCATCCTCATGGACATCCTGATGCGCTACATGGACGGCATGGAAGCTGCCAGCGAGATTCGCAAGGTGGACAAGGAGGTCGTTATCCTCTTTATTACCAGCACGCCGCAGTACGTCATGAAGGGCTACACGGTGGATGCGCTGGATTATGTGCTCAAGCCCGTGAGTTACTTCGCTTTTTCGCAGCGGATGCAGCGCGCCTTGGAGCGCATGAAGCACCGCACGCGCAAATTCATCTCCGTCCCCTTCCAAGGCGGAATGCGCAAGCTAGATATCTCCCAGATTCGCTATATTGAGGTCGTCAATCACAGTTTGATTTACCATCTGGATGGCGAAACGCTGGAGGCGAAAGGCGTTCTGTCCGAATTGGAAGACGCACTGACGGAATACCACTTCTTCCGCTGCAACAAGTGCTATCTGGTCAATCTGGAGCACGTCAACGGCGTGAATGAAAACTGCGCGGACGTGGACGGCGATCAGATTCAGGTCAGCCGCCCGAAGAAAAAGGCGTTTCTGGACGCCCTGAACAACTACATCAACGAGGTAGGCAAATGATGCACGTCGATTTGTCGCATACGCCGGGTCTGCTCTATGCGCTGGCGTACTGGCTGAGCAGTACCTTCTATATTCAATTGTATGGCAGCCCATTCAGCAAGGGCAAGAAGTTCGGCATCAGCGCTGGATTTCTTGCCCTGATTGCCGGTTTCATGACGCTGACGGACGGTGTTTCCGCGATTGGCTTTTTCCCCTGCATGGGCGTGACAGTCGCGCTGATTTTTTTCTATATTCGCATTGCAACGCACATGCCATGGGCGAACGCGGGCTACTATTGCGCCCGCGCATTCATCTTGGGCGAATTTTCCGCGTCGCTGGCGTGGTATCTGTTCTATTTCTTCGTGACGGTGCCGGGGCTGCCGCTCACGGTTTGGACAACGATACTCGTTTTTGCTGCTGTCCACGCCATCATCCTCTACACCATGTTCCTGCTGGAACGGAAATACCGCGACGGCTCAAAGCTCATCAAGATTACCGCGCGGGAACTGTTCACCGCTGCCGTCCTTGCCATTGCCGTCTTTTCCGTCAGCAACATCAGCTTTGCCTTCACCGGAACACCCTTTTCCAGCCAGTTCACGGCGGAAATCTATATCATCCGCACCACCGTTGACCTCGGCGGCGTCGCGATGCTGTTCGCCTATCACGTCGTCATTCTGGAAATCAGCACAGAGCGTGAAATGGAGCATTTGCAGGCGCTGCTGCACATGCAGTACGAGAGCTACCGCATTTCGGAAGAATCCATTGCCTTGGTCAACCAAAAGTATCATGACCTGAAGCACCATATTCAGCTGCTGCGCGCCGCCTCCGCCGCCGAGCGCACGGAGTACCTCGACCAGATGGAGCAGCAGATTCGCACCTACGAGGCGCAGAACAAGACCGGCAATCGCGTGCTGGACACGATTCTGACCGCAAAGACCATCCAATGCCAGAGCGAAGGCATCAGCCTAACCTGCGTCGCCGACGGACAGGCGCTGGATTTCATGAACCCGATGGACATCAGCGCCCTGTTTGGCAACGCGCTGGATAACGCAATCGAAAGCGTGAAGAAACTCCCGAACCCGGAGCAGCGCCTGATTCACGTTTCCGCCATGCGCCAGAAGGACTTTCTGCGCATCCGCGTGGAGAACTGTTACAGCGGCGAGCTGCGCTTTGTGGACGGTATGCCGACGACAACCAAACGAGACGCACGTTACCACGGCTATGGTCTGAAGAGCATCCAGAGCATTGCTAACAGCTACGGCGGGTCGGCGACAATTGATACGAAGGATGGATGGTTTGAATTGCGGCTGCTGCTCCCCGTGCCAAAGGAGAAAAAGGGGGAAGCGGCAGAAAAGCATGATGAAAGAACAAAAGCATAAAAAGGAAGGAACCCTGCAGGACAAGCGCAGGAAAGCATTGCTCCGCCCCTCTACAGGGCGAAATTTCGCCGGGAAAGCCATTGACAAAGGGGCTGAAGTTTGTTACAATAACCGATAACCTACGGCAAACTGAGGCTGGAAGATTCCAGTTTCGGCAAAAAAAGACGCATTACGAGGAGGATTTTCGCCCATGCTGCAAAAGGTTGTTCGGGAAGGTCTTACGTTCGATGATGTGCTGCTGGTTCCGGCCCGCAGTGAAGTGCTGCCCAAGGAAGTCGATCTTTCGATTCAGCTCACCCCTGTGATTAAGCTGAACATTCCGCTGATGTCTGCCGCAATGGACACGGTAACGGATTCCCGCATGGCCATTGCAATGGCGCGCGAAGGCGGTTTGGGCATCATCCACAAGAACATGTCCATTGCAGAACAGGCAGCGCAGGTTGATAAGGTGAAGCGCTCTGAGCACGGCGTTATCACCGACCCCTTCTTCCTCTCTCCCGATCACCTGATTCAGGACGCGGAAAACCTGATGGCGCGCTATCGCATCAGCGGCGTGCCGATTACCCGCGACGGCAAACTTGTCGGCATCCTGACCAACCGCGACCTTCGCTTTGAAACGGATTACAGCCGCAAAATCAGCGAAGTCATGACCAGCGAAAACCTCATCACCGCGCCCGTCGGCACGTCGCTTGAGCAGGCGAAGCAGATTCTGGCGAAGCACCGCATCGAGAAGCTGCCGATTGTGGATGAAAACGGTATGCTGCGCGGTCTGATTACCATCAAGGACATTGAAAAGTCCACCAAGTACCCCAACTCCGCCAAGGATGCCAAGGGTCGTCTGCTCTGCGGCGCGGCGGTCGGCGTGACGCACGATGTGTTCGATCGCATCGAAGCATTGCTGGACGCGAAGGTGGACGTGATTTCCATCGATACGGCGCATGGCCATTCCGTCGGCGTGCTGCGTCAGGTGGAAGCCATCCGCAAGCGCTTCCCGGATATTCAGCTGTTCGCGGGCAATGTGGCGACGGCGGCGGCAACCCACGACCTGATCTCCGCGGGCGTTGACTGCGTGAAGGTCGGCATTGGGCCGGGTTCTATCTGCACGACCCGTGTTGTGGCAGGCATCGGCGTGCCGCAGGTGACGGCGGTGGCGGACTGCGCGGAAGAGGCCGACAAGCACGGCATCCGCGTCATTGCTGACGGCGGCATCAAGTATTCCGGCGATATCGTGAAGGCACTGGCTGCGGGCGGCTCCTGCGTCATGCTCGGCAGTATGCTCGCGGGCACGGACGAAGCCCCCGGCGCGACCGAAATCTATCAGGGTCGTTCCTACAAGGTATACCGCGGCATGGGTTCTCTGGGCGCGATGGAGCACGGTTCGAAAGACCGCTACTTCCAGGAGGACGCAAAGAAGCTCGTGCCCGAAGGTGTTGAAGGCCGTGTGCCGTATAAGGGAATTCTGGCGGACACCATCTTCCAGATGGTTGGCGGCATCCGCTCCGGCATGGGCTACTGCGGTGCGAAGAACATCGACGACCTGCGCAAGAACAGCGAGTTCATCAAGATTACCGGCGCGGGTCTGGCGGAAAGCCATCCGCACGACATCTCCATCACCAAGGAAGCCCCGAACTACTCCCGCAATTCTTAATTTTCGATATAATAAGCGCGGCATGGAACGTAATTGCTCCATGCCGCGTGTTTTTGTGGGGGGGGGATTAGCCGTTTTCCGCCGGGAACGCGTCGAACACAACATCCTGAATGCTCAGGATTTCCGCCGTGCCGTCCAGCGCTTCGTAGATGTACACCAGTGTGTAGGACACAGGCGCATCCGGCGTGACGATTGTGGTCTTGCAGAGCAGGCAGTAGTTCATGCCGGAAACGACCTGCGAACCCAGAATCGCAATCGGCTCATAGGTGCAGCCGACCAGACCTTCCATTGTCTTGTCGAACGCAGCTTTCACGTCGTCGGGGATTTCCAGCGGGTTGCCTGTCCAGCTTTCCCATGCGCCGACAAGAAAATCGGGGTCAATATCGGGGTCAAATGCCATATCGGGGTCTTGGGCATCCTCCGCCAGCGCGGGGATTGCAAGGATTGCCATCATCAGGGCGAGGAACAGGGAAATCAGCTTCTTCATGGTTATGTACCAGCCTTTCAAAAAGTCGTTTTTTTGATTCGCAATTGCGTTTTGTGTCGGGGAAAGTTATTCACCCGGCACTTAGAGAAACGATAGCGGTTGGGTGGTTGTTCCCGAATGGGGAAATTTTTTCTTTGGAGAATTGCATGTTCGCTGTAAGAAAAATCGCCCCATCTTACAGAAATGTCACACGGTACGGGCAAAATGTCACCCGATTCGATGGCGGGGCGGTCGAGCGCGTGGTAGAATAGACGTGTCGAAAGGAAATTCACCCGCGGAAATAGCGCGGCTTTTGAGGAGGAAGAATCATGGCATTGCTGGAAGCAAAGAATATTCGCAAGGTGTATGCGACGCGGTTCGGGGGCAATCAGGTACAGGCGCTGACGGATGTGTCCTTCACGGTGGATGAGGGCGAGTATGTCGCCATTATGGGCGAATCGGGGTCGGGCAAAACGACGCTGCTGAACATACTGGCGGCACTTGACCGCCCGACGAGCGGCACGGTGCTGCTGGATGGCAAGGACATCAGCGCGATTCGTGAAAATCAGCTGGCGGCGTTCCGGCGCGATCAGCTGGGGTTCGTGTTTCAGGACTTCAACCTGCTGGACACCTTCTCGCTCAAGGACAATATTCTCCTGACGCTGGTGCTGCAAGGCATGAACTGGCGCGAGATGGAGGCGAATCTGCTGCCGATTGCCAATCAGCTGCGGATTGCGAACCTGCTGGAAAAGTACCCCTATGAAGTCTCCGGCGGGCAGAAGCAGCGCGCCGCCGTGTGCCGGGCGCTGATTACGCATCCACGCCTGATTCTGGCAGACGAACCAACCGGCGCGTTGGATTCCCGCGCAACGGACGCGCTGCTGGACGTCTTCCAGCAAATCAACCAGACTGGGCAGACGCTGCTGATGGTGACGCACTCGGTGAAGGCGGCAAGCCGCGCGGGGCGCATCCTCTTCATCCGTGACGGGCAGGTGTATCACCAGCTTTACCGCGGCGAAATGACGAACGAACAGTTCTACGAGAAAATCAGCGATGCGCTGACCGTGATGACGCGCAAGGACGCAATGGACGGTGAAATGGCATGAAGAAACCGCTGCTTTATCCCAAGCTGGCATGGCAGGGCATCCGCAAAAACGCGGAAACATATCTGCCATATCTGCTGATGGGCATCCTGATGGTGGGCGTGTCCTATATCATGAACTACCTGACACGGCCGGCGCTGATGGGCGCGCTCAGCATGGGCGGCACGACGCTGATGGTGTTGCAAATGGGCAAAATCGTCATCAGCGTGTTCTCGGTGATTTTCCTCTACTACTGCAATTCATTCCTGATTCGGCGGCGCATGAAGGAGTTCGGGCTGTACAATATCCTCGGCATGGGCAAAGGAAATATCGCCCGCGTGATGCTGTGGGAAACGCTGCTGACGGCGCTGCTGGTATTCGCTGGCGGTTTGCTGCTGGGGCTGAGCCTCTCTCGGCTGGTCGAAATGGCGCTGATTAACCTGCTGCACGCGGATTACACCGTGCCGATGGAACTGTTCTATCCGGATGGCGTGACGTGGGTGCTGCTGCTGTTCGGCGGCATCTATGTGCTGATTCTGCTGGCGAACCTGTTGCGGATGCGCCTGAGCAACCCTGTGGCGCTGCTCAAGAGCGAAAACACAGGGGAAAAGCCGCCGAAAGCGAACTGGTTCTTTGGGCTGATTGGGCTGCTGATTCTCCTAAGCGCGTATTATGTGGCGGCAGTCAGCCAATCGCCTCTCGAAGCGCTGATATTCTTTTTCATCGCGGTGCTGATGGTGATTGTGGCGACATACCTGCTGCTTGTGTCCGGGTCGGTAACGCTGTGCCGAATGCTGCGCAGGAACAAACGCTACTATTATCAGACGCGCCACTTCATCAGCGTATCCGCCATGGCGTACCGCATGAAGCGCAACGGCGCGGGCATGGCGACCATCTGCATTCTCTGCACGATGGTGCTGGTCATTTTGACTTCGACGGTTTGCCTGTATGGTGGAACGGACAGCATGGTGGACGCCATCTGCCCGCAGGACATCAACCTGACGATAGGGTTGGAGGCGCGCGACGGCGAGGAGAACTGGAAACGACTGGACGCTATGCAGCAGATGGCGCTGGACGTGACAGAGGAAATGGGCTTGACACCGGAAAACATCACATCCCAGCGCGCACTGGTGGCAACGGGAAAGGTGCAAAACGGCGATTATGGCATTATCACGGATGCAGATTCGCTCAAGGCGAACGTTTTGGAACTGACCGTATATCCGCTGTCTGTTTATGAGCAGGCGACGGGCGAAACAGTGACGCTGGCGGACAGGGAATTGCTGTATGCGTCGTTCAAGACCAACGAAGCCTTTTCCAGCATGTCCTTTTACGGCTCTGCGCCGTACCGCATGATTCATGCGGAAAAGGAGCTGCCGAAGCGGCTGCTCAGCGCGGATTATCGAAGCGCATGGGGCTGCCTGGTCGTTTTCACCAACGATGCGGAAGCGTTCCGCAGCGAAATAACGGCGCTGGTCGGAGAGAAGAGCGGCGAAGCAATGATGATGGATCGTCTGGCGCTGCATTTCGACTTGGATTCGGAGGCGGACACGGACACGCAGGAGAAATTGGTCAAGGCGCTCCGCAGCGAAGCAATGAAGTCGACGGGAAAGGACTTTTACGGCATGTCTTCCCTGAGTGTGGATACGCGTGCGCTTTGCCGCAGGGACTACCTTTCTCTCTTCGGCGGGCTCTTCTTCCTTGGCATGGTTCTGGGGCCGCTGTTCTCCATTGCGGCAGTGCTGATTATGTACTACAAGCAGATCTGCGAGGGCTATGAGGATGCGGAGCGCTTTGCCGTGATGCGGAAAGTGGGGTTGACGGATGCGGAAATCCGCCGGAGCGTCAATTCGCAGGTGCTGACGGTGTTCTTTGCGCCGCTGTTGATGGCGGGGCTGCATATGCTGTTTGCGATGCCGATGATTCGGCTGATTTTAGGGGCATTTGGATTGCATAATGACTCGCTGTTTTATGGAATCGGGATTGGATGCTATGTGGTGTTTGCGGTGATTTATGCACTGATGTATTTGCTGACATCGAGGCGGTATTATCGGATAGT
>OGRA01002971.1_pt1 | contig 13510 bp, 7 predicted proteins | sample 1553351 | NCBI WGS metagenome assembly OGRA01 (sample SAMEA2580056, study PRJEB22360) | human gut metagenome | biome: human gut; feature: human-associated habitat; material: faeces | place: Denmark | collected 2008/2010
TGAATTTTTAAGCTCGATTTTCGGAAACAAATCCACACGAGACATGAAAGAAATCAAGCCCTGGGTGGAAAAGATCAAAGCTGCTTACCCGGAGATTGAAAAACTAGACAACGACGCCCTCCGTGCCAAAACGGAAGAACTCAAAAAATATATCCATGAATCGGCTACTGCTGAACGTGCGAAGGTGGAAGAGTTGAAGGCAAGCATTGAAACTCTCGAACTGGAAGACCGCGAAGAAGTCTTCGCACAAATCGATAAGACAGAAAAAGAAATTCTGGAAAAATATGAAAAAGCACTGGACGAAGTACTGCCTGTTGCTTTTTCTATCGTAAAGGCTACTGCCAAACGTTTTACAGAAAATGAAGAAATCGTTGTAACGGCTACCGACTTCGACCGTCAACTAGCTGCTACAAAAGATTTCGTACGCATCGAAGGCGACAAGGCCATCTATCAGAATCACTGGGTAGCCGGTGGTAACGATACATTGTGGAACATGGTTCACTACGATGTACAGCTCTTTGGTGGTGTCGTTCTGCATAAAGGTAAGATTGCGGAAATGGCAACCGGTGAAGGTAAAACATTGGTGGCTACACTCCCGGTATTCCTCAACGCATTGACCGGAAACGGCGTACACGTAGTTACCGTGAATGATTACCTCGCCAAACGTGACTCCGAATGGATGGGTCCTCTTTACATGTTCCACGGTTTAAGCGTAGATTGTATCGACCGTCATCAGCCGAACTCCGACGCACGTCGTCAGGCGTATCTGGCGGATATTACTTTCGGTACAAACAACGAATTCGGTTTCGACTATCTGCGTGACAACATGGCTATCAGCCCGAAAGACCTTGTACAACGTCAGCACAATTATGCCATCGTCGATGAGGTCGACTCGGTATTGATTGACGACGCACGTACTCCGTTGATTATCTCCGGTCCTGTACCTAAAGGCGATGACCAGTTGTTCGAGCAACTCCGTCCGCTAGTGGAACGTCTGGTAGAAGCACAAAAGGTACTGGCTACCAAATATCTTTCCGAAGCAAAAAAACTGATCGCATCCAACGATAAGAAAGAGGTGGAAGAAGGATTCCTCGCTCTATACCGCAGTCATAAAGCATTGCCGAAAAACAAACCGTTGATTAAGTTCCTTAGTGAACAGGGGATCAAGGCAGGTATGCTCAAGACGGAAGAGATCTACATGGAACAGAACAACAAGCGTATGCATGAAGTGACTGATCCGCTGTACTTCGTAATTGACGAAAAACTAAATAGCGTAGACCTGACTGATAAGGGTGTAGACCTGATTACCGGTAACTCTGAAGACCCGACATTGTTCGTGCTTCCGGATATCGCCGGACAACTTTCAGAATTGGAAAACCTGAATCTGACCAACGAGCAACTGCTTGAAAAGAAGGATGAGTTATTGACTAACTATGCCATCAAATCGGAACGTGTACACACCATCAATCAGCTGTTGAAGGCTTACACGATGTTCGAAAAAGACGATGAATACGTAGTAATCGACGGTCAGGTGAAGATTGTAGACGAACAGACCGGTCGTATTATGGAAGGTCGTCGTTACTCTGACGGATTGCACCAGGCTATCGAAGCTAAGGAACGTGTGAAAGTGGAAGCTGCTACACAGACCTTCGCTACCATTACTTTGCAGAACTACTTCCGTATGTATCACAAACTGTCCGGTATGACCGGTACTGCTGAAACGGAAGCAGGCGAACTTTGGGATATCTACAAATTGGACGTAGTCGTGATCCCGACCAACCGTCCGATTGCAAGAAAGGATATGAACGACCGCGTTTACAAGACGAAACGCGAAAAGTATAAAGCTGTTATCGAGGAAATCGAAAAATTGGTTCAAGCAGGACGTCCGGTATTGGTGGGTACTACTTCGGTAGAAATCTCCGAAATGTTGAGCAAGATGCTTACCATGCGTAAGATTGAGCACAAGGTATTGAACGCCAAACTGCACCAGAAAGAAGCGGACATCGTTGCTACCGCCGGTTTAAGCGGAACAGTAACCATTGCTACCAATATGGCTGGTCGTGGTACCGACATCAAGTTAAGTCCGGAAGTGAAGGCTGCGGGCGGTTTGGCAATTATCGGTACGGAACGTCACGAATCCCGTCGTGTAGACCGCCAGTTGCGTGGTCGTGCAGGACGTCAGGGTGACCCGGGTTCTTCTGTATTCTTCGTATCACTGGAAGACGATTTGATGCGTCTGTTCTCTTCTGACCGTATTGCCAGCGTAATGGACAAACTTGGTTTCCAGGAAGGCGAAATGATCGAGCACAAGATGATTTCCAATTCTATCGAACGTGCACAGAAGAAAGTGGAAGAAAACAACTTCGGTATTCGTAAACGTCTGTTGGAATATGACGACGTAATGAACAAGCAACGTACAGTGGTTTACACCAAACGTCGCCACGCTTTGATGGGTGAACGTATCGGTATGGACATCGTGAACATGATCTGGGACCGTTGTGCCAATGCTATCGAAAACAATGATTATGAAGGCTGCCAAATGGAACTGCTTCAGACATTAGCAATGGAAACTCCGTTCACTGAAGAAGAATTCCGTAACGAGAAAAAAGAAAAGTTGGCCGAAAAGACTTTCAACATTGCGATGGATAACTTCAAACGCAAAACTGAACGTCTGGCACAGATCGCTAACCCGGTTATCAAACAGGTATATGAAAACCAGGGACACATGTACGAAAACATCCTGATTCCTATTACAGACGGTAAACGGATGTATAATATCTCTTGTAACCTGAAAGCGGCTTACGAATCGGAATCTAAAGAAGTGGTGAAGTCGTTCGAGAAATCAATCTTGCTCCACGTAATCGACGAAGCATGGAAAGAAAACTTGCGCGAACTGGACGAACTGAAACATTCCGTACAGAATGCAAGCTACGAGCAGAAAGACCCGCTATTGATTTATAAACTGGAATCTGTGACTTTGTTTGACGCTATGGTGAACAAGATCAATAACCAGACTATATCTATTTTGATGCGTGGACAAATTCCTGTACAGGAAGCTCCGGATGAATCAGCTGCACGCCGTGTAGAAGTGCGTCAGGCTGCTCCTGAACAACGCCAGGATATGAGCAAGTATCGCGAAAACAAAGAAAATTTGAGTGATCCGAACCAGCAGGCTGCTGCAAGTCAGGATACTCGTGAACAGCAGAAACGTGAACCGATTCGTGCAGAGAAGACAGTAGGTCGTAACGATCCTTGTCCATGCGGAAGCGGGAAAAAGTATAAAAACTGCCACGGAAAGAACCTTTGATTAATTAATAATTAAAAATTAAAGGTTGGAAATTGTAGGGTAATGTGCTTTATGGCATAGTCTCTCTATATTCAACTTATAAAAGAAAGTCTCAAACGGTTAAAAACTGTTTGAGACTTTCTTTTATTCTTCCAAAGTTGTACTTTTGTTCAAATTACTAAATAGAACAAAACTATGGCAAAATCTTATTCACTGGTTTTCATCGTTTTATTCCTGCTGACTCTGGGTAGCTGTCAGAGTCTGGAACAGATCCCCATTGATTATCTGCAACCTGCCGACTTGAGCTTTCCTCCGCAACTCCGAAAAGTAGCTATTGTGAATAACACCAGCGACGCCCCGGATAATAAACTGATAACAGAGACTGAAAAAATTAAAGAAGGTACACCATTGATAAGTCGTGCAACAGCTTATGCCAATGGAGATCCTAAGACAGCCACTGAATCATTGGCAGAAGAAATAGCACAGCAGAACTACTTCGATGAGGTGGTTATCTGTGATTCTGCCTTACGCGCCAATGATAAACTGGCCCGCGAAAGTACATTGAGCCAGGAGGAAGTGCGTCAACTGGCTTCTAACTTGGGAGTGGACTTTATTATTGCGCTGGAAAACCTGCAACTCAAAGCAACAAAGACTGTCCGCTATCTGGATGAGTTCAACTGCTTTCAAGGAGCAGTAGACGTGAAAGTTTATCCCACGGTGAAAGTTTATCTTCCCGAACGCAGCAGACCGATGACTACGCTCCATCCTAATGATAGCATTTTTTGGGAAGAGTTTGGAGGTACAGCCATAGAAGCCGCCACTCGCATGATTCCCGACAAGCAGATGCTGGAAGAAGCGGCAGCATTCGCAGGAACGGTTCCGGTGAAAAATATTGTCCCTATTTGGAAAAAAGGAACACGGTATCTTTATACTGGTGGTTCGGTTCCTATGCGTGACGCTGCCATTTATGTACGCGAAAATTCATGGGACGACGCATACGAACTTTGGCGTCAGGCTTTCGAAGGTACCAAGAACCAAAAGAAAAAAATGCGGGCAGCTCTCAACATTGCTGTTTACTACGAAATGAAAGATAGTTTGGCTAAAGCAGAAGAATGGGCAGAAAAGGCACAACAACTAGCTAAAAAAATAGATAAAAAGAACATCACAGATAGCCCTCAAGCTACCATTGATGATGTGCCGAATTATTATCTTACTACTTTGTATTTAGCTGAACTAAAGGAGAGAAATGCTCAATTACCCAAGTTAAAATTGCAAATGAGCCGATTTAATGATGATTTTTAAGGAAATTGTGTATCAAATCTTATTTTTTTTATACCTTTGAACTTATAAAAAGAAGGAACCCATGAAATTGAGCCAACAATCATTATCTATTATCGAATCGGCTATCCAAAAGGCAGTCGCTAAATATGTATGTAGCTGTGAACAAACAGTTGTAACCGATATCCATCTCCAACCGGATCAGGCATCGGGACAACTTAATATTTACAACGATGATGATGAAGAACTGGCAAACATCATGATCGAAGAATGGGCTACTTATGAAGGGGATGATTTCCTTGAAAACGTGGAACCTTCTCTTCGCAACATTCTTTGCAGAATGAAGGATGCCGGAGATTTCGACAAAGTGACTATTCTGAAACCTTATTCTTTCGTTTTGGTAGATGAAGAGAAAGAAACCGTAGCAGAATTGCTGTTGATTGACGACGATACCATACTGGTGAATGATGAATTGCTGAAAGGGTTGGATAAGGAGTTGGACGACTTCTTAAAGGATTTGTTGGAAAAATAAAGAAGAATTGTTGGAGAAATAAGATATCGTTCTTTTTGAATAGAGATCGTTCAAGATCCACATATAAAAAGATAATCGGAAGCAATCAGGATATGTCCTTTATTGCTTCCGATTATTTTATATATATTCCCTATTGATTATTTGTTGTATTTGATTGAGATATTAGCAAGTCTAAGCGGCATGAAGCTGGATACCCCTGCCGGGAGTCTGACCGGTCGCAATCTGATGCAAATATTATCACGGTTCAATAAGGCATCCGGCAACTTAAAGTCATAGACTTTATAACCAGGAATGTTCTTCTCCGTCTGTCCACCTGCAGCCGTTCTATCAAACTGTCCCAGAATGGTAAACTCTGAATTATCTACTTTAATCCATTCACCATTCATCGAATAAGCATATTCAACCACTGCAACAGGGCCACCTCCCCAACTTGCATTCATTTCAACCTGAAGAGACAAGGATGTAGAAATACCTACTGTCGATATTTTGTCTACGTAGAAATATGAACTTGTAGACCACGGTTTACTATTAAAAGCACCGCCTCGCATACGACCATAGTATCCATCGGTCGTGTTAAGGTTAACATCTCCTCTGAAATCATCCTGGAATCCCAGAATGTAGTCTGCATAGGTTTGCTGGAAATATTTATTTCCGTCTTTGCTAAGAAGAGCATTCGCCTGCGATGCCTCGCCACCCGTAGGATGGTAATCCGTAAAAGTAGAAGAGCCTATTTCTTTCCAATCGGGTACATTACAATCCCATTCTACAAGCACATCAGTGATCTCGTTTATATCACTGATGTTAATATCTTCTCTGTTAAGCGGAAGAATACATAACCGGCTTTCAGAGATGTCGAAATTTGTAAGTTTCACTTTCGCCACCATTCCTGTTATGCTTCCCGAACCTTTAGGAAGTGTTTCGTGAGCATAAGGAGCTTCAAACGCAGTAAGCATATATGTATTAGAACCGTTTTTATCTCTTATACAGGTCGGATAGTATCTGTAATATGCAGGGAACTTTTCTACCCAATAGTTTTTATTAATCTTACGATCGGCAGCTCCCGGGTCAGTAGTCTTGAAATTAGTGAATGCACCTACCGGAGATGCAATCTCGACATCTTTCAGGGTCACAAGACTAAATACCATATTATCCGTAAGTTCAGCAATCGTTCTTTCAGGAATTGTGAAGGTAGAAAGTTCCGAGCTGATTACGTGGGCAGCAGTGATACCGCTAATCAGTCTATAAGTAAAGCTACCCTCTGATTCTTCTCTTATCATTCCATCTTTCAGACACAATGACACTTTGGCAAATTGTGCAAACGTAATTAAAGATTCGGACTCAAACACAACTGTCTCTCCTGCCTCATTCTGAATGACATAGCGATTGCTCGGGAAGTTCTTCGAAGTGCCATTGGCTACGATGGTTCCTTCAACATATACATTGTTAGTAATTCCACCGACAGCATAACCATGTACGGTTGGATAACTGACAAGTTCCGCATTCGCATATTCAGAATATGCTTGCGAGAGATTAATGGTAGCCGTGACCTTACGCTGGTACTGATCGTCATAACTCAACACAATACTTCCTGTACGGGGTGATTGCGAATTTGTTTCCGTATTAAAATAAAGCTTTCCATCACTTATCCTATACTCCTGCACCCAGTTCACCGTTGGCGTAATAACGATATCCGTTTCGGGCACATTGGTAGAGATTTCCATTTCATATTCACCTCCTTTAGTAAACAGCTCCATCTTATCACTGGCAGGAACAATAAATGGATAACGGGATAATTGTTTTATCTTGATTACATCCGCAGTCTTACCATCTTTCGTAAACACACGAATATCACAGAAACGTTCGGAATCACTGATATTCTCATCATAAGTCACAGTGAAATAAGTTCTTGATGACTGGGCTCCACGTATATCCGTAGAGAACCAGGTTGATTCTACAAAATCAATTCGCCACTCGGTATTGGACTTCACCTCCACCTGAACCGGATCACCTTCCGCCTGAAGAATAATCTCATTATTTGTTATTTCCAATATACCGGCTTCATGTTCGTCAGAGCATGACGGAAACATTATGATTGCCATCACAGCCAGAAAAGCTGTCCAGACTATTGAATCTTTAATTTTCATGTTCATCAATTATTAGATTTAATCTCACCTGTTTTATATAGTATCTCATAAGCTTCATTCCGATCATTTAATACAAAGATCTGAAACTTCTCTCCACCCGGATAAACACGCGTAACAACATGTCCGGCAGGCTTTATCTTCAAGCCGTCTTCACCCAGTCTGCTCCTGTTACTGTCTACCATACCGGCAGCAAAAACCGACCGTTCACCAGGATAAAGAGTTTGAGACAGCATCCGGCTCAACGTTGCCGGTTGAGGGTGATAGTAATCCCATACGGGAATTACATAGACTTGTGGTTTCACTTGGGAAATGTAGGTATCGCACATAGCATCAGAATAAGCGTGATGATTGGCAACAACCACATCCGTCTCACCGAGCAATCTGGCTACCGGCGTTTCTATATCAAACCATTCCGGTGCTTTTTCTACGCCTAGAATATCTCCTGCGGAGAAATAATCAAAATTACCGTATGTGATACGAATTCCACAACTGCAACGGTTTTCGTTCAACTGTTCACTTGAAGAGGCTGTAGAAGGCACAAGCTCTTTGGCTGTTGTTCCGCTACCTGTCCAAATTTTACCATTACCCACGATATTACGTACTTCGAATGTAGGATAAGAGCCCGGATCTTTCAAGAGTTTGATCTGACTATTGCTTCCTATTACAAATCCCTCATTCTTTTTACCTTCCCTGTCACGAGCGGCAACATATAATTTATAGTTTGAGATATGAGCACCAGAGACTTTAGCTGCTGTCGGATAATCATAAGTAGGATAACCACGATCTATCAAAGTGGAAATATTGAGAAGATTACCAACATGAGTGATTCCGGTAAGTTTGTAATCCAGTCCTACTTTTTCGATTGCCAGTTTTCCATTCTGTCCGATATGGTCCGTATCAAAGTGAGTGAGCAAGGCATAATCAAGTGCTCCGTTATTTTTTAATGGCAATGAGAAATGTTTTATATATTGAGCAATCCATTCGGCAGGCCGCTTAGAATCATTAGGCACTGCTTTCATAATTTCCTGTGTGCCTGAATGTACTCCTAAATCTCCTGCATCCAATAACATGGTAGTCCCATCCGGAAAAATAAGATAGGCTGCATTACCTCTTCCGGTACTAATCTGATGAATATCCAAATAACCTGCCTGCCACTCCGGAAGGTATTCATACACTTTATCTACTGCATCATCAGGAAAAGGCTTTTCTTGTTGGCAACTTGCGAATGTAGGCAGCAACATGATGGCTCCTAAAAAAAATATCTTGCTATTCATTATATTATTCTTTAATAGTTGATTAATCGATTTGTTTCACACTATAGATACCGGCTTCTTCTTTAGTCATTTCATTGCCGCCTCCGTATCCCGGATTTTGCTTCAAGACATTGCTGACAGAAATTGACTTTTCCGGAATAGGAAAAAGCTCATAATGATCGTCGTTAGTAGGTTTATGATCCCACCAAGAACCTGTTGTATACAACCCCCAACGACGAAGATCGGTACGACGACGCTGTTCACCCAGAAACTCGACCATCCACTCATCAAGAATCCGGTACTTGTCGATATTCGTTTCGGTCACCGGATCAGGATCGGCTTTATTCTCGAAATTGCGTTTACGCACTTCATTGAAAAGATTGGCTGCTTCTTTTTTATAGCCGCTTCTATATTTACATTCAGCAAGCATATAATAGATTTCAGCAAAACGAATAACCGGATAATCCGGATTAAAAGCAATGGTTTTGTCGATATTGTCGGGAACCGGTAGTTTGCACAAACGTATTCCGGAATTCTCTTCCCCAGTACTTATATTGGAGGGAAGCTCATTCACTGAAGAATATTCTCCATCTTTCACTTTCTTGAATTGTGCCACCTGATCGACAAATTCAAGAACCTCACCCGGATATTCGTACAGTCCCGTACACTTCACCTCTGTACCACTTCTTGATGTACGCTGTAATTTTCCATAAAGGAACATTCCTTCGTATTTTCCATTCCCTTTATACAAGTACAATTTTTTACGAAGATCTTTATTGTTGAATTTGGCAAAGGGTCGCCCGAGCTTATCCGTATAGGGATCCCCATTGGGTTTAAGAGACGGCTGAAGATGCATACCATTAGTAGAGGAATAGCCGCTTAGATCAAAATAGTTCTTTGCATTATAATGATTATAGCGTTCGAACTGCCATTGAAACAAAGTGCCTTTTGCATATTGCGACTGAACAGACCACATTACTTCCTTAGATTTATTATTGTCGAAAGTGAAAGGACCGAACCAGTCTTCCTCCAATTCGTAATAACCGTATTTGCCATCTAATAGATCCTGGCAGACCTGCGCACATTCAGCAAAACGGTTCTCTCCCATGTAGACTTCCGCATTAAAATATAACTGAGCAAGAAGGGCGGCGGCAGTTCCTTGACGTAAATAGCCTTCTTCCAGCATATCTGCTCTTTTTTCTCTAATTTGGGAATAGCGGCAAGCAACAGTTCTTCCACATAATTAAAGGTTTCGCGTGCAGTGGAACGTGGAACTTCCTCGGTAGTAGAGCGCCGGTAAATAGGCATACCCCCATAGAAATCAAGTCCCCGCAGATAAAAATAGGCAACCAATGTCTGAAGTTGCATCTGATGATCTGCTTTCAATTCTTCCGTCATGCCCAGTGATACATAATCCACACCGGATAAGTCTTCCTTACAAGCTAAAGCCATTGCCACTCCCATGCCTACCCCACGCCAGGTTTCTTCGTTGTTGGGGTGAAGAGGTGTCCAGTCGTGATGCTGCAGTTGGGAATATCTGACATCATTGTAATGTATTCCTTTTTGTGTGACACACATCTCATCTGTTGTACATTCTTGAAGAGTGGCACGGTCGAATCCGTGAAACCAACGCCAATGTGTGAAAGAGCGTACCAAGAAAGAATAAACAGTTTCCTTAGACGTGAAATAAGTGTCCGGAGTGACTTCGGAATACCACTTCTCATCCAGATTTGTACAACCGGATGACACCAGAAGGGTGAGGAAGGAGATAATGATTAAAATATTTCGTCTCATATCATTTTATTAGTTTATAGGTACTTTAATATTAGAATTGGATTTTCATACCAACGGTATATCTACGAGTTTCAGGATAAATATTATTAAACCATTCATAACCAGGGTCCAGTCCGTTGACATTCACTTCCGGATTAAGTCCTGAATATTTCGTGAAACATGCCACATTCCGGACGGTCAGGTAAAGATCAATCTTATCTATATATTTCTGCCACTTTTTCATGTTAAGAGAATATCCCAGACTAATGGCGTCTATCTTTAAGAAAGTGCCGTCCTCAAGCCAGTAATCGCAAAGCTGCTTTACTTCTTTGATGTGCCGGTTGTCAATGTACGCATTGCGAAGAACGTTCTGGCCTGCTACTTCAGAAAGTCCATAGTACATATTTATGGTATTAAACACGTCGAAATCGATCCAGCTACGCAGGTTGATACCTAAAGAGAGGTTCTTGTAAGTGAAGGTATGATCCCATGATACCATCAATGCAGGAATAGCATTACCGATGTACCGCTTGTCATCATAGGTCTTCTTATCGCTAAGAATCACATTGTCGTTCTTATCATACAGAAGCCATCTTCCATTATCCGTGATACCGGCATATTTCCAGATATAATAGCTTCCGATCTTTGTTCCTGCTTCAATTCTTCCGGCTGATCCGTTCGTTCCCGGTGACGGGAATCCTACACGATCCTGGTAAGTATTATTCCCCCACAAAGAGGTAATTTTGGAAGAAGAATGGGATAGACGCATGGTAGTTGTCCAGTTAAAGTCTTTCGTTTTAACAGGCACTCCGCCAATCTCAAACTCCCATCCGGTATTCTCAAGATTACCATAATTCATGGTCGTTTTCTCGTAAACGGCGGGAGGATTGGGTACACTGATATTGTATAACATTCCGGAAACTCTTCTTTTATATATATCGAACTTTCCAAAAAGCCGGTTATTCAGAAACGCATAATCCAAACCGATGTTAAGCTCTGCTTTCTTTTCCCAATGCAAGTCATTATTGACATTACGAGCCGGTCCATAAGAAGTGATCCATGTACCGTTATAAGACCACATTGAATTGGAGGAGTACATGGCTGTGGATGCTCCTGCAGAGAAATTGTTATTTCCCGTCACACCATAACCGACACGTACTTTGAGGTCATCAAGAAAACTGACATCATGCAGAAAGGCTTCATTGGATATACGCCATCCACCTGATACAGCCCAGAATGTTCCCCAGCGATGATTCTTTCCAAATTTGGAAGATCCCTCATGACGAACACTTCCGGTAACCATATAGCGATCTTTATAGCTATAATTCGCCCGACCAAAGAAGGAGATAAGACGTTCACGAGGATATTTGTGAGAAGACATAGCTGCTTTTCCATCAGAAAGCCAGCTGCCTGTTCCCATATCCCAAGCTCCTACTCCATCCACAGGGAAATCGTAGTTAGACATATCAAAATTTTCAGAATTGTTTTCCCAATAGCTATATCCGGCCACCGCACTGACTGTATGGTCATCTGCAAAAACACGCATGAAATTAATGGTAGGTTCAAAAGAAACATTGACTGTTTTACTATATCCGTGAAATCCCTTTCCTTTATAACTTCCATTCAAAGACGTTCTGTGTAATGCGGATACATAATGCGTCTGTTGATACTGGCGATCTTCCCAGCCGAGAGTGGCTTGTGCCGAAAATCCGGCAGGCAGATTGAGCTTTACCGTAGCATCCGCCTTGAGCCATTTATCAACATTATCCGTCTGCTTGAGCATAACTTCCGCTAATGGATTGTAATATTCACTACCACCAACCAATACATTATAGCCTGTTTCACTAGTACTATCATAAACATGTTCCGTTGGATTCATCTTCAATGCCATGTCGAAACAGGAACTACTGCTCCGCTGATCCCGATGTGCTTCACGGTATTCTGTATGTAAGCCTATTTCCAGCAAGTCATTGAGAAGATTAAAGTTTGCATTGATACGTCCCGAATAATCTTTACGATTATCGCCTATCGCAATACCTTTCTGATCCTGTGCCATAATAGTGGCATATATTCTGGCTGTATGTCCCCCTCCCGAAAGGGTGACAACATGGCGCTGGGAAAGTGCTCCCTCATTTAAAAGTTCACCGTACCAATCGGTAGACGCTCCCAAATCTGTTCCTACACCGAACCTCACGAAAGCATCGCGATCCAGGACCTGTGGTCTTCTGGAAACTTGTTCGGTGGACAGCTCGCCTGTATATGATAATGTGATAGGACCTTCTTTCGCTTTCTTGGTAGTCACGAGAATGACACCACCAGCTGCCCTTGTTCCGTAAATAGCACCTGCAGAGGCATCCTTCAAAACATCAATGGATTGAATATCTTCCTGACTGATAGAACGCAAATCACCACCAGGAATTCCGTCTATCACAATCAAAGGGGAAGAAGAAGCATTGATGGAAGCTACCCCACGAAGCTGGAAACTAGCAGAGGCATTCGGACTGGAAGTTTCGGAAACATTCATACCGGAGATTTTTCCTTTCAGAGCAGTCGCAATGGTAGAGCCTCCCAATCCAGTCACTAAATCTTTTGAAGATATGGAAGTAATGGAGCTGGTCACAGCACGTTTCTCCATTGTTCCATAACCGATAACGACTACTTCATCCAGCAACTGATGATCTTCTTTTAATACCAAAGACAAGCTTGTCCGATTTCCCACCTTTACTTCAAGAGACTGAAAACCGATATATGAAATCAGTAATACAGCATTTGACGCAACTGACAGGTTAAATTTTCCATCCAAATCAGAAACTGTACCTTTCCCGGCCACTCCTTTCTCCTGAATACTGGCACCAATCACCGGATCTCCATTCGTATCTACAATCACTCCTTGTATCTTTTTCGAAGTTGCTTCCGTTTGCTCTTGTTTTACCGGTACGGGAACCAGAACGATATACCCTTTTTCTATCTTGTAAGTAAACCCCGTTCCCGCGAGCAACTTATCCAAAACAATAGAGAGTTTTTGTTTCTTAAAATCAACACTCAATGTCCGATTCACATCTATTTTAGTCCGACTATAAGTAATGCTTAATTGAGTCTGACTTTCAATAGCATCAAAAGCTTTCAACAAAGTTATATTTTTTCCGGCAATAGTAATCAACTGATTCTGCCCATAGATAGTACCCAAAGGGACTATAAAGAATAAGGTTAACAATAAAATACGCAAATTACTGGTATGTTTTAT
>OGRA01002973.1_pt1 | contig 13505 bp, 10 predicted proteins | sample 1553351 | NCBI WGS metagenome assembly OGRA01 (sample SAMEA2580056, study PRJEB22360) | human gut metagenome | biome: human gut; feature: human-associated habitat; material: faeces | place: Denmark | collected 2008/2010
TAATCTGCTACAAGAGGTAATGCTATACCAATAGCCATCCCCCAAGGACCTCCCAAGAATCCAGCTACCCTACCAAGTAACCCTTTCATACCTAACCTAGCTACTGCCGGACCTGCAGGAGGTGTAGGTGGTTTAGTAGTACCTCCTCCAAGACCTCCCAATGTTGGGCCAGGTATTCCAAACTTCCTAATACGTTTACCATCAGGCCCATACCAACCTCCTCTGGGTCCAGCAGTCCAACCGAATGCCATTGCCTTTTGAAGGTAATACTGTTCCCTCATAATCTGAGTGATATGTATTAATCGAGTTTCCAATACTGCAGCTGCAGAGGCAGACTTACTAACTCCACTTGCTGTAGCCTGAGATTGGGTATTGGTTTGTTGCATATAAGTAGAAAGCATTCTACCAGTAGCAGCTAGGTACCTATAGCCATTTACTACTAAAGCCGTAATTGAACCCCAAGCTAATGCTTTAACTACTATCTGACCTCCTATAGTACCAGCTATTCCTTGTACCCATTGAGATATCTTAGTGAATACAGTTAATATAGGATTAAAGACGTCGGCTAAAGTTGACCCTATATTTACTACCAAGTTTTCAAAGTTAGATTTGAAAGCTTCGATAATACCTTGTGGAGTCTTTAATCTTTCCTCAGTAACCTGTTCTACTATGCCGGAGTTCTTATCATATTGTTCTAAGATCTTAGTCATCTTATCAGAACCCGCCATCATATTTCTAATCTGATTAGAGATATCACGAGTACCTCGAACTCCGAAGATATTATAGAAAGCTTTAGTTCTTTCCAGAAGCGGTTTATTCATAAGAGCTTCTCCAAACTTACGATATACCTTATCTAATCGAATAAGATTACCCTCGGCATCAAAGAAATCTTGTGGACTTAAACCTAAGCTAGTTAATGCACTAAACCCTTTCTTTTTCTGGTCGGCTAAAGAAAGTTGCAAATAACGAATCATATTTGCTAATGCAGTACCAGCGGATGAACCCTGAATACCCATATCTCCCAATACACCGATAGCTGCAGCAGTCTGTCTTAAGTCATAGCCTGCATTAGCCATATCAGCTCCAGCATAAGTAATAGCTTGAGCCAAATCGGTAAGAGACATATTAGCGTTAGTTACAGCCGTATATAAATCATCTGTAACCTTAGTAGCTTGTTGAGAAGGTATAACATACATTGACATGATATTAGTCATCAAGTCAGCTACACCTCCTTTACCTCCAAAGGGTTGACCAAGGATAGATGCTAACTTAGCAGCAGGCCCAGTCATATCTTTTATCTGTTCTACTGTATTACCTGCCATTGCCAAGTACCTTTGACCAGAAGCAATATCTGCAGCAGTCAAGGGAGTAACGGCATTTACTGCTTGAGCTAATTGCATCATTTCTGTTTGTTGCTCAGCTGTAGCTCCTGCAATCTTTGAGGCCATAAATATAGTATCTTGGACCTTGGCCGAATACTGATAAGCTTCTGCCATTCCTCCAAGGAATTTCATACTGTTTTGTACAGCATTACCTGCACTCATCTGAATAGCCCTGTTCCAATCATTCATATCATTCATCATATTGTTGAATGATTGTGAAATTTTACCGGTTTCAGAGCTAAACTTATCTCGGAGTACCATTGATACCCCGACTTCTACTAAACTTTTTGTATCTCCTATCATGTTGACATTTTCTTCTTCATTTGTTTATAATAATTCTCAGCTATGAGTAGGAATTTCTTTCTTTTACGAACGGGTAGACACAAAAAGGTGAGATAGTCTAAGACTATCTCAGCCCGAGTAATGTATATGTAATCTTCCTCTAAATTATATCTCCCGTCAAGTAGAAAAAATCAGGAGCAGCCATAATTGGGTAATCCATCATGTTCCCAGTTTCTGGGTTTTCGATTTGAGTATATCCATGGAAGATTGGGTCTACTGTATTTACCAACCGATGAATTTCTGCCATATCCCTTGATGAGAATAGAGAGAAGTTTTCTACTTTCTCAAATTTATCATCCACCTTTAACTTAAGGTTACGAAGAAGAAGAGTAGAGTGTCGAGTAAGTTTACTTGGTGAAAGCTGAACCATCTGAGACTCTTTTTCTCCATCCATCAATTCGAATTGGATTACCTTACCTGAGTTCAATTCCTCTGTATATTGCATAAGAGTAAATCCATCTTCTCCTTTTCTTCCCGGGTAGTAAGGAATGGCATTGGGTTTTTCTTCCATTTCTTGTTCTGTAGGAAGTACTGCATAATCGAAAAGAAATTCTCTCAAGTCCTGAGAATAAGTTACAGAATCCTTGTTATCCCATTTATAAGTGAATTCTACTTCCTCTCCCAAAGAGAAGATTCGAGAATTAAATAGGATACAGTATCTATCCAGCAAAGGTAACTTAAGAGCATCCTCTATGGTTAATCTACCTGACTTAGTAGCATTCGTTTTAATTACTATTGCTGAAATATACTTGGTAAGATTCATAAGATTCTTTGAATCTACCGGGTTGGTGATAATTTCTTCATCTTCACCATTCTGCTCTCTGATTTCAAAAAGTCTACCAGAAGGAGCAGTGAATACTAAGGTTCTTAGTGTCATATCCATTTTATCTAATTTTTAAAAGTTCATAATTTCATAGTAGCGGTAAGTATCAACAAGAAAGGGGTGAAACTCCTTATCTAGGAATCCCACCCCTCCACCTAAAACTCTAGTAAGAAAATGACTAAGAGAGTTAATACTTATCGCAAGTACCGACAGAAAATTCTATATTTTCTATTGTGTTTTCTGAAGCCATACGATCTAAGTCAAGGCCAGTTACTTTACAAGGCCAAACTTCTTCAAGCAGCCAAGTATTTAGGACAGATACTCCATCTTCTGCAAGTTCATTTACAATGGCAGTTTCCCAATATTCACTAGGAACTAACCCACCTCCAGCTATCATATCCTGGCAAGAATATAACCAATCTTGAAGCCAGGTATCTGAACCAGCAGTAGTTAAAAGTTTCTCTACTACCAGATTACCTACGGTAACTCTACCAGCAGTTTTTACATCCCTGTTTACATCTCCATGAGCAACCTGGTCAATCTCAATATCCGGAAGTTGGCAAGTCTGGAATAGATACGTATTGATAGGATGTTTTGGGAAAGAGATGCTCCATAGGAATTTCTTTCTAGGATTCTTTACTTTTGCTCCCATATTTTATGATTTTAATGTTATTCGTTTTCTGAAATGTTAACTGAATTAGAAGCTGCATCGATTACAATGTTAATTGTAATTTCTTGCATAGGAACAATATCTTTGTACTTCAGGATTACTTTATATTTACCCTGACGGACATCAGCTTCATTATTTACAGAGAGTTCTGAATAAGAGCCAGCATCCTGGTCACCCATCCATATATACTCTGACATAGCATTTTCATCTACCAGATTATCTAGGATTGGTTTTACCTCAAGATAAATATTCTTCCAAGTACCCCAGATATTGGGCTCTTCCAAATACTTATTCAATATAGGACGAAGAGTCTTCTTCAAGTACAAATTCAATCTTACAATTGAAAGGAATCTTTCTGAATCCTGTTTTACTTGAGAAGAGAAGCAATGCCATAACATGGTTTGTTTACCAGAAGACGGAGTATCTTTGATTACAATCATGTTGGCATACATCTGAGCCAATTCGTTTAGTTCATTATAACGAGAATCACTACCATAGTTAGGACTTACTGGGCCCTGACCATCATAGATTACTCCACGATTCATACCGGCAAATGACTTCCAAGGTCCATAGTTAGAAGCAGAAGTATCACCCAAACCGAAGATAGTACCCAATACATCTGAATTAGTAAGTAATCCGAATTCATTGTAGTACTTGATACCACCTGCAAAATAGGCCGCATACCTAGAGTTACCGATACTACCCAAACAGTTATTAATCCAAGTGATAATGCTCTGCTTATTTCTAGGCTGAGTTCCCTCAGAATAATGGGTAGTATATTTAGGTACTTCGATGTAATAGGTATATTCTTGCAATTCAGCACACATATCTTTAGCAGCCTTATGTACTTTTAAAACATCTTGATCTGTTTTCAGATGTTGATGAATATGAGAACAAGCTAGCTGATAAACATCTGTATAATCTTTTACCAAATCCAGAGAAGCAATCCATTCATCTGCAGTTGGGTCAGCACCAGCAGTACCCAGTGTACCATTGAACATAGTCTCAGTAGTGGTTGCTTCTTTACCTCCAACTTGGATAGTTAGGGGATTCTCGGTTTGATCAATTGAAGTCTGAAGCCAAGCTACCAGGTTTTCGAAAGACTTAATTTTATCGGTAGTGGTTACCATCTTAGGTTCCAGGTATGCAGAATTACTAGCAAAGTTGCTTAAAGCCAGGTAATCTACAGAAGTTTTATTCTGAGCATCCTTAGTTTTATAAGTAATTACCGGACCTGATTCCAGGATGGAACCATTGGCATCGTATATGTTATAGAAGATGGTATTCACTGATTTAGAAAAACCTACTTTAAAGGTTTCTCCAGAACCAATAGGATCACCATACCCTTTAGTTACCAAACCAAAGCTTACATTAGTACCTCCAGAAGTAAATTTCATTACTTCAGAAACTTGAACTTCTCCAGGTATAGCAGAAGCTAATTCAATCTCATCTTCTTCTAATACTCTAGAGTCTTCTGCTTTAGTAATGGTACCCTTTTTAGCACCTGCTCCCAATACACGAATAATTCTTAGCTTAGAACCTCCTACTAAAGCTTTCTCTATGTTAGATACAGAACCATCAGGTACAATCTCTTTACCAAATATTCTTTGGAATTGAGAGAAAGAAGTGATTAATTCTGAAGGATCATCATAGGGACCTTTTTCAGTTCTAGCCAAGAAACATGATACTCCTAAAAGAGGAGTAGTCTGTTGAACATTGTTGTTCTCGAATTTAAAAACAACTCTTGGTGATTTTGACATATCCTTGTGTTTTATAGGTTATACATTAATTTAATTAATACCAGTAAGTATCGTTACCTTACTGGTATTATTAGAAAATTAATCTTCTTTATTCTTAAATAAACCTCCGATAGCCTTAATCACATCATAGAAACCACATCCTGATAAACCAGCAGCTAATCCATAAATTAATACCTGGTAGAAAGGATAGTTTTCCAATAATGGTGTAAGTTGTAATCCCCAAGCTATAAGACATACAAGAATACCTACTAAGGCAGATATACCAATCTTAGCAAGTTTGTTGTCTTTGATAGCTGGGATTACCTTTAGTATCTGAGTAACCAAAGATGATACCAAAGTTACTATACCCGTAAAGGTACCCAGATTGATTACGAACTCTGAACCAGTTGAAGGTTCTACTTCTGCAGCAAACAATGACACTGGTAAAATGAGTGCCATCAGCATAAACACTAACTTTTTCATTTTAGTAAATTTTTGAGTTAAACATGTATATTGAGATTGAGCATCTCCTCGTCCTTTTGGTATTCTGGTCCTAGTAAAAGACTTATATCTTTTATAGGTATTAGATCCCCCATTTCTACCAGTTTTTCTGGTATAATACCATCCTTACATACATATTGGTATACCTTTTCCAATAATCCATGGGATTCATCTGGATGGTCATAGAAATTACCAATCTCTATAAACAGATTCCCAGTAGGAGCTATCCTACCTTTATCCCATTCTTCTAAATCATTGAAGTAAGGTCTTATATATCCCCTAGTGGGTAATGCTTCATGAAGAATAGAGTGAAGTAATCTCATATCATTCTGAGTAGTTGCTACCAGATGAATATCGATAGTGATATCCTTGGTTTCATACGGGAACTCTGACATCTGATAATTGCCTGCCTCTAATTTATCTCCAATGATATATTTCTCTACTCCAATATCTCCAGGATAATAAGCAGTGCTTTCTATAGTTATCCTTGGACAAGTTTTAGGACCTCTTACCTGGTTATTACCTATACCAAATAAGTAAATGAACTTATCTATTGCTTCCTTATCTTCTTGGAATCTCTTTTCATTCTCTTGTGATAAAGGTAAATAATCCTCAGGATTAAGTCCCATCTTCTTTTCTAAGAGAACATTCAATAAGCATATATAGAAGGTTCTCTCTACTATCTCTTGTGAATTTACCATAATTACCTCCTATCTTATTTTCATTACATAAGCCAATACATAATATGGTGGCCTATTCTCATGAGCACTACCTCCACCAGTTACTTGGGTATCAGCAGAATAATCCGAATCTGGTATTTTATGATTAGGGAATGGTCGCTTACTAGCATTGTCTCCCCATTTCTCCCCTTTAAATGTAATCTTATGACTATGTGGTGGTATTTGATCTAAAGTAAGAGTTACTAGGGCCTGCCCACCAGTATTACCAATACGTTCGTATTCATAATTTCTTGGATCATATCCTACTACAAATCTACCTCTTAAGTCTGGAACACTTATATAACCAGCTTTAGTAGAAGCAGTATTATACTTATCTCCAATAGCTTTATATAATTCTGGGTATTCTGCTATACTTACTTGACTTCCATCACAAAGTACATAACCTTCAGGAACTCCAGAACCAGACCATAATTGGATAAGACCAATATCCCCTCCAGCAGTGTTCTCTTTTTTACCCTGTCTACAAGTTACAACTACATTTTTACCTGATTCATCCTGTATGAAAATTACTGAGCCAAGTTTATCATTATGAGTATTATCGTTTAAGCTCATGATAAGAGTAGTACCAGAGCCAGATACATCTCCCGAGTTTTCCCTAGTATAATTTACATTAACTGGATCACCAACTTTCTTTCCATTGATTACCATTTGTTTAGTAGATACAATAGTAACCTCTTTACTTTCTCCTGTAGGCTCAAAGTATAATTCAGTGGGTGAAACTCTGAAAGTGTATTCATAATTGCCTTCCCCTTTCTTGTGGATAAGCTTTACTTCTTTAGTTGACCCATCTACGGCTTCTACTGTTAAGATCTGAACTATATCTTTGTCCGTAGCATTCTTTTCTTCTGGTGTTACCGTTATAACAGTCCTACCTGAACCTTGATTCTTGCTTATAGTGAATCCCATTATCTTCTATATTTCCTTATTTCTTTACGAAGTTCTCTTACTATAGTTTCCTTCAGAACCTTCTTACCACCAACTTGTTCGAAAGCTGGTGCCCATAGAGGTCTTGGAGGTAAATTACCACCTCTAGAACCATACTCTAACATGATAGCTACTTGGTTCAATGTTCTTTTACTAGTCCTATCACCCTTTCGGGTTTTCTTAAGATTAGTAGGTATACCTACGTAAGTTCGATTCTTCTGTTTTACTATTTGTACTGATCTCAAATACTGACCCGTATAATTCAAAAGGGTATGCTCTCCATATCGTTTAATAGTATTAGCAGAGTGAGGATCCCAATGGGTTCCTCTTGGGGGAGTACCTGTTCTTAGGCATTTTTTCACAAGTCTGAGAAGTTGATTGCCGAATTTCTCAGTAGCTCTATCATAAGCATTCCTCATGATAGAAGGAGTTTCTGCAATTAACCTCTCAGCTCTAGCCTGTTCTTTTGGGTCAGTATATATCTGTAAGTCTCCCAAGGGAGTACTTATAGTTATGTTTACTGACTTACTTGCCATCTGGATTTTCCTTCGGTTTATTCAAGCCAAGTGAATCCATCATAAGATTTATGGCTTGCTGTTGTGATTGTAATACTGATACTACATCTTTCCTGAATGAAGCGAATTCTTCATTGAATTGACTACCATTAGTGGGCTCCTTGTTTTCAAACATAGCAAGGATATTATCGCATTCCTTTATTATGTTCTCGTATTTACCTACATTATTAATAATACCAAGAGCCTGTGACCTTTGCAATGATACTTCGTTTACAATATTATTTCCAATTAGAGTGTAGTACACATTGTTATAAATGCCTTCATTTCCATCTGAAGGTAAATATACGGTTACTGTACCAATGGAATCTTGAAGAACAATTTCTATAAGATTAGAAAAGCCATCACCATTTTCATTAGCTCTGGGTTTACTTTCTCCTACCTTTACTACTTTAGCTCGGTCAAAGATTGGGTACATTGATCTTCTGTCTCTTTCTAGAGTAAAGACTGAATCTCCTCTTTGTAAGGATTTGAATTTCATTTCTTCCATACTGCAATTATTTTTATTGATTAGACTTAATCCCATTTGAACCATACTGGGATTCTGTTTCATAAATTCTACTAGGTTCAAGAAGTTATAGTATCCATAAATATCTATCAGTCTTTGTGCTTCATCTGCTACTTTCTTTGCTACCTCTAAATTAGGAGCTGGTAGTTGCATTTGGAGAGTAAAGATTTGTAGTTTATTATCTTCTTCCATGTTTCTTACTAGATTAAAACGAAAAAAAGGGAAATACCCGCTACAGGTACCTCCCTTTTCCCTAATCAACTTTAATAGAAATTATGCAGTTTTATTACCTAAAGCCTGTACTACTGAGTTAATGATGTTCTGATCTCTTTGAGCATCAACTACTCGATTCAGTCTAGCAATTTCTTGGTCTTTGGCAGTGTTCTCAATCAAGCACTTAATCTCTTGCTGGCCTTTCATTACCTCGCAATGATTACGTTCTGCCTGAAGAGCTAATCTGTTTTCGGATTCTCTAACTAAGCTCTTAATTTCACAGCAGCAAGTTGACTGTTGATGTTCCATCTGGCAAAGACGGTCCATAACTCGATTAAATCCTGCTCCCATTTGGTCACGAGAATCCCGGATATCGGAATTAGTCTTATAACCAAGATCACAAAGGCCACGTTCAGTAGCAAAGCGATTGTTAAGTACTTCTTTACCTACACCCTCTACTTGTCTAGAAACTCCTGCAACTTCAGAAGTAACTCCACGAGCAGCATCAGATATGTCTTTGTAAATACCAGCTTTTGCTTCCTGAACAGTAGATTCCACTTTTTGGATATCAGCTTTTGTGTCATTGATTTTGTCCCACACAGAAACTGCAGCAGCACCAAAACCACCACCTACTAAAGCTCCACCGACAGCACCCCAACCGGAGCCCCATCCTCGATTATTACAACATTCATCACTATAACGATTACGATCCGCAACCACTACAGTACCTTCACCAGATTTAACTTCCATAAGGGTTTAGTTTTAAAGTTAATAATTAAATTTATCTATCAATAAATGTACTAGTGTTGTGTTTAGGATTAAATTGTCTAGGTGGGCCAAGAAACATCCCAATGATGGGTATTATTCCCCTCTTCAATCCTAAAGTTACCAATTGATAACCATAAACCTCTTACAGAATTATAGGCCCATACATAAACATTATCTCCAACCCCTATATCCTTAGTAGTACTTTGAAGAGAATTCACAGTTATTTTACTTTCTACTGAGTCTACTATAATACCCTCACGTATTAAGCTCATATCATACATAGAGTCAGAAGTATGAGGCATATCAGCCGTATCAAATAATCCCCACGTATCTTGATCATTACCATTTGAAATATTTAAACTTAATTCCAATCTGAAATTATATATTTTTGCTTCTTGAAGAACTCTGAAAATTACTTCTTTTCCAGATGGCTTCTGTCTATAAGTATCTGCTCCAGTTCTTACAGTAGTACCTGCTTCAATTATACTTGCTTTAAACCTGAATGGGGATTGAGTATCTACTGTTAATACCCAGCCGATTAATTTCTCTGCTATCCCCGAATAGACTCCCTCTAGATCGTCGGCAGATAGGGGATTACCATTGTGAGTAGAGATAATATTCAATACATGTTTATTTACAAATCCATCTGAGGGGACTGAGAAGGTGAAATCGGTGTAATGCCCATTACCATCTGAGTCAGTAATATAAAACTCATAGACATCTCCTGCTTCTTGAACTATTGTCAGAGTACAAGTTTTATTGGATTCTCCCTGAGTAAAGGTAATAATTCCTGTTCTAGATGAACTACTGTTATTAGTGGCTACCTTATATGTAGCCCCATCACCTGAACCAGGTATAGTAATCCAATCCACATTAGAAGATAAAGTCCAATTAAAGAATTGATTACCATTCTTCCTAGAATATACGCTTACAGGTCTATTGTATGATGAATCTGAACTTGGCCAACCAGAATAAGTAAGAGAAGTACTCAAAGAATCCTCCGAGTTTTCTCTAATACCAAACTCATAAGTTGAAGCACTCTGTTGTACAGTTTGTACTAACTCTCTATCTAAGCCATTAGGTTGATTAGCTCTGATTGTAAGAGTTCTGCTTGCAGGCTTTGAATGCTCAGGTATGGTAATAGTTACTTTAAAGTAATAACCACTCACATTAGTAATAGTTTCGGTTACTCCGGATGGCAAAATAAGAGTAGGTTTAATAGCTTCGGTAGAACTTAAAGAACCGTTAACATATCTAGACCTATAACTTTTTATATAAAAAGAAGTATTACCTCCTTTACCTTCAACAGTACCAATGGATAAAGTACTAGTTTTATAACCACTATTCTGTTGAGTACTATGTTCAAATACTATACCGCTACTAGGATAAGTTACCTCAGCCGAATTCTGTGTAATGGTTAAATATACAGGAGTTGCCGTATCATAAGTAAACTTAATCTTAAAAGTTCTAGGTGATGAGTTAGGGTTTGGTGCTACACTAATACTACATCCACTAGAAGTTTTACCAGAGATGGTAATATCAGATGAAGTTCCCTCAACTACTTCAGCTGAAGTATAAGTAGTTCTAATGTTTTCTACATAAGTTCCGTTTATATATTTATCATAATTGGCATTTACTGTCAACCTAAATTCTGAACCAGTTCCAGGTACATTTTTAGTAGTTGGGTCTATAGATAGGTGATCTACATAGGTTACTTGACCTCCTTCCTGAGAAATTGAGATAGTCTGGTCTGTAGCAGTTGGGAAATCGAAAGTAACCGTAAAATTTCTAGCAGAACCACTATTACTTGGGATAGAAATACTATTACCACTAATAGAAGCCGGACTAGAAACTCTTACGGTAGCAGTTTCTGATTCTGTATAACTACTACCTTGACCATTCCAAGTATAAGTTCTACTTGCACTCTTAGCAGTTACATTAGATTGACCTCCACTGTAACTGAAAGAAGTTTTATCTACTCTACAGTTATAACTCCATGAAGAATAAACTTTTCTACCTGCTGCCTGGGTAAATGTTGCCTGTAGGGTTTTACCCGAATACTTCTGAGTCCAAGTTACAGTGGTTGATTTACTATTAGTAGATGTATTGTTGGGTACTATTCTACCTTTATTACCGTCGTAATCTGTAGTATACCAAGAACCTTCCGAAGTTTTAGTGACATCATTCGCCAAACTTTGAGAGATAGTAGTATTAACACCGTTTACTTGCTTAACTCGATTAGAAGCATATGAACCAAAGGGGTATGTACCTCCAGTAGCTGGAGCATTAAAAGAAGGATTACGATTACCATTCTGATCCCACTGGAATGTATAAATCCATTGCTCGGCATTGATATCCTCTAACTTGACACATTCATTGTTACCGTAGCTAGCAGCATTACTAATTACAATAACCTTGTCAACATTGGAGTCCTTACCATTATTGAGTGCTAACAACTCAGCCTTGGTAGGGCACTCATTAGAGGTCTTACCAAGGCCGGTCTTATTCAGAATAGCACTCCAAGTTGCTATTTCTGCCATATTACTTATTGTTTAATTGTTTCTTAAAGTCTTCGAATTCTTTTCTCAATAACTTAACTCCTTCGAGAGCCATGACACTGAGCATTTCATATTCTACTACTTTTACTTTTACATATTCCTGACCATCTTCTCCGACGAAAGTTTCGAATCTAGATTGGTTAGGTACTTGAGAAGCAGGTATAGTATTCTCTGATACCAACAGAGGTTCAATTTCCTCTAAGCTCTGAGCAATAGTTCCCACTTGGTATTTACCATTCATCTTGAAGTGAACTGTAGGTATATTGCAGATTTGGTCCAGAGTATGGTTTAAATTCTCCACTTGAGATTTTAATCTACCATCTGATTCCTTCCAGAAACCAGAAGCTGCAGTAGTTTTAGCAAATACTACTTGGTCTGTAGTAGCCAATCCTAATTGAGCTCTAGTTACATTATGAGGATTATCTTTTCTGTTTGCATGGGTATTTAAGTCGGTCTGAGCTTTTGTACCTGCAGCCTTAGCATCTGCAATAGCAGCAGCCTGAGCAGTAGATACTGGCATATCTGCTGGAGCTAAGTTCTGTACATTACCTAAACCTATCTGAGCTTTAGTTACATTGTGAGGGTTACTCTTATTGCCAATATGAGCATCTAAGCTTTCCTTGATTACTTTGTCAGAATCCTGGATTAATTTCTCTAATGCAGTTTTAGCAGCATCAGTATAAGCCTTAGCTTCATTCAAAGCATTGGTAATATCTCCATTCAGACCAGAGTTAAGTTTATTGAACATCTCCCGAGTCAATACTCCAGCTCGATTAGCATTAGCAGCTAAAATTTCTAATGTCTGTGTAGTAGCTTCACCATATACTCCATCAGCTTTAGTAGATTTACTAATCTGTACCCAAACTTTATCCGTATTCTGAACTACTCCTTTACCAGAAATTATAATAGTACCCGGGATAGAATCAAACAGTTTCTTATCTGCTGCAGTTTGTACACCTGCTAAGTCTTTGGTAGCAGCTGGGATAGGTTGATTATAAGTATTTACATCTGCAGTATTACCAAAATCTGAACATTCGAAATTTAATCTAACTTCAGTAGCATTTCTAGTCCAAGCTCCGTCATCCTTAATATGAGAATAAAACTTTAGATTATCACTCAGAGATTTTCTCCAATCAGCTAAAGCTTTACCCTTACCTCCATCATAAGCAGTACCAGTAACTTCTCCAAGTATCAGTGAAGAAGTATTACTATCTACAAACTGAGTACCTGACCAACGGAATTGATAAGAGGGTTCATCCTGGGTAATATTCAAATATATCTTACCTGATTCTCCAGGAATAGGATTAGCATGATCTGGGTCAGAATATAATTTAATATTGCTCAGCTTTCCAGTTTCACTGACATCATAAGTAGCATAAACTTCGATAACATCATCAACATAAGAGGGCAATTGACTAGAAGGTACTAAGCCATTACCATCCAAAGAAGCAAATCCATTAGCCTTACCCTTAGTTGCTACAAAATCATCATGTTTCTTTTCTAAGTTATTGATATTAGTTTGTAACTTATTCTCAAGAGCAGTATCTGCAGCAGCTCTGGCTTCTTCTTCTTCCTGAATCTTTTGCATCTGAACCTGGTCGTATTCAGCACGAGCATCTGCCTCTTCTTTGATAGCCTGAGTAAATTTGGTGTCCAATGCCTGGTCAGCTGCTTTTCTATCCTTGATTTCTTGAGCAAGGGAAGCTTCGGAAGAATTCTTCAAGGCTTCAATGGCATCTTTTCTGTCTTGGATTTCCTTAGCAAT
>OGRA01002981.1_pt1 | contig 13476 bp, 10 predicted proteins | sample 1553351 | NCBI WGS metagenome assembly OGRA01 (sample SAMEA2580056, study PRJEB22360) | human gut metagenome | biome: human gut; feature: human-associated habitat; material: faeces | place: Denmark | collected 2008/2010
ACCTTTGACTCGCTGCCATCCTCGCCGGGGTTCACCGACGCGCGTACGTCGTCCAATGCGACTGCGCTGCCGACGAAGTAATAGGATTTCTCCTGTTCTTCGGCTTTGCGACGGATGAAAATCGGCACAAAATGGCGATTCTGCCATTCCGGAGTACGTTCCGTTCCGTCCAGCAGCCACCGGAATTCGTTTGATTTACCGTTTCGAATCGTTGTCTTCAGCGATGACTTTGCCGATGCGATGCGGAATTTCCGTAACGAGGGCATTGCCCATACAGAAAGCGCGATGTCCGTCTGTCATTCCGTCGTCGGTCCAGCCTTTCGGGAAACGCTGGAGCTGATCCAGCTCGTCGGGAACGAGTCTTCTCAGACGCCCGTTCTGTATCACCACATGCTTCGTGCGGCTGGCACCTCGTCCGCCTTCTCCCGTGAGGATTGTACGGCTGGGTTTGTCCAGCGGATCGGGAAAAGCAACGGGGCCTTCGGAATAGATGTATTCATGTCCGTTGCTGGCGGTGCGCTTCTCGTGTTTACCGCCTTTGAGATATTCCCAAGACTTGAGATTGTCTCCGGTAATGAAAAATTCTTCTGGAACTTGGTCGATTGGCACAAGAATCTCGCCCAACGTATGCTGGGGTCCTGCATAGACCGGCTTGACTCGACGCGTAAGCACTTTGCCGTTCTGCATCACGCCGGCTTCTTTAAAACGAGAGATTTTGTCTCCGATGCCGAATTCCTTCGTAGACTTATAAGGGTCTTTGCTGACGGAGAAGTTCTCGGCTCCGAATCGTTCGTCTGGCTCGATGGGGAAGGCTCGCGCCTCGACTCCTGCATGGAAGAGCTGGTTTTCCAAATCCCATTTTGGAGCGTCATGTTCAGCGTAAATGTATACGCGTCGGCGACGTTGTGGCATGCCGTAATCGGCAGCATTCACCACGTGCCATTCCACAGAATAGCCCAAGCGATATAGGCAAGAGAGAATAATCGCGAAATCGCGGCCACGTTGTGCGGTAGGAGATTTCAGAAGTCGGTCGACGTTCTCAAGAAGTACATACTTCGGGTGGCGCATTTCAAGAATGGCGTTGATGCTCCACCAAAGCACGCCTTTTTTACCTTCAATGCCAGATGCAAGACTTGCGGGCTTCGCGACCGAATAATCTTGGCAGGGGAAGCCTCCAACGAGCATGTCGAATTCCGGCAATTCACGTTCGCCATTTTTGATTTGCTCGACAACGACTGCGATATCTTCATTGACGCAGCTTCCTTCGCCAAAGCGCTTTTCGTAGCAGCGCCATGCGAATTGCTTGGTAGGGCGTCCGTCGGGTTCCCAGTTGTTGGCCCAAATGGTATGGAAATTACCGGCTGGCTCCATATCGAAGTCTGGATATTTTGGGTTGCTGTAGCCGTCAAGGCCAAGTCGGAATCCGCCAACGCCAGCGAATAGTTCAACGACTTTGATTTCCTTGCTCATTGCAGCTCTCGCGCTCCTTTAACTCTTACGATCCGAACGATCGTTCGAGATACTACTGGCCAACATCTTATCTAATCATGAGGAATCGATCAAGTTCAGTGTGTCGTGCTTGTAAAAGGGGATTGCGGTGGTTAAATGCAAAAGAGTGGGGATTCGAATTGGAATGGCCCCGAAAGAGATGTGGAGCTAGTTCGATGCTGAACGAAGAGCGTAGTTTTTCGTCGCTGGAGGAAGTTACGAAGCTGTTGATTGCGGCTGAAGGGAAAACCTTCCGTGAGCTTGACGAAACAGGTCGTGGCGATTCGGTAGGAAACAAAGGATCGCTTGGCAACATCATTGAGGAATCCGTTCTGCATTATCCTGTTAACTCAGATGCCGAAGCCGATATTCTTGTTGGTAACACGCGCTATGAGCTTAAAGTGACTCCGCTGAAACATTCTGGCAAGGGCAAACGTATGAAGACTGTTGCCAAGGAGAGACTTGTTCTTGACATCATCAATTACGAAGATCTGCCTGGAGAAAAATTCGAAGATTCTCGTTTTTGGAATAAGTCGAAGAACATCATCATGGTGTATTACTACGATGATCGGGAAGACAAGAGAGCACAATCACGTCTGGATTGCAAAGTTTTAAAAGCGGTCGTATTGCATTATGACGAAAACGATTTGGCAACGATTCGCAATGATTGGGAGACGATTCACGAGAAAGTCGTTTCGGGACATGCTGATCAGCTTTCGGAATCTGACACGAACTATCTTGCCGCATGTACGAAGGGTGCGAATGCTTCCAGTATGAGAGATGCTCCCGCGCCAGCCGGCTCTGGTAAGGCGCGGATACGTGCGAAACAGCGTGCGTTCAGCTTCAAATCATCTTTCATGACGTCGATTGCCGAACGTGCTTTGGTAAGCCGCATTGAGGAATACAGTTTGCCGATTCCGTCGAACCAGACGCTTTCTGAATTCCTGCGGCAACAAATGAGCCCGTACATCGGGAGAAATGTTGATGACATCGTTCTTCGATTGGGCATTTCGAAATCGGATTCGAAAGCCAGCAAGAGCCGGCTCGTTATGAAAATGGTTGGTGCGGAAGGACGTAGCGTCGATACGATTGAACAATTCCGCAAGGCCAATGTGACCAAACTGAAGACGGTCGTATTGTATCCGGATGGGCTTCCGAAGGAGAGCATGTCTTTCCGCCAGATTACAGAGGAAGAATGGCGGGGGCTGGCGTCCTTTGATGCGAAATGGGAAGACTCGTTCCTGTACGAGTATTTCGAAGAGAACAAGTTCTTCATCGTTCCATTTGAATCTCCGGTACCGTATTCGCAACATGTGGCCGGCAATGACCGTCTTGTTGGAGGATTCCTTTGGAATATGCCGGAAAAGGATATCGAACAGTACGTCCGTCCGGTCTGGGAGCGGCTGCATGAATTGATGCTGAGCGGTGGATCGGTGCATTACGGGCGAGGAACCAATTTACTCCCCGGAGCGAGCTTCAACGGAGTCTGCCATTTAAGGCCGAAAGGACAGAACAGCGATGACGTGGTGCGTTTGCCTAATGGCGAATCGATTACCAAGCAATGCTTCTGGCTCGATCGACATTATGTGGCCAAACTGATTCGTGAGAATCAAAAAGTGAACGGCAGAATTGAGGGGCATAATGGTCGCAAGTTTGCGGAAAAGCGACAGCATCGCTGAACAAGCTCTTGGGGCTTTTCTTGATGAGCATTTTTATGAGACTCTACATAAGCGGGACGCTGGTTTTGAGTATGAGCGAGTGCATGACAGAAAACGACAGCTAAAAGGTATGGATGTAATCGTCAATTATCATGGCAATCGCATTGTTATTGACGAAAAATCAGCATTGCATTGGATTAACCGTAATCTTAGGACGTTTTCGTTCGAGCTGTCATCATTGCAAAGTGGGCATCGTGATCCGGTGCCGGGATGGCTCTACAATGCCAATGCGGAGACGAACCGATATCTGTTGATGTGGGTTAAGACGTGGGACATCCAGACGGGGCAACTGAAGGAAATTCCATTGGGTGAGATGGTCCCAGAGAATTTCAAGGAAGTGGAATGTGTCCTTGTAGAGCGATCGAAGGTTCAGAGATACCTTAGCCGGTGTGGCTGGAATGAGGACTTATTGATGAAACGTGCCGAGGAGATTCGGAGGCATCCAGATAATAGGCAATTGCGGAGAACGTCTAACAGCCTGATTCGATTTGCCTTTTCGGAAAACCTCAAGGAACGTCCCGTGAATGTGCTCATTGAGCGAGACGTTCTTAAAGCAATAGCATTGCATGTTTATACAGTTACGAACGCTGGAATAGTAAGTGTTTCCTAATGGGACTCTGATTTGTGACAGGGGCTGCTGCTTTTCCCCTTGCAGGTGGCCGCAGCCCCTTATGCCATGATTCATAGTCTGTCTTTTATTTGGCTATAGAGATAAGCTCCGTTAATCCACCAAGCCTGTTTGGTCATATATTCTTCCGAATAGCGTTCATGGTTGGCGGGTCTATTTATCCAGTGTGCTTTTGCGGGCAGTTTACGGGAATTCTGCGCATTGGGTGCCGGCTTGCTGTACTGCGATTTGTGCGCATCCGGGCGCATGTGAATCACGCGATGCGCAGAGGCTTTAACGAAGTTGTTGTAAACTCGATTGCCTTTGTAATGAAGAGTCACTCCGTTTCTGAGTTTTTCAACGTCTTCCTTCCAAACTTGTTCGGCTATGTCGATATCGGATGCCGGCATATACCAGAATGCGGCACCTTTAAAGTAGATGTTTTCTGGATTCTTGTCTTTTTCATTGGGATTTTGGTTGTCAAAAACAAAGACGAGGAATTTTGTGGTTTCCAGAAGGTGATGCAGGGCGCAGTTATCGGTATCCCATTTTTGATTGATTAGATCGTTGAAATCGGGAATGGATTGGATCTTAAATTGCTCGGAAGGTTTTCCATGGAAAAGCGGCAGCGTTTTGACTCGAATGCCTTTAAGCTCTTCGGCGTCAAACGATACGTAATCATCATTGGGGTCTTTGGAAATACTGGTATTTGAACCAAGCATATGGTCAACCAGCATGAAATTAGTTTGTTTGGGAGATATGTTTTTAGGTATGGTGAAATGAAATTGTTCCGCGATTTCCGTAAATGATTTTCCTTTAAAAGGGTTGAAATAATCCAGAATAATGCTATCGCAGCTTCTGTTTTGCAGCTGCTTTATATCTTTGATGAGAGAAGTCGTTTCGTGGACGTCAGATGCATAGTTTTGTAAAAGTGACGTCATGAAACTTTGTTTGAAACAGTAAGCTCTGGATTTTGCTCTTGCGCCATTGCTCTGCCTGCTTTTCTGTTTGTTATTCGCTCCTTTAGTGCATGCTGCAAGGGTGTCGGTCATACCTTCGGTCAGTTCATCCGCCCGGTTTTCGACTATGAACTGATGAATCGTGTTCCAATCCTGTTCGATTCTGAGCATGGTCGCTTCGCTGAGAGGCAGGAGACTGTTTTGCGGAAAATTGGGTTCTGCAAAATCGTCCATAGCTAAAAGGTGGGCATATTCGATCTTATATTTGCGCTTATCTTCAGACTGCCCTTTTTCTGAGGCGATTCGACGCAGATACTGCATTAATTCAATGAATCTGTTTTTCTTCCAAAACGAACTTGTCTTGAAATCGGCAGTGCTTTCTTTGGCGTAATTGATGGTATTGAGTACTAGCCTTTCTCCTGCAATGCAAGAAGGACCATCCTTGCTTTTCTTGATATCGATTGGGGAGACTTTAAGCTCGACTTCAGCCTCGGGGAAATCGGGGGCAGAAATGTTGTCGGCGGGATGGTCGAACCAGACATGTTCAATTACATTGCCTGGATAGCTTTTATTCCCTTGTTTTTCGGTGTTGTTGAAATCGATTTCTTCCAATGTTCTGCCAACCGCATCATTGGCTCGTAACTGGACTGCTGTCTTCGTTGTATAGGGACTTTTTTCGAAAAGCGGAGACATGACAAGGTCTGCCATCTTCTGGTCTTCCGGAATCCACTTGTGGTATGCCATCTCTTGCTGAGTGAGCCAGATGGCACACTGTCCGTTGGCAAGGAAGTTGATTTCGTAATCGCAATAGCAAAGATAATAACGTGGATTCGTGCTTTGTCCCTTGGCGAGCTGCCTGCTGATTGCGAGCTCGTCATTATTTGTGATTTCCAAAAGCTTTTCCAGCGCCTGTTCTATATCGGGCTTGCGAAAGCTGGAAACTGCAATCGATGGGAAAAACAGTGCATTTGAGTCCGGGGATTCGACGCATAGGAACTTATCGTTTTTCCTGCAAATCGCTTTGACTGATTTCGCTGTTTTAGACATATTCCTCCTCGTCGGGGATTACTGTGATAGCTAATTGTAGGGGTGCTTCGGAATCAAAGTTGATAAATATGCTCTCGATGGAATTCGAGGAATTCTCGGGATGGGCTGCAGACGACAGGTAGGGAGATGCGCTGTCCGTCGTAACGGTACAGCCATTCGTCGTTGATTTCCGTGTGCTCGACGTGCGGCGAGACATGAATCGCGAAATCGTTGTCGAGGGTGATCAGACCCTGGTCGAAAGCCCTGTCGTGGAACGCGTTCAGCAGCAGGCCGTTCGAGGCGGTCACTTTCTCCGTCGGCGACGAATCCTTCCATGGTTTGATATGACTGGCTACCAATAGCGGATCGATCGCGATTCCCGTGATGCAACAGTGGTCATGGTAGTTATGGATGAGCGTGTTGCGGAAATACTGCTGGTTGACGCGTTGCGTGACCAAGGCCGGACGGTCGTATCCGATCTGCGGCGCGACAATCTGCTCCACGACGGAATCGCCGTTCGCGGCTGGACGGTCGTCGGGGCCGTTCAACGCCGATGCCAGCAGTTGGGATGATTCGAATACCAGGGCGTCGCCGCGTTCCGCGTACTCCTCCCATATTTCCCTGTCCAGCCTGCTGCAGTTGGTCAGTCCCTTGGTCGTTCTGTTCTCGTCGAGGGAGGCCAGGTTGCCGAGTTTGAGCGCCACCGCCGAAGGCGAGCGGCGGATGTGGTCCGCGAGTCTCTGGACGGTCGGATTGCGTTTGTCCCATTTTCCGGAAGGCAGGATTCGGTACAGTGCGAACGCCATCATGGTCTGTTCGCGTGTCCAGTTGTTTCGTCCTGCCATATGCTCACCGTCCTGTTGAATCCAGGATAGGCGTTAAATGAGGTGGGGTGATATTCAGCGTGGCGTAGTAAACGGCCGATTTTAAGTCAACTGTTTAATAGATGGCGATTGAGCGACGGGTTAAGACATGACATTTTTCGCAGGTGCACTGTGCGATTCTAAAAAGAGAGCAATTTTTGAATCGTACGGTGCGGAACTACGCAATCACTTGCATGGCCTGGTGTATCGGCAGTTGGGGAAACCGGTGCACCCGTAAAACGCGCGGGACGGGTCGGAGCCGGTGTGCCGCAATCGCAATGCCTCACCGCAATTCGGGCATTGCGCCGGCAGCTTCACGCCGCGGAAGATGTTCGGGCAGATCTTGTCGTGCAATTCGTACATGAAACGCGACGGACGCGACTGGTCCACCACGAAAAACAGCTTCTTTTTGCAACGCGTCATCGCCACGTAAAACAGCCGGCGTTCCTCCGCGTGCGGCATGCGTTCCACTTCCGGCAGCAGCAGGCCGAGCAGCGGCTCTTCCGGAATCGCGCTTGGGAAACCCTTCAAACCGCCGGAACAGCACAGCAGAAAAACGAAATCGCGTTGCAGACCCTTGGAAGCGTGCGCGGTCATGAATTTGATGTCCATGTCCGGTTTTTCCGGAAAAACGATGCCGCCGGTATGCTCGTCGATTTGGAACAGCCCGTCGCGGTCGTTGCGCGACAGCAGGTTCAGGTCGCTTCGGTAGCGTCCCAGCATCAGCACCGACGCGGCTTTCGGCAGTTTGCGCAACTGCTCGACGATCGCATCGAACCGCTCCTCCTGCGTCGCGCCGCCAAGCGCCTTCAGCGAATAATCCTTCTTGTCGCTCGGATTGCGCAATTGCTTGGCGTACAGGCTTTTGTCCTGCATGACGAACGCGCCGCTCGCATCGATGAGGCTCTGCCGGAACCGTCGCGTCGTCGTGATCTGGAACATGCGTGTCGGCCCCCAATCGCGCCAAATATCGGCGAAATCGAGAATCAGGTGAATGTCGCTGCCGGCGAAACGGTAGATCGACTGCCAGTCGTCGCCCACGCAGAACAGCGTGAAATCGCTCTGCTCTCGCAATGCGCGGATCAGCTCGTAACGTGGCCGCGACATGTCTTGGTATTCGTCGATGAGCACGTATTTGTACGGGTGGCGGTATGCGCCGCGCCTTACGCAGCGAATGGCGTCGGTGATCATGCCGGGAAAATCGATGCCCTGGGTCGCGCGGAAATTGCCGACATACGCGTTGTACAGCGGCTCGACGAGCTGCAGCATCTCACGATTACGGCCGATATGTTTGCCGCCGCGCCTCTCATTGAGCTCGCGCATGCCGTCGATGCCGATATTGTTCTGCCGCATGTGCTGGATGATGGTCTGCGCGTTCTCGACAAGGCTTTGCCTGTACTGGTTGAAAGCGTAATCATCCGTCGGCAGTTGGAAATCCTCACGTTTCGCGGCGGCGCCATACTTGCCGAACAGCTCCTTCGACATGAGCTTGAATGCGAGCAGACGGTAGGGGATGTTCTGTGCGAGCAGCCGGTCAAACGTGTCTCGTACCACGGCGTTCGACGCATGGCCGTCGATGATGGGACGGTTGGCGATGGTGGCCGCACGGCAGATTTCCAGGCCGAGACTGTGGAACGTGCATGCGCGGATCGTTTTGCCGGTGCTTGCCATGATGCGTTGCGACATTTCGTCCGCGGACGCCTTGGTGAACGACAATACGAGAATCTCTTCGGGGGTGGCGCGTTTTGTGGCAAGCAGCCATGCGATATATCCGACGATGGTAGTGGTTTTGCCGGTTCCCGCGCCCGCAAGTACGAGGGTGTTGTGACCTGCGCCGGCGATCGCGCTGATCTGCTCGTCGCTCAATTCGTGCTTTTCGATATTGCCGATGATGTCACGCGCTTTGTCGATGCGGTCGGCTGGCAACAGCGGTTGCGGGGTGAGCTTTGCAGGCCGTTGCGATTGGTGTTGCTGCGATTGACGGCGTTGCGATTGATGTTGCGGCGTGGCATGCGGTTGCAGTTGCGGTTGCGTGACTCGTCGCGCAACCTGTCCCGTCTGCTTGGTCTGTCCGGTCCGCGCAGGCTTGGCGTTGTTGGCATTCTTGGCAGAGGATTGCGTTTGCCGGGGCTGCTGCGTCTCATCTTCCGTGCCCAGCACGTACTTCAGCATCCTCAGCAATCCCATGACGCTCCTTCCATGCGTTTCCAAACCGCCGCAAGGGGCAATTATAACGTGGGCGGAGCGCGTCACGCCCACGTCATCGATCGCATCGCTACGCTTCGAACGGGTACTTAAGACCCCAATCCGCACGCAGCGAATCCATGCATTCCATGATGCGCAACGTGTCGGAATGCGGCATCTCATCGCATTCGGTACGCCCGTCCAGCATGGCCTGTGCGGCCGATGCCACCTCATACTCGTAGCCGGTCAACTGTTCGGGAACGTCATAATGCGCGGTGACGGCATGCGAGCCGTCGAACACGTCAATCGCCTCGACATTGTTGATGTTCTGACACGTGAGATACCCCTTCGTGCCCCACACCGCGCCCATACGATCCGAATGGCATAGAATCGAGCTTTGCGCGGTGGCCATCACACCATTCTGGTAATAGAACGTCATCGAATTGTGCGCGTCCACGCCGGTTTCATACGGTTGCATCGACGATTCAACACGTGCGATCGGCGCATTATGCATGATCATGTCGATGAAATTGATTGGATACACGCCGACGTCCAGCAGCGCGCCGCCAGCCAGCGCAGGATCGGTGATACGCGCCTTCGCCGTGGTCGGATAGCACAGATTCGCGTCGATCGCCTGCACCTCGCCGATCACGCCGGACGCGATGATATCGTCGATCATGCCACGCGACGGCATATACCGCGTCCAAATCGCCTCCGTGCACAGCATGCCGGTCTCATCCGAAACGTCCAATATCTCACGCGCCTGCTGCGTGTTCGCGCCGAACGCCTTCTCCACCAGCACGCCCTTGCCGGCGCGCATGCACAAAATCGCCTGCTCGGCATGGAAGTTATGCGGAGTGGCGATATACACAAGATTCACGTTCGGATCGGCGACAAGCTCCTCATACGATCCGTACGACACCGGAAAACCGTATTTCGCCGCGAACGCCGCTGCGCGCTCGCCGTCGCGGGCCGCCACCGCGTACGGTGCGACCAGATCACGGTACCGGTCATCCGCCGCCATTTTCACCAACGTTTCGGCCATGCTCTGCGCGATACGGCCCGCGCCGAGAATCGCCACATTGATCTGTGCCATGAAATCTCCTTGTTTTGAACTGCCTGTTTGCTACGTTGCAATGACCAGCGTACGCCACATGCGACGGCGGCACGCGTTATGCGAAAACGATTGATCGGCCCTTTTGCCATAATGGGAAGCCGTGACGGCAGAGCATCGCAGGCAGACAGCCAAACCCAAGAAAACCGGCAAACCTAGAAAAACCGGCAAACCCGAAAAATACGAGCGGGGCACGCGCAGCTACACCATGTCCCACATCCGCGGCAAAGACACATCCATCGAACGGATGGTACGTAGCTTTCTGTTTGCCAAAGGCTTGCGATTCCGCAAAAACGACAAGCGATACCCAGGCCACCCGGACGTGGTACTACCGAAATACCGTACGATCATATTCGTCAACGGCTGCTTCTGGCACATGCACGAAGGCTGTCCGAAAGCCACACGCGTGCCCAAATCGAACGTCGAATTCTGGACCGCGAAACTGCTGCGCAATCACGAACGAGACGCGAGGCAGCGCGCCGAACTCGAAGCGGACGGCTGGAAAGTCATCGTGGTGTGGGAATGCGAGCTCGGTAAGAAGGTGCGCGACGAACGGTTGGAACGGCTTTACCGCGAAATCGTGGACGATTCCGGAAAGGCGGACGATTCCGGGGAATGACAGTCGGCAGGCGGCGTTGTACGAAACGTGGTAAAAACAGGAATATGGAAAATGTTGAGAATGGCGTGCAGCCGCAGTTGTCGAAGCGCGCGCAGATTGCCAATCCGTTCCGTGCCATGGTGTTCGGTGCCATGGCCGATGAGATGATCGCCAACGGCATCGATGTGGTCAAGCTGAGCCTCGGCGAGCCGGACTTCGGCGCGCCGCCGGCCGTGCGTGACGCCATGCGCGAACAGTATGACGGCCGTCCGCTGCCGTACACCGCGGCGATGGGCCTGCCGGAACTGCGCCAGGCGATTTCCGATTTCTATAAGGAACGTCACCACGTCGACGTCGACCCGAAACGCATCGCGATTACCGCAGGCGGTTCGACGGCACTGCTGCTGTCCGCCGCGCTGACGGTCAACGATGACGACGAAGTGCTCATCGCAGACCCGTCCTACCCGTGCAACCGCGAGCTGGTACGCGCGTTCGGCGGCAAAGTCGTGGACGTGCCGACGTCCGCCGCCACCCGATTCCACCTGACGCCGGAACTGTGCAAGGAATATTGGACGGACCACACCAAAGCCGTCATGATCACCTCGCCATCCAATCCGACCGGCACCACCATCGCTTTTGATACGTTGAAAGCCGTATGCGACTTGGCCCGTGAGCGTGGCGCATGGCGAATCGTCGACGAAACCTACCTCGATCTGGCCGACCGCGAGCCGGACGGCTCCGACGTGAAATCGGTGCTCGCCTGCGATCCGGACGCCATCGTCTGTTCCAGCTTCTCCAAGTTCTTTGGTATGACCGGCTGGCGCCTCGGCTGGATGGTCGTGCCCGAATACGCGCTCGAAGCCATGGACGACCTCGCCACCAACTTCTTCCTATGCGCGCACACGCCGACCCAGCATGCGGCGCTCGCCTGCTTCACGCCGGAAACGCTGGCCGTGTGCGAGGAACGCCGTCAGGAACTGCTGGAGCGCCGCCGCATTGTGGTGGACGGTCTGGCCGAGATCGGTCTGCCGCTGGAAGTCGAACCGAACGGCGCGTTCTACGCGTATTTCAACATTTCCAGCACCGGTTTGGATGCGTGGACGTTCTGCGAGCGTGCGCTGAAGGAGGCGCATATCGCGTTGACGCCTGGCCGCGATTTCGGCGAGGCCACCGCGGATACGCACGTGCGCCTGTCGTACGCGGCTTCCCGCGAAGCCCTGCGCGAAGGATTGAAGCGACTCGGTGATTTCGTGGCCAAAGTGCGTGGCTGAGGTGCATGGTTGAGATATTTGGCTGAAACATATGTCTGAAGCGCGATTTTTCACGCCGATGCAATCGTTTCCCGCACTGTGATTATTGGGTGCCCACCCTCCTTTCCGAGGGTGGGCATATTTGCAAAGGTTATCAAGGCATGTCGTGCAATAGGTTAATCGCTTAAGTTATTAAGCTGTGAACCATGGTTACATTGCATTCGCACGCCACCCGACTTGGCGTGCTTGACATCGGTTCGAACACCGTCCACATGCTCATCGTCGACGCGGCTCCGGGCGCGCGCCCCGAGCCCGAGGCCAGCACCAAAAGCACCATTCGCCTGATGCAGTATCTCAAAGATGACGGCAGCATCAAAAAAGCAGGCATCGAAGCCTTGCTCAGCGCGGTTGAAAAGGCGATGAAACTCGCCGAAGAATACGAAATCACCCAGCTGCTGGTCCTGGCCACTTCCGCACTACGCGAAGCGCCGAACGGAGGCAAGATCCTACGCAAGATCGAAGAGGCCATCGGCCAGCCGGTCACCGTGCTGTCCGGCGTGGATGAGGCCCGACTCACCTTCCTGGCCGCCCGCCGTTGGTATGGCTGGGATGCCGGCCGTTTGCTCGTCATCGACATCGGCGGCGGCTCGCTCGAAGTGGCCATGGGCTCCGACGAGGATCCGACAGTCGCACTGTCCGTTCTTGCCGGAGCTGGCCGCGTGACGCGCGAGTTCCTGCCGGAAAGCGGCGTCGCGGATGACGATGATCTGGAAGCCGCCCGCAAGAACATCCGCAAGATCCTCGAGCCAATGGTCAAGGCGTTCCCCAAGTCGAAGCACCCGATGCATGCCGTGGGCACATCGAAGACGATTCGCTCCCTGGCCCGTCTCGCCGGCGCGGTGATGCGCCAACCGGGCCGCGTGGACACGTCGATCATGACGATCGACCAGCTCGAGGATTGGCTTGCCGCCATCGCCCCGGACCAGCGCACCGCATTGCCGGGCGTCACGCCGGAACGCACGTATCAGATCGTCGGCGGCGGCCTGGTGATCGATGAGATCATGAAGGCGCTTGACGTCAAGGAAATCGAAATCTGCCCGTGGGCGCTGCGTGAAGGCGCGATTCTGCGCTGGCTTGACCAGTTCGGCCGCACCAGACTTGGTTTCTAGCGGCTTCACGGCTGTGGCGCGTTGTTGAGAGCGCGCTTCGGTCACGTTGCCAAACCTCGCTTACGGCTCGGCTGTAGGCGTTGCGGTTGCTGTAATCGCATGCAATCACAACGATTACAGCCGAGCTTTGTATTATGGCGGTATTATTGCCCTTGCAGTTCCTCCAACTGGCGCTTCATCTTGTGCAGTTTCGCGTAGATTTCATTGCGCTGTTCGGGATTCTTGGCACGCTGATGGTCGCGGGTGAGCTTGTCGACCTGCGCGGTGAGCTGTGCAATCTGCATGCGTCGGGCAAGACGCGTGTTCACGTCGATGGGGGAGGGGTCGTCCAGAATCACTTGCGAACACAGCGACTCCCACAGGGCGTCCACGGACTCGACCGTCGGGTCTGAAACGTCCAATGTGGCCTCGCCGGCGGGTTTCCATTCGGAAATGAACACTTTGGAAGTGGTGGTATGGCCCGCTCGTGCCGGCAGCGCGCGACGTACGGCGAACGCGCA
>OGRA01002991.1_pt1 | contig 13431 bp, 6 predicted proteins | sample 1553351 | NCBI WGS metagenome assembly OGRA01 (sample SAMEA2580056, study PRJEB22360) | human gut metagenome | biome: human gut; feature: human-associated habitat; material: faeces | place: Denmark | collected 2008/2010
CAAATCAAGCAGCTGATGAGAGTGCAAAAAAGCTTGGAGCTCAGGTGGAAAAGCAGGACAATATGATTTTTGATATGGAAAATGCAAAAGCCAATATATATTCTTATCCTCTTGTGACAAGTGATGTGTTCAAAACGCTTGAGGATTGCTGTCCAGATAAAGTATTAATTACAATAACAGGATACAATTGTGCAACAGGAGAGCTGCAGTTTGACGCAGTGGCACCAGAAGTTACCGATGTTTCAGAAGTTATTGAGATCTGGAAGACACTTGATATTTTCCAGGGCGTCTATTTTACAGGATATACGCAGAATCAGGCACAGGATGGTTATACCGTGAAGGTTGTCTGTATTTTAAGTGAACATGCAGGAAGGCAGGCCGCAGATGAAAATTGATTTTACAGTGACAAAACGAGATAAAAAGTTATTAGCAGGTCTGGCAGTCTGTGCCGCAGTTTTTTGCTTTTACTGGTTTGGTGTGAAGCCGCAGATGAATTGCCTTGATAAGCTGGAAGTGCAGCAGGAGGCGTTAGAAATGCAGCAGCTTCAGATGCAGGTACATATAGCGGCTCTTCCGGTTGATGAAAAACGTGATGAGGAGCAAAAAAAGCAGCTGGCAGAATTAGAAAGTCATTTCTTTCCATATCAGACTAATGAAGAACTTAATCGTTATCTGACAGATGTGTTTGTGAGTGAGGGTATGATTATGCAGGATTCGACGCTTCGCGCCGGATCGCTTGATGAGATTACACCTTACAGCTTAAGTGAACGTATGGCGCTTTTGAAGAAAAATGAACAGGCTAAACAGACACAGACAGGTACGAATGCATCTGCAGACTCAAAGAAGGATGAGATAGATACAAAGACAGAGTATGTCTACAGTGCTCAGGCAGATTATACGGCGATAGGCACAAAAAATCAGGCACTTGCTGTTTTAGATCAGCTTTCAGAAAAGGAAGGGGTCAGAATAGTATCGTTTTCAATAAGTGATGCAGCAGTTAAGACAACAAATAATGGACAGGATGTTCTTCAGGCAGGAAAGCGTCTGGAGGTCAGCATGATGATTTATATGACACGAGGCAGCAGCGATGGCAAATGAAAAAAATATACGAATTGGTGATGTGTTACTTCAGGCCGGCTACATCAATCAGAACGAGCTTGATGAGGCACTAGAGTATCAGAAAAATAATAAAGGCATTCGTCTTGGTGAGGCATTGATTAAGCTTGGCTTTATCACAGAGCACCAGCAGTTAGAAGCACTTTCAGCGCGTCTTGGACAGCGCTATGTAAAGATTGATAGAATTATGGTACAGACAGAGGCGGTAGCAATGATACCAGTCCAGCTTGCAAAGAAATATCATATGCTTGCTGTGCAGTACCAGGATAATAATCTTACAATTGTATTGAATGATCCTCTTGATTATTATGGAATTGAGGATATTCGCCAGACTACCGGCATGAACCTTGAAATTTGGCTGACAGAGCTTTTGCCTTTAAATCAGGCAATTGAATACTATTATTCAGAAATCGAGGCAAAAAAGGCCGCCAGCTCAGCAAATGAGATGGCAAGAGAACGTGAGCAGGCACTTGAGGTTGATGCTGATGAGGGAGATTCTGATGCACCGGTTATTAAGCTTCTTGACAACTTGCTTGCACGCGCATTTAGCATGAATGCGTCTGATATTCATATTGAGCCGTTTGAGGAGAAAACATCTGTCAGAATACGTGTAGATGGTCAGCTTCTTGATTATGTCGTGCTGCAAAAGAGTCTTCATCAAAATCTGATTGCCCGCGTAAAGATTTTAGGACAGATGGATATTGCAGAGAAAAGACTTCCGCAGGACGGTCATTTTCGGACAAGAATCGCAAACCGTGATGTAAATATTCGTACATCAGTGATTCCGACTGTATTTGGAGAAAAGGCCGTGCTTCGTCTTTTAGCTTCTGGAAATATGGTGGCAGATGCCGAGACGTTTGGCATGAATCAGGCACATTTTGAACAGTTTAGCAAAATGCTTGAGGCACCAAATGGCATGATTTACATTACAGGTCCGACAGGTTCCGGAAAAACAACAACACTTTATATGGCACTTCAAAAGCTTAGTAACCGCAAGGTGAATATCGCAACAATTGAGGATCCGGTAGAGTGGAATATTCCGCGTGTCAATCAGTGCCAGGTAAATACTGTTGCGGGGCTGACATTTGAGCGCGGACTGCGTTCTCTTCTTCGTCAAGACCCGGATATTATTATGGTCGGAGAGACAAGAGACGAGGAGACGGCAGCCATTTCAGTACGTGCTGCAATTACGGGTCATCTTGTATTTTCAACACTTCATACAAATGATGCAGTGTCGTCCATTATTCGTCTGATTGATATGGGAGTTGAGCCATATATGGTTGCAAACTCACTAGTCGGTCTAGTGGCACAGCGTCTTGTACGTGTTGTCTGTCCTGAGTGTGGTTACTGGGATGAGCCGACAGAGCAGGAAAAAGCTTTTATAGGGCCAAAGATTAAGCGCGTGCGCCGCGCACAGGGATGTAACAGCTGCAGCCATACTGGATATGTCGGAAGACGTGCAATCCATGAGATTCTCTGCGTGGACAATCAGATGCGAAGAATGATTACACAGAGAACTCCTATGGAGGAGCTTAGAAGCTATGCGACGCATTATCTTGGCATGGAGTCGCTAACTGATGAGGCTCTTAAGCTTGTAGCGGATGGTACAACTACTGTCGAGGAGCTTAAGAAGGTGGCATACTATATTTAAAGGAGCTGTATATGATAGAAAAAATGATACGTGAGGCAAGAAGCCAGCGTGCCTCTGATATTCATATAAGCGAAGGACAGGCAGTGTATCTTCGCATTGATGGAAAGCTCATAAAGAGTGACTTAGAGCTGTCAGATGAGATGACGCGAAAGCTTATTTTGTCTCTTCTTACAAAAGAAAGCCAGGAAAGCATCTGGCGTGGAGAGGATGCAGATTTTGCACTTGAAACATCAGATGGAAACCGTCAGAGAGTCAATGTATTTTGTCAGCAGGGACGCCTCGCGGCAGCAATTCGTCTGCTTAACGCAAAAGTGCCTACACTCTCTCAGCTTCATCTGCCGCCAGTGCTTAAAAATCTTGCAAATGAGCCAAGAGGATTGATTTTAGTGACAGGACCTACTGGTTCAGGAAAGTCTACAACACTTGCGGCAATGGTTGATTACATCAATCACACGCGTGCAGATCACATTTTAACGATTGAAGATCCGATTGAATATGTGTACGAACAGGATCTGGCTGTGATTCATCAAAGAGAAGTGGGCAAGGATGTTTGTTCCTTTGCGGGAGCACTTCGCTCTGCACTTAGAGAGGATCCAGACGTCATTCTCGTCGGAGAGATGCGTGATTATGAGACGATTTCAGCAGCTGTTACGGCAGCAGAGACCGGTCATCTTGTGCTGTCAACACTTCATACGACAGGGGCAGCTAAGACAGTAGACCGTATTATAGATGTGTGTCCAGTACAGGCACAAAATCAGATTCGTATTCAGCTGGCAGGCGTATTAAAGGGTGTTGTGACGCAGTGCCTTGTTCCGCTTATAGACGGCGGCCGAATAGCGGCAACAGAAGTTCTAACAGGAACAGATGCAGTGCTAAGTCAGATACGTGAAGGAAAAACGCATCAGCTTGGAAGCGTAATGCAGTCAGGCGCAGCAGCAGGTATGCATACGCTTGACTATGATCTGGCAAAGCTTGTTTCACGTGGGCTGATTGAGAAAAAAACAGCGCTCAAATACGCACAGGATAAAAGAGAGCTGGAGCAGTGTATATTTTAAGCAGCAAATTTAAACGATAAGACAGCTTGGGAGGTTTGATTTTGATCAGAAATATCTTACAGCGAATCAAAGAAAGCAAGGGAGGCTTTACACTGGTAGAGCTTATGGTGACGATGGTGCTTGTTGGCATATTGCTTGGCGCATCGGCAGCAGGCATTTTTTATTACCAGAAGTGGTCGGTATGGCAGCGTCAGGAACACTATGCCCGTACGCTGTTTTTAGCGGCGCAGTCAGGCATGACACAGTATAGCACTGATAAGCATCTTGAGGCGTTTGATAAGGAAGCACAAACCTCTGCACAGGCAATTGTAAGACAAAACAAGCTTTTGGTTCCAATTACTGATGAAAACGGACAAGTGGTAAATGTATCAACGATCTGGAAAAACGATGATGGACAGACCACTTCGAACTTGTACTATGTGACAGGAACGCCAGCTGATTATAAAGCCTACAAAAATGGCAGTGCTGATGCTTCACATACGCTTTTGTATGATATTTTTGATGCTTACCTTTATGACAAAACATTGCTGGCAAATGGCTGTGTGAGTGTGGAGTTTGATGCACGAGACGGACTTGTCTACTCTGTTTTGTATAGTGATCGCGTGGAAGCACTTTCCTACACGGGCTGTACAAGCACGATGGCAAATATTGTAAACCGTTCCAAAGAAAACAGAAAGGGAAGCGGAAGTGACAATTCTACAGGTCTTTGCTTTGGCTATTATGGAGCAGATTCCTTGTCAAAGGCAGTTGATACAGCGACTAAAGTTAAGGTTTTAAATGCATCTTTACATAATGAAGAGACTTTAAATCTGACATGGAAGCTTTCAGAGGGAGAGACGGCAGTTTCCCTGATGAATTATCAGGTAATGATATGTGATGCAAAGACGAATGAGGAGCTTCTTGAGATTTCTTTTAATAACGCATCTTTAAGCGGACAAAAAACAGAAGAAGGTTATTATTACAGTATACCATCTGAGTCGGCAGAAGATGAGTTAAAGGTGGTTGCGGCAGAAGTGACGAGCTTTGCAGGAAAAAAAGAAGAAAAGCTTGGTACATATCCATTTCTTGCATATATAGATGAAGAGCTAAACGTCACGCTCGTGCTTGATGCAGTTGATTTAAGTGCAACACAGGCTGCCTATGAGACATACAGAAGAACAGGCGAGCCAGGTGAGCTTATGAATACGCTTAGTCTGCATCGTTTTGGACTGGAACAATATGGTGTTGATGAAATCAGCTGTATTGTGCAGGGCGGCGGATCAGGCTATCAAATTACAGGGCGCAGACAAAGCAATTCTGAGCTTATGTATTTTGCGCGTGAGGATGGCGAAGATACTGATGAGGACCTTGGTACATCGTATGAAATTCAAAACGCAAGACATCTTTATAACATCCGTTTTGCAGAAATGATTACGGATGCAGCTGTCTATGCAGCAGAGGAAGATGAAAAAAGCGAAAATACATATATCGTTTCAAGAGACTTTGCCTGGGGCTATGAAAAAGAAGATGACGAGAGTGATGAGACATTGCAAGAGTCAGATTCAATTTTGGCGAAGGGAATGGTCTATCAAAACGGACTTCCGGTAAAAGAGGCAGACACAGCATTTCCTATGATTACACAGCTTAGAGAGGGAAGCAGTCTTGGCTCTAAGGACGGCGATGAAGTTTACACGATTGACTACCTTACATTGTCAGATAAAGCAAATGTGGGAACAGGAAGTTCAAGCCGCTGGTATCCGCAGGGCGATGGTACAGCATTTGTACTGGAAAATTTAGGTACGATTCATGATCTTTGCCTTGATCATGTGTCAGTTACTGGTGATCAGAATACGGCAGCAGTTTGTGCTTATAATGGCGGAACGCTGGAAAATCTGACAGTTGCAGGAAGTATTGAAGCAAAAGATTTTGCAGCTGGTATTTTTGCAGCATCACTTCCAATGAAGGAGGAAGATGAGACACTTTCAAAGCTTGTCAATCATGCAAAGGTTACAGCAGACGGGACAGCCGCAGGAATTGTGGCACAGACAAAAGAAAAAGTTTTATTGGAAGATTGTGTTAACACAGGAGTAATAGAGGCAGCTGTAGCAGCAGGAATCACAACAGCAGAATGCGAAAATCTGGTTCTGATGCGCTGTCAGAATTATGCACCGATAATTTCCTCTGACAATGAGTCATATGGCATTACGAGTAATTTAACAGCAAATTTGACTGATTGTGTCGGCGTGAGTGAAAACGTTTATCCAATTGCAGCAGATGCAAATGAAAGTGAAAACTGCCTGTATTTTATATCAGGAGGAGAAAAACTTGAAGATGCGCTGTTAGCTGATATATGTGATATTTCACTTACAATAGGCGAGACAGATGCAAATGGCTCTTACAGAGAGCATCCATTTGTGGAAGCATCAAAAGAACAGCTTCAAAATCTGATTAAACATCAGTCGGTAGATGTTCCTGTTTTTCCATCATCCTCATTTGATATAAAAGAGCAGCGCTGTCCTATTTATACGGCTTTTTTGAATGGCACATGCAAGCTGTCCGATGTGACGCTTACATGGCTTAATGAAGGGACATATAAGTTTGATGTGCTGTACGCAGATGCAGAGGACGGTGTCTGGAAGGAACTTGCCGCAGGTTTGCAGGCAGCAGGCAAGGATGCTGATGATGGTGGTACAGTTTCTGTGAAAGTACCTGACGCAGTAGAGGCAAGTGCGCTCAAAATCATAGTGACAGGTGCGACAGATGGATGTGACGTGGCACTAGGAAGCATCGAGGCAGCAGGAATCTGGAACAAAGAAGGCGTAAAGGTTGCCTGCGAATCAGATGATTCAAACAATAACGAAGACCAGGAAGACCAAAAAGAAAATCAAAAAGAAAATACAGATGATAATAAGTCAGAAAAGGAGCAAAAAACACCAGGTATCGGAACTGAGCTGTATGTTTATAAAGAAGATGAACTTACAGAAGAAGATCAGGCAGAAATTTACACAAAGTGGACAGCTTTTGCAGGAAGCTTGTCTGTCTCACCTCTTCTTTTAAATACAGAAGAAGCAAAGACAGATGAGGACAGCGAAAATATACGTATACGTGTATGGGAAAAGCTAAGCAGTGAGTTGACAGATCTTACAGTATTCGATAAGTCAGAGCCAAAGCCTGGTATTCCAGGCGGAATCACATTTACAAAGGAGAACGGATCATGGATGATTCGTTTTTGGCCAGGTCTTTTTGCCGAATACTATGAGTATGAAGCTGAGTATGAAACATATGAAAGAGACAGTAATAATCAGCCTGTTCTAGAAAACGGTCTTTTAAAGCGGATTAAAATTGGAAGTAAGAATGGAGAGATAACAGATAATTTCTTAGAACTACCAGATGAATTAGAAGGACAAAAGGTTGACGCTGTTGTATTTCATGTAAGAGCCGTCAATAAAGAGGGAACATCTGAGTGGAGTACTGCGCAGGCGGCAGACGAAAGAATACAGCTGCCAGCTTTGTCATATCATCTGAGGCTTTGCAGCGAAAACACTAGTGTGTCAGATAATGAAGATAAGACAGCTTTGTATGAGATTGTAATTGACAACAAGGATGATTTTACGTCAATTACTGCTGGCGACAGAGAGTTAACAGTGACAGCTGTGTATTCATCATCTGATTCAGATGATGAAAAAAGTCAATCATCATCTGTAAAGTTTGGATGGGAAGAGACAGGACATATTGCAGTTACAAGTGAAGAGGTGATTACTATTAATTGTCGTGTGTCGTGTCAAGGTTATAAGAGCTCTACCTATTCAGAAAAAACATTTGATGTGCTGAATGCAAATACTGTATGTGAAAACGAAGCAGTATTTGATGCTTCATTAAAGCCAGACAGAATGTATTCTGGTTTTAAAAACAAGGATGCATCTTTGTATCAGATTTTGGCAGGTCATGCACAAAAGAAGGAAATGGAGATTCAAACAGCGTTAGAGGCTGTTGATGAAGAGCTTCAGGTACCGGTTCAGTATCAGGCAGCAATAAAGAAATGCAGCACAGACAAGATGGAGCAGATGCATTTTGATACAGCTGACTGTACTGAAATGACAGTTGTTGCATATCCTGTTACCTTAATGTCAGGTCAGGTTGAGCTGGGTCATATTGTGTGTCAGGCAAATGGAAGCGAAAGTTGGAGTGCGTCAGAGCTTCTTGTAGCGCGAGTGACAAACGATGGAGTTTCTGCTGCGCCAGAAGATCCTGCGTTTTCATCAGGTGACAGTCTGATTCAGTCAGGAAAAGTTATGGATGGCTATGCGATTTTAGCAGAATATGATGGCTACAGACTTTATTATTCACCTCTTTTGAAAAATAGCGCATTAATGCAGCACTCATCATCTGACCAGAGTCTGTACGGTGTTTGGCGCTATGAACTTACTCAAGAAGAAAGCGAAATTACACTTCCTGCATTGATTAGCGTAAATAAAAAGACAACAGATGATGACGAGATTGATGCTTCAAATGGCGCGCTTGTCATGTGGGATGCTGAAAGTGAGAAACCAAAGTATGAGGGTACATCATATGAAGTTAACGTTACAGCTTTATCGAAGACAAACGAGGAGACGCTTTTACTATCAAAAGAAGAAATAGCTTCAGATGAAGAAACTTCATATTCGTGTCATGTCAGTGTGCCAGAAGACTGTGTAAGCCTGACTGTGCAGGTAAAAAGAGAAGGCATTACAGACAAAAATGGATTTACAATAAGCAGACCATCAACAAGTACACTTTCTGTGCGTATTAAAGAAGACGAATCAGAGCCAGAGACTGAGACAGAAAGTGAATCAGAAAAGCCATCAGAGACTGAGACAGAAAGCGAGTCAGAGTCGGAAAGTGAGTCTGAGTCAGAAAGCGAATCTGAATCAGAAAGCGAATCTGAATCAGAGACACCGCCAGAGCCAGAACCTCTTGCAGCACCAGAGCTTTTTGTTTCAGATAAAAAGCAGGAATTTTTGTACCCGATTTTTGATCTGGATGAAAATGGAAACTGGAAGGATTCTGGAAGAAAGGCATCTGCATGGCAGGGAAGTATTTATTTTGATGTGGATGCGAATGAAGAAGGATGTGCAGGCTATAAGATCAATGTGCTGTCACTGCTTAAATCAAGGCAAATGACAAGAGATACACTTTTTTATCGCGATGCCTTTTCATTTGAAATTGTAAAGGATGACAGTCAGGCAGGTTTTTATGTTCGCAGTATGCTTTCAACAAAGTCAGGCGGCTATACGATGGAGCAAAATGATACACAGGGTGGTCTTATTGGTGTATATGAGATGTATACAGACCGTTCAAATGGTATCTATACATATCTTATTCCATATTATGTTTCATGTGAAAGTAAGCAGGAAAAGGTCCTTGTATATGCATGGCTAAAGCAGACAAACACGACAGATGAAAATGGAGATCTTATTTCTGCCAGGTTTGAAGTGTTTGTGACAGATGGGGCAGCACCGCTTGGAGATGCTTACATAACAGAACCAGACTGTGCTGTAATGAGTGTACAGGCACTTGCAGGGACAACAACTGCAGAGGGAGAACAAAAGCAGTGGTTAGATTCAGATGTGACAAGTCTTTATCGTGATAAAGGTACAGATGAATTTAAAAAGACACAGCGAGAAAAAGAAAAGATGGAGGATACTTTTTCTGATGCCAGTGTAGAGCAATGCGATAATACAAGCTTTGCATATTGTTTTGCACAAGGAACTGGAATTAGTGAATATCTTGTTCAAACTATGCAGCAGCGCGTTACAAGGGAAGGAAAACAAACATGCACATATCGTTTGCTTCCTGTTTATTGGAAATATGATGCAGATGGTGTTCAAAAGAAATACAGTGTCTATTTACCAGAAGACGGCTATGCAGTGCCTTATACTGAGCAGGTCAATGGAAATGAGCCATATCTTTTATACGATCTTTCCATTCGCTTTGCAGCAATGGATGAGATTGGCCTAAGCGATTGGTCAAAGGTTAGTGCAAACGTACATGACGGTGATAATAAGACATTTGTACTTTCAAAAAACACAAGTCTTGGTCATTTGACAGCACCAAAGTTTACTGGTTTGGCAGGTGAGATAGAGAAAGCGTATACGCTTTTAGATCAAAGTAATCAGCCTGTGTCAGAGATTTTAGCAAAGACAAATGAAATTTCATGGAGCTTAAACGGCGACTGGGAAAAAGTGGCGGGCTTTGATGCGACACTTTTCTTTAATTGTCAAGATGGTCAGACAACAGAGATTACCTTTTATTGGAGGGCAGAGGATTGGATAAAGGATCCTGCTGCATGGGAAGCATCATATGGAAGCAGTTTGCTGGAGAAACTGACAGTTTGTGAAGCGAACGAGGAAGAAACTACTGAGGAAAAAACGACTGAAGAAGGCTCAATCGAAGAAACATCGATCGAAGAAGCTTCAAGTGAGAAGGTAACAACAGAAAGTGCGTCTAGTGAGCCTTCCACAGCTGAAGATACGACTTCTAAAGAAAGCATATCCTCAGAAGAAACAACGCAGACACAAGAGCAGGAAAGTACAACATCACTGCAAACGCCAGAAGCGACAACACTTTTGCCATCATCAGAAACATCACTGCCAGAGATACAGCAGACGATGGAGGAAGCATCACCAGCACCAGTGCAAGAGGCAAAGATTGAGCGAAAAAATGTCATTTTGCGTGCAGCAGCACCAAGCATAAAATCGTTTCTATTTGAGGTAAAAGCTGTGCTTACGATAACATCCACTGTTCTTACAGACGGAAGTACACAATATCAGTTTACACTGACAGTTCCAAAGGAGCTGCCAGATAATTACACAGATGAAGAACAAAATAAACTTAAGCTGATGCAGCTTGATCATATAAAGACAATAGTTGTGCTGCAGGATGAGGACAGCCCATATTATGGACAGATTGATGTAGAAATGACAAGCGAGTAAATTAGAAAAAGCCCTCCTAGCTTCAAACGAAGCTAGGGGAGCTTTTTCTGATTTTACTTTGCTTTTTCATGAATTTTAGCATGTTCGCGCTCGGCATGCTCTGTCTGGCGTTCCATTTTCAGTTCCCAATGGATCAGGAATGTTAAAAGCGCACGCAGTACAATTACGGCTCCAAGAATACTCAGTTCCTCAATTGTATGGGAGACAACTGTTTTTAAAATCTCGCCTGCCATTTTAAATTCCAGAGACAGCGCCAGTGTTTCAGCCAGATCAATCTTTACTCTTGTATCATCGGAATTTAGACCGGAACGTATAAATTTGATAAATGATTTTATCGTTCCATAGGCGACAATAAAGACGCCGATCAGTTCTAGGATGGGAACAAGATATGAAATGACCACTTCAAGAATAAAATCAAGAAATTCTGCCGACATAAAAGAATCCTCCTGTGTATACTTAATATCCATCATAGTATACATAGGAGGAAATAGCAAATGATTTTTTATTCAAAATGAACATCAATTACCATAACTTCGCTATTTGTTCCAACACGCATGTCGGGTCCGTAGACACCAATGCCGGAAGTGACAAAGCTGTACATGCTGTCAATCATTTTCATGCCCCAGTAATTTTCCCACACAAACGGTTGAACAATCGTCAGTGGGAAAAACTGGCCGGCATGTGTGTGACCAGAAAGAACTATATCAACACCGTGCGCATTGTAATCAGACAGATGATCAGGTTCATGGCTTATCACAAAAAGCGGCATAGATGGATCAAGATTCTTTGTGAGTTCATCAAGAGAAGCACGTTTTTTTGTTCCATTTCCGGTGCGTTTTTCATCAAGACGTCCAGTAAGATAAAAGCTGTTGTCTATTATTGCTGTCTTATCCTCAAGCACGCTAATATTACTTTTTTCAAGAAATTCATACATGCGCGGATCGCGCGGTGCATTTTTTGAAGAAATTGGAAAACCGGCAATCAATGTCTCTGTCACATCATGGTTTCCAAATACGGCATATGTTCCGTAGGTGCTGTTTATCTGTGACAGGAGCATTTCAAGACGCTCTGGATTATCAAGTGCATCGAAATTATTATCAAAAATATCTCCTGCAATAACAACAATATCAGCATTCTCGGAATTAATTGTATTAACCATGTCCTCAATCTGGGAGCAGCCAACACTGTAGCCAAGATGAAAATCTCCAAGTAAAATCATTCGCAAATCTGTCAGCTTGCCGGCACTTTTTTGAATAGTGGCTTTATAGTGGGCTGTAGTCAGCATCTTTGCGTGAAAGCATCCATATACGGTAAAGCTGATACTAAGTAAAATGACAAGAAAGCTAAGTATAGTGCGAAGAAATATAGAAGATAAAAGATGCTTGCTTGATTTTATATGACGTGAAGCAAGCTTTAGAAGCAGCAAGAAAAGATCAGCTGTGAGAATAAAGAAAATCAGATAAATTAAGAAGCCAATCCAATAATTGCTGAATCGCAAAATCAAGAGCTGATAATCATTTTCAGGAAGAAATTTCCCTAAAAAAATGCTGGCAGCAAAGATTAATATTAGTCCGCACACAATAATGTTAAAGGCGCGGCGCTTTGGAAGATATATATTTTTTGTCCATCTGCAAAATGACCACATAACGTAGCAGCAGAGGATTATATAGACAGTTAGCATGAACCATTTTAGCATAGGCGTTACCTTAACCTTTTTTGAGTGATCTCGTTGTGCCGCCATCCTCGAAAGTTACTGGAAGAAGTGTCAAGCTAGGGATCATAGAACGATCCTCTGTCGTGATAATTTCTACACATTTTGCGGCAAGCTGCGGCAGTGGTTGGCACATTGAGGAGACAAAAAGATCTTCTTTTGACCCACCAAATTTGCGGATACCGTCAAAACCAATAAGCTGTACATCTTCTGGGACACGGTATCCTTCCTTTTGCAAAAGCTTCTTGAATAGATAACCGTGATAATCTGTATGACAGAAAACTCCGTCAAAGGAAAGAGAGCCATCTGATTTTTTATGCTTATCAATAAATTGCTTCATAATGTCAATGAAATTATCACAATCTTCCATGTCAAGAAAGTCGGGAGTTATATGATATTTTTTGCAGGCAGCCAAATAGCCATCTTTTCGCTTGTCAGATTCTCCAGGGAAGATAGAATGAAAACGAATGTATACTGGATGGCGACAGCCAAGCTCAAGCAGCTTTTCAATAGCCATCATGCTGCCATTATAATTATCTGACCCAACTCGAGGAATGTTGCGGTTTTCAAAGAAGCGGTCGAAGACAACAATCGGAATATCAGGATTGATAAAATTTCCAATATCTGAGTAGGTCAGTGCAACAATTCCGTTAACTTTGTTTTGCGTTGCCAGATTTAAATAAGCAATCTCCTTTTCAGGAATACCATCTGAGCAGCAAAGCATTGTTTTTAATCCTTTTTTGTATAAGGCATCCTCAATATAATCGGTAAGGGCTGCAAAAAAAGGATTTAGCATGTTGGGAATAATCACGGCAACTAGTCCTGTTTTTTTTGTTTTTAATCCTCGTGCATAGGTATTTATTTCATAGTGGAGGCTGGCAATGGCAGCTTCCACTTTCTTTTTATATTCCTCGCGCACAGTAATTCCGTTAATAACTTTAGATACGG
>OGRA01002995.1_pt1 | contig 13427 bp, 7 predicted proteins | sample 1553351 | NCBI WGS metagenome assembly OGRA01 (sample SAMEA2580056, study PRJEB22360) | human gut metagenome | biome: human gut; feature: human-associated habitat; material: faeces | place: Denmark | collected 2008/2010
GTGCAAGGATTAACAGCGTTTTCTCCGGAACCCTCCATGCGCCTTTCTTCGCTTTCCATTTATCAATCCCATAGGTACAAAATGCAAATAAATTGATAAATATCAGATAATACCAGAAATATTTCATAAGATGATCTCCTCCTTCAAGGCAAAGGAATAGATGATTTTCTCCTTCACCGGCTTCTCTAACAGTTGCTCCAACGCCTGGGCATAGTAATCAAGCTGTGCATGGTACAGTTCTTTCAATTGAGATGCATTTCTGACTCTATCCGTCTTATAGTCCAGTAGTACAAGCCCGTTTTCCTCCTCGAACCAGACATCAATAATTCCCTGGATAAGAATGGTCTCTTCCTTTCGATTTTCATCCGCTTCCTGACTTCTCTTCTGAATGTCCTGATAGATCTCCGGATAGATTTCTGATGCAGCTACTCCGAGAACAAATGGCTGTTCCTTCCGAAGCTTTCCATTTCCTGCTGCTTGTGTCATTCGTCTTCCACTCTCGCTATTTAAAAACGCAAGAATATCTTTCGTACGGATACAGTCTGCCATCTCTTTTGACAGTCTCCCTGCCTGATAGAACAGTTCGATTTCTTCTTTCAGAAGTTCCTCTGTATACTCTTTTGAAAAATCATGAAGCTCGAGAAATTTATGATAAGCACTTCCCCTTGAAGCTCCTGTCAGTCCTTCTTTCTGTTCTTCCATGAAATGCGGAAGCAGTGGCACAATCTCCGGCTCCTGAATCAATTCTTCTCCTGCTTCTTCCTGTAAAGACTCACGCTTCTTCAACTCTGAAACTGTAAATTTCAGCTTCATTTTTCCTTCTTCTTTATATGGATACAGGAAATTCATCTGCTGTTCCAGCTTATCTTCCGCTCCCGGAAGATAAACCTTCGTTGTATCCCAGTGTTCAAGCACTTCTCTTGCGATCACTTCTGCCTGTCGCTGTGCATCTTCTGTAAAATCCATCTCTCCTGCATCAAAAATCCGGACTTTAATCGGCAATTGCTGCACCTCTTCACTTTCTGTTTTGAGAATTCCACATAAATCAGCTTCTCTCTTGAGATCTTCTTCCTGAAGAAGTGCCGGAAGAATCCAGTCCAGATAACGGTTTGCGCCTTCTAACTGATAAAGGCTCAATGGAGATTTCCTGTCTGTCATATGATTCACATAAGGCTCCAGACCGTCTTCTCCCATTTTCAGACTGCCTGTCAGAATCAGCTTTTCCTTTGCTCTTGTCATCGCTACATAAAACACACGGAGTTCTTCTGCAAGATTCTCAAGCTTTGTCTTCTCCTGGATCATTTTCTTCAAAAAGGTCGGTGCCTTTGTCCTCATCTCAAGATCTACAACGTCAATTCCAACTCCGTTTCTCGGATGGATCACAATACTTCCTTTCAGATCCTGTGTATTGAATTGCTTACCTGTTCCGGCTACAAAAACGATTGGAAACTCCAGACCTTTACTTTTATGAATACTCATAATACGGACTGTGTCATCCTGTTCGTCTATGATACTTGCTTCGCCATAATCAACATCATATTTTTTCAGTTGCTCGATATAGCGTACGAAATTAAACAGACCTTTATAACTTGTCCCTTCAAATGCTCTTGCTTTCTCAACAAGCATTTCTACATTAGCCTGTCTCTGTGCGCCCCCTGGCATCGCACTGATAAATAACCCATAGCCGGTTTTATCAATTATTTCCGCAAGAAGGTCATGGATTGCCGTATACGGAAGAATTTCCCTGAAATGATCCAATACCACGAAAAACTTCCTCAATTTTTCCTGTACCTGTATTGCCTGCTTTTTGTCCACAGTTTCCGGAATTTCTTCCGAACTCAGGCTGCAAAATCCTTCCACTGCCTCGTAAAACAACTGATTCGGATATGCAAGACGAATCACTGACAACTCTACTGCCGTCAGACCGGCAAACGGTGAAGTCAAAACTGCTGTCAATGGCAGATCCTGTCTTGCATTATCAAGAACTTTCAGATAATCCAGAAGAACACTGACCTCATACGTCTCGAAATATCCTTCTCTGCTCACAGAGTATGCCGGAATTCCCTCCTCGGCCAGTATGGACGCAAAAACTTCTGCCCACCCCTGTAAACTTCTCGTCAGAATCACCATATCCCGATAATGAACCGGGCGGTATTCTCCTGTCCCCTTATCAAGCACAACACCCGTGCTTAAAAGTTCTTTCATTCTCTGTGCGATCATCCGCGCCTCTTCTTCTCTCGCTTCACTGCTCCGAAGCCCCGTCTGTTTATAAAGAAGCAGTTCCGTCTGATCCGTAAACACATTTTCATCCGGTAATTCAGGAAAAGAGGCTCCCAAATGCAGTGCCGCCTTATCATCATAGATAATTTCCCCGAATTCCTTCCGCATCAGTTTCCTGAAAATATAATTTGTACTGTCAAGTACTTCTCCTCTGCTTCGGAAGTTCCTGTCAAGATCAATTCTCTGCCTGCTGCTCTCCTGCGTACTGTAGCTGTTATATTTTCCCATAAAGAGTTCCGGGCGCGACAAGCGGAATCGGTAAATACTCTGTTTTACATCTCCAACCATAAAAAGATTATTCTGTCCTGCCGACTCTCTTGACACACTCGTCAGAATTGTTTCCTGCACCAGGTTACTATCCTGATACTCATCGATCATAACTTCTTCAAAGCGTTCCTGATACTCCTGTGCCACTGCTGACGGAACCAGTTTTCCTTCCTTTTCTTCCGTCAGAATCCGAAGTGCAAACTGTTCCATATCACTGAAATCCAACAGATTTCTCTGTCTCTTTTTCTCCGAAAATGCCTCTGCAAAAGCCTGTACCAGCAGAGCTAACATCTTCATTGCTGTCTGTGCCTCTTGCATATCCCTGATCCACTCATCAACAGGCGCGTAGAAATAGTTTGCTTTCAGATCTTCTATCAGTTTCTTGGCCTGTTTTCTAAGCCCCTGCGCTTTCTCTTTCAGCTCCGGATCGACTGTCGGATCTTTCTTTCCTGACAAACGTTTCCATGTAAAATTACTGACGATCTGCTCTTGCTGACAAAATGTCTCTGCTCCTTCCAATTGCTCAATCTGTACCAGATCAGAATCTAACATTTCACCATACATATACGGACCGGCCGGAAGTTCGCATACTTCTATCGCCTGTTGAACAAACCCTTTCACATCTGTAAGATTCTGCCTTACTCTTGCCTTTGCCTCCTGCACGACATCTGCTTCTTCCATCTTCTCCGGATCGATCTCATAATTATCCACACATTCCTTCAACCACTTTTCCGGCTGTGGATAACTTCTGGAATATTCATAAAGCTGGAGGATAAGTTCCTCGATCTTCTGATCATTTCTTCCTGTTCCATACTGGTCAACAAAGTTTAAAAATGCCTCGGATCCCTCTGCATAGAAATTCTCGATCAGCTCTTCTAAGACATCCTGCATCAGAAGACGCAATTCTCCTTCTTCTGCAATGCGAAAGGCCGGATCAATTCCAATCACATGAAAATGATCCCGGATCACCGACAGGCAGAAACTGTGGATTGTCATGATCGACGCATTGTGGATCAATGTGGACTGCTGCTCCAGATTCACATTTCCCGGCTGCTCTTCCAGCTTCTTTTCAATTGCTGCACCGATTCGTTCTTTCATCTCTGCCGCCGCTGCTTCCGTATAAGTCACAACCAGGAGACGGTCTACATCCGCGGGATCATTTTCATCTGTTATCCTGGAAATAATCCGTTCAACAAGTACCGCTGTCTTTCCGGAACCTGCTGCTGCAGATACGAGAATGTTGCGGTCACGCAAGTCGATTACTTTCTGTTGTTCTTCTGTCCATTTTACGCTCATTCTCCTGCCTCCCCTTTCTCTTCCAAAATACCAAGACGCTCTTTCATAGAATTCAACGCTTCTTCCAAGGTATATTTTCTTAATCTTCTGTACTCACAGCCTTCAATCCTCTGGTCAAATCCGCAGATATCCCTGCACCCACAGTAATCACATCCTGTCATCTCATCAAGTACATACGGAAGTGCCGCGACCTCTCCCTGATACATCACATCCTTCAGCTCTTTTTCTTTCTCTTTTGTGTACGCAAGAACCGTATCAAAGTTCTCCTTTGATAAAGCTTTTGATGCCGAACCGAGCGTTCTGTTCTTATTCATCCGCAGCGGATAGAATGTTGAAGTTCCACTCAGATTCCGCTCCAGATGCTCAACTACATTTTCATCTGCATTGATCAGTCCATCCAGCTTCAGCTCTTTTAGAATACTTTGCTCAACTTCCGCTTTTGTCTCTTCTTTCTTCACAATCGGATCCTGGATCCTGTAATAAAAAATACCGGCCGGAAGTACTTCTTTCTCCGGATGTTTCTGCCGTTCGATCTCCAGTGCCGCATTCAGATAAACCGGAAGCTGCATCTGCAAACCGTGATAGAATGCTGTTATATCAAATGCTTTCCTTCCAGTTTTATAATCTGTTACCTTCACATAGATCGCATTTTCATCTTCACACGTATCAATTCTGTCAATTTTTCCGCTTCCGAACTTAAATTCACACCCGCTCGGCACAAAATCGCCTGCCGCCATCTGCTGTGTCAGTGCCCAGACGGACCGGTTGATCAATTGCTTGATTCTGTGGATCATATACTCATTACGTGCAGATGAAAATAGAACTGTATTTCCATAATCCAGAATACTTTCTTCTACACTTTCATCAATCAGCTGCTCCCGCTTCTCTTCCGGCATTGTAACCCAGTCCAGACCTTCCTCTTCTACCTTGTGTGCAAATCGCTCCAGTGCCTGATGTGCAATATTTCCCAGATCCATTGCTTCGAACCCATATTTCTCCCGTTCTGACAAACGAAGTCCGTAATTCAGGAAATGTGCATATGCACAGGAAGCAAAACGTTCCAGTCTTGTTACGCTGACACGCTTTGGATCCAGGAAGAGTTCTTTTGCTACTCTACTTCCAAGGCTCGGCTCATCCTTCCGGTAGAAACCTGCTTCTATCATCTGCTTCAGAGTTTCCTGACTCTGTTCATCCTTTACAAACCATCTGTACAGTTCTTTCCAGGAATCATCCAGTCCATGCTCCCTCTCTCTTAAACAAGAGTCCGCTCTTTCTCATCATCTCATGATCAAGCAGTCCCTTTCTGTCTTCCTCTACCGGAACAAGTACCGGGAACAGACGCATCAGATCCTGGATCAGATACGCTGGACGAAGTGCTTTTCCTTCCCCGGATACTTTCGCCCAGGACAGATACAGAAGTTCTGACGGTTTTGTCAGATTCATATAGAGATAAAATTTCTGAATATATAATTTCTCTTTTGGTCCGGGAGAAAGATTCATTTTCTTCTCCTGGAACTGTTTTCTGTCTCGCTCGGAAAGCAGACCTCTTGCCCCTGCATTTCCTGGAAGAAGCGTATCATTTGCTCCGACAAAAAATAATGCGCGGATATTTTTGATACGTGTTCTCTCCATATCTCCGATCACAACCTGATCCAGACTTGGAGGGATCACACCTACTTTCGCCTCTTCAAGTCCTGCATCTAAAAGTTCACAGTATTCCTTCAAAGGAATCTCTTCCTCCCCCAGAAGTTCAACGAATTTATCGAATAATTCCAGAACAATACGATAAATCTGTGCATATTCCTTCGCCAGTGCCAGTTCTCCATCTTCCTGGAATTTCTGCTCCAATTCTGCAAGCTGCTCCTGGATCTTCTCCTGAACCAGATATTCATAAACTGCAAGTGTGATCTCTTTTACCGTCTTTTTTCTCTTCTTCAGGACTGTATGCAGCGGTGTCAGTTTTTCCACAAAACGCATGCGCAGATGGTTCAGTTCTTCCAGTTCTTCCTTTGTCGTCATCGGTGTCTTTCTCACCCAGACCTGATCCCATTTCTTGAATCCTTTCAGATCCAGCGCAAGACAGTAATTTTCCAGACGGTCTACTTCATCTCTTGTAAACCCACACAGGCTGGTCCGCAGATAACGAAAAACGCTTTCGTAAGTATAGTTCTGTTCTACCATCACCAGCAAGCTTCTTAAATACTCTACAAAAGAATTTAATAAAATACTTTTCTTATGATCCATAAAGACCGGGATTTCATATCGATCACATGCTTTTTCCAAAGCATCTGCATAAGTACTCAGATCCGAAGCAATCACTGCGATTTCCCGATATCTGTACCCTTCTTCTCTCACCAGACGCCGGATCTCCTCTGCCACATACTGTGCCTCTTCCTGTGGTGTATGAACTTCATGAAGAGAAATTGACCGCATCTTCTTTCCACTGTATTTTCTTCTGGAATAACGAAATAGTTCCTCTTCCAAAAACGCCATCTCCGGATTTTCTTTGAACCGATACGACGGATTCTTGCATAACCAGACCGGCTCATCAATATCCACTCTCACTTCCTGCGCCACTTCCGTCAGTGAAGTAACCATCTGCTTACTCAACGCAAAGAGCTGATACGGATGCTTATAGACAAACGGATCTTCCCTCCGATCGATCTCAACTGTCAACATAATCTTATCGCACACTTTCAGAAGTTCCCCGATCAGCCGGTTCTGCACCGGTGTAAATCCGGTAAATCCATCCATTGCGATCACACTGTCTTTAAGCATTTTCGCTTCCGGTACAGTCTGACTCAACACATCAAGTAATTCTTCTTTTGTGATATATTTATCACGCAGATAATCCTCAAATCCTTCATATACTTTACGGATATCCTTTAACTTATAATACAGATAACTTTCCGGATTCAGTCCTTTCATGAAAGAATCAAGCTGTTCAAAATCAATTCCATACTGTGTGAATTCTGATATCACAGACTTCACTTCGCTGATATATCCCTGCTTCTTAAGATTTCCCTTAAGAACGGTCAGTTCATCTTCGTAATTTCCTGCAATCTTACGGAGCACCAAATTCTTACCCTCATCATCAAGGATCGGCTGTCTTTCCTTTCCTGTCTCTTCAAAAACACGGTGAGCCAGACGTCCAAAACTTAAGACATCAATATTCATAATACCGCCACGCGGATGTGCCATACACAGGTCCTTCTGCGTCTGCATTGTAAACTGCTCCGGAACCAGAACAAGATAATTCTTCTCCGGATGACGGATTGACTCCTCAACAATCTGCTGATATAAATAATGGGACTTTCCGCTTCCGGAATTCCCGAAAATGAACTGCAATGACATGCTCTGACTCCCGCCTTTCTTCTTAATATCTAAGCAAAAGACAGGCTGTCGTTCACAGGAATGAGCCATATCTCTCAGCCTTCTCTGTGCCCGGCAGCCCGTCTGGGTTTTTCCTTTCTTCTATTATCGCAAATTTATTTCACAAGGTCAACCAGTGCTGTCTTAGGAATCGCACCAATCTGTCTTCCGCTCTCTTCACCACCTTTAAATGCGATGAAAGTCGGAATGCTCATCACTCTGTATTTCTGTGCAATGTCGACATTCTCATCAATGTTGATGTGGCATACCTTTACATCACTGAGTTCTTCTGAAAGAGCTTCTACGATCGGCGCCATCATTTTACACGGTCCGCACCAGTCTGCATAGAAATCAACGAGTACCGGCTGTTGCGCCTGAATCACTTCCTGCTCAAAATTGTCTGTTGTAAGTTTTACTACTGCCATCTTTATATCCTCCTTATAAATGTTATATCTTTTATCTGTAACTGAACAGTTACCTTTTTCCTTTGTTACAACCTTAGTATAGCACATATTTCTTTATTTTTCTGTGATAAAATCACAAAGAAACCGACAGTTTGGATTTTTCCTCCCTGCCGGTTTCCTTCATCACTTCTTATATCGTTTTATCTTATTGCAACCAGGTCTGCGACCCTTTATTTACGCTTCATCGATTGCCTTACCGATATCACGTCTCATATATTTATTCTTGAAGTTTACCCACTCTGTTGCTGCATATGCATTCGCACGGGCTTCTTTCAGATCTTTTCCCTTCGCTGTCACGCCAAGAACACGTCCGCCGTTTGTCACGATCTGATCTCCGTTGAATTTTGTTCCTGCATGGAAGCAGTAATATCCTTCGTGCTTCTTGAACTCTTCCAGTCCTGTGATTGGGAAGCCTTTCTCGTAGCTTACCGGATATCCTTCGGATGCGAGTACGACACAGACTGCTGCATTGTCTTCAAACTGAAGATCAACCTGATCCAGTGTTCCGTCGATACATGCTTCCATAACTTCAAGGATATCATTCTTCATACGAGGAAGTACAACCTGAGCTTCCGGATCTCCGAAACGAGCGTTGTATTCAAGAACCTTCGGTCCGTCTTCTGTCAGCATCAATCCAAAGAAGATAACTCCCTTGAACGGACGTCCTTCTGCTGCCATTGCATCTACCGTTGCCTGGTAAACATATTTCTCACAGAATTCTTCTACTTCTTTTGTATAGAACGGACTTGGCGAAAACGTTCCCATTCCTCCTGTATTCAGTCCTGTATCGCCATCTCCGGCACGTTTATGATCCTGCGCGCTCGTCATCGTTTTAATCGTCTTTCCGTCTACAAAAGAAAGAACTGATACTTCACGGCCTGTCATAAATTCTTCAATAACCATCTCATTTCCGGCTGTACCAAATTTTTTATCAAGCATGATCGTCTTCACGCCTTCTTTTGCTTCCTCAAGATTCTGACAGATCAGCACTCCTTTTCCGAGCGCAAGTCCGTCTGCTTTCAATACGATCGGAAACTTTGCAGTCTCAAGATAAGCGATCGCCTCCTCTGGATCCGTAAAATTCTCATATCCAGCTGTAGGAATATTATATTTTTTCATAAGATCTTTTGAAAATGCTTTTGACCCTTCCAATATGGCTGCATTTTTCTTCGGACCGAATGTACGGATTCCTGCATCTTCCAATATATCCACAAGACCTCCGACAAGCGGATCATCCATTCCGACAATACAAAGGTCGATCTCTTTTTCTTTTACAAATTCTGCCAGCCTGTCAAATTCCATTGCTCCGATATTCACGCATTCTGCATATTCTGCAATTCCCGCGTTTCCCGGCGCACAGTAAATCTTATCTGCTCTCGGGCTTTTTGCCACGCTTGCAGCAATCGCATGTTCTCTCCCGCCGCTTCCAACGATCAATATTTTCATGATAGATTCCTCCTGTTTGTACGAACCGTTTTACTTTCCGAAATGACCGCCCGATTCTGATTCCGGCGGTCATTTTCAAACTTGTCAGCATTTTACATATCTTCTATATAAGCATGTCCTTTTTCAACACGCACTTTCCCATTTGCGATCAAATGGATCGCTTTGGGAAGAATTTTCCATTCCGCCTGTTCCATTACTCTTCTTTGGAGCGTTTCCGGCGTATCTCCCTGCTCTACTTCTACCGCTTTCTGCAAAATGATCGGACCTGTATCAGTTCCTTCATCCACAAAATGAACCGTAGCGCCGACTACTTTAACGCCTCTTTCCAGCGCCGCCTCATGCACCTTCAGTCCATAATATCCTTTTCCGCAAAATGCCGGAATCAGCGACGGATGGATATTGATCATTCGATTTCTGTACGCACCGATCATTTCCGGCGGGATAACAACAAGAAATCCTGCTAACACGATCAGATCCGGTTCATATTCATTTACCGCTTCCAAAAGTTTCTCATTAAACACATCCCGCGACTCATAATCTTTCGGTGAAATGCATCGTGCCGGAATATGATTCTCTTTCGCCCGTTCAAGCGCATATGCATTTTTGTTATTGCTGATTACTCCGACGATCTTTGTATTCATAATAACGCCGTCTTTTACACCGTCGATAATCGCCTGCAGATTCGTACCGCCGCCGGATACAAGTACAACGACCTTTAGCATAAGTCTACTCCTTTTTCACCGGCTTCGATACGTCCGACTACATACGGAGCGTCCCCTGCGGCTTTGATCGCTTCCATTGCCTTATCAACATCTGCCGGATCGACAGCAACGATCATTCCAAGTCCCATATTAAATGTATTGTACATCATCTGTTCTTCGATATCGCCTTCTTTTGCAAGCATTTTAAAGATCGGCGGGATCGGATAACTGTCCTTTTCGATCACTGCATGAGTACCGTCGATCAGCATACGCGGAACATTTTCATAGAAGCCGCCGCCTGTAATATGGCTGCACGCTTTCACTGTCACGCCTGCTTCTTTCATGCTCTTAAGCGCTTTTACATAAATTCTTGTCGGGGCAAGAAGCGCCTCCCCGAGAGTACATCCCAGTTCATCATAATATGTATCAAGAGACTCTTTTGTAATATCAAATACTTTTCTTACAAGTGAAAATCCGTTGCTGTGAACTCCTGTAGACGCCATTCCAATCAAAACATCTCCGGCAGCCAGATTTTCTCCTGTAATCATATCTTTTTTATCGCATACGCCTACCGCAAATCCGGCAAGGTCATACTCATCTTCTGCCATAAGTCCCGGATGTTCCGCCGTCTCTCCGCCGATCAGCGCTGCCCCTGACTGAAGGCATCCTTCTGCCACACCGCTTACAATCGATGCGATCTTCTCAGGTTCGTTCTTTCCACATGCAATATAATCAAGGAAAAACAGTGGTTCTCCTCCCGCACAGGCAATATCATTCACACACATTGCCACAGCATCAATTCCGATTGTATCATGTTTATCAAGTACCATTGACAGCTTCACTTTCGTTCCGCAGCCGTCTGTCCCTGACAGCAGAACCGGCTCTTCCATTTCTTTGATCTTGTCAAGAGAAAAAGCGCCGGAAAATCCGCCAAGTCCTCCGAGCACTTCCGGACGCATCGTCTTTTTCACATGCTCTTTCATAAGCTCTACTGATCTGTAACCGGCTTCTATATCAACTCCTGCTTTCTTATAATCCATACCACATTCTCCTTTTTTCTGCTCGTTTCTCTTTCCTTCTGTCAAAACAGCTTCTGCCTCTCATTGCGGCTTTCGCTTTCTTCTGATCCCCACAGTTTCGTCGCGCCATTCGCAAAAACACCCTTCGTATTCCTTGCAGCTTACGCCGCTTTTTTGCTTTTTTTCCGGCGCTCACCCGACTGAACTGTTACTTTAAATACTCCTCATATCCAACTTCCGCGAGACGGTCGGCTTTTGCCTGAACAGTATCTTTCATCTCAGCGGAATAATCTTTTAATTTTTTCAAAATCTCTTCATCTGACACAGCGAGGATTTTTGCCGCAAGAATCGCAGCATTCATTCCGCCGTCAATAGCTACAGTTGCAACCGGGATTCCCGGCGGCATCTGAACGATCGAATAAAGCGCGTCCATACCATCCAAATTCTTTCCTGACATCGGCACTCCGATCACCGGCATCGGGAACAGAGCCGCGCACATTCCCGGAAGGTGCGCCGCCATTCCGGCTCCGGCAATGATCACTTTGATTCCTTTCCCTTCCGCGGCTTTTGCCCACTCAAAAAATACGGCCGGCATACGATGTGCGGAAATGATCGTCATTTCATAATCAATCCCGAATTTTTCCAACATTGATGCAGCTTTGCTCATTACTTTCAGGTCAGAGTCACTGCCCATTACGATTCCTACTTTTGGCACGTTATTTCCTCCTTAAAATCTCAAATCATTTTTCGAGTTGTTTTAATGGTTCATTCAAAATTTCAGTTCCCGGAAGTACAAACCTTCCGTCTTTAATTAGTATAATGTGTTTCCCGTCTTTTGTCACTACACTTATTTCTTCTAACTCTTCATAAGGTACGGTTATATCTGTGTGACAGTGAAAGTATGCCGCCGACGGATCTTCTTTCCTTTTCAAAGAACAGGAATTATCCTTTGCGACAATTTCTTTCCCATTCGGATTATAGACACGGACGTCTTCGCTCCACGAATAGCAGGTGTCGCCTACCGCAAAATGCGGGCCTGTTTTCTCGGCGATCAAAATCGGCATCTTATCTTCAATTCCGTATTTTTTTCCGGCTGCATAAGCAGTTGTATTTGTTCCGATCGCAAATTCTCCAAGCGGAAGCGTCTCGTGATTTTTCAACACGTTATCATAGATATAACGTCTGCCTTCTTCCTCGTCTTCAAAATTACCGCAGCGGTAATCAACGATCTTCCCGTCTTCAAACTTCAATTCCAGATCCTGATACTGCAGTCCGTCTAAATATACGCGGCTGACATGCAGAACTCCGTTTGTTCCTTCAAGTACCGGCGATGTAAACACTTCGCCGACCGGAATATTTACATCCGCAACGCAGTTTTCAAAGATCGTTTCTTTCCTGCTGTCTTCTAATTTCCAAAGACGGATCTCCATATCTGTGCGGTTCTCTCCTTTTCCAATCACACGAACCGCCACGCCCTGATCGAGCGCATCGATCATCGTCTGCTGGACTTTCTCATATAATTTTGCATCCAGCGTATTGATACGAATCACTTCATCAAAAATTTCTTCGTATTTTGCCCCGATCTCCGGTACCGGATATGCGATGATCGTAAAACTTCTCTCTTCGCCTTTGATATATTCATTCGTGATCTGTCCTGATCTGCTGTCGTACTGAAGAGAAAGTGCCCTTTGTTCTTCACTGTAAACCGGCGCTTCCGACACTGCCTTTGGCGAAAACGGCTTTTCCCCAAACGTTTCCATCACAGCAGGTCCTGCAAACTGCGCTGCCTGTTCTTTATTTTGCTCATAGACTGTATGCATCACTTCTAAGCGGCGTTCAATATAACGCTTATCCATAAACAGCGCCTGATCCTGTCTATGATCGTATTCATACTGCCAGTTTGCCACAGCGCCGAAATATCCGATCTTGTGATGTTCTCTCTTCGTGATCACACTCGATGCCGCCCTGTATATTACAGGTTTCAGACCCATTTTTCGGAAATTTTCAATCGCCGCTTTTATAACTCGTTCAAATCCCAGACTGTATCGAATATTTACGACAGATTTTTTTGATAAATCCTTTCCTGTATTAATAAATCCGATCCGATATCCCTCTGTGTAAACATCTGCCATCTTCTGAATCGTCTCATCAGGAAGTGTTCGCAGATAACGTGCTGTTCCCAACTCATTTTCCGTAATATATTCCCCGAAACGATATAAATATTTATCGTTGCTCAAATCTGCATTTTCGATAACATCTGCCGCAAAAGAACAGGAAGGATCAATCTGTTCTTTGATCCTGTCTGCCAAAAAAACATCGCAGTAATCACTTGCATACCAATATACGATATCTTTTACTCTGCGGCTTTCCGGCTCCATGCCGTCCGCCCTGCAATTTTCAAAATAAGTATATACTTCGATAAACAGCTCATACAAAATGGTCAGATAATCGTATCTGCCTTCAAACGCATATGGAATTCCCGAACGCATTTCCACATAAAGGAAACTCAGAAGTTTTCCCATCTCAGGCTCGAACCAGCTGCACGTATAGGCCGGATTCGCATAGCTTTTTTCGTAAGCATC
>OGRA01002999.1_pt1 | contig 13415 bp, 8 predicted proteins | sample 1553351 | NCBI WGS metagenome assembly OGRA01 (sample SAMEA2580056, study PRJEB22360) | human gut metagenome | biome: human gut; feature: human-associated habitat; material: faeces | place: Denmark | collected 2008/2010
CTGACCGCTTTGCAATACGCCTACGCATTCGTGAGGAATTTCCTTCCACATTGCAACTGCAATAATGTTTGTCGTCAGTGTGTAAGTTTCACCAACTCGTTTTTGTGCAACCTCTGTAAAATTATCGCCTAAAATACGAATTGACCAATAATCAAACTCAAATCCGTCAAGTGTAAATCCAAATTCTTCACAATCTAAAAATGTAACTATGTCATTTACTTCATATTCATAAATTTCATTGTTACCACCTGCTTCACCGGGTTGATAAATAACTTGATACAAGTTATCTTCCCAAATGGCAAAGAACGTCACATCGCCTGTCACATCATATTCTACGCTCGGCGCATATTGAGTTCCCGACGCGCTACCTTCAGCCCAAGCCTTAAACTGTTTGCCCGTAGGTGCGGTAAAGCTACATTCGGGGAGAACAAATCCGCCAAATTGGTCGGTTTCGTCAAGCATAGATCCCGTACCGCCGTTTGCGTTAAAGGATACAGTGTAACTCGGTGTAGAAACATTAAAGGTATATTCTATTCTTGCATAACCACTTCCAATACTTATTGTAGCCGTCTGTCCGTTAACCTTTGCGGTGGTTGTACCATCAACAAATTTATAGCCTGAAGACGGATATGCAAGTACGGTCAATTTTGAATTGCTATCTGCAACAAATTCAGAAGGTGTCCATTCGTACATGCCTAATGTATATTGATTTGAAGTAACCGTAGGTGTTGGGGATGTGCCACCTGCAACAGGATTATCAACTGTTATAATGATTTCATTTACCGTTTCAGGTTCTTGTGCAGCGAACTCAAAGGAATATTCGCATACTGCAAAGTCTTTTCCTTGGCTTGTGATCGTAGCCTGCTTTCCATTGATAACAACTTTTACATCATCGGAAAACTCATAGCCGGTTTTAGGAACAATACGGAATGTCAATTTGTAATTATGTCCAGCCTCATATTTTATTACATCGGGATACCATTCGTGTTGAGTTAAATCCACCGTGTTTGTGTATGTATATGGTGCAGTTACATTACCGCCTACCATCGGTGTATCTAAACCAACTTGTACAGTATCAATCTGTTCATTAGATGCAATATAGTCGATGTAACACAGAATATAATTTTCAGCAAAGCTCTTTACGGTCGCTATCTGACCGTTGATGTAGACCTTGGTGTTCTTTGAAAACTCCTTTATTGTATTGATACGCACCTGCAAACGATATGTTTCTCCCCCAACAAAAGTAGAAAAGCTTGACATATTGCTTTCGGAACTATCCTTCCATTCGTAAGCATATATGGTCGTATTCTCGGTTGAAATTGAAGGCGCTGAAGGATTATCTCCATTCATCGGTGCTGTTACCGTTAAATTAACCGTGGGAATCAGGTTTGTATTAACGACCGAAAGAACATATGTGGAATCACTTAAAGATGAACCGTTAAAATCCACACCACTTTTTTGGAATTTGCAATAACTTCCCAATAACGCAGAAAGTTTCAAACTATATTGAGAAGCATAAATGCCATAAAACGTACCGCCTTTTAAGGTGAGATTATCAACCCCACCATTAACTAAGGCATAGCCATCACTTATGATGCCATTCTCATTCTTTAACTGAAATTGACCACCAATAATGATGCTTTCTTTATTTATGTTCTGACAAGCTTGCCAGAGCGCACCTACATTGCCCGATGTTCCTAAAGTGTTGCTCTTAAATCCAATGTAAGTGCCATCACTGATAGTAAAAGTACCGGTGTGATTCATAATAGCACGACCATAGGATTGTACTGTTTTACAAGTGGCATCCAATGTGATCGGGGCATCAATAATCAAATTACCCTGATTGAATATAATTGCGTTTGCATAATTACCTGCATTAAAGCTAACTGCAATAGTTCCGCTTCCATCAATAGTAAGGTTGCCTCGATTGTTAATAAAAGAGTAAAGCAAACTGCCAGATTGCGTGCTTGCAGTTCGACAATCAATCGTCGTGTTTATTGTCAGATGCTTGTTTTTTTCCGTAGGAATGTTGATCGCACCGCAAGCATAAGCCGATTCGTCAAGTGATGTTTGGGTATAATCAACACCGGACACCAAGGTATAATAATTGCCGTTGTTAAAGTTGTCAACAACAATCCACGTATCTGAATCTCTTTCCAAGGCTTCTTTCAGTTCTGCATAGTTCGTAACGTAAACAGGATCGCTCTCCGTTCCTGTTCCGCTTGCCGCATAAGCCGTAAGAGGAGCAATTGCAACTGCGCTAAACAATATTGCAATCATCATTACAAGCATCGCTAACGACGTAATTAAAAATTTTCTTGAATTAATTTTCATATTGTTATCTCCATTTCGTTATTTTTTGACGGGGTTTCCGTCCGTTTTGTTCTTCCCGTCGGAAGAACGAGCCACGTTTGTTTCTTTTTCATAGCATCTGAAGTCCATCTCATTACAAACTGTCCATCACGGCTACGAGATAACTCTCGCTGACGGACGTGAACAGGAAGGCGTCGATAAGTTTTTCTTGCTTGGCTTTTTTGATTTCTTCCACAAGAGTCCCTTCGGCTTTATCGTCAATCAGAAACACGATCTTGACGGACGGAACGTGCCTTTTCACTTCGTTGCGGATAGATAGTCTTTCCGACAGCATCCACGGGGTATAACCCGTTACTTCCATCAAAAGTACGTCCGGTTGCAAAATGCGGCATCGTTCGACGGTTTCAGTCGGGTTTTTGGAAATATCCACTTGATATCCGTCCAAATCCTGTACGAGAATGCGTCTTACTGCCTTTGCATAGAGTCCGCTCTGCAAATCAAGCACAACCTTTTTCAATCGTGACAACCTCCTTTTTGGAAAAATTGGGCGTAAACAGAGCAATTTACACTCCTACACTATAAATTTTACTGAAAAAGGTATCGTCTGTCACTGCACTTGTGACAGTTTTAGAAAAGTTTTTCAAAAAATTTTTATTTTTTCTAAAAGAAAAACCCGACGATTTACGTCGGGTAAAAGCAATGATTTCGTTAACGGTTATTCTTCTTCCGTCAGATTGGCAACGATGAGTTTGCTGTCAATGAGAGCAATAAGAAGTTCGTATTTGTTTTCAAATCCGCTTTTCTCTACGATATTATCCAAATGCCATCTCACGTTTCGCTTTGTCATATCAAGCTCTTGCGCAATTTCTTCGTACGTATATCCCTTGACGAAATACCGCAGTATCTTCATTTGCTTAGCAGACAGATCTTCCGAAAAAATATCTTTTAGCGTTACGTTGGGAGAACTGTCGGGGAACACTCGTTCTCCGTTCATCGTTCTTACCATTACATCAATCATGTCTTTCGTGCCGTGGTCTTTGTACCATAAACTATCTGCCGCACCGTTTCTCGCTTTTTTCAGCACTTCGGGATCGACAAGAGAAGTTACGATAACCACTTTTGTGCGTGGCGACCCTTCTTTTATGCGTTTTCCTGCGGCAAGTCCCGAATGATTGTTTTGAGTCTGGACGTCCATCAGAACAAGGTCTGTCTTTCCATACGCACAAAGTTTTTCCGCTTCAAATGCGTCGGTAAAAGTTGCGGTAAGATTAAACCGCTCGTCGCTTTCTATCATTGTTTTCAGAACTTTTTGTACGTAGAGGTTATCTTCCACAAGAACGGTATTTATCATAAGTCGTTTTCCCCCTTGGGTAAGTCGATTATCAGCGCAAAATGCGGCTTGTGTGAAACGCGCATTTCTCCGCCTGCGTTTTCAATGGTCTGACGTAAGGACGTAAGTCCGCCGCCTTCCTTTATCTCGTCCTTCGGCTTTTCGCCGTTGTTTGTGATACTTACCGTATAAAAATTATCCCGGTTTGTGATTTTTACGTTGACCGCACTTCCTTTTGCGTGCTTCTTGCAGTTGGTTACACACTCACGGCAAGCAAGAACGATCAATTTCTCCACCCTCGTATTTACGGGAATACTGCCGTCCAAAGACAAGGATATGCCCATTGTCCCCGCTTGTTGCTGTACCTCGTCGAAAGTCTCCGAAACCGATTCGCCGTTCTCTGCAAAATGCCAAAGGGCGTGTTGCAGACTTTTCAGTTGGTTTTCTACGTTATCCGTTTCGCCCGTGTTGATCATCTGCGATATGGCAAGCAAATTCTCCCCGCTTTCATTGTGAACGCGTATTTTCAAAGCCAGCGTTTCCTGTTCTCGCACACGGTCGGAAAGGCGATCGTATAATTTCAATATTTCATCAATCGTTTTGTGGAGTTCTTCGTTATCGGCTTTTAGTTTTGCGGTCGTTTCGTAAATCTCGGTTACGTCCTGTGCGGTCGTTTGCGTAAATCCGTTTAATTCTTCGCCTTGGAGAGATACCGTATTGAACCGCCGGACCTTCCCGTCGGGAAAGCGATACAGCGAACCTTCGAGTTTTTCAACGCCGCTCTCTGCGCTCGGCTTTTCAAGAGAAGAAAGAAGTTCGCCCATCATCTGCGGATAACTGCCGATCAGTACGGAAGATAGTTTGCTCATTGATACGTTTATGAGAATAATTCTACCGCTTTTGTCGGCAAAGCATATCCCCGAAACGAGATTATCAAGCGTTTCTTTAATCGATGCGGACGACAGCTGTTTCTTGTTTCGTCTATATTCCCATACGATTGCGCAAACCTCATAGCACAACAGAATAACGGCTATGATAAGCAACCATATCCAAGCGACGGAAAGCGGATATATTTCGGGCTTTGTAGCAGAAGCCATGACGTAAGCGGTAAATTCCGTAAAAATCAAGAAAAGTGCGGTATTTACAATACTTCGCCACAACCGTGCGTGCGTTAAAAACTGAAAAAGCAATACTACCAAAAGCCCCGCCGTTACAAAAAACAATGCTCCGGCTAACAGATTGCGCTCCGCTATGGGTAACAAAGTGAAAATCGTCATCTTTCACCTCCCGTGAGCAGAAGGCAAAGTTCCGTTTCGCCGTCCTCTGTGTCAACTTTCGTTTGCGGATACGCTTTTAACAAGCTTTCCGTCTGTATTTCGCAATCGAGCGTGATCGTAATACGAAGAGCTCCTTTGATTTCAGATACGTTAGCCACGATATATTTTGCTTTTTCAAGGGCTGTTTCCGTGGCTTCTTCAAAGAAGTCGTAAGCAAGCGTAAGAATATCTCCCGAAACGTATTCTTTCCCCGTTTTTACAGAGTACGTACCCTTTATTCCGTATAGTTCGAGCGCACGGTAAGATTCCGCAAATGCGTTCGTCAATTTGCTTTCGGGAAGCGAGGGCGTATAATCCGTGAGAAGAACAAAGTCTTTTCTGCGTTTTATAAAACTGCCAAGCACTACGATCCGAGCGAGAATACGGCGTTTTTCTTCTTCACTTTGCGTATTGCGATAGTCTTCTGCGAGCTTTTCTATTCCGTTAATTTGCCGCTGCGTTTTGCTCTGCAAAAGGTCGTATAAGCGGTTTTGTTCTTCTACGATTTTGTGTTCTTCTTCTATTTTGTAATTTTGCTCCAAAATGCTTTTGCGGTCTTTGAGTTCTTCCTGCGTTTCTTTCAATTCGCTCTGCAACGAAAGCAGCTCGGAAATATCTTCCGTCCATACGGCTCTTCCGCCGCTGATCGGCATATTATGTATGAGCTTCCCATCATTCAATACGATAGGAGAAGCTTCCGCTTTTTCGAGGATTTCACGGGATATTGGCTCTGCGTTTTCGGCGCTGTATTGCACAACGTAGTCGTTATCGGTAATCTGTACGGAAAGATCGCGCGACGCACGGAACATATCCGCATATCTTGTATTGGACTGAATAAGTCCGCTTTGAATACAGCTTTCAAAGAACACGGTAAACGCCATGCTCTCAAATATAGCCAAATCCCAACCGATTACTCTTGCAAACGGTATGCGCAATGCATACAACACAACGGATACGCCTGTTAGCAGGAATGAAACTACCGGTATCCATAATACCCATCTTTTTTTCGGCAATTTGCTCTTGAAAAACATGACCGAAAGTGCGGCAATACCGCAAGATACGCCCCAGAACACGGTCAAAAAATAGCCCCAACCATATTTATATGCTTCCTCCGTCCATATAGCCGCGTCGTCGGGAAAACGGAATACACATTGATGAAGGTCGTTCGTCAGAACAAGTGCGAAAAGAAGAACGGCGGGGACAAGCAAAAGCAATGTCGTTTTTGGCAGTCTGTATCCTTCCTGTTTACCAATAGAGAGTGCAACAAACAGAGCTAACGTGGGGATGAACAACATCGGCAGATAATAGGCATACCAAAAATAACGGATAGCCGTTTCGCTTGTTATAAAATAGAATTTGAACGCTCGGAGCATAATCCACAAAACCATAAGAATTGCAGATAAGCAAAGAAACTTCCTTGCCTGTATTTGCATTACTCGCCGATACACCAAAAAGCCCCAAGCTGAAAACAACCCAAGATATATAAGCGTTCTCACCATGTTAAGGATTTTGTCCTCGATAACGGAGATTTCGCATAGACGTGTCACTACACGGCAAATGACGGCAACGGCAATTAACGCCGTTACAACAAGTATGGCACATATAGATTTTTTTGCCTGTTTTGTCATACTGTTTCTGTTACCCCGATTTCAACCAAATGCACAATAATACGTGCCGACTAAAAAGTGTGTCTGATTATACTTATCCAATTATATTATAACATAATTATGCATCTTTTGTCAAGGTAGAGAAGCCACACAGGCAACCATTAATCACAAAAAGAGTTTTCCTGAGTAAAGTTTAAGCGTAATAATTTATCTTCTTCCCGTTTCTTTTTACTCATTTTCGATACCTTTCCGCTGTCCCCTTATGCAAAAACGCACCTGCGTTTTTAGGTGCGTTTTGGTTGGTTTGTATTATTTATCTTCTCTCAAGCTCTTGTAAATCTCGCTGACGAAGATACCGAGAACCTCTTTCTTCATTTCGTCGTTAGAAAGAAGCAACGAGAAGAAGTCCTGATTTTGCGAAAGTCCTTCGATCAGCGCGTCGTCGATCCCGTCGAAATACGAAAACGCAAAGTCGCTTTCCGTGTTCGCTTTCGCACTTTCGCGCAGTTTTTCGGACTTCATCATCAAGTCTTTGATTTGAAGCATTGCCTTGATTACGACGTCGTTATCGTAGGTTTTACCCGTTTTGCTGTTGATTTCGTCGATAATCTCCGAAAGACGTTTTACCTTGTCCTCGTTCAAATTAAAGTCGTCCGCTGTCGGCAGTTTTACAATCGGATCGGGCGTAACTTTTGTCGTTTTATGCTCTTCGCCTTTCTTCTGAATAAAATTGTCCGCTTTAATCTTACCTGACAAATCGAAACCGCCGCCCGGCTGAGAGATATTTACGAACGAAACGAAGTAAGTCAGAAACAGATACTTTTTATGCAGTTCCACGTCCTCGAAACACGATACCTGTATCAGAAACTCATAGAAGCGGATAAAATGCCTCACGACCGCCATTATCTCGATTTGTTTCATCAACTCGTATTCTTTCAGCTTTTTCTCGGCGCGTTGCAGATAGAAACGCAACTGATTTTTGTCCTTTGATTCGATAATCTTTTTGTAGATTATCTCTGCCGCCATATTCACGTCGTAAGGATCTAAAATCATATATCCGTCGAGTTTCGCTTCCAAATCGTATACCGCCGTCGGCGTAACCGAATTTGCAAGCAGAGTCGTGGTATAATACGGTGCGAACGCCTTGACAATATCGTCGTATGTATTCACGAAATCGAGAACAAACGTCTTTTTCTCAAACGGCGGACAGATACGGTTCAGACGCGACAACGTCTGCACCGCATTCACACCGCGCAACTTCTTCAAAACGTACATTGCGCACAATTTCGGTTGGTCGAAGCCCGTCTGATACTTGTTCGCCACAAGCAAAACGTTGTAATCGTCCGAATCAAACTTCTTCGGCAGTTTATCTTCCGAAAAGCCGTTCAGAAGCGTTTCCGTGTATTCCGTTTCATCATCGGGCAGTTTCACTTTCCCCGAAAACGCCACAAGCGCGTGAATACCCGCGTAGCCTTTCTTGGTAACGTAATCTTCAAACGCCTGACGATACTTGACTGCACTTGCGCGGGAAGCCGTTACCACCATCGCCTTTGCCATTCCGCCGAGTTCAGATAAAACCGTCGTGCGGAAATGTTCGACAATCACTTCCACCCTTTGCGCGATATTCGTTTCGTGCAGTTCCACAAACCGCGCGATTTGCTTTTTGGCTTCCGCCGTCTTATACTTCGGATCTTCCGAAATCTCTTTGTTCAGCCGATAATACGTATTGTATTCGGTGAAGTTGGCAAGCACGTCTAAAATAAAGCCCTCTTCTATCGCCTGTTTCATCGAATATAAGTGGAAGGCTTCTTTCTGCCCTTTTGCGTTCAATCTGCCGAACAAGTCGAGCGTAGTCGCTTTCGGAGTTGCGGTAAAGGCAAACATAGAAACGTTCTTTTGTTTTCCGTTGCGACGGATTTCGTCCGCAATCATATCCTGCGTATCGATAACGCCTTCTTCAAAATCGACTTCGCCCGCGCCGAGCGTCATCGTGATTGCCGCCATATCCTTGCCGGCGGTGGAAGAATGCGCTTCGTCGATAATCACGGCAAAGGTCTTGTTTTTCAAATTCTTTACCGTGTCCACGATATACGGGAATTTCTGTATCGTCGTGCCGATAATTTTATAATTTCCGGTAGGTTTTTGAACGCCGTTTATCATAACGTAGCCGCGCAAAGCGGTTGCAAGGTCTGCCGACGAACATTTATCGTCCATTACCTTGATAAGCCCTGTCTTATGTTCGATACCGCGCACCGCGTCCTGCAACTGCCTGTCCACCACCACGCGGTCGGTGCAAATAATGATATTATCAAACACTATTTTATTATCTTCATCGTGAAGCGAAGAAAGCCTGTGCGCAAGCCACGCAATGGAATTCGTCTTGCCCGAACCCGCGCTGTGCTGTATCAGATAGTTTTGCGAAGTGCGGTTGACTTCCACGTCCGCTATCGTTTTGCGGATAACGTCAAGTTGATGATAGCGCGGGAAAACCACTTTTTCTTTTACCGTGGTTTTGCCCGTTACTTCGTCCGTTTCTTCCTTGCGCTCGATAAAGATAAACTCCGAGATAAGGTCTAATACCGTATCTTTTTTGAGTATATCTTCCCACATATAATAGACGGAATATTTGTCGGGATAAACGGGATTGCCCTTGCCCGCGTCAATTCCCGTGCCGCTACCCATATTGAACGGCAGAAAGAACGTGCCGTCGTTTGCAAGGCGCGTCGTCATATACACTTCCTGCAAATCCATTGCAAAATTGACGATACACCCCGCCTTGAAATAGAACAACCGCGTTTTCGGGTTTCTTTGCGTGCGGTATTGCAAAATCGCGTCCTGATAACTCTGCCCCGCAAAATTGCATTTGAGTTCAAACGACATAATCGCAAAGCCGTTCAGGAAAATTACAAGGTCGATTCTCTCGGTATCGCTCGCCCACACCTCTTCCATTACGGAAAAGATATTTTTATTGTATTTTATAAGCAGGTCTTTATTGAAAGTCGTTGCGGGCTTGGTATACATAAGGTCTAACTTATACCCCGCAATTTCCACGCCGTGTTTTAAGACGGATAACAGACTGCTTTTCGCTTTCGTAATTTCGGTGTTGATAAAGTTTATCACCGTATCTTCGGTAACGTCTTTATACACCTTGCGGATCTGCGCCATCGCTTCGGGCTGTGTATCGTCAAGAAACTTGAACAGCATTTCGCGGTCGATAGCAAACTTACGGTCGAACTTCACGTTTTTTCGCTCTATGTAGCCGTTTTCAGCAACGAGCTTATCTATGATAAACCGCTGATATTCTTTTTCGGAAAGTATGTTGTTCATATATTCCCCCTTTACTTTACTATCGCCACAATTAAAGAAGCAATTGCTATAAGCGTACCGACACAAAACGAAACAATGCTGAGAATTTTCGCTGATCTTGCTTCCTTTCTGGCTCTTTCTTCGCTTTCTTCAAGTTTAGCCACCTGCTGTTTTCGTATTTCGTTTTCTTCTTGCAAAACATTGACTTGTTTATTACTTTGCTCAACCAATGATCGCAATTGTTCTACAATCGGCGAATTTAATTTTTCTATTTTTCTTTCTTCTTCGATTTTTTGCTGTTTTTTTTCTTTTTCGACTTCTTCTAAGGCAATCGTGTTCGGATGACGGTGACCCATCTTTCGCTCACGGCCGGGCAATGTTACATCGATTACTTCGGCTTTCATTTTTTCCTCGCGAAGTTTGCGCTCAAAAGCAGCTTTCTTTTCCTCTAAACTGCTCTCGATTTTTGCCCGTGCCTCATTCACCATCTGACCAACTTTCGGACGGTCTTCCGGTGCCACATCCTTCATGGACTTAAGGACACTTGTCAGTTCTCCTTTCTTTCCCAAAAAGGCAACCCGGATTTCATTTAATTTATCGAGTTCCCCCGACTGCTCAATTTGAGACATCGCATTGCTTAAAATATGCTCCAATTTTTCTTTCATGATAATCTCCTTTCCTGAAAGATTTCTTTTCTTGTAATAAAAAAAGCCCCTTACAGAGATTTCTCTGCAAGGGACGAATCAACTCGCGGTACCACCCAAATTCCTATCAAAAATGATAAGCACTCATAATACGATAACGGATATCAGCCGTCACTTTCTACTTTTGTCTTTTGACCGTTCAAAAGCAAGACTCCGGTGCGAAATTCAACTGCTAACGGAACCTGACAGAACTTACAGCCGATGATTCTGTCTCTCTGAAGGAAATTAACAGTCTGTCTGGCAAATACCAACACCTTCTGCGTCATTTTCATAATGAAACCTTTTACACTTTAGCATATATGGTTGTTCTCTGTCAAGTGTTCGATGGAAGGTGTTTGTGTCAAGTAATCGTTGGCACTTTTTTCAGGTTCCGTGTTTCATGGGAAGACTGAAAGGATTGCAACAATTACTTGATACAAACAGAGCCAGCTAAACTCAGTTTTTCCTTATCTTATAAATGCGTCTCGGAATACTTTCCTGGATGCACTTGTTGCCGCATCTAATAGCGATACATGACCTCTAATTACGTCTACATACGGATTTCCCTTTCCATCTTTTTTTGGTGCTTTTGCTGCACTTAATGTTTCTATCACCTCGTTCATTCGGGCATGAAAGATTAAACCATCTGTGTATCGTTCTATTGTACTGCAAAGTTCTTTATTCTCTTTACAGCATAATACTTTCGCCAGATTATTTGCTCCTTTCGCAGACCATCTCATCCGGCGGTGTTTCATCCTCATGGTAATGACCGTGCAGTTTTGAGATTCCTGCACACCCATATTTTTGTATAGGATTCCTTTTCTTTGCGCATCACAGTCGCTTATTTTCCGCAATATCTCCTGATAGATATGATAGCGGTCTAACTGAAAGATGGCATCTGGATCATACGTTTCTCTTATCCAGCTCCCTCCATCTCCGTTTAGAATCCTCTGCTGGATTTCATCCGCATTATATTTTTTCTCTATCAATGCCTCTCTTTTCTCATGAAATATCTGGCTGGATTCCATGCCGGCAAGCATTGTTTTTTCTACAAGACTGCTTCGCTTTTTTTGCTCTTTGTCCCAGCCTTCGTACATGGTAAACACTTTCATTTCCTGTTTTTTCATTTTTCGATGATTGCTATTCTGCATATGCAGCCATATACCATCCATTTCTTCAAACAAGACCGGAATGACTTTTTCACCTTGCGCCCGCTCTGCGTGCATTTCTTTTACGGCATACTGTTCTTCTTCAGCAATCCGTTCTCCCAGTCGCTGCATCATATTCCAGACGCCACTGCTACTGATGGTTTGTCCGCATGTATTGCTGATGGTTTCTGCCGTTACACGATAAGGTGCCTCTGTTACAGTCATTGCTATCTTTTCTGCAAGATTGGTTGAAATCAGACCAATCTTATCCATTTGCATGGCTTCATCCAACAGATAGACATATGCCGTTTCTCCCTGTTTGGTTTTTGTGCGATATACCGTTCGTCTGTACTCCACTTCGCCGTACACGGTTTTGATACTGGTTTTCCGCTTTCCTTTTCCTCGATAGGTCTTTTTGTCACGGCTTTCTGTCAACTTGGCATCATAGGATTCAAGGACCTGCTGGGTAATCAGGCGACCAAGTTCACAAACATAATCATATATTTTTTGCTCCAACATCTTGAAAGATACTAAGTTTTCGTCTACAATGGATTTCATCGTACAGTCTCCTTTATCTGTTTTTTTCGCAACTAACATAATAAAGAAAAACTGTATGATTGGGAAGAGGGAATTTCCTTCTTCCCTTGTTAATTACTTATTTTTGCCAATGAAAATGGCATTGAATATTCGCCTCAGAAATTCTTACTATCTAAATAAAAAAGATATATAGGACATTACTTCCCCATATATCTTCTTGACTACTTTCTCTTATTCTACAGATTCATATGCTACATCTAAAATCTCTAGTTCCTCTTCATTTTCTTCATAATTCGGGTTACTTAAATATGTATCTTTCAATACATTTTTTAGTCGCTCACAACATGGTTTAAATGTCGCATACGAAAGTCCTCCACCAATCACTCCACCTACTACAGGTATTGCTTTCTTAAAAAAACCCGCAAATACTTCCTTTGTCATTTTCACTCCAAACCATTTACTTACACTCTTTACAATAGGATATATTGTTCCCTTTGTTAATGCTTTGTTTATTAACTTTTTTTCAACCCCCTTTCCCAAAGCTTTTGCCAATGTCAATAAACCGCTTTTTGCATTGGCAACCCCAAACATAACTCCCATGCACAATATTATCTGATTCATGGTTTCAGTATCAAAACATTGTCCATCTAAATCATACTCGATTTGAGAGAATCCATACAGATACATAAGTTTCTGTGCAACACGCAACAAACATCCATAATATTGAGCTATATCCGCAGGAATTGTAGCCACCATTGCAGCACCCCCTGGCGTTCCTAACGCCGCCGATATTCCAGAAACCTTAAGTCGTTCATTTTGTATGATTGACTTAGCTATTTTGTCTATTTTCTCCGTATCAATCACTTCATACAAACTACGACCTTCAACAACCGAGTCTACATTTTCTCTGCTACACTTTCCCATTAATTCCTGTTTTAAAAAAACATCTCTTTTTACAGCAACTCCTGGTACTTTAAACGCAAGCAAAATCACGTCTTCAATGTCAACTTGTCCATCTCCATTTACATCGACTGCATCATACACGGCCTTCTTGCTTTTTTTTACAATTTCTGTAGACTTTTTTGCCATTTCCCCTACTTTTCCATTCGCCTTATTAGCAATTGCCTTTAATGATTCACTTGTGCTTTCATTTTTCATAATATAGCGCCCCTTCC
>OGRA01003002.1_pt1 | contig 13410 bp, 10 predicted proteins | sample 1553351 | NCBI WGS metagenome assembly OGRA01 (sample SAMEA2580056, study PRJEB22360) | human gut metagenome | biome: human gut; feature: human-associated habitat; material: faeces | place: Denmark | collected 2008/2010
GCGCAAGAAGCTCAATTTTAAGGAGATCAAGGAACGAGCGCAGAAATATTACGACGATAAATTCGGGAGGGCAAAACAATTTTTGAAAGGCGTTACTTTTTATTGTGAAGATGGTGATTATAATATGGCTTCATTCCATCTTCACCAATCGGCCGAAAATTTCCTGCGGACGATCCCTATAACCTTTATTCTCTACGGCTGTGATCACTTTTGAAACGCGTGAGTTGGACAGACCTATATATTCGCAGATCATACCTGCGGATTTCGTTTCTCCGTCTTTCAGGCAGCAGAGTAACATGGCCTCATTGATCGTAATATCGTGTACCTCCGCAAAGGTTTTCTCGAACTGGTATAAAGCTTTGTATATATCTTTTATTGCACAAATTGATTCCATATTCTTATATGTTGTTGATGGGGACAAAGATATATAATATTTTCAATATAAATAATGTTTAGTAGAAAATATTTTATCTGGTGATAAAAAGAGAGTATTTTTATGGAATAAAAGGATGCATGCTATTGTCTGAAAGCATGCATCCTTTTGAAATAATTTTTTGCCGGATGAGACAGAGTCTTGTTTGTTTAATCTCTGTTGGAGAAATATTTCATGAACTGCGAGCGTTCATACATCGCAGGATTGGAGATGTTGGCATAGTTTAGTTTGCCTTTGAACTGGTCAAGCGACTGATAATGCGCTTGGTGCATCCATTCTTCAATACAGGTAAGCACCTGTGAGATAATTTCTGCCCCATGTGTATAGACGGCGCTACACATCTGTATGGCGTCGGCTCCTGCAAGCAAGCATTTGATGACATCTTCCCAATCGTGCACTCCGGTAGAGGAAGCGATGCTGATTCCGGGTATCTTACCTGAAACGATTGCTGTCCAGCGAAGCGTGTCACTCAGGTCGGAATGGTTACTGAAAACGTTACCTGAGACAATTTGCATATTGTTGATGTCGATATCCGGTTGGTAAAAACGGTTGAAGAGGACGATTCCGTCCGCCCCGTTAACTGTCAGCGTATGGGCTACAGCTGGAATATTACCGACCATTTTGCTCATCTTGATCATGACAGGGATCGAAACAGTTTCTTTCACTTTACGGATAATGCTGACATACAAGTCACGCATGTTTTCACTGTTGTATGTGAGGTCTGTTTCCAAGAAGAACACGTTTAGTTCCAAGGCATCAGCACCTGCTAATTCGATCTGGCGGGCAAATTCGATCCATGCATCCGATTTATAGCAGTTGATACTTGCGATAACCGGAATGGTGCATAATTCTTTCGTCTTCTGGATCAGTTCCAGATAATCGTTTATCTGATTCGCCTTTACATAACCGCGTATGTAATCGGCTGCTTCGGGATAGTCCGAATCCTGCATCAGTATATCGCTTTGCATTTCAATCTGCTCTTCGAAGAGTGATTTCAGTACGATCGCACCTGCACCGGCTTTTTCAAATTCCTTGTTTCGTTCCGCGTTGTTTGTCAAACCGGAACTTCCGACGATAAGCGGGTTACGGAGTGTCAGTCCCGCATATTGTGTTTTAATGTCAATCATGTCAGATTCAATTATGTTCAACGATTACAAAAATAGAGAATTATTTTCTACCTTATCTGTTCTTGCTCTTTAAAATGGTTAAAACTCAATATTCCCGTTCTCCGAAAATGCTGGTTCCTATGCGTATCATCGTACTACCTTCGCGGATGGCGATCGGATAGTCGTGGCTCATTCCCATTGATAATTCGCAAAAATATTCGTCACCCTTGAATACCGAGTTTTTCAGTTCAGTGAAAAATTCATGGATATTATGAAACTCATTTTTGATCAGAGATGTGTCGTCGGTGTTGGTCGCCATCCCCATCAGTCCGCATATCCGGATGTAGGGAAGGGCTTCGGGCAACAGATTGTATAGCAGTTCACGGCATTCGTCAGGACTGAAGCCGTGCTTGGCTTCTTCTTGCGCGATATGTATCTCCAACAGGACACGGATGATACGATCATGTTTAGCCGCTTGCTTGTTGACTTCCTGCAAAAGTTTTAACGAGTCGATACTGTGTATCGTGTGGATGAACGGGGCAATGTCTTTTACCTTGTTGCTTTGCAATGGGCCGATAAAATGCCATTCGATGTCACTGGGCAATACTTTTTGTTTAGCTGTCAATTCTTGGGCCCTGCTTTCACCAAATACACGTTGTCCCGCATTGTAGGCTTCCTGCAATGCCTCGACGGGATGGAACTTGGAGACCGCTACCAACGTGACATCTGCCGGCAGCGATGCTTTCAGTCTTGTTATATTTTCAGTGATGTTCATGCTTCTCTTGTTTCCGCCTGTTTTTTCTGTTCGGCAATCAGTTCTTCCTCTGATTTCTTTTCCGCAGGGACACTGTTGGCGTCAAAAGGAAAGACATCCATCAGTTGGGTTTCTGTAACGGAGGCGATGGTATAGTCGGCAAGCGTTCCCTTCATTCCGTCTTCCAATACGGCGATGGCATCTTTCAGGTTAGACGCCTGTGCCAGCATCTGTGCAGCTGTTTTCTTTTCGGCTCCGCTTTTTTCATCGAGGGTGATGAAGTAAACCTTGATCTTATAGAAACGGTCGCCATTTTCGTTGAAGAACAATTCTGACAAACGGGCGCGTTTGATGTCTGTTACAGTAAATTCCCCGGATACGAAGGGGCGGATTTCTTCGATGATGCGGGCTTCCGCTTCCGTGAACGACAGGGCGTCGACCAAATAGGGTTCCGTCACTTTCTTTTGTGCTCCATTCTCCATGATCTTCTCGAAGGAGACTTTGCATTCAAACCAGTTATGCATATATTTATATGTTTTATAATGTCTGTATTTTTATTTCAAACCAAGGTACAAATATAACGGCTATTCGGGAATTAAACAACCGGAACGGATTTCTTTGTCAATTATTGGATCGTAGTGAACTTTTTGCCACATGCTCCGGTTATATAAGCGTAGTGTGTTTTTTCATGGTATTAGATTTTTAGATTAGTAATAGGTTGTTTTGTCTGGTTCGAGAGGAATAGGACAAAAGTTCTAAAATATCAGAGCCGGAAGTGTAGGAATTCCCCATACATTCCGGCTCTTTTACGTTTCAAAACCCATCGTTTCTTCAATTTCAAGGCAACATGTGTCTTCCCCCTACTGCTTGTTTATAAGATTCGACGTATCTGTCAAAGGTAAAACAATTATTTTTTATTCTCTAATTTGTAGTATAATATTCAATAAAGATTTTGAAATAAAGGGAGCTAGAAAGGAAATGTGCAACTCGTAATTGGGTGAAAAGGGAAATATTCACTTTATCGGAGGAAAGAATAAAGCATACAAAACCTGCCGCACGCTGTACCACCAGCGTGCAGAGGTATTGGATTATTTAGTATGCGGATCATCTTGCCCCGTCGGGCATGCCGTATTGACTGATAATAAATTACCTCAAAAACAATTTATTAAGGTTACATAGATTAACATTCAGACAATTAAGGCCATGAAGGTCCGATTACTTAATATATCTATATTTCCTCCAGTCCGGGAATGTGTTCCGCAGGAAATCACGCAGAGTTTGGCGGTTTACTCCGAATTTTTCGGCGATTTCGTTCATCGAGCATTTCTCATTGATCATTTTCTTGATGACATTTTCTTTTCCGGACAACCTGACCTGCATGGTCTTTTTGCCTTTCGGACGACCGAGTTTCGTGCCTTCCGCTTTTTTACGCGCAAGTGCTTCACGGGTACGTTGTGAAATCAGATTGCGTTCGATTTCTGCACTTAGGCTAAAAGCGAAGGCCAGAATTTTACTATTGATATTATTCCCTAATTCATAGCGTTCTTTGACTGTAAGGACGATAATATCCCGTTCCATACATTGGTGAAGGAAGCTCATGACTTGCATCAAATTACGTCCAAGCCTTGATAGTTCTGTTGTTACAAGCGTGTCTCCTTTACGAATTTGTTTTAATAATCTGCCAAGTTGGCGATCCGATACACTTGTTGTTCCGCTGATTGTTTCGTCTACCCAACGTTCGATACGGAAACCTTTCGCTTTTGAATAGTTTTCAATCTCGAAGCGTTGATTTTCAGTACTTTGTTTATCCGTACTGACTCTTACATAACCGTATATCATACTATCTGAATATTAAATGAATAACTAAAGATACTTCAGAAATAGAAATGAAGGAGGGGATTAGTATTTACCAACTTTTTTTATTGTCGTGTGATTATAAGAGTGCATTCCCTCTACAAAGGTGGATATAATAATTTAAACGAAACAGCCTCTGAAAGTAAAAATTAAATTAAATTTTACGCAGTGAAAGGGGAAAGGAGTACATTTGCCGGAAAGAATAGTAGGATATGAAGAAATTATTGTCGCTGCCGCCTAACTTGGTTGGCAGTTTTCACGAGATAGCTAATGCCGATCCGGCAGACTGGTTTTGTACGTCCGATCCTATAGGTGCCCGTCTGGGATCGGGTGGAGGAACAACTTGGTTACTTGAGGCTTGCCGCCGGGATGACGATACTGCTGGAACGTTGTCGACAGGAGAATGGCTGGCGCGTGAAAAGCGGATTTTATTGCATGCCGGAGGGCAGAGCCGGCGTTTGCCCGGGTATGCACCTTCGGGCAAGATATTGACACCGATTCCGGTGTTCCGGTGGGCGAGGGGACAGAAATTATCTCAGAATCTCCTTTCGCTTCAACTTCCGTTGTATGAGGAGATCATGCGCAAGGCGCCGGATTCGCTGCATACGCTGATTGCCAGTGGCGATGTTTATCTGCGTAACAGCGAGCCGTTGCAAGAGATTCCTGAGGCTGATGTTGTCTGTTATGGTTTGTGGGTGGATCCTGCACTCGCCACTCGCCACGGGGTCTTCGTGTCGGACCGCAAATCTCCTGACCAGCTCGATTTCATGCTTCAAAAGCCCACTCTCGATGAGTTGGGACGGCTGGCGGGGACGCATCTCTTCCTGATGGATATAGGTGTCTGGCTGCTCAGTGACCGGGCGGTGGAACTCCTGATGAAGCATTCCTACGAATCGGATGGAAAACAGATGAAGGAATATGATCTGTATTCTGAGTTTGGTCTTGCTCTTGGGAGGCATCCACGTATAACTGACGAAGAACTGAATGCGTTGACTGTCGCTATCTTACCTTTGCCGGGTGGTGAGTTTTATCATTATGGTACAAGCCGGGAGTTGATTTCCTCGACGCTGTCGGTGCAGAATCTTGTGCGCGATCAGCGGGCGATCATGCAGCGTAAGGTGAAACCACATCCTGCCATGTTTGTTCAGAATGCCGAAGTTTTTTGTTCGCTGACCTCTGATAATTCAGAACTGTGGGTCGAAAACAGTTTTGTCGGGAAACGATGGACGCTTGCCGATCGGCATGTGATTACGGGTGTTCCGGTGAACGATTGGGAGTTACACGTTCCTTCCGGTGTGTGCATTGATGTCGTGCCTGTCGGTGATGAAGGATGGGTGGCACGCCCGTATGGTTTCAATGATACTTTCAAAGGAAATACGGCGAATGAATCTACTCTCTTTATGGGGCGTTCCATAGTGGAATGGTCTGCGGAGCGGGGTATCAATTTGCCGGCCTGTGCCGACATACAGAATGCGGCCTTATTCCCTGTCTGCCGGAGTATGGACGAGTTGGGGGCTGTGTTACGTTGGATGGTATCTGAACCTTATCTGGATGAAGGACGCAAGGTGTGGGAAGTAGCTGAAAAGATGTCTGCAAACAGGCTTTCTGATTGTGCAAATCTCCGCCGCCTGTTTGCCCAGCGCGAAGCGTTCAGGAAGAAAAACTGGTCGATGCTTGCTGCCAATCATGACAAAAGTATTTTCTATCAGTTGGATCTGGCGGATGCTGCCTCCGAATTTGTTGCCGGAGGAATTATGTTGCCTAAGGGTTTACCAGCGGATGCTCCGCTGATGAAACGTGTGCATGACCATATGTTTCGTGCTCGTGTGCTGCAACTTTCAGGAGATGAACGGGGCATGGTGGAACAGCAGCAGGCATTCTCGCTGTTGCGTGAAGGTTGGATCAGTACGATTGCTGATGAGAAACAGATGCCTCGTCTTAATGTCTATCGCGATCAGATTGTTTGGGGGCGCAGTCCCGTGCGTATCGATTTGGCAGGAGGATGGACGGATACACCTCCCTACTGCATGTATGCCGGTGGTAATGTCGTAAATGTGGCGATCGAGTTGAACGGTCAACCTCCTTTGCAGGTCTATGTGAAACCGGCTCGCGAGTCTCGTATCATTCTTCGTTCCATCGATATCGGGGCGATGGAGTGCATTTCGACTTGGGACGAACTGCGTGATTTCAACAAGGTCGGCTCTCCTTTCTCCATCCCGAAAGCGGCGTTGGCTTTGGCCGGGTTTATACCCGAATTCTCAGCAGGCTGCTATGTTTCGTTGGAAGAGCAACTGAAAGCATTCGGATGCGGGTTGGAAGTGACGTTGTTGGCTGCGATTCCTGCCGGTTCTGGCCTGGGAACCAGTTCGATTCTTGCGGCTACGGTATTGGGTGCATTGTCGGATTTTTGTGGCTTGGCGTGGGATAAGAACGAGATTGGTAACCGGACGCTGATCCTTGAGCAGTTGCTCACGACCGGAGGAGGCTGGCAAGATCAGTATGGAGGGGTGTTACATGGATTGAAACTGTTGCAGACGGGTGAGGGTTTCCACCAGAATCCGTCGGTGCGCTGGCTTCCGGAATATCTTTTTACCGAACCGGAGTATCGTGTCTGCCACCTGCTTTACTACACGGGAATTACCCGTACGGCGAAGGATATCCTTGCTGAAATCGTACGTGGAATGTTCTTGAACAGTGGTTCCCATCTTCGTCTGCTTTCTGAAATGAAAGTGCATGCATTGGATATGTACGAGGCAATCCTTAGGGGTGATTTCGCTTCATACGGGCGATTGGTCGGTAAGAGTTGGGAACAAAATAAGGCACTTGATGCCGGGACAAATCCGCCTGCTGTGGAACGGCTCATTTCTCGCATCAAGGATTATGCATTAGGCTATAAACTTCCTGGTGCTGGCGGAGGTGGCTATCTTTATATCGTAGCCAAAGACCCGGAAGCCTCTTTGCAGATCCGCCGCCTTCTCACGGCAGATCCGCAGAATGACAATGCCCGTTTTGTCGAAATGAGCTTGTCGGATAAGGGATTGCAGGTGAGTAGATCGTAATCCGAAAATCGCAATCCGGATTCTGGATTGCGATTTTCGGATTACGTTTCAGATCTCGGCGACGGAGGGATTGCATATTCCTTGATGATCAGATATCCGCATCCCCCGATGAAAGCGAGGAAGATGAATGCTACCAAAATCAGTAATTTCTTGGGAGAGGAAGCTTTGAGAGGAACAGTTGCCGGTTCGATAATGGTGTAGACCGGTGTCTGTTCCTGTACTCGGAGTTTATCCTGTTCGAGCTTTTGCGCTAACGTGTTATATACATTGAACGTAAGAGTCATTTCGTTGCGTAAACGCTCTTGCTCGGTGCGGTAACTGGCGGAGATAATGTTCTTGTTACCGTCTTCAAAAGCTGCATAAGCCTGCTGTGCTTTGTAATAGGCACTGCGGGATTCTTTTAGCACTTTTTCTGTAAATTCCAGATCTTTCTTTGCTTTCTGCGTCCGGTAATGTGTGATATAGGTCTGTAACTTTATCACGATACTGTGCGCCACGTCTGCTGAGATCAGCGGGTCTTGCATGCTGACACCGAGAGTAACGACTTGTGTTTTTTTATCGACATAGACGGTGATGCGCTGGCGTAGGTTTTTCAGTACATCCTCTTGCTTGTGGGTGAGTTGGAAGGGATTGAGATCTCCATCGTTCTCTTCGTTACCGGAGAAGAACGAACGGAGGGCTGCTATTCCTTTTAGGGGCGCTTTCATAAGGATGCTCCACCAAGCGAAGCGCTGATGGCCGGCTATGTAATCATATAGAGTAGTCGTGTACTTTTTCTCCTTGTCGGTTACCTTTTCGGGAAAGAGCTCCAACAGAAAAGGTGTACTGTGCACAATATCAGGATAGAGGTTGGGTGACAAAGCATCCTGGCCGGAGGCTGAACCGAGGTCTATTCCTGCCATGGCTGCCAGTCCGCCGAGGTTGCTCATCTTGCTTGTGGCATCGGTGGTTTCGGGAGCCAGTTTCACCGTTGTGGTGAATTCTTTGGGTATGCTGAAAGCAATGATGAGTCCCGCCACTGTTGCAATTCCGCAGCATTTTATGAAGAAACGTCGTTTTTTCCACAGGTAGCCGGAGAGGGCGATCAAATCGATCTCCGATTGTGGAGACGATGGGGTATGATTGTTCTTGTCCATTTATTTACTTTAAAAGATTGATCATTGATGTTATCATTGCTGCCATTGAGGTGACGGAACTGCCGACACTCATGATTTCTGCCAGGCTTGCTCGGCGGTCGCGTTGTGTCTTGGCGGGGACTACGATTTCGCAGCCAGGCTCGACTTTGGGGTAACGTTTGAAGAAAATCATTTTACGTTGTGTGGTCGCCACTTTTCCGTTCATGTAGATAACGATGGGATATTTGCGGGCAATGTCGTTGTAGCCGCCAGCCTGTGAGAGACAGTCACGGACGTCCATTCCTTTTGTATAGGTCACACTGTTAGGATAGGTAACGGAACCGCTCACCTTCACCGTACTTTGCTGTTGGGGGATGTAAAGCACATCTCCGTCGCGTAACACTAGGTCGTCGGCACTTCCCGGATGGGCGAGCGCTTTTTGTAGGTCGATGCCTACGGGATACTCCTTCAGGTTGGCAAGCGAAACAGAGATCGAGTCACGGCTTTGCTTGCTATTGTTACTTAATTGCAAGAGAGTTTCGATTTGGCGCAACTCATCTGTCGTCAGTTTACGTTTTAGACTGGCTCCCCGCACATAGGCGTCTGGAGTGATGCCGCTCGATTGTGCAATCAGTTCGCTTAAACGCGTATTCTTTTTCTTTAAAGTATAGTTGCCGGCAAAAGTAATCTCGCCTCCGACTTTCACTACTTGTTGCTTTTGGTAACCAGGTGAGAAACGGACGAATACTTCGTCGAATGGTTCGAGGGTGAAAAGCGTATCGCCGGAGGTTACTGCCAGTCCTTCGTCGAGGGTGAAGTTAAATGTCTCGGCTGTCTGGTTACTGCTCCGGGTGGCGGACGGATCTTTGAGCCGTCGTGCCACTTCTACGTTGATGATTGAGGCTGCTTCGCGCAGGCCGCCGGCGAAGACGATAACATCCTCTACTGTCAGATTCTTGCGGAAGGGCAATACGGTATCGGGAGCGTTGACTGCTCCGCTCACTTTGACGGTATAAGGTTCATGGAGGTCAAACAGGGAAGGGATATATAGTTGGTCCTCCTTCTGTAGTTCGATGTCAGGAACCTTCTCGTTCAAAATGTCTACAATATTGATGGCGATAACCGAACTGGTGAAGTCTGGGTTGAGCCTTGTGATCTGTGCGCGTCCTACAAATTCGTCTCCTTTAAGTCCCGAAGCCTGTTCTATCAATTGTTTGACAGTATGTACGTCCGGACTCAACTCATATTCGCCAGGACGCCAGACTGCACCGGAAATGATGATTCGGTTATCGTAGTAGGGGATGACTGAATCCACCATCAGCGAATCGCCGTCTTGCAGCACAAATGTTTGGAATTGTTCTTCGTTAACTGTGGCAATCTTGTAGCGGTCGCCGGCTTTGCGTTTCACTCGTATACTGCCAGTGTAGGCATCCCCTGTAAAACCACCTGCCATGTCGAGCAGGTCGTCAAGTGTCTCTCCTCGTCGAAGTTCGTATGTACGGTCTCTTTTCACTTTACCACCGGCGGTGACAAGCTGTTCGTAGGGACCGATAATGATCATGTCGTTGTCTTCCAGACGTATATTCGTTTCATATTTACCATTCAGCAGATAGTCGTATACATCGAGGCTGGCGATCTCTTTGCTGTTCCGGTATACTTTTATGTTTCTCAGTGATCCGATATCGTTTACTCCTCCTGCTGCATAAAGGGCGTTGAAAAGCGTGGCGAGAGATGAGAGTGTATAGGTCCCGGGTGCGACGGCTTCGCCGACAATATTGACTTTAATGCTGCGAATTTGCCCCAGTCCGACAGAAACGAATGTGTTAGGTTGACTGCCGTCAAGCGTTGCCATGATTTTACCCAATTCCTGCCGGATGCGATTCTCTGCCGCTTCGATAGTCAGTCCGCTTAGGGATACGGGACCGACATTGGGGATCAAGATCGTTCCGTCGGGAGAAATACTGAGTTTCAAGTTCAGTTCCGAATCTCCCCATACATTGATCAGCAACTCGTCTCCTGCTGATAGAACATAATTTTTAGGCGTCGGCATATTCAGATCCGGTTCGAATGTCAAATTCTTATCGGAAAAGATCTCACGCCCAAAAACAATATTTTCCAAAGGCTGCTTCGGTTTATGTTCGTCGCGTTGCTCCGTCAGTGGGAGTAGTGCTTGCTGAGTAGGATGGGAACGGTCGGATACGGTATTTTCTGTAGCAGGCTTAATGATTTGGTTGATACCGGTTTGTTCTGTCCTGTGTTTGGCTATTTCTCTTTGTATTTGTTCCTCTGTCATCCCGGCAGCACGGGCTTTATCAATTAATTCCTGTGGGATTTGTGCCTGTATGGCAATTGATATTAGCAGGAGCAGGAATCCAATGATACATTGTGGCAGATACCGTTGTCTTGTCCTTTGACGACCTAACGGCTTTCGATGGCATAATACAGCTTGCTTTTTGTCAAGATTTTTCATATTACTTTTTCTATTGTTTGAACGATTCGTTGGCTTGCAGTTCCGTCTCCATAGGGGTTTACTGCTTGGCTCATACGGTTATAATAGGTATTGTCATCCAGTAAGTGGGACACTTCAGTTACAATCCGGGCGTAATCTGTTCCTACTAACTTCACTGTCCCTGCGTCAAGTGCTTCCGGCCGTTCTGTTGTGTCACGCATGACAAGCACCGGTTTTCCCAAACCCGGAGCCTCTTCTTGTATGCCTCCGCTATCGGTTAGGACAAGTGTCGACTTCTCCATTAGATAGACGAAAGGAAGATACTCCAAAGGCTCTATAAAGAACAGGTTAGGGAGATAAGCATTTCCGAATATTTCGTGAATGGGCTTCCTTACATTTGGGTTCAAGTACATAGGGTAGACAAAGTCTACCTCCGCATACTGCTCTGCCAGAGTCTTTATTGCCCGGCATATTTGGATAAATCCATCGCCGAAGTTTTCCCGGCGATGACCTGTTATTAAAACCAGTTTGCGGCTGTTTTGTTCGGCAAGTGGAGTTGTTTCATAACCTGCAGACATCAGTTCGGTGTCAAGTTGCTTAAGTAGGGTATTCATTTCTTCCGGCCAAGGACTGTAGATGTTGTGCGTGCGTAACCCTGCTTCTACATGACCGACCGGTATTTGTTGGTAGAAGGCCGCGAGTGCTGAAGCTGTCGAAGTTGTGGTATCTCCATGGACCAGGACGATATCTGGTTTCGCTTCCTGCAGAACTCCTCTCATTCCTGTCAGTACCCGGGCTGTTATATCGTATAGGTCCTGTCCTTGCCTCATTATGTTGAGATCGTAATCGGGTCGGATATTAAAAAGCTTTAGGACTTGGTCCAGCATTTTCCTGTGTTGTCCGGTAACACAGACGATGGTTTCAAATTTATTTTTTTTCTGTTGGAAAGCTTTTACTAATGGTGCCATTTTAATTGCTTCAGGACGGGTTCCGAAGACGAGCATTATTTTCTTCATGTTGTTTCTGTTTAGATTTTTCCAGTCTTGACCAGTATCAAGAATTTAATTAAATGTATTTGTCGTTTGATGCGTGAAGGTTGTTTCAATAGGCGGTATGCAAATTCGAGATTGTGCTTTATCCACCATTCGGGTGCTCGTTTCACGTTCCCTGTATAGACGTCGAAACTTCCTCCTAACCCTTGGTAAATTGCGGGATGTGCCTGATACATTTTTTCCATCAATAACTCTTGTTTGGGTGATCCCATTGCAACGAATATGACATCCGGCTGTTTTGTCTTGATGTCTTCGATCAGTTCTTCCTGTTCTGTCTCTGTTTGTATGTATCCGTTACGGTACCCCGTTATCTGTATTCCGGGAAAGTCTTCTTTCAATCGGGAGATGGTCTTCTCTATTACGGGCTGTTTACTCCCGACCAAGTAGAAGGTTTTTTCTTTTTGATACAGAGCTGCTATAATCTTCAACCACAGTTCGCATCCCGCGATCTTGACGGCATCCACGGCTCCGTGCTGCCGCACTGCCATAACTGCTCCTATGCCATCGCAATATCCAATATTCCTGTTCACAATATCTTGTATTTGCTCGTTCGCATGCAGTATCTTCTCCGCATTTATCGCTACTAATATCCCTTTATGTTCCTCCACATATTCCAGCAAACTGGAATCTGAGGGAAAGGGGTGGACTTTTATTCCGTTTAGTTGTATTCTGTTGTCGTTCATGATTGTTGCATTAATTGTCCGAATTTTTTGGTCTGAATACCTTCTTTGATTATTCTGGCAGGATTACCGGCTACGATGCAGTTGGCAGGTATATCTTTTGTAACGACAGATCCGCTTCCGACAATTACGTTATCGTTAACTTTTACTCCACACATGATGATCGCATTTACGCCAATAAAGCAACGTTTACCAATGTAGGTGTCGGCTTTAGCAGGTTTGGAAAAGTCATGAGCTAAAATAACAGCTCCAGATGCAATGAAGCTTTCTTCTCCAATGTGTACTCCTTTGGGATTACTTTTATCGAGTTTGGCACCAAATGAGAGTTTTGCGCTTTTATCAATATTCATTTGATAGATTCGTGTATAAATAAAATGCATCCCGAAGATGATACAGTCTCTGATTATTTCTCTGATTTTTACTATCATAGTTATTGTTTTAAGCTGGAGATGTCAATCCATTTACTCATTTGATCTGTCAGTTCTGGGGTAATATTACTGATGACGTCTGGAGTAAAAGTCATTTCTCCAAAGATAGGGGATCCGTTGATAAGATATAAATCTACTCTAACGAAAGGAAAGGGTTCAGATAAACGTGAAGCAATTGATATCATTTCTTCTAATGCGCCTGGACGAGGAATTATATCTGATATCGGACAGCGAGAATTTACAAATTCAGGATAGGCATTCCAATCCATGTCATAAACCATAACCGAATAATTATGTGTGTTTTCTTCCCTGTCTGAATAAATAACGACATATTTAGGAACTCCATTAAAGCAAAAAAATTTGTAATCGATGAGTGATTGTTCGCTTTTTTTTGTCTGCTCCATAAATTTTTCTGCAATAATAAGAGGTTCTATCTGTGTATAATGCAATTGTCCGGTTAATTCTCCATATGGAAATTTT
>OGRA01003008.1_pt1 | contig 13380 bp, 15 predicted proteins | sample 1553351 | NCBI WGS metagenome assembly OGRA01 (sample SAMEA2580056, study PRJEB22360) | human gut metagenome | biome: human gut; feature: human-associated habitat; material: faeces | place: Denmark | collected 2008/2010
TAGAGCAATTAAGGGATGCTCAATAACTGTTAAGCAAAAAACGGCCCTCTGCCAAGGAGAAGGCAGAGGGCTGAGTTTTAATCTAAGGGTTTACATTCAGTTACAGTTTTTAGATAAATTTCGGGATCACCGTTCAATATCAAGTCTGCATATCCAATCGGATCATTGTAGATCAGATAGTCCAATTCTGACCGCTGATACATATTATCGGCAACCTCATTCTCCACGGCGATGGTATCAATGGCAATCATGCTGCCATTTGCAAATTTTAGTTCCACACAAGCATTATCCATGTTGAACTCACAAGAAATCAATCTATCCATAAGCAACCTCCATAATATGGGATATTAAATCATCCCAAAATATTTCATAGCTTCTCGGATTGCTTTCTCTTTTTCCGGCGGACACTGGGGCTGTCTGGAATCTTCGGATTTGGGCAGATTGTAGTTCTTGCCGACCTCAATCCCACATTTTCGTTTAATCTGCGAGATATAAAGGTTGGATACCTTTAACCCGCTATGCTCCAGCACATAGTCTTTGATCTGGGTGTAGGTTGCCCCATCCTGAAATTCGGACATATCCATATCTTCCAAAGAGAACTCAACCCGAATCTTTTTCGAGTCGACCTCACCCTTGGAAAGCAAAACAACCGTCTCCACATGGCACGTTCCCGGAAACATATCAACACAGCAGACTTTTTCTACACGGTATCCATATTTTGCAAACTCTACCAGATCCCGCGCAAGAGAAGTCGGCTTGCAGGAGATGTAAAGCATTTTTTCACACCTATATAAATCAACTATCTTCGGCAGAGCCTTCGGATGGATTCCTTCGCGCGGTGGATCAAGAACGATGAAGTCCGGTTTTTCTTCGATTTCATCGATCACCTTCAGCACGTCTCCGGCGAGGAAACTGCAGTTGGTAAGGCCGTTTGCCTCTGCGTTCTCTTTTGCAGCTGTAACAGCTTCTTCCACGATTTCCACGCCGATCACTTCTTTTGCGACCGGTGCAAGGATCTGGGCGATGGTTCCGGTTCCGCTGTAGAGGTCGAAGATCGTGCGGTCTTTCGTCTCGCCGACGAACTCGCGGGCGGTGCTGTAGAGAACTTCCGCGCCAAGGGAATTGGTCTGGAAGAAGGAGAACGGGGTGATCTTGAATTTCAGTCCGAGGAGTTCTTCATAGAAGTAGTCCTGTCCGTAGAGCACTTTTGTCTCATCGCTCTTTACAATATCTGCCAGGGAATCATTTATGATATGGAGGAATCCGACAACCTTTCCTTCCAGCGGCAGACCAAGCACTTCCTGCACGAGCGGCATCAGATCCCACTCTTCCTGGCTTGTGGTGACGAGATTTACCAGGATTTCTCCGGTATTCTCGGCTCTTCGCACCAGCAGGTGGCGCAGGTAACCCTCGTGGCTTATCTTGTGGTAGTAACTTGCGTTCCGCTCTTTAAAGTACGCCAGCACGCAGGTCAGAATCTTTGTGAAATCCTCATGCACGATTTTGCAGTCGCACGCGGTCAGGACATCGTAGGTGCTTCCCTTTTTATGAAGTCCGAGAGACAACGGGCCGTCCTTGTATTCATCGCCGAAGGAAAACTCCATTTTATTCCGGTATGCAAACTCCTTCGGACTTCCCTTGATTCCAAGGAACGGATAATCGGCCTCCCCCGCCTCATTGACCTGGCCGGCCTCCACGAGGGCATCGTCGAGCAGTTTTTTCACCTGACCGGCCTTCATTGCAAGCTGATCCTCATAACTCATCGTCTGGTACATGCATCCGCCGCAGGACGGGAAAATACTGCAGACCGGATCGCGCTTTTCCATCGGGGATTTTTCTGTTACTTCGAGCAGGCGGCCCTCCATGCGGTTCTTTCTTTTTTTGTTGATCTGAAAGCGGATCTTCTGTCCCGGAATTGCATTTTTCACGGTAACCGTCTCGCCCTCCACATGTACACGTCCTTTATTCGGGAAATCGATTCTTTCCACGACTCCCTCGTAAATTTCTCCTTTTTTCATTCTCTTCTCCTTCTATGTCAAACTGATTTCCGGACAGAAAAACTCCGGTACCACGTTCCGGCACCGGAGTTTCTTTTTTCCATCCTACTTATCTTCGTCTTCATCCTCGAAGTAATCGTCGAAATCGTCATCGAAATCATCTTCGAAGTCTTCCAGATAATCCGGAGTTACAAACCGGTATACTGCGTATGCGATTCCTGCAACTGCCGCTACCGCTCCGACAATGGCAAGGACCCATAAAATCACGTTTTTCGGTTTTTCGTTCTCACGTTCTCTCTGTTTTAAAAGCTCTAATACTTCATCAATCTTATTCATACTGTCCACCAACCTTTGCTTTAGATTAGAAACTTAACTTAACGATAGTATACCATACGAGCCGCAATTTTACCACAATTTCCGCTCTTTTTTATAAATCTTTTCGTTTCAACTCACAATCGGTATTTTCACGGAGTCTGACATGTCGAGAATAGTTCGACTGTGACTTTCCTCATGTCAGTGGAGGATACCGATTTCTCTCCGCCTACCACTGCCGTTATGTTTCTTTTAACAATTCATCCCACCGCTTTAGAAGCGGGGGACTTCTTGTCTACTGGTGTTAAAATTCAGAATCCGCCGGCAGTTCCCGCAGAATCTTGTGGAACTGACCGCCGCAGCGCTCCATTTCTCCTAACACCTGGTCGATCCATTCACCCTTTGTATGCCAGTTTTCTCTGGTGAACTCAATATCCGAAGGACAGACAAAAAACTCTGTCTCCGGGTAGACAAGCTGGTAATACAGAATACACCGTCTCGCATGGAGATTCCGGCAGCAGAGGATCGCTTTTTTTACCTTGATGCCCGCCGCATCTGTCACTTCCCGTGACCGCAGTGCATTTTCATACGTATACGTCGCCTGGTCTTCGCGCAGAATCGCTTTCTCCGGCACGCCGTTTTTCTGCAGTACCGTCCGCAGAAACTCCCACTCGGTTTCATAGTTCCCGCCGTACTGCTCCGCAAGATCCTGTACACCGGCGAAATGCCCGAGCACAGTACTGTATCTTCCCGACGGAAGCACATACGGCGCAAATCCTTCTTTCCAGAGTTCTGCCGCGTGCGCCGCCATCTGCGGATATCCGTTTCCCGGCACAAAAATCACATCGGCTTTCTGCGGCTCATCCTTCACGAAAATATAGTCCGTAAAGTAGTTTAAAAACTTCTCATACATGAAATGTTACCACTCTTTAAAGCCCATGAGGCACTCTACGACATATGCCATATCCTGTTCAGACAGGCTGTAGAACATTGGCAGACGCATCAGGCGCTCGCTCTCTTTTGTTGTGTATTTGTCCTCTCCGTGGAAAACACCGAACTTCTGTCCGGCCGGGGAGGTATGGAGCGGAACGTAATGGAAGACACACATCACACCGCGCTCTTTCATATAGTTGATCAGTTTTGTACGCACTTCCAGATTTCTTGCCTTGATGAAGTACATATGTGCATTATGTACACAGCCTTCCGGCACAACCGGCTGCTCGATCTTTCCGGCCTCAGCCAGCGGACGGAGCTGCTCATGGTAATAGTTGTAGATGGCCATCCGCTTTCTGTCGATTTTCTCATGTTCCTCGAGTTCTGCAAGCAGGTAAGCCGCATTCATATCACTCGGCAGATAGGAGGAACCGTAGTCGATCCAGGTATATTTGTCGATCTGTCCGCGGAAAAACTTGCTGCGGTTCGTTCCCTTTTCACGAAGGATCTCTGCTTTTTCCAGATAATTCTCATCCTGGAACAGCAGCGCGCCGCCCTCTCCCATCGTATAGTTTTTCGTCTCATGGAAGCTGTAGCAGCCAAAATCGCCGATCGTTCCAAGGGCTTTTCCCTTGTAGTACGCGCTCACGCCCTGTGCCGCATCCTCTACAACCTTCAGGTTATGGCGTTTTGCAATATCCATGATGGTATCCATTTCACAGGCAACGCCCGCATAGTGAACCGGAACAATCGCTTTTGTTTTTTCGGTGATAGCATCCTCAATCTTGGTCTCGTCGATGTTCATCGTATCCGGACGGATATCCACGTAGACGATTTTTGCTCCGCGCAGAACGAAGGCATCTGCAGTGGAAACAAACGTGTAGGACGGCATGATCACTTCGTCGCCCGGCTGAATCTCAGACAGGTAAGCTGCCATTTCCAGTGCATGGGTGCAGGATGTCGTAAGCATCGCATGTTTTACGTTGAAATTGTCCTGCATCCAGGCAGAACATTTCTTCGTAAAAGGACCGTCGCCGCACAGCTTGTTGTTTTCCTCTGCCGCCTGGCGGATGTATTCCAGTTCTGTTCCAATAAAAGGTGGTTTATTAAACTCTATCATTGTTTTTTCCTTATCTTTCTTCTATCCATTACTGTTTTATTTACTTTCAGAGCCCAAAACAAGCTCTTAGGTAGTCTTATTTTCTCACAAATCCCTGTGGATTTCAAGACACGATTTTGACATGACAGCCATATCATCATACTGTCCATAAAGCCAAAAGAACCCTTGATTTCTCAAGGGTTCCATAAGTAGCGAGAGGGGGATTCGAACCCTCGACACCGCGGGTATGAACCGCGTGCTCTAGCCAACTGAGCTATCTCGCCATATTCATTTTCAACACCGTTTTTCATAAAATATGGGGCCTATAGGGCTCGAACCTATGACCCTCTGCTTGTAAGGCAGATGCTCTCCCAGCTGAGCTAAGACCCCACATCAGTGTTTTATCTGTTGGCTTTTTATCTGTATCACCAACCGACTTCGTTAGTATAGCATTCCACCCGCCAAATGTCAACACTAATTTTCAAATTTTTTCGATTTTTTCAACTTTTTCTCCCGCCACTCTTTCAGGTACTGCTCCTGTTCAAGATCTTCCCGTTCTTTCTCCCATCCTGCCGCCCGGCAGAGCGCCCATGCAAGCAGAAGAAATACGGCAAAAATCCCCGCCAGACAAACGATTCCCATCTTTTCTGACCGCCTTTCCTGTTCTGATTCTGCTAAAAAGCAAAGGATCTCCTTACTATTGTATCCGGAACGGCGGCGCTTTATTCCCTTTTCAGAACAAAAAGACAAAGCCGCCAGATTTCTCTTTCACCGGGATTCTGGCGGCTCCATTTTACTCAAAATTAAAATTCACATTCACGTTACGCTTCGTCAATCGCTTTTCCAATATCATGGCGGTAATATTTATTGTCAAAGTCAACCCAGTCAACAGCCTTATATGCATTCGCACGTGCCTCTTTCAGGGTATCGCCAAGTGCTGTCACGCCGAGGACACGGCCTCCGTTTGTCACGATCTCGCCGTCTTTGAACTTCGTTCCTGCATGGAAGCAGTAATAGCCCTCATGCTCTTTGAACGTCTCGAGTCCGCGGATCGGGAATCCTTTTTCGTAGGAAACCGGATAACCGTTCGAAGCCAATACGATGCAGACACACGCATTATCTGCAAACTGCAGGTCGATCTGGTCGAGAGTTCCGTCGATGCAGGCTTCAAATACATCAATGATGTCTGTCTTCATACGAGGAAGCACAACCTGTGCCTCCGGATCGCCGAAGCGGGCATTGTACTCGAGCACCTTCGGTCCGTCCGGTGTCAGCATCAGTCCGAAGAAGATAACTCCCTTAAACGGTCTTCCCTCGGCTGCCATCGCATCTACGGTCGGCTGATAGATATATTTCTTACAGAACTTATCCACTTCTTCGGTATAAAACGGACTCGGGGAGAAGTTGCCCATACCGCCGGTGTTCAGGCCGGTGTCGCCGTCTCCTGCTCTCTTGTGATCCTGTGCGGAACTCATCGTCTTGATCGTCTTTCCATCCACAAAGGAGAGAACGGAAACCTCACGCCCCGTCATAAACTCCTCGATGACCATCTCGTTTCCGGCACTGCCGAATTTCTTGTCGAGCATGATCGTCTTAACGCCCTCTTTTGCTTCCTCTAAGGTATTGCAGATCAGAACGCCTTTTCCAAGAGCCAGACCGTCGGCTTTCAGTACGATCGGGAATTTTGCGGTTTCCAGATACTTCTCTGCCGCCTCCGGATCGGAGAATGTCTCGTATGCCGCCGTCGGGATATGGTATTTTTTCATCAGGTCTTTGGAGAACGCTTTCGATCCTTCCAGGATTGCCGCATTCTTTCTTGGTCCGAATACGCGCAGTCCCTCTGCCTCAAACGCATCGACAACACCGCCGACCAGCGGATCATCCATGCCGATGACGGTCAGGTCAATCTCTTTTTCTTTCGCAAAAGCAACGAGCTTGTCAAACTCCATCGCTGCAATATCGACACACTCTGCGTACTCCGCAATTCCTGCGTTTCCAGGAGCGCAGTAAATCTTGTCTACCTTCGGGCTCTGCGCCACCTTCCAGGCAATCGCATGCTCTCTTCCGCCGCTTCCTACAATCAGTACTTTCATCGCTCTTACTCCTTTATCTTTACGTGTCCGTCTTCTACCGTTACTTTTCCGTTTGCAATCAGATCAATCGCACGCGGCATGATGACCCACTCGGCCTCTTCCATGACGCGCTGCTGCAGTGCCTTCGGTGTATCGCCCTCGTGCACTTCGACTGCCTTCTGCAGAATAATCGGGCCGGTGTCTGTTCCGCCGTCCACAAAATGAACCGTCGCTCCCGTCACTTTGACGCCGCGGGATAATACGCCCTCGTGCACTTTCAGTCCGTAATAGCCCGTTCCGCAGAACGACGGAATGAGGGACGGATGAATGTTGATGATCTTATTCGGATAAGCATCCACAATGCTCTGCGGGATCACAACCAGGCATCCTGCGAGCACAACGAGATCGACGTTGTACGACTGCAGTTTCGCCAGCAGTGCCTCGTTGAATGCTTCTCTCGATGCAAAGGTCTTCGGGGAAAGGCATACCGCATCAATCTCCTTCTTTTTCGCACGCTCCAGCGCATACGCTCCTGCATTGTTGCTGATGACAACAGAAACCTCCGCGTTTGTGATGGTTCCCTCGTCAATCGCATCCAGAATCGCCTGCAGGTTCGTGCCGCCGCCGGAGACGAGAACTGCTAATCTTAGCATAACTGTACTCCTTTTTCTCCGTTTTCAATGTGGCCGATCACATATGGCGTATCTCCTGTGGAACGGATGGCTTTCATCGCTGCGTCTACATCTTCCGGACCAACAGCCAGTACCATACCGATACCCATGTTGAAGGTGTTGTACATCATCTGCTCATCGATATTGCCTTTCTTTGCCATCAGATCAAAGATCGGCGGTACGGTGTAGCTGTCTTTCTGTACAACGGCTACGGTGTTGTCTTTGAGCATACGCGGAATGTTCTCGTAGAAGCCGCCTCCGGTGATGTGGCTGCACGCTTTTACGGTTACGCCGGCATCTTTGATCGCACGGAGTGCTTTTACATAGATCCGGGTCGGTGCAAGCAGGGTCTCGCCGAGGGTTGCGCCGAGCTCATCATAGTATGTATTTAAAGAATCTTTTGTCATATCGAAAACTTTGCGGACAAGAGAAAATCCATTGCTGTGAACGCCTGTGGAAGCCATGCCGATCAGCACGTCTCCGGCTGCCAGATTTTCACCGGTAATCATGTCTTTCTTGTCACATACGCCGACAGCAAAACCTGCCAGATCGTACTCATCCTCCGGCATCAGGCCCGGATGCTCTGCGGTCTCGCCGCCGATCAGTGCCGCGTCGGACTGCAGACAGCCTTCTGCAACGCCTTTTACGATCGAAGCGATTTTCTCCGGATAGTTCTTTCCGCATGCGATGTAGTCGAGGAAGAACAGCGGTTCTCCGCCGGCACATGCGATATCATTCACACACATGGCAACAGCATCGATGCCGATGGTGTCGTGTTTGTCAAGAATCATGGCGAGCTTCACCTTGGTTCCGCATCCGTCTGTACCGGAAAGCAGCACCGGCTCTTCCATTTCTTTGATTTTTGCCAGGGAAAAAGCGCCGGAAAAACCGCCAAGGCCGCCCAGCACCTCCGGGCGCATGGTTTTCTTTACGTGCTCTTTCATTAATTCTACTGATTTGTATCCAGCCTCAATATCTACTCCTGCGTTCTTGTAATCCATGGTGAACCTCCCTTGTCCTTTTTCTTATTTACTGTAGTTACGGTATCCTGTTTCCTGCAGTTTTGCGTCTTTTGCCTCAACCTGCTCTTTCATTTCCTGTGTATATGCCTTCAGTTTTGCAAGCAGCTCCGGATCGGAAGTTGCAAGAATTTTTGCTGCCAGGATTCCGGCATTTGCACCGCCGTTAATCGCAACGGTTGCAACCGGAATGCCGCTCGGCATCTGTACGATGGAGTACAGGGAATCACGACCTCCAAGCGATGTGGTATGCATCGGAATTCCGATGACCGGCATTGGGAAAATAGCTGCGCACATACCCGGCAGATGAGCTGCCATACCTGCGCCTGCAATGATAACCTTGAAGCCTTTCTCCTCTGCGGTTTTTGCATATTCGAAAAATACATCCGGCTCGCGGTGTGCAGAGATGATTTTCATCTCGTACTCAATTCCAAATTTTTCCAGCATGTCGGCTGCTTTGCTCATTACCGGCATATCAGAGTCGCTGCCCATCACAATTCCTACTTTAGCCATGTTGTTCTCCTTTTCTGATTAACTGTTCTAAGCGTTATTCATTAGTTGTGCTTATATTTATGTTTTAATCATTCAGTTCTGCTTATAATATACTAAGCAGGCGCAGAAATGTCAACCCATAATCAGCCAAAAGGTTCATTTAATTCTTCCGTTCCCGGCAGGACGAAGCGTCCGTCCTCAATGAGAGGGATCGTCGTTCCGTCTGCTTTTTCGACCGCAACCGACTGCAGTTCGCGGTACGGAATCGTGATGTCCGTGTGGCATCCGAAGTATGCTTTCGACGGATCTTCTTTCCGTTTTGCCGAAACCTCGTTCTCGCGCGCGATTACTTCTTTTCCGTCCGGGTTGTACATCGGGCTGTCCTCCGCCCAGGCGTAGCAGGTGTCGCCCATCGCAAAATGCGGGCCCATCTTCTCTGCGATCAGGATCGGCAGTTTTCCGGCAATGCCGTACTGCTCTGCCATCACGTACGCCGTCGTGTTCGTTCCGATGGCAAACTCACCAATCGGCAGCGTCCTGTGGTGATACAGCAGGTTTTCTTCTATATAAGTACGATTGTCCTCTTCTTTTTCGAAGTTTGCGCAGTCATACGCGGTGATCATGCCGTCGGTCAGCGTCAGGCAGAGATCGCGGTAATACAGCTCGTTCAGGTAGACTCCCGTCACATGGAGCACGCCTGTCGTGCCGGTAAGGCTCGGGGAAGTAAAGACCTCTCCGACCGGAATATTGCAGTCGGCAACACAGTTCTCAAAATTCGTCTCTTTCGCAGGATCGTTCAGATGATGCAGCATCACGCGCAGATCCGTTCTGTTCTCTCCTTTTCCAAGCACATGCACGGAAACGCCCTCGTCGAGCGCATCGATCAGGTACTGCTGGATGCGCTGGTATTTTTCGTAATCGAGCGTGTTGATCTTTACGATCTCACGGAAAATTTTTTCGTAGCGCGGATCGATCTCCGGCATCGGGTAGGCGATGATCGTGTAGCCGTACTCGTCATCCTTGATATAGCGGTTTACAATCTGGCCCGCCTCGTTCTGGAAACCGACACGGAGCTTTTGCTGGCGCTCATTTAAATGCAGTGCCTGTTTTTTATTTACTGGCTCAAACGGAACTTCGCCGAAGGTTTCCACCACGGCAGGGCCGGCATAGCCGCCCGCCAGTTCTTTGTACTCGTCGTATTTCACCTGCATCGCGCGGAGCCGTCTCTTCACGAGATCCTCGTTGAGATACAGCGCCTCATCGTTCCGGTGATCGTAGTCATACTGCTTATTCGCAGACGCACCGGCAACCCACGTTCTCCGCGCGCCGCGGGAAATCACCGGCTCGAGTCCCATCTCGCGGAACTGTAATATTGCCGCACGGATCATGCGCTCAAAACCGATGTGGAAGCGGATGCTGACTGTCTTCTTTTTCGACAGATCTTTTCGCGCCACGAGAAAGCACTTGCGGAAGCCTTCTGTGTAGGTGCGTGCCATCGCGTCGATTTCTTCCTGGCTGAACGTATTTAAAAAGCGGGCTGTACCCTTCTCATTTTCGGTGATATATTCGCCGTACTGGTACAGATACCGCAGATCCGTCAGATCAGATTCCATCACAATATCCTTCACAAAGTGCAGCGACGGGTCGACGATTTCGCGCACCTGGTATTCCTGGCGCTCCTCGGCGTAATCGCTCACATACCAGTAAATGCTCTCTTTTACATACTGCGCGGACGGCAGCGTCTCCTCCTCGAACATCGCATACAACTCGAGATACAGCTCCATCGCCGCAGTCAGCTCCAGCAGGCGGTCCTCATAGACCCAGACAACAGCATTTCCCAGCTCCCGGTACAGGCAGCAGAGGCTCCTTCCATGCGTTTCACCAAGTGCCCGCACGGCAAACGCCGGGTTTCCGTAGGAGGTCTCATACCGCTCCCCGATCACATCTTCATACGGCTCGCGGTTAAAAACAGCCAGCTCTTCCTCGGATGCTGTTTTTAGATATCCTTCTGCGATTCTGCTCCGGATCTGGTCCATTTTGCAGAGGTACTGTGCCATCTGTGCAAAAAAATCGCGGTACGGCTGCGGAACGCTTTTTTCCGCCGGAATCTGGCGGATCCGCTCAATTGCAAGCGCATACCGCTCGTTTAATAATTCATCCGTCATAAAAAAATCCCTTTCTGTTTCTCTTTAACTGTTACGAGGGGCAGATCTGCCCCTCATTCTTCTTAACTTATTCCTGTTTTTCTTCCCGGTCGTCAATAATTTTTCCATCCCGGATACTCTGTTCGAGAATCTCTTCCATATAACTCCAGATCTCCTCGGAGCCGGTCGCCGTCTTCTCGTTTCGTTTTAACGGCTGGGAAATCCGCACATTGTGGCGGGTCCAGTCTTTTCCTTCGTTCTCATGATTTAAAAGCAGCGGCTGGAAATTGTCCATCACATGGGCAAAGCGCGCTTCCGGTGTCTCATACGCTTCGAACTCGAGCCAGAGATCCATCAGCATTTTTCCCTGATCCTCCGGCAGCAGGCCGTAGATGCGCTCGGCCGCTTTGTGTTCTCTCTCGTCTTTTGTTTTGTTTGCCTCCGCGTCGTACGCATACGTGTCGCCTGCATCAATCTCCACGAGGTCGTGGATCAGCAGCATGAGCATCGTTCTGCCGATGTCGATTTTCTCATTCGAATATTCCTGCAGCAGAAATGCCATCACCGCCATGTGCCATGCGTGCTCCGCGTCGTCCTCCTGGCGCGAATAGCCGCGGATGTGCGTCTGGCGCAGGATCTGTTTTTCTTTATCAATCTCCAGAATAAAATTCAGCTGTTTTTCAAAACGTTCGCGATCCATCTTTTTCCCCTTTTCTTTTATATGTACTCCCGGAGTCTTTCTGTGCTTGATTTTACGAGAGTACATTTATCTCACACCGATCAGAAACAGTGCAAGCCATGCGACCAGCATGCCGCCGCTCGTAATCGAGCCGAGAACCGACATTCTGTGGCTGACCTGTTCTTCTTTAAAGCTCTTCATTCCCACATAGAAGCCGTATCCCGACAGAAAGAATGAGAACAGTCCCGCTGCTCCGAGAAAAATGCCTCCGTTTCCGCGGAATGCAAACGATACGACCGAAGCCAGCAGAAACAGAAAGACCGAAGCACCTGCCATATAGAGAGCTTCCTTTCCGCCTTCCGACGGCTTCCGGACAAAATTGTAATTATACTTCTTCCTCGCCATATTTCCATCTCCTGAATTTATTGCAGATCAGGAATGCGCCGCAGCCGATCATGGCTCCAAGCGTATTCAGGATCAGATCATCTACATCAAAGCAGCCCACCTTCGTGATGAGCTGAATCGTCTCCACGCAGAGGCTGAACATAAAACCAAGAAGCGATACTTTCCAGAAACTCTCCATTTTTTTGTGCATCACCGGAACGATAAAGCCGAACGGCAGAAAACCGATCACATTGCCCGCCAGATTTAAAAATGCGGCAAGGAATCCCACCTTTTCGCGGTAAATCCAGAACCGTCTGATTTCCTGAAACGGCACCAGATTGTAACGGTAATCCAGTTCAAAAAAGTTTCTTCTCCCGTATTCTTCTGCAAAAAACAGAAAATAAACGAGCGCAAGAAGATACACCAGAAATAAAATCCGTCCCACAACGCGGATTCTGGCTTTCGTCTCCTGCTTCATCTTCGTTTCCCCTTTCTGCGTTGTTCTCCCCTCTGCTATCAGAAACGCCGGCATACCTCATCGGCGCACGCGCTTCCGAAATATCCCGGCATTTTTTCTTTTTGAAAGGCGCTTTTAGAACATGATTTCCCCGCGTCGTTTCAGCAGGCCTGCCCCGCTTACGATCATCAGAACACCGGTTGCCACGCCAACAACAACCAGTACGGCGCCCATAGCGATATTTCCGCCGCCGACACGTCCCATGGTTTTATAAATCTTTTCATTCATAGCGCAAAACTCCCTTTCCCGGTGTACCGCATCTTATTTCACGCCGTACTCCTCATAATATGCATCAATGGCAGCCTTCATCTTGTCATCGATCTGAATTTTGCCCTGGCATGGACGGTTGTACAGATACGTGATAACGTCCTCCATGGTTACAATGGCATTTGCCGGGAAGCCATAGGTTTCCTGGATTTCCTCGAGTGCGCTCTTATCGCCTTTTCCGCGCTCCATGCGATTTAAGGATACCATCAGTCCTTTGATCTCCACATTGCCCTGTGCCTGGATGATCGGGAAGGTCTCCTCGATGGATTTTCCGGAAGTGGTTACATCCTCAATAATGACAACGCGGTCACCGTCTTTGAGCTTGCTTCCAAGCAGCAGTCCTGCATCTCCACCGTGGTCTTTGGCTTCCTTCCGGTTGGAGCAGTAGCGTACTTCTACACCGTAGAGATCATGAATCGCAATTGCTGTTACAACACTGAGCGGAATTCCTTTGTATGCCGGTCCGAACAGAACGTCAAAATCCAGCCCGTAGTTGTCATGGATTGCTTTTGCGTAATACTCGCCGAGACGTTTTAACTGGCTGCCGGTTACGTAAGCGCCTGCATTCATAAAGAACGGGGATTTTCTTCCGCTTTTCAGGGTGAACTCTCCAAATTTTAATACCTGGCTCTCGACCATAAACTCGATAAACTCCTGCTTGTACTGTTCCATCTTTTTTCCTCCATATTTTCAGGGGAAGGCATCTTTTTTCGCAATGCCGCCCGTTTTTACTTCTATTCTATAAATGAGCAAATCCAAAATATTGCACAAAAGAAAGACACCCTCTGTAGAAG
>OGRA01003011.1_pt1 | contig 13372 bp, 9 predicted proteins | sample 1553351 | NCBI WGS metagenome assembly OGRA01 (sample SAMEA2580056, study PRJEB22360) | human gut metagenome | biome: human gut; feature: human-associated habitat; material: faeces | place: Denmark | collected 2008/2010
ATATATTTTGAAATAATAGATTTAATAGATGTGATATAGACATTATTTTTGACTATGTACGACAATGTAAGATGACAATACATCAATGTAAGTATAAAGCCTAATGAAAAACCGATCCAAGTATCTTCTATGGTTTTTGATATAAAAAAGTAGATCAGCAACATCGGTATAAAAGAAAACAGATGCTTTACCAAGTTCGCAAAGAATGCAATATCGTGATATTTCTGTTTAACGAAATAAAGAGCTGTAGTCATTACCGCTAATTCACTGACAAACCAGACTATTGACGAACCAACGCTTTCAAGTTTGGAAACAAGCAACACATTTAACAGGATGCTACACGTCGCACCTATAATTGAATTTACAAACACTTGCTTGTCTGAGCGGCTTGGCATAAGAATCTGTACAATAAGAATCTGTTCCAATCCAACAATTAACATCAACGGCATTACTAACCTCATGGGAAGAACTGCTCCCTCATATCCATTTCCAGCGACTAAATAAACCAACTCATTGGCATAATATTCCGAAAAGAAGATACATGGGAATACAAATGCGAAAAGCAAATTAAACGAATTTTGTAATAGTCGCTTGATATCTTCTTGCTGCTCAGACTGCATCAACGAACTGATACGTGGCATCATCACAAGTGTGAATGAAGAGTATAGAGCCAATATAATGTTTTCTATTTTAGTGGCAGTGGTGTAATATCCGACTTGAGTGTCACCGCAGGTCATTCCCAAATAAACGGTGTTGAAAGTAGTATATAAAGAAGTCAGTATTAACTGAGAACCCAAAAATATCAATGGCTTTACATAAGGTCGAATTAATGATAAGGGTTGGAAAGTAAATCTGACAAACCTCTTTCCATAACTCCAATTTATCACTCCATTGGCGATAATCATTGCAGAGTATATCAAAAAGTATTTTGTGTAATCATCACAGGTACGGACAAATACAAATATCGATATAACATACGCCAAACGAACAAATAAGGTTCTTATCGTAATATATTTAAATTCTTCCAGACCACGGAAAAGCCATTCAACGGTAAATGTTCCAAAAAAGATTTGTGTTGCGCCTATATAGAGTAAATTCCTGTATTGACTGAAGTTCGGAATGGTTTCTATTGACAATATATATAGGACTAAAACTATCGCAGTAAAAAGAGCATTCAGTGAAAATAGCTGGGAAAATGTCTGATTTAATTTAAGTTTATCACCATTGCATTTTGCGATTTCTCTTACACCAAGAGTTGAAATTCCCAACATACTAAAGAGGCAAAAATACTGCACGATACTCTGTACATAATTACAGATACCAATATTAGTTACCCCAAGTACACGTGCCACGTATGGGTATGTAATAAATTGGAATATATACAGAGACGTGGTTAGAAAACCACTATACAGTATGTTTTTCTTTAACCCCATATATTTGAATTATGTTAATTCGAGCTGTGACAACCGGCTTTATCTTCCCTTATACATCTCCTCATAGTACTTTTCGTAGTCGCCGGAGGTGATGTTGTCCATCCAATCTTGGTTGTCTAAGTACCAGCGGACAGTCTTTTCGATACCTTCCTCAAACTGGAGAGAGGGTTCCCAACCAAGTTCTTTTTGGAGTTTGGTGCTGTCGATAGCGTAGCGAGCATCGTGTCCGAGACGGTCTGTGACGTATGTAATCAAATCCAAGTCTTCATTTTCCTTACGCCCTAACAGGCGGTCGACAGTCTTGATGACCACTTTGATGATGTCGATGTTCTTCCATTCGTTGAAACCACCGATATTATATGTCTCGGCAATCTTTCCGTTGTGGAAGATGGTGTCAATGGCACGTGCATGGTCTTCCACATAAAGCCAGTCACGCACGTTCTCGCCCTTGCCATAGACTGGGAGGGGCTTACGATGACGGATATTGTTGATGAAGAGCGGTATCAATTTTTCAGGGAACTGGTAAGGACCGTAGTTATTTGAGCAGTTGGTAACGATAGTTGGCATACCGTAGGTGTCATGATAGGCACGCACAAAATGGTCGCTTGATGCTTTGGCTGCCGAATACGGACTATGGGGATTGTACTTCGTGTCCTCGTAGAAGAAATCATCACCGTATGCCAAATGCTCCGCAGAAGAGGCGGTCGTTGTAAACGGAGGTTTGATGCCTTCGGGGTGGTTCATCGTCAATGCACCATATACTTCATCTGTGGAAATATGGTAGAAGTGTTTACCCTCATATTTTTCCGGCAATGATTCCCAGTAAAGTTTGGCTGCCTGCAACAAAGAAAGTGTTCCCATCACGTTGGTACGAGCAAAAGTGAATGGGTCTTTGATGGAACGATCGACATGGCTTTCGGCTGCAAGGTGAATGATAGCATCAATATGCTCGTCTTGCATCAATTTGTAGAAAGCATCAAAGTCGCAAATATCCATCTTCACGAATTTGTAGTTGGGTTTGTTCTCGATATCTTTCAGATTGGCAAGGTTGCCGGCGTAAGTCAGTTTATCCAGATTGATGATGTTGTATTCCGGGTATTTGTTTACAAACAGACGTACCACGTGGCTACCGATAAAGCCGGCACCACCGGTAATGACGATATTTCTTTTTGCCATATTATTTTTCATTTTTAGTGTTAGTAATACATTGTTTCAGCGAATCCGTCCAATAGGGTATTCTCAACCCGAAGACTTTCTTGATTTTTGTCTTGTCCAATACCGAGTAAGAGGGTCTTTTCACCGGACTGGGAAACTCGTTGCTGTGGCACGGCTGGATGTCGCAAGCGGTAGTACCGTTGTATTCCGCTATCATCTTGGTAAAGTCGAACCAAGAGCATACCCCCTCGTTGGAGTAGTGGTAGATGCCGCTCTTGCCGTATTCCTCATTGTCATTTTCACATTTGTAGTCATCAAGGATATGAGCAATGGTTTCCGCCAAATCAAATGCGTAGGTCGGTGTACCACATTGGTCAAAGACCACTTTCAACTGAGGCTTGGTTGCTGTCAGATTCATCATGGTCTTGCAGAAGTTCTTTCCGAACTCACTGTAAAGCCAGGCTGTACGGATAATGATGTGCTTACAGCCGACAGTCTTTATCTTTTGTTCGCCATGGAGTTTGGTCTGCCCATAGACACCGGTAGGTGTTCCTTGCTGGTCTTCCTTGCACGGAATGTTGTAGGGTTCTTTGCCAAATACATAGTCGGTGGAAATTTGTACCAACAAGCCCTTGGCTTCTTTCATTGCCTTGGCAAGGTTTTCCGGGGCATCGGCATTGAGCTTTTCCGCCAATGCCTCGTTGCTCTCCGCTGCATCCACATTAGTATAGGCTGCACAATTAACAATCACATCCACCTTGTTGGCTGCCACCATCTGTTTGATGGCTTGCAAGTCGGTTATATCCAAGTAAGTGGTTTCTACACCCTCCACCTGATTGACATCAGTGAAGATATAGTTATCTTGACTTTCTTTGGCAACAATGCGCATTTCGTTGCCCAATTGACCGTTGGCACCTGTTACAAGTATATTCATCACAGCTTTGGGTAAAGGTTTACATGGTAATCAAAGGGAGAATCAAAATCTTTCAGACAAAGATGTTTGATGTCCTTTTCGGAAAGGATGGCGTTTTCGGTCGGGATGTGCCAGTCAATGCCCAGGCTTGCATCCTTGATGCTGATGCCTCCGTCTGCTTCGGGAGCATAGAAGTTGTCACACTTGTACTGGAATACAGCCGTCTCGCTCAACACGGCAAAGCCATGAGCAAAACCGCGTGGGACGAAGAACTGGCGGTGATTGTCTTCGCTCAGTTCCACAGCTACGTGCTGCCCGTAAGTGGGGCTTCCTTTGCGTATATCCACTGCCACATCCAACACACAACCTTTCACGCAGCGCACAAGTTTACTTTGTGTAAACGGAGGACGCTGGAAATGCAGCCCGCGCATGACTCCATAGGAAGACATACTTTCGTTGTCCTGCACAAAATTGATTTTGCGTACTTTCTCCTCAAATTCCCGTTGCGAGAAGCTTTCAAAGAAATAACCTCTGGCATCTTTGAACACCTTGGGTTCGATGATAACCACTCCTTCTATATTTGTTTTTATTACTTCCATTGTCTTTTATTCCAAGTTGTCCTTGCCTGTCCGTACCACTTCTTCTATAACCTTCAACAGGTATTGTCCGTAAGGGTTCTTCAGCATGGGTTTTGCCAGTTCTCTCATTTTTTTACTGTCAATCCAACCTTTGCGGTAGGCGATGCCTTCCAGACAGGCAACTTTTAATCCCTGACGTTTCTCTATCACCTCAATATAAGTGGATGCCTCTGATAATGAATCATGGGTTCCCGTGTCAAGCCAGGCAAATCCTCGTCCCAATGTCTGTACTTTCAATTCCTTGTCATCCAAGAATTGTTGGTTTACCGTGGTTATTTCCAACTCGCCACGAGCGGATGGTTTAATGTTTTTCGCCACTTCCACCACTTTGTTCGGGTAGAAATACAGGCCCACAACTGCATAGTTCGATTTGGGATACTCCGGCTTTTCCTCGATAGACAGGCAGTTGCCGGCTTCATCAAATTCGGCAACACCGTAACGTTCCGGGTCGCTCACCCAATAGCCGAACACGGTAGCCTTTTTTTCTTCCTCTGCCGTGCGCACTGCATCTTGCAGCATGGCGGTAAAGCCGCTGCCGTGGAAAATGTTGTCACCCAATACAAGGCACACTGAATCGTTCCCGATAAATTTCTCTCCAATGATAAATGCCTGCGCCAAACCATCCGGCGATGGCTGTTCCGCATACTCGAAATGAACGCCATAGTCCGAACCGTCGCCTAAAAGACGCTTGAAGCCGGGCAAATCATAAGGCGTTGAGATAATCAAAATATCGCGGATGCCGGCAAGCATAAGCACAGAGATGGGATAATAAACCATCGGCTTGTCAAAAATGGGGAGCAATTGTTTGCTCACTCCTTTGGTAATGGGATAGAGACGTGTCCCGCTTCCTCCCGCTAATACAATTCCTTTCATACGTTTTTATTTTTTAATTCCTTCGCAAAACAATGTTTTAACACCCTCTCTTTGATTATCCGGGAGAACGTATTGGAATGATGAGTGTCTGTTCCCCATAGCTCAATCATATCTTCATGCAGTAACCATTCCAACTTCTTATACGGAAGACTGCCGTAGGCATTTACCAGGGAGGGTATGTTTGCCTGAAACTTTACTCCAAGTCCGATGAGTTCCCTGTATTTGTCTTTGTCCATGTAATTGTACCTTTCGGGATGTGCCAGAACCGGGATATATCCCTTGCTTTTGATGCGCAGCAAGATGTTGTTCAGTCCAATCGGTGGATTGAAATAGGAGGTCTCTACCAAAAGATGATTCCCGTCTTTTCCCAAAGGCAATAAGTCATTGTTTTTCAGTCTCTCCTCGAACAGATGGTCGAGCATGTTTTCCGCAGAAAGATATAGGTTTATATGCCCATGATAGGTGGCTTGCAGCTCTCTGAATCTTGCTTTCAAATCAGCCGTTGTGTTCGGCATATCCTCCATGATGTGGGGTGTAAGCCATACCTCCAGGATACCAAGTTGCTCGTATTTTGCAAGAACCTGTAGGGTTTCATCCATCGTTTGTACTCCATCATCAACTCCTGGAAGCAGGTGACTGTGCCAATCGGTGAATCCTAGGAAAATTCCACTGTCCACAAGACTTATACGTTTATTGAATGGCCACATCGTTTCTTTAAATATTATTCTTCGGCATATCCGGCATACCCATAATGGTAGCCGTATTTATAACCATATTTATATCCATATCTGCCACTTCCTCCATCTGTGCCATTAAGGATTACAGACAGGTTTTTGTATTTCTTCTCGTTGTAGAAACCTTGTATTTCCTGCAACATTCCACGCTCTAATAGGCCAGCACGAATGATGAACAGGGTGGTATCTACGAGTTTGTTGATGATGACTGCGTCTGCCACTATTTCCACAGGCGGGCAGTCTATAAAAATATAGTCATACTCAGAACGAAGCGTTGTAATCAAATTACTTAACTTTTCATCAAAAAGCAGTTCTGTGGGGTTCGGTGGTATGGTTCCAACAGGAATAATGAATAGATTTGCCGTTTCTGTGGCAGGATATATTATTTCGCGAATGTCTTTCGCTTTTCCTGCCAGATAGTTGGAAATACCTGTTTCAGGCTTGTTTACATAAGCACTTACAGATGCTTTACGTAAATCCAAGTCAATGACTACTGTTTTCTTACCTTTTATGGCAAGGCTGGCGGCAAGATTATATGAGAGGAATGTTTTACCACTTCCCGGATTTGCCGATGTAAGCATGATGACATTTGACTTGTTTTCACCATTCAGCATAAATTCGATATTGGTTCTAACGACCCTGAATGCTTCATTAATGACATTTCTGCTTTTCTCTTTGACAACCACCGCATGACTTTCTTCGTGTTGTTTTTTCCGTTTTCTTGAAGCCAGGGGAATTTCACCGACAAATGGAATGGTAAGATTTTCCAAATCTTTACGACCGCGAACTTTCGTATTCGTATTTTCGAGAATGAAAATAATGATAGTAGGGATAAGCAATCCCAATACGAACGCGACGAGCAGGATATTCTTTCTGATAGGTGCGGTCGGCAGCATACTTCCACCGGGCATGGTGACGATACGGGTGTTATAGGCAGTAAACGCTTGTGAGAGTTCGTTTTCCTCACGTTTCTGCAAGAGGTAGAGATAAAGTGACTCTTTCACTTTTTGTTGTCTCTCCACGCTCAACAGATATTTGGATTGTTGTGGATTGGATGCAATCTTGGATGTCGCTTGCCCTCCAACTGCCTGTTGGCTTTTAATTTGTGCATTCAATGCCACAATCTGGTTCTCAATGGAAGTCGCCAACGCGCTACGCATCGCAGAAAGGGAGGCATCCATTTCTACCACCAACGGATTCTTGGTACTGCTCTGCGCCACCAAACTATTACGTTCCAATAATCTTTCGTTATACTCGTTGATTTGAAATGCAATGTTCTGATTTTCTATTCCTGAATTGGCGGGCAACAGTTGAAACTTGTTGGTTTCATTGGTCAAATAGCCTTTGATGTAACGAGCCATATATACTTGGTTGTTTAAGGCGGTTATCGAAGCATTTGCCTCGTTTGCCTGTGCCATATACATACTGGCTGCGGCATTTACATCCGGCAAAAGATGTTCACTCTTGAATGAAGAAATATCGTTATCCACATTGCCAAGTTCCCCTTCAATCACTCCAAGCCGGTCGTTGATGAACATGGAGGTGCTGACTGCAATCTGATTCTTGTCTTTTACCCAGTTCTCATTATATACTGAAATAAGGGTGTTCAATACTTCATCTCCCCTTTGGGTTGACACATCCTGTAATGACAGACTGATTACATTGGATTTCTCGTCTTCCAAGGCAACATTCAGTCTTGATGAGAAACTGTCCGATGTCTTGATTAGCGGATTATGTGAGACGTAAATCTTCGCTTCTTTCCCTTCTGTGTAGTAGGTAGTCGGAGTGATTACGATTTTCCCTATCGGGCTGGTGATACTGTCATTTAGTTTTCCTTTAATCATTACTTGCGACTCCAAGTCCTTGCCATCCTGCGCGAAATCGGATAAAGACACGATACCGTCCTTTGCCAGATTCAAGATAAAACTTGCGGAACCATTATCTTGGAAATTAACAATCTCTGCATGGACGGGTAACTGTTCACCATAGATGGTAGGCTTTTGGAAACGTCCGTCAACATGATACTCCATATTCAGGTGTAAACGTGATACCACTTCACGCATAAGGTCACGGGACTTCAATGTGACAATCTCGCTGTTTACATTGGCATTTGAGGTAAACAACCCCAAATCGGCAAAGTTATCCATTTCTGCGGTTGCAGATTTTCCCTTTGATTCATCTTTGATAAGAATTGAAGCATTACGTGTATAAACAGATGGAGTAGTTAGTATATAATAGGTGGCAATACCCAGACACACTGCCAAAGATATTACGAACCAGTACCATCTGTTGATGCACAGATAAAATAAATCCTGAATACGCATGAAGTTTTGGGAATCAGGTGTTGCTGTATTTTTTATATTTGCCATGACTGATTATTTTACGAGAACAGCGATAGTTGTAGCAATACTTGTCAGCAGTGATGCAAGAGAAATCCAAAAAGAAGTGGAGCGTACATTATTACCGTTAACTGTTGACTGTCTGGCTCTAGTTCCATTCGGTTCTACATACACTACATCATTCTGCTGGAGATAGTAAACTGGAGAAGAATAAATATTATTGCCTGAACAAAGATTTATCCCATATACATGTTGTTTGCCATTTTCTTCTCTCATAACTAATACTTTTTCTCTTTTCCCATAAATAGTCAAGTCTCCGGCCATACTCAAGGCATCAAGTATGGTTACTTTATCCTTGCTTATCTTATATTGTCCCGGACGATTCACTTCGCCCATCACTGAAAAATTGAGATTCATAAATTTCACCGTAACAACCGGATCTTTAATCAAATCACTTTGTACCAATTTCTCCTTAATACAAGAAGCGACCTCTTCGCGATTCATGCCCGCAATATGAATCTTCCCTAATACCGGGAAATCAATATTGCCTTGTGAATCGACTGTGTAACCGGATATACCTTGACTTGAAGCCGATGGATTTTCTAAGCCAATTTGTTGAGATACAACAGGAAGGTTGAACAGGTTGGTCAGCTTCGGATTTTGGCTGTTCACCAAGATGGACAACTCGTCTTTGGGTTGTACTTTAATTTCAGACGATCCGGTGACGGTCAATTCGCTTTCACCGGGAGTTAAATCACTAAAATAGGATATGTACCTTTGTGTGGAACAGGAACTGACTATCAGTAAGGTTGCTGCCACAATAAACAAATTTCTGAATCTCATATTGGATTATGTCTATTTTACTTATTCTTCTTGATTCTATATGTCAACCAAACATTCAACAGTGTCCATATCAAAACGTTTATAAGCACCAATAAGGTCACATTGATATATTTGGAGATGAAAATATTACATAATGAAAAAAGTATTGAAACCAACACAATGCTCACCATCGCCATACGTTGGCGCATTCCCAAGGCAAGCAATTTGTGATGAATGTGATTCTTGTCGGGTAAAAATGGATTTTTTCCATTGCGCACTCTATGTAGATATACTCTCACTACATCAAGACAAGGTATAAGCAAAGGCGAATAGGCTAAAACAAGAATATTAGGTAGCTCCGCAGATGCTTCGGTTGTCGAACATTGAAGTAATCTCAGACATAAGATACAGAGTATCATTCCAATAGTAAGGCTACCGGTATCTCCCATGAATATCTTTTTTTGCTTGTTCGCATCACCAAATACATTATAATAAAAGAATGGTACCAATACGCCAAGTGTCGCAAACGACAGTATTGCGTAAATATATTCGTGCAATAAGAAAAATACCACTCCATAGAATAGTATTGCGACTCCACAAAGACCTGAAGCCAATCCATCTATGCCATCTATCAAATTGATGGAATTTATGATGAAAACAATGGCAAGTACTGTAAGAGGATAGCCAATCCATACTGGTAGTCCGTGGATACCCAATAGTCCATGCAGGTTGTCAATGTACATTCCCCCGGCTATTATCATCAAGCCACAAATTATCTGAACAATGAACTTGGCTTTATAACGAATACCTATTAGGTCATCGGCTATCCCGACCAAATACAGCAATATAATGCAGCAGAAACTAAATGCAATTGAGCGGACTTCCAGCGTGAAGTCTTCCATCATATACCCATAACCCAAAAGTTGGCTCACGCCGAGCATTAGTGCTACGGTGAAAAATATTACAGGCTTAAATGCTATACCACCCAATCTGGGTACAATTCCTTGGTGTATTTTACGCTCATCAGGTTGGTCGAATAGTTGTTTTCTGAATGAGATAAGCAATATCTGTGGTATAAGAATGCAGGAACAAAGCACACATATCATAAATACCGCAATAGAACTGACCGTCCAAAAAATGGTAGTCAAGGAAAGTCCAGAATAAAATTCGGTAATCATTATTTTATAGTTGTATGAATAATTCAGGAGAGACTTCTATACTTACGGCAAAGAAACCTCGTAACTCGATTAGAATACGTTTGATTCTAGAACCTCTTTTAGTAATCAGATTTCCCTCGTAACCATCAAGACGACCACCCATGATTCGGATTTTTCGTCCGTACATATCAGGTGTAATTTCTTCGGGTAAATAATATTTTGGAGAGTCCGAAGAATTGACTGCAAATATAAAACGCTCCATTTCCTCGTTTCGAACAGTCATTGGAGCACGGTTACAATTACGTAAAAAACGGTATTGTAAAGTTTCTGTTTTCTCTACAATAGGATCAAGTTCCTCTTTCGTTGCACGTACAAATAGCAAGTCTGTAAACACCGGAAGTTCTCTCCTGACTTTAATGCCATTTTGATTTACCAACTCCCACTTCATTGGGACAAATACCTCAAATTGTTCCTCTCGTAATAATTTATAGGCTGGCAATTTAGCGTTGGAACGTTTTAAATCTCGCATGACAAACCATTGAACCCGGTTGCCTTCTTGTGTTGATGCCATGATTTTAATCCTCTGAGTATACCTTCTAGTCCTGCATAATCGTTAAATTTATTGATTATTATGCAGTTACGATTAAATGCCGTAAAAGTTCGAGCTTTTGCCCGAAGTTGATTCGTATCCATCAGTTATATTCATTCCACCTCTTAGTGAGGTAATGTCCGAGGAAATTATCCTCTTTTGAACACTTCTCTTTGTAAGAGAAAGATTGAGGTGCTGATGGTTAAGCAACCGGCTGATATACAACCCCATTTGTATGTGACAAATTGGGGATTTGCGCAACATTTGTTTTGCAGCAGCCCTTCTGCGGACACGAAAAACCACATAATCGGTTAATAAATATCCGATTATTACCGTTTTTTCGGATAAAATCCGTACCTTTGCATATTATAATCTTTCTCTTACAAAGAGAACAAACCATTTGCAAAACAAATCTTCCGCATGGCTTTCGCATTATTATGTCTGCCATTTCCGTGTCCGTTGCCGTCCGAAATACCATAGTTATACTCTTTAACGATGCTTTACCGCCCTTTTTCAGAGTATAATCGGGTGCTTTTTCCGGCCTTGCACCGATATTTCTCTCATTAAGAGAAGTATTCATTTTGCAAAGGTACGAAAAATCGAGCAAAATAGACTTAAAAAGTAGAGAAATTTTGCTTTGCGAAGATTGATTGTTTTGCGAAAGTACAGTTCTGTTTTGCAAACAACCGGATTCAACAATATCCTTTTAGCTGAAAATCAGTATCAATGTAGTCTCACAACTTCTCTTAATGAGAGAGTTGCAATTTTGCACAACGAAAAATGTCAGCCCGATACGTTGGACTGACAGCACGGTACAAGGCTTTTCGTTCCTCTTTATTTTCTACAACAGATTCAAAACGATGGAATTGGCTTTATCTACGGACGAGGTGTCCAAAGAGGTCAGGTATATCCTCGTGGTCGTTTCCGAATCGTGCCCCAAGGCTTCGCTGATCGTGGAAATCGGTATGTTCTTGCTTTTGGCAATGCTGGCCCAGGCATGCCGGGCAACGTAGCTTGTCAGAGAGATGCCCAAGCCGAGCTGTTCCCCGATTTTCTTCAACTTGTTGTTGACAAGATGTGAGGCATTTTTATATTGTTTCCGTCTGTCAATGTTCAAGTCACGGATAATTGGCAGCAGATAAGGACTTCCGGATGTATCGTATTTGTCAATGATTTCCTGCATGGGACGTTCCCACTTAATGGAAAGCTGTTGGTTGGTTTTTTGCCGACGGTAGGTAAGAACGCCATTCTGCAAATCTTTTTTCTTCAGGTAAGCCATATCGATGAATGACATTCCTCGTGTATAGAACGAGAACATGAAAAGGTCTCTGGCATAATCAAGCAAAGGGGACAGAGTAAGGTCAAGTTCCTTAATCTGCCGGATGACCTTTATAGATACTGCTCGTTTGACCGTTTTGTCAATCCCTGTATAAACGTGTTTGAATGGAAACCGTTGTGAGGTCAGCTCTTTTTCAACCGCACGGTTATATATGGCTCGAAGATTGCGCATATAGAATGAAACTGTATTTTTACATATACCATTTTCTTTGAGCCACGTTTCGTATTCCGTCATCAGGGTAGAATCCACATCGTCCAAAAGTAAGTCCTGGTTACTTCTAAACCTTTTGAAACTGTTTAATACTGTTGTATAAGTGTCGGCAGTTCGTTTCTTGCCGATTTGTTTCAATTCATTGATGAGTCTTAAAGTGAATGAGATAAAGCCACCATCGTTTTCCGGCGTACAGAAAAGTTCTACGATTTTTTCTGCCGTGTACATACTGCCAGTCTTTTCAAGCCTTGCAATGATACCTTTTAACTTCAAGGTGTCAGCCGCCAGTGTTTCCTTTAAAGAAATGAGATAGCCATGTCGCAAAGTATCACTATCTGACAGGATGATTTCCGACAAATCCGTGTTCCATTCATTCGGAAACAACTTGTAACCGGTATGTATCTGCCTTGTAATCCTGTTATGGATTATCTGGAAGAATAGTGCGCCTTCCTTGTCGGGATTGGAAGAAGCACGGAATTTCACTTTTACTGTTGCCATTTTTATTTTCTTTTTAGTTGGAATAATTATCGGATTTTGCCCATTCGTATCAATATCATCAAGAGAGTTGCGATTTGCCCGATAAAATTTCACGGGTATCCGACAACGGAAATTCCGGTTTGCTTCTATCGTTCCTTGCTTTTATCCCTTGACTGTTTGATAATTCAAAATGGGGACTCTATTTGTGCAGTTTTTATTTTGCATGATTTTTACATTGTATTTCTGCTATCATGGATTTGACATCTTCGCCTACTTGAATGAAATTCTTGTAAAGGATACGCTCCCGTTCATCCCTTGATTTGAAGGTATAGAACTTGGGAAGCGGTACATAGCCGGCTTCCTCCTTTTTTATCTCCTTCATGTCGAAATCCGTCTTGCAGTAGAACTTGGAGGTCTTGAACTCCTCGCTTTCCTGAATGTTCATGCTTCCACCGCTTCCTGTTTTTGTCTGCACAAAGTCACGGGCTGTCTGGCCGCATATCCATCCGGTCGGCATATCGGAGATTTTGGATGCAGGAACGAGACTGTCCATGTTCTCATTCAGGTTAATGGAGGTTTTGTCCCGGTCAATGGTAACACCTTTTTTGAGCTGTACCACCTTGCCGAAGATGTCGGAAGACAGCCATTCCAAGGTCTCTTTGGAACGGGCAGAACCGCTGACCACATTGCCGA
>OGRA01003017.1_pt1 | contig 13362 bp, 10 predicted proteins | sample 1553351 | NCBI WGS metagenome assembly OGRA01 (sample SAMEA2580056, study PRJEB22360) | human gut metagenome | biome: human gut; feature: human-associated habitat; material: faeces | place: Denmark | collected 2008/2010
TCATCCTGGAGCTTCTGGTAGAGGGTGATGATGTGCAGCACGTTCAAAAGCTGCCGCTTATACTCGTGGAGCCGCTTCACCTGAACGTCGAAGATGGCGTCCGGGTTCAGCTCCACGCCCCGGGTCTTCTTGGCATGGGCGGCGAAGGCCGCCTTGTTGGCCCGCTTGATGGCACCCAGCCTCTCCAGAACAGAGGCGTCATCGGCATAGTCATCCAGCTTTTTCAGGGCCTGGGGGTGCAGCAGATAGTCGTCCCCGCCGGTCAGGTCCCGGATCAAGCCGTCCAGTCCGGGGTTGATCTCACTGAGCCAGCGGCGGTGGTCAATGCCGTTGGTGACGTTCCGGAATTTCCAGGGCTCCATGCCGTAGGCGTCCCTGAAAACGTCCTTTTTCAGGATCTCGGAGTGTAGGCCGCTGACGCCGTTGACCGCCATGCCGCCGGCGATGCAGAGGTTGGCCATGCGGACCTGACCGCCCCAGACGATGGCCATTTTCTCCGTCTTCTTGGGGTCGTGGTAGAAGTCCTCCACCTTCTTCTGCCAGCGGCGGGAGATCTCCAGGATAATCTGCCACACCCGGGGCAGCAGGAATTCCACCAGGCTCTGGGGCCAGCGTTCCAGCGCCTCCGAAAGGACCGTGTGGTTGGTGTAGGCCACGGATCTCGTGGTGATGTCCCACGCCTCATCCCAGTCCATGCCGGCGTCGTCGATCAGGATCCGCATCAGCTCCGGGATCACCAGGGCCGGGTGGGTGTCGTTGATCTGGATGACGTTCTTCTCATGGAAGTTCTTCATGGTGCCGTACAGTTCGGTGTGCTTGGCGGCGATGGACTGGAGGGTGGCGGACACGAAGAAGTACTGCTGTTTCAGCCGCAGAGACTTGCCCTCCAGATGATTGTCCTCCGGATAGAGGACCTTGGCAATGGTCTCTGCCATGGCCTCGTCCTCCGCGGCCTTCAGGTACTCGCCCCGGGAGAACAGGGACATATCCACCGGCTGGGTGGACCGGGCGTCCCACAGCCGCAGGACATTCACATGCTCCGTGCCGTAGCCGGCGATCTCCATGTCGCAGGGCACGGCCTGGACCACCGTGGCGTCCTCATTGACGATGTGCAGGTGGCCGTTGTCCCAGAACTCCCGCACGGTGCCGCCGAAGCGGACCTCCTGGGTCTCCGCGGGCTTTGGCATCAGCCAGGCCGCGCCCAGGTCCTTCCAGTTGTCCGGCAGCTCGACCTGCTGGCCGTCGACGATGCGCTGGCGGAAAATGCCGAGCTCATAGCAGATGGAATAGCCCGCGGCGGGGATGTCGAGCGTCGTCATCGAGTCGAGATAGCACGCGGCCAAGCGGCCGAGGCCGCCGTTGCCGAGACCCGCGTCGGGCTCGCTTTCAAAGATGTCCGCTGCGCGGAAGCCCAGCTCGTCGAGCGCTTCGGTCAGAATTTCGCCGACGCCTAAATTGAAGGCGTTTTTCATCAGGCTGCGGCCCATCAGAAATTCCATCGACAGGTAGTGCACCTGACGGCGGTGTTCCTCGCGGGTCTCGCGCATGGTGTCCACGCTGCGCTCGGCCATCACGTCGCGCAGGACAAGGGCGCTCGCGCGCATCATCTGCGCATCGTTCGCCTCCTCCACGGTGCTGCCGAAGCTGACTTTCAGCTTTTCGCACAGCGCGTCTTTCATTTTCTTCACAGAGTCAATGGTCATAGATCGTTTTCCTTTTCTTTATCGGCAGATGGATTCGTAAATGTTGCGGTATTCCTGCGCCGAGCGCGTCCAGCTGAAATCCGCGGTCATGCCGCGCTGCTGGAGCATCGCGTAGGCGCCCTTGTTGTCATGGTAAAGGTCAATGGCCTCGCAGATCACGTGGCACATGTCGCCAGCGTTGTAGTTGGCAAAGGTGAAGCCGTTGCCCTGTCCGTTCCAGGCTTCATACGCATGGACAGTGTCCTTTAATCCGCCGGTCTCGCGCACGATGGGCACCGCGCCGTAGCGCATCGCGATCATCTGCGAGAGCCCGCACGGCTCGCTCTTCGACGGCATCAGGAAGAGGTCTGCGCCCGCGTAGATCTGCATGGCAAGCTGCTCGGAATAGCCGAGGTAGACGGCCATGCGTCCGCCGTAGCGCTGCTTGGCGTACTCAAAAAACGTCTCGTACTTCGCGTCGCCCTTGCCGAGCACGACGAACTGTACGTCCTTGCCCATAAATGCGTCGAGCGTTTCGCACACCAGGTCGAGCCCCTTGTGGGAGACAAGGCGCGTGACCATCGCGAGGATCGGCGTATCGGGCCGTTCCTGCAATCCCAGCACACGCTGGAGCGCTGCCTTGTCCTTCTTCTTTCCGGCAAGGTCATCGGGCGAATACGCCGCTGCGAGGCTCTTGTCGCGCGACGGGTCATAGCGCTGCATGTCGATGCCGTTGAGCACGCCGTGGAGCTTGCGCGCGTTCATGCTCATCACGTTTTCCAGCCCGTGGGCAAAGTACGCGTACTTGAGCTCCTGCGCGTAGGTCGGGCTCACGGCGGTCACGGCGTCCGCCGTGACGATCGCGCCCTTTAAAAGGTTCACATCGCCGCCGAATTCGATCGTGCCGCCGTCGAACCAGCCATGGTCCAGGCCGAACAGGTCTTCGACCGTGCGGCTGCCGTAGCGGCCCTGATATTCGATATTATGCACCGTAATGACGGTTCGGATTCCCTTATAAAAGTCGTCGCGCACGGCTTCATCCCTGATGTAGATGGGCACAAGCGCGCTCTGCCAGTCGTTGCAGTGGACAACGTCGGGCTTTTGCGGCAGGGACTTGAGCAGTTCCGTCACCGCGCGGGAGAAAAAGCCAAAGCGCTCGCCGTCGTCATAGTAGCCGTAGAGCTCGCTGCGGCGGAAATACGTCTCATTGTCGACAAAGTACCACGTGACGCCGTCGCGCTCGAGCGAAAAGAGCCCGCAGTAGACGCTGCGCCACGCAAGGCGCACGAACGTCCACTTTTCAAAGTGGAGCTGCTCACCCCACTTGTCCTTCACGCGCTCGTAAAGCGGCAGGATGACGCTCACGCGGTCTCCGTTTGCCGCGAGCGCCTGCGGAAGGCTGCCGGCCACGTCGGCAAGGCCGCCCGTCTTGCAAAAGGGGACCGCCTCGCTCGTCACATACAAAATGTTCATCTGCAAGCTCCTTTCTTCTGTTTGCTGCTTTTATACAATGCTGCCCTTGCTCACGGCGAGCGGGTAGCTTTCGTGTCCGATCAGCGTGCCGCCGCGGCGGATGCGGACATCCTTGTCGGCGATGACGCAGCCGAGCGTCACACCCTCCTCCACCACGGTGTTTTTAAAGAGGATGCAGTTTTTGACTTGGCTCCCCTTGCCGACCTTGACGCCCGGGAAGAGGATGCTCCCCTCTACGTCGCCCTCGATCTGGCAGCCGTCGGCGATCAGCGAATTGACACAGCGCGAGTCGGGCGCGATGTACGACGCCGCCTCGTCATCCTCTTTAGCGAGGATGGGCCGCTCGGCGCAGAAGAGCTCTGCGCGAATGGCAGGGTCTAACAGCTGCATGCTGCGCTCATAATATTCGCGCACTGTGCGCAGCTGCGCAGCAAAGCCGTCCCACAGGAAGGCGCGCAGGTCGAGCTGATCGCCCATACCGCCGAGAACGTCGCTGCGAAAGCTGTATTTGTCCTGCGCGGCGCACTCGTCCACAAGGGAGATAAGAAGGTCGCGGCTCAGAAGATAAATTTCCAAGCTGCGGCAGCCGCTCGCCTTGTGCGGCGCGCAGCGCGTCTCGGTGATGCGGCCCGCTTCGTTGACGGTGAAATACGTGGCGTTTTCCACAAACTGGCCGCTCTCGGTGCAGACGCAGGTGATGTCCGCGCCGCTTTCGATGTGCGCGTCCAGCACCTTCTGCAGCGGCAGATTGATGATAAGATCGCTGTCGGACAGGACGACGTACTTCTGCCGGATCTCGTGCAGGTACGACCGCACGCCCGAGAGTGCCTCCATCTTGCCGCGGAATTCCTCCACGCCGAACTTGCGCGCGTCGGCAAAGGGCGGCAGCAGCTTGAGACCGCCGTTCTTGCGCGCCATGTCCCACGTCTTGCCGCTGCCGATGTGGTCGAGCAGGCTTTGATAGTTGCCGTGCAGCACAACGCCGACGTCTGTGATGCCCGCGCCCGCCATGTTGGAGAGCATGAAGTCGACCTGTCCGACACCACACGGCCCCGCGCCCGCCGCCCCCCGCCGAACGGCACAGAGCCGGGCATGCGCGCTTCGGTCAGCTCGCGAAGGCCGGGAGCCTTTTCATAGGCAAAGATGATGCCGTGCAGTCCGTTCATCGTACCGTCTCCTTTCCGTCCACGCTGCGCATGCGGTTGGCAGGCAGCACATAGTCATCCGCGACCGCCGCGCCGGGGCCGAGCACCGTGATGCCCCACTGCTCCGGCGGCACCGCCTCGGGCGGCGCGCCGACAAAGGCGTGCTCGCCGACGACGCCGTTCTCGCCGATGATGGCGTAGGAGACGCGCGCGTCCTTTTTGACGACCGCGCCGGGCATCAGGATGGAGTACTGGACGCTTGCGCCCTCCTCCACCGTGCAGCGCTCAGAGAGGACGGAGTTCTCCGCCTCGCCCTCGACCGTGCAGCCGCGCGCGACGACGCTGTGCTCCACATGCGCGTTGACGCCCAAATACGCCGGCGGCGCGGAGACGGAGCGGCCATAGATCGGCCAGTCCTTTTCGAGAAGATCGAGCCCGCTGCCGGTCGCGAGCATATCCATGTTCGCATCCCAAAGAGAGTCGAGCGTGCCGACATCCTTCCAGTAGCCGGAGAAGCGGTACGCCGCCATCTTTTCCCCGTTTTGCAGCATCTTGGGGATGATATTTTTGCCGAAGTCGTTGCTGCTCGCCTCGTCGCTCTCGTCCTCGATGAGGTATTGACGCAGCTTTTTCCACGTGAAGACGTAAATGCCCATCGACGCGAGGTTGCTCTTGGGATGCGCGGGCTTTTCCTCGAATTCCGTGATCGTGTCGTTTTCGTCCACGTTCATGATGCCAAAGCGCGGCGCATCCTCCCAGGGCACCTCCATAACGGAGATGGTACAGTCCGCGCCCGCTTTTTTGTGGTGGGCGAGCATCTTGGCGTAATTCATCTTGTAGATGTGGTCGCCCGAGAGGATGAGCACATACTCGGGGTCGTACATGTCGACAAAGCCGATGTTCTGGAAGATGGCGTTGGCCGTGCCCTTATACCACGACGCACCGCCCGCGCTCTGATACGGCGGCAGGATGTGCACGCCGCCGTCCGCGCGGTCGAGATCCCACGGCTGGCCCGAGCCGATATAGCGGTTGAGCTCCAGCGGGCGGTACTGCGTCAGAACGCCGACGGTGTCGATGCCAGCGTTGGCGCAGTTTGAGAGCGGAAAGTCAATGATGCGGAACTTGCCGCCAAACGGCACGGCGGGCTTCGCCATATTCTCCGTGAGCACGTAGAGACGGCTGCCCTGGCCGCCGGCAAGCAGCATGGCGATACATTCTTTCTTCACGCTTGTTCTCTCCTCCTTGTTTCGTTGCCGCCCGGTCACACCTCGGACGGCTCGTTGGTTTTCTCCTCTTCCTGCCATTCGCCCTCGCCCGCGAAGAACACCGCGCCGAGCGGTGGGATGGTCACACACAGCGAGCAGGGCTTGCCGTGTGAGGGAATGGACTCGGTCAAAAGCTCTCCTTCGTTGCGCCAGTCGCCCGTGCCGCCGTATGCGGGAAGGTCGGTGGTAAACACCTCGCGGTACGTCTTTTTCGGCGGGACGCCGAAGCGGTAGTCCGCGCGTCCGACGGGCGAGAAATTGACCGCCGCGATGAGCTCGCGACCTTTCCGGTCGCGCCGGACGAAGACGACGACGTTGTTGTGGTTGTCGTCGGCGACGAGCCACTCAAAGCCCTCCCACGAAAAGTCAATATCCCAAAGCGGGCTCTGCGATAGGTAAAAGCGGTTGATGTCCTTGAAAAACCGCTGAGTCTGCTGATTTTCTTTATTTTCGAGCAAATACCAGTCGAGCTGAGAGGCAAAATTCCACTCGTGCCACTGGCCGAGCTCCGCGCCCATGAATGTGAGCTTCTTGCCCGGATGGGCGAGCAGGTACGCCGTGAACGCGCGCACGCCCGCGAGCTGCTGCCAGTCGTCGCCCGGCATCTTGCCGCGAAGCGAGCCCTTCATGTGCACGACCTCGTCGTGCGAGATCGGCAGGACGAAATTCTCCGAAAAGGCGTACATCAGCGAGAACGTGATGTCCTTGTGGTGGAACTGGCGGAACCAGGGGTCAAGCTTCAAATAGTGGCACATGTCGTTCATCCAGCCCATGTTCCACTTGAGGTTGAAGCCGAGGCCGCCATCCTTGGCAGGCCGCGTGACGAGCGGCCACGCGGTCGACTCCTCGGCGACCATCAGCGCGTTCGGGTCGACGGAAAACGCAGTCTCGTTGAGCGCGCACAGAAAGTCGATGGCCTCTAAATTTTCATGTCCGCCGTTGATGTTTGGCGTCCAACGGCCATTTTCGCGGCCATAGTCGAGGTACAGCATCGACGCGACTGCGTCCACGCGCAGGCCGTCCACATGGAACTCGCGCAGCCAGAACGCAGCAGAGGAAAGGAGAAAGCTCTTCACCTCGCCGCGGCCATAGTCGAACACACGCGTTCCCCAGCCCTCGTGCTCGCGCTTATTGGGGTCGGCGTATTCGTAGCAGGGCGTGCCGTCAAAGTCGATGAGGCCGTGCGCGTCCTTGCAGAAGTGCGACGGCACCCAGTCTAAAATGACGGAAATGCCCTTTTGGTGCAGATGGTCGACAAAGTACATAAAGTCCCTGGGCGTGCCGTAGCGCGACGTTGCGGCAAAATAGCCGGTGCACTGATAGCCCCAGGAATCGTCGAGCGGATACTCCGTCACGGGCATGAGCTCCACGCAGTTGTAGCCAAGATCCAGAACATAGTCTGCCAGCTCATGGGCAAGCGTGCGGTAATCGTAAAAATCACCGTTCTCGCGCCGCCGCCATGAGCCGAGATGAACCTCGTAAATATTGAGCGGAGAGCGGTCGAGGGGCGCTTTCGCGCGGTTTCTGCACCACTCGTCATCGCCCCAACGGTACCCGCCAAGATCGTAGAGCTTGCCGGCTGTGCCGGGGCGGGTTTCGGCGTGGAAGGCGTAGGGGTCGGTCTTGAGCACCGTGTCGCCCCTCTGCGAGGTGACGGCGAACTTATACGTGTCATAACGCTTCAGTCCCGCGACAAAGCATTCCCAAAAGCCGTCGGCGTTGCGCGTCATCGGGTGGTCGTAGCCGTTCCAGCCGCAGAAATCGCCCACGACGGACACATGCGCGGCGTTCGGCGCCCAGGTGCGGAAGACGTAGCCGTCTTTCCCCGACCGCCGCGTGCGGTGCGCGCCGAGATAGCGGTAGGCCTCGCTGTTCGTGCCGCCGTAAAAGGCTGCGGCGTCAAATCGTCTGCCAGTTTGTTTCATGCCTCTTGTCCTTTCTCCTCATAGAGCGTATGAGAGCGGCGCAGCACCTTATTCCTCATCCGGTGCGTGCTGCACTGCCGCGCCGCCGAGGCCGAAATCGTCCTCCACGCTCGCCGTGTCGCGGCGGAGCATATTTTCCATCACGCGGATATCGCTGTCGATGTCCATCGCCTCGTTGCGGTACAAATCGTCGAGCTGCTTGTCAAAGCCCTTGATGAGGGCATCCATCGTCTCTTCGATGCGCTCCTGCGCGCGGGAGAGATTCTCGCCCTCGATGCCCGCCTCTTCAAACTTGGCGTAGCTGTCAAGCAGCTTGAGCGTCGTGGGCAGGTAGTAATTGAGGAACGTCGCGGCCTGCTGCTGCTTTTCGGGATGCTGCTCGACCTCGCGGAAAATTTTGCCCGCGACGGTCTCGAGGTGGTCGATCTTCTCGCTCAGCACGGGGTCGGCGATGCGGTCGTTGGCCGAGCGGATGGCGCGCAGCGCGCCCGCATAGCCCTCGTTCGCCTCCTTGGGCGTGACGTTTTCCTTTTTCACCGTCTCGTTTGCGTAGTCGGCAAAGGCGTCGGCGCTGCGGAAGAAAATGCCGCGGCCGCTGTCTAAGTACGCGCCCGTGCCGAGCAGACCCTTTTCGACCATGTAGTCAAGATCGCTCTCGATCTTTTTGCGGCTCTTGCCCGTCACGGTGCAGAGCTCCTCCACGCTGATGTAGCCGCGCTCGCCCATCACGGCGAGGTAGCGCGCGATGCGTGCACTGCGGCGCTTCATGCGCTGACCGGCAGCAAACATCGCGATACCGCCGGCGAGGAAGCCGCACTCGGACAGCATGTACTCGGCCATGTAGGAATACCAGCCGTAGCCGATGATCTCGCCGATATCCGAAATCAATCCGCTGCCGACGGCCACGGCGATGATGCCGCCGATGATCATCAGCGTGCGCGCGGTCTTGTCGGAAGTCTTCGGCGCGCGGTTCATCTGCTTCGCCGTCTTCACCACGGACTTTTCCACCTTGCTGTGCGAGGAAACGTTTGCATTCGGGCTTGTGCTCGTGCGCGTGCCGCCGCGCGAGGAATTCACCTTCTTCGGCTTGTCCGAGAGCTTGGAGATGAGCGCGATGAGGCCGATGGGCCACAGGCCGAAGGCAAACAGCGCCGCGATCAAAATCCAGCCGCCGACGTCGACATCGTTCTTTTTCTTCGTCTTCCCGTCCCCCTCGTCAAAGCGGAACGAACCGGTCTCGGGATCGTATTCAAAATCCTTGCTCATTTATCTGTTCTCCTTTTTCTTTCCCGCTCTCGCGGCGCGCTCGCGCTCAAAGTCGACGATCTTCGTCTTTTTACCTGTCTTTTCGTCCAGCACATAGAGCGTATTGAGCTGGGATTTTAGGTTTGCCTTCACCGAGTCGATGTAGTCGCGGCGCAGCTGCGCCTGCTCCTCCTTCTCCTCGTCGGTCAAGCCTTCGGCTTTGGCCTTGTGCGCCAGCGCGTTGATGCGCGCGATCTTTTCATCCATCGTCATTGTTTACTTCTCCTTACAGGTATCGGCGCAGAAGCAGCGCCGTTCTTCCTTTTTTACTCAGGCCGCCGACCTCGGCGACCTCAAACTTGCCGAGGCCGCGGGCGGAGATCACATCCCCCTGCGCGACGGGGGCGTCGCTCTTGAGCGTTTCGCGGTAGTTGAGCTGCACGCGGCCCGAGGAAATGAGCTCCTGCGCCTTGCCGCGGCTCATCGAAAAGCCGCTCGCCGCTACGGCGTCGAGCCGCAGTGTCGAAACCGTGTCGCGAATCTCCTTGACCTTGAGCTTGGGGACGCTCAAGTCTGAAAGCTCGATCTCGCTGACCGAGAGCTTCACGCGCCCCGCGCTCGTCACGTTTTGCAGCAGATACGGCGCGATATCGCGCGAGACGATCAAATCGCACGAGCCCTCCGACACCAAAATGTCGCCGAGCTTTTCGCGCGTGACGCCCTGCGCCATCAGCGAGCCGAGAAAGTCGCGGTGCGTCAGCGTATCTTCCTTGCGATACGTGCAGCGGAGCGCCGTCATGTACTCGCTCTCGTCGGCCTCCTCCTGCCAGTCGGGCAGAAAGAGGAGCATTCTCCGCTCCGCGCGCTCAAATCCACCGCAGAAGGCGCAGCCGTCATGAATGGCGGCGGCGTGCAGTAGGTCCTGCGCGCTGCGCTGCTCAGCGGGGCTCAAAAAGTCCGTCGCCGACGGGATATTGCGGTTTCTGCTCTGCTCACACTTGTCCAGAATGTGCGCCAGCAGCACGCGCTCATCGCCATTGCGCGCGGCGCGATCCAAAAGCTGCCGTCTGTCCATCATGCTTTCCCATTCTGCGTGCGCCAGAGGGACGCATACTCGCCGTTTTGCGCGAGCAGCACCTCGTGGCTGCCCTGCTCGGCGATGCGGCCATTCTCGACGACGAGGATGCGGTCCGCCGAGCGGATGGTCGAGAGGCGGTGCGCGATCACAAGCGTCGTGCGCCCACGCGCGAGCTCGTCGAAAGCGTGCTGAATTTTGACCTCCGTCACGCTGTCGAGCGCGCTCGTCGCCTCGTCCAGAATGAGGATGGACGGGTTTTTAAGGAAGATGCGCGCGATGGACACGCGCTGCTTCTGACCGCCGGAGAGCATCGTGCCGCGCTCGCCGACATAGGTGTCGAAGCCGTGCGGCATGGCCATGATATCATCGTAAATCTCCGCGCGCTTCGCCGCTTCGACGATCTCCTCGTCCGTCGCGTCGGGGCGGCCATAGCGGATATTCTCGCGCACCGTGTCGGCAAAGAGGAACACATCCTGCTGCACGATGCCGATGGCGCGGTGAAGGGACGACTGCGTAAGAGAGCGCACGTCCTCCCCGTCGATACGGATCGCGCCCTCGCTCACCTCGTAAAAGCGCGGGATGAGCTGGCAGAGCGTCGACTTGCCTCCGCCGGAGGGGCCGACGACGGCGAGCATCTCGCCAGGCCTTATATGCACGCTCACGTCGTGGAGCACGCCTTCATTCTCCTCGCCCTCGTAAGAAAAGCTCACATGGTCGACGTCGATCTCGCCGCGGCAGTGTTTAAGCTCCTTCGCGTCCGGTGCGTCCTTGAGCGCGGGCTCGACGCGCATGAGCGCCGTGAAGCGCTCAAGACCTGCAAAGCCACGAGCAAAAATCTCAGAGAAATTCGCGAGCTTTCGCACGGGGTTGATGAACGTTGCGATGTAAAGGGAAAACGTGATGAGGTCAATGTAGTTCATCTCGCCGCGCATGATGAGATAGCCGCCCACCGTGATGACGGCGGCGGAGAGCAGCGTCATAAAAAACTCCATCGTCGCGTTGAACACACCCATCTCGTGGTGGAATTTGCGCTTGGAGACCTTGAATTCCTCGTTCGCCGCGTTGAATTTGTCGATCTCCTCTTCCTCGTTGGCAAAGGCGCGCGCCGTGCGGATGCCGGAGAGCGACGACTCGATGCCGACATTGATGGCGGCAGTCTTCTGCTTCTCGCCGCGCGAGGCTGCCGTCATCTTGCTGCGGCGCGACATGATGACCGCGATGAACACCGGCAGGATGCACGCCACGACCAGCGCAAGCCGCCACTCGATGGAAAACAGGATGGCGAGCGCGCCGACGATCGTCAGCGTCGAAATGAGAAGATCCTCTGGGCCGTGGTGGGCGAGCTCCGTAATCTCGAAGAGATCGCTCGTCAGCCTGCTCATGAGCTGGCCCGTGCGGTTGTGGTCAAAGAAGCTGACGTCCAGCTCCTGCACGTGCGTGAAAAGGTCGCGGCGGATGTCCGCCTCCACCAGAATGCCGAATGTGTGTCCCCAGTAGGAAATGACATAGTATAAAAGTGCGCGCACAATGAACGCCGCCATCATCACGCCCATCACGATAAAAAACGTGCGGTACTGCTGATTCGGCAAAAGGTCGTACATTGACTTGCGCGTCACGAGCGGGAAGGCGAGATCGATGAGCGCAACGACCGTCGCGCAGACAAGGTCCAGGATAAACAGGCCGCGGTGCGGCTTGAAGTAGGTGAAGAGAATGGAAAGCGGCTTTTTCTGCTGAAATTCACGGGTCGTCATATGGTCGATAGCTCCTGCAAATACTTTTTCAAGGTAATTGTAGCACAGGCTGGCAGTGCTTGCAAGGAAAGCCGCCCCTTTTTGCGCAAAAAAAGAACGGCCCCCGGCCGTTCTTTTTCTCTTTACTTGATGCGCACCGTGATGGTCAGCACCGCGCCGCCAACGGTGGCCGTCACGGTCGTGGTACCTACCTTGGCAGGCGTGATCAAGCCGTCCGCCGAGATGGACAGGACGCTCGCGTCCGCCACCGCCCAGGTCGCGGCCGCGTCCGTGCCGGAAACGCTCAGGCGGATGGTCTCGCTCGACTTGATCGTGCAGTCAAAGTTGCCGTTTCCGTCCTTGGGCAGCGTCGTGCCGACGTTCGTCTTGATGCTCAGGGCCGAGGCATCCACCGTCGGGGTGGACGGGGTTGTCGTGGTGCCGGGATTGGTGGCAGTTGTGTCGCTGCCGTTTGCGGGATCATTTGCGTTCGGCTCATCACCGGTGTTCTGGTCAGTGGTGTCGCCGTTGTTCGCGTTCGGATCGTCCGTGTTCGTATTGCTGTCGTCGGGCGTATTGACATCGTCCTGCACGCCGGGGGTATTGCCGTCGTCGGCGGGCGTGATCTTTGCGACGATTTTGTCACCAAAGAGCGACCAGCTCAAAAGCAGCAGCACGACGACGAGCACCGCCGCCATCGCACCGCGGACGGACTGCGTCTGCTTTTTATCCGAAACACGCCGGCCGCCGCTCTGTTTGCTGGAGTTGTACTTGATCTTGCGGGGATGGTCTCCCTCCTCGCAGAACGGGCATCTGCGATAGCTGGGGGAATATTCTTCGCCGCAGCGCGGGCACTTGAGAAGATCCATGCCGACGCTCCTTTCTTTTGTCAAAATAGAGTCTCTGCGCGCGAGCACACACAGTGCCGCGTTCCTTTACATAATACTTGCTTTTTTGCTTCGCGTCAACCGCCCACGCACAAATTTTTGTCTCATTCCGCCGCGCGGCCTTGCTTTTTCGCCAAAGTCTTCCTATAATCGACTTAACAACAAACGATTCATGGAGGGTCTGGCGATGAACACCATCTTCATTGGCATTGCAGGTGGCACCGGTTCGGGCAAAACGACGCTCACCGAGCATCTGAAGCAGCACTTCGGCGACGATATCAGCGTCGTGCACCACGACAGCTATTATAAATATCAGGACAGGCCCTTTGAAGAGCGCTGCAAACAGAACTACGACCACCCCGACGCTTTCGAGACCGATCTGATGGTCGAGCAGCTTAAGGAGCTCAAGGCGGGCAAGGCCATCCGCTGCCCCGTCTACTCCTACGCAGACCACCAGCGCACAAGTGAGACCGAGCTCATCCGGCCGAGCAAGGTCGTCATCGTCGAGGGCATCCTCATTTTCCAGGACCCGCGGCTGCGCGAAATGCTCGACATCAAGATCTTCGTCGAGACCGACGCCGATGTTCGCATCCTGCGCCGCGCGCTGCGCGACGTGCGCGACCGCGGCCGCACGCTCGAGAGCGTCATCACGCAGTACTTGACGACCGTCAAGCCCATGCACGAGCAGTTCGTTGAGCCGAGCCGCAAGTACGCCGACATCATCGTCCTCGAAGGCGGCCACAACTTAGTCGCCCTCGACATGATCATGCAGCGCATCGCTAGCCACATCGCCTCCGCCGACTAACACAGACACGAAAAAGCGTCGCAGACTTTGTGCCGCGCACGGCACGAAAGAATTTTAATCATAAATCGCCGCGGCAGAAGGTGAATTGCCGCAAAGCGGCAAGAGAAGCCGCCCTGGAGCGTGCGCG
>OGRA01003035.1_pt1 | contig 13278 bp, 14 predicted proteins | sample 1553351 | NCBI WGS metagenome assembly OGRA01 (sample SAMEA2580056, study PRJEB22360) | human gut metagenome | biome: human gut; feature: human-associated habitat; material: faeces | place: Denmark | collected 2008/2010
GAAAACGCAGGAATACTTTGTGTATTTCAAGTTTTTCAAACTGCACAGTTGGGGCAAAAGCTCCGCTGACAACCGCAGACGATTTAATCATCGGTTACATAGGGCGTACAGACGGAAAAGATGCGGCTGCCGGCCTGCACCTGCGTGACGGCGACCGGAACGCCGTAGAGCGTCTGCAAAAGCTCCGGCGTGAGCACCTGTCCCGGCAGGCCGAAGGCCAGCACCCGTCCGTCCTTCAGCGCCAATACCTTTGTCGCATAACGGAAGGCCTGATTCGGCTCCTGCGGGGGAAAAATGACGCTGTAGCCACCCGCCGACAGCGCTTCAATGCGCTGCATGACGCGGAAGCTGTTGCCATAGTCAAGACTCGCCGTCGGCTCGTCCATGATGAGCGTGTGCGCGTTCTGGATCAGCGCCCGGCCGAGCAGCATCAGCGGCCGTTCGCCGCCGGAGATGCGCATACACCCGCGCGAAGCCAGCGCGCCGATGCCAAGCTCGTCCAGAATCCGCTGCGCTGCGTTCGTCTGCTCCCGCGAGGGGCGGTCGAACGGCCCGAGCTGCGCGCCAAGGCCCATCAGAACGCTGTCGAGCACCGTATGGTCGAACGCCGGACTGTAGGACTGCGGAATATATGCAAGCTCCGCCGCCAGCGCGCGGCGGTAATAGTCCCGCACGTCGCGTCCCGCGATTTTGACGCTGCCGCGCTTCGGCTTCAGAAAGCCGAGCAGACAGCGGAACAGCGTGCTCTTTCCCACGCCGTTCGGGCCGAGCACGGCAATGCGTTCGCCCCTGTCCGCGCAGAAGCTGACGCTTTTTAATACGTCTGCCTCACCATAGGAAAACACAAGGTCAGATACCTCAAGCTGCATCCCGCGCGCCTCCCTTCACAATTAAATAGAGGAACAGCGGCGCGCCGACGAGGGCCGTGAGGATGCCGAGCGGAATTTCGCCCGTCGTGAGGCACCGCGCCAGATCGTCGACCAGCATGAGAAAGCTTGCGCCCAGCAGCATCGAGCACGGCAGCAGAAGCCGGGTGTTCTGTCCGACGAGCAGACGGCAGATGTGCGGGATCACGAGTCCCACCCAGCCGATCATGCCGCTGACCGCGATGGAGGCGGCGGTGACCAGCGTGGCGCATACCACTACAATCAGCCGCAGCAGGGCGGTATTGATCCCCAGCGCGCGGGCTTCTTCTTCGCCCAGGGTCAGCAGGTTCAGCCGCCAGCGCAGGAAAAACAGCGGGATCAGGCCCAGCAGAATGGGGACCATCGCAAAATGCAGATCGTCCAGCCGCACAGCGGTCAGTGCGCCCATCAGCCAGTAGGTGATGGCGGGCAGCTGCTCGTTCGTGTCGGCGACCAATTTAATAAAGGAGGTTCCGGCGGAAAACAGCGAGCCGACCATCACGCCCGCCAGCACCATCGCCAGATTCGAGCGCATCCGGCTCAGCCGCCCGACCAGATACGTCAGTCCCACCGCCGCAAGGCCGAAGAGGAACGAGCCTGCCGTGATGACGGCGTAGCTCGCGCCGAGCAGAATCGCCAGCGCCGCACCGAAGCACGCGCCGGTCGACGCGCCCAGCAGATCGGGCGACACCATGGGGTTGCGGAACATGGCCTGATACGACGCGCCCGCGGCAGAGAGCGCCGCGCCGATGAGCGCGGCGGACAAAATGCGCGGCAGGCGGATCTGGATGACGACGGAGGCCTCCTCCGGCGTCCATGTGGGCGCGAGGCGCAGATGCCCGCGCGAAACGCCCGACAGCGCCCGGTCCGCCAGCAGCCGCGCGGTCTGTAATGCCGAGACGCGGTACCGGCCCAGCAGGAACGACAAAAAAAAGACCGCCGCCAGCAAAATCAAAAGGATCAGGACACACCGCCTGCCCGTTTTTTCAGGTTTCATCAGCCTACTCCAAACAAAAGCGTTGTTTTTCATACCGTACCACCCTTTGCGTCTTCCTGTCAAGCAAAAGGCGCCGGATTTTATTCGGAATTGCCGAATCTTACAGAAAATCCGCCCCTGCGCGGGCCGGACGAGCTGAACAGGCAATATGCGTATTTTATTGCAGCATATGCATTGCGATTTCGTCCTCAATCAGCACGTTTACACTGCTTCAGATACTCTTCTCTTGTAATCATCATGTGGAGAAAACCGTCCTCCACGCCTAACTCCCGAAAGCCTGCCCTGCGATGGGTCTCCCATGCAGCGATTTCGTTCCGGGTGACCGCGAAGTCGTTATGGATTCTGGAAATGCCGCAATCACGGAACGCGTGATCCAGCATCAGCCTCAGCGCGGGAACGGCATACCCCTTGCCGCGGTAGGGAGCATACATCACGATGCCCATATCCCACCAATCCTTTTCGGGCGTATAGTGGAAGTTCACATCGCCGATCCATGCGCCGTCTAGGCTGCGTTTGATGTAAGCATAGAAGCGCTCCGGCTCATTTCCTACCCAGCTATCGTACCAATCGGCAAGCGCCTTGTCCGGGCAGTCGATGCAGCCGGTGTCCCGATGGTAGCCCGCATAGGCAACATCCCAGCCCGCGTTGTAAGCCATCGTTTCCGGGTCAGCCATCATCTGCTGATAGAACCACAGATCTTCCCGCTTGGGGATGTACAGTTCAAGCTCTCGTGTAATATATGCCATAACGCGCCTCCGTATTTTTAAGATAATCTATGGTCGATCGTGTTTTATCATATTCTTATCACGCCATCAAGCGACGATACGCATGGCGGCTTCGAAAAATACCGCTGCTTCGTTAGACACGCGCTGTGTCCGGCGATTTTATAGACGGACAATTTATGGGGAGGCGACAATTTCTGCGCCTCTCGCAGAAGGCCGCGCGATAAACCGCCGCAGACATTCGTTGATGCAAATATCTGCGATGGGCCAAAGTATTTATCGCGTATGCAGGACCTGCGCCGCCCGATCCGGGTAATCCGTGATCAGCGCGTCCGCGCCGACGCTGGCGAGATAGGCCATGTCTTCCTCGGCATTGACTGTCCAGTACTGAATGGCCAGATCATGCGCGTGGGCAAAGTTGATGACCGTTGTGGTGCCGAGGTTGATGCCGAAGCTCGACTCCGCGTTGCCGAACGGCAGCTGGAGCACGTCGTAGGAGCAGGTGAAATCCGTTTTGCCGGTCAAGGCGGCAAAGTAGAACTGCACGACCTCCGCCGGGCTGGCGCTGCGGTGCATGTCCGGGTAGTTCGCCGTGATGTAGTCCGCGACCTCATCGCGGAAGCTGCCGACGATGACGCGGTCGAGCAGATTTCGCTCGTTCAGCGTCGCATACAGCTGGTCTGCCGCGGCTAGACCGACCTCGCCGCCGTCCTTGATCTCAATAATGTACCGATAGTCCCCGGCAGAGGTCAGATAGTCCAGCACCTCGTCCAAAGACAAAATGCGCAGCTCGTCCGGCACGGCGTCGCCGTGTAAATCCGTATACGGCGTTTCGCCCGCGTCATTTACGAACTGCGCCGCTATGTTCAGATCCTTCAGCTCTGCCAGCGTCTTATCCCGGACAAGCACGTTTTCCGCTCCAAACACGGTCACGGCATCCGACACGCGGTCGAGCGTGGAATCATGCGAGAGCACCAGAACGTCGTCCGCCGTCATATGCAGGTCGAACTCGAAATAATCCACCTGCACATCCGGGTTTTCCGCACAGCCGCGGAACGCCGCCAGCGTCTCCTCCGGGAACTCGCCCGCGCCGCTGCGGTGCGCCGAGATCGCCGTTTCACCGGTGATGAACGGGTTGTTCGTTTCGTATTGCTTCAGATTTTTCGGATTCGAACGATGATGGAACTGCGCAATGCCGATAATTGCAATCACAACTACGATGCAGAGCAGCACGAGAAGGCTCCTGCCGATGACTTTTTTGACTTTCATGATGATTCTCCTGACTGTCATATTTGCATAATCTATGGTCAATCGCATTTTATCATATTTTCCGCCGCGCCATCAAGAGACGATACGCATGATGGCTGCGAAAAATGCCGCAGGCTCGTTAAAACAATGCGGCATCCGCCGTACATCTGCCGGGCTCATACTCCCGTGTCAGCGGGCATATACTCCAATAGCATACACAGCCTGGAGGTGCCCGTATGACAGAGGACTTACTCACCAGAGCCAGAGAGCTGGCTGTGTACATCATCGAGAACCGCGCCACCATCCGGCAGGCGGCAAAGCACTTCGGACTTTCCAAATCGACCGTGCATAAGGATCTTTCCGAGCGGCTGCCGATGGCGAACCGCGCGCTGTATCTTTCTGTGCGGGAGATTCTCGACCAGAACAGGGCCGAACGCCATATCCGCGGCGGTCTGGCTACGAGAAAGAAATATAAGGGGTTCTGAATCTTGTCGTTTTCCGGGCGTTTTCCCGTTTTTTTGGGGGAAACGTCCGGCTTTTTATACAGCTTGCTAAAAATTTGTGAGTTTCGATAAAATTTTTTGAGAAATGGGTTGATTCTTTGGTGCGGAAGGTATATACTTGGAATCAGGAAACAACTCCATTCAACAACAACACAACGTTCAGGAGGCAAAGAGTCATGAAATATGGTCGTACATTCAATTTCTCCGCAGGCCCCGCAATGATGCCGGAGCCCGTGCTGGAGGAGATCCGCGACGAGATGATGAACTACCGCGGCAGCGGCATGTGCGTCATGGAAATGAGCCACCGTTCCCCTGTTTTCCAGCAGATCATAGACGAGGCCGAGCAGGATCTGCGCGACCTCATGGGCATTCCCGACAACTATAAGGTCCTGTTCATTCAGGGCGGCGCAACGCTCCAGTTCTCCATGATCCCGATGAACCTCATGAAGAACGGCAAGGCCGTCTACATCGAGACCGGCGCATGGTCCAAGAAGGCCATCGCGGAAGCCAAGAAGGTCGGCGAGGTCATCGTCGCTGCTTCCAGCAAGGACAAGAACTATACCTACGTTCCCGACTGCTCCGATCTGGATATCCCCGAAGATACCGATTACGTCTACATCTGCGAAAATGAGACGATCCATGGCGTGACGTGGAACAAGCTGCCCAACACCAAGGGTCATGTGCTTGTTTCCGACCAGTCCTCCATGTTCCTCTCCAAGCCCTGCAACGTCTCCGACTACGGCATGATCTACGCGGGCGTGCAGAAGAACGTCGGCCCCGCCGGCATGGTCGTCGTCATCGTCCGTGAGGATCTGATCCGCGATGATCTGAAGGATCTGCCCATCTACCTGCAGTACAGCACGCACGCAGGCGCAGGCTCCATGTACAACACCCCGAACTGCTGGGCCATCTACTGCTGCGGCAAGGTCTTCAAGTATCTGAAGAGCATCGGCGGCCTCAAAGAGATGCACAAGCGCAATCTCGACAAGGCGAAGGTCTTCTATGACTTCTTGGATTCCTCCAAGATGTTCAAGGGCACCGTCGAGCCGGAGTTCCGCTCCCTCATGAACATCCCGTTCGTGACCGGGTCTGCCGATCTCGACAAGGAAGTCGTCGCCGCTACCAAGGCAGCCGGCTATGACAACCTCAAGGGCCACAAGTCCGTCGGCGGCCTGCGCGCTTCCATCTACAACGCCATGCCCAAGGAGGGCGTGGAAGCGCTCGTCGAGTTCCTCAAGAACTTCGAAGCCAACTACGGCAAATAAGAAAACCTACAAGGCGCGGCATATCCTGTCGCGCCTTGTTTCACAGAACAAATATAAGGAGATTTTATCATGCGTATTCTCGTAACTGATGGAATGGACAAGACCGCAATGGCGCAGCTGCGTGAGGCAGGCCACGAGGTCGTCGAGCAGTTCTATGCTCCCGAAGAACTGGGCGCGGCCCTGCGTGAGTTTGACGCAGTCGTCGTCCGCTCCAAGACCAAGGTCCGCGCGAACCACATCGATGAAGCCAAGGGCGGCAAGCTGAAGCTGATCATCCGCGGCGGTGTCGGCGTTGACAACATCGACGTGAAGTATGCCGAGGCCAACGGCATCACCGTCAAGAACACCCCGAAGGCTTCCTCTCAGTCCGTCGCAGAGCTGGCCATGGGTCATATGTTCTCCTGCGCACGCTATCTTTCCATCGCGGGCCACACCATGCGCGAGGGCAAGTGGGAAAAGAAGGCATACGGCAAGGGCATCGAGCTGCAGGGCAAGCCCCTCGGCATCGTCGGCTTCGGCCGCATCGGCCAGCATCTGGGCGTCATGGCCAAGGCCATCGGCATGACCGTCATCGCCTTTGATATCTTCCACATCCCCGGCATCGAAGAACAGCTGGGCATTCCCTATGTCGAGATGGACGAACTGCTTGCCAAGTCCGACTTCATCTCCGTCCATGCCCCGGCAGTTGACGGCGGCGCACTGATTAACGCAGAGCGCATCGCAAAGATGAAGGACGGCGTGTGCATCATCAATACCTCCCGCGGCACCAACGTTGACGAGGCCGCTCTGCTGGCCGCGCTCGAATCCGGCAAGGTCCGCGCCGCCGGTCTGGACGTCTACGCTGACGAGCCTGCCTCCAACTCCGCGCTGTACTCCCATCCGATGGTCTCCTGCACGCCGCATATCGGCGCTGCCACCGTTGAGGCGCAGAAGCGCATCGGCGCGGAGATCGTGGACATTATCACGAATTTCGGCAAATAATTTCAGCTATTTCGCACAGGCATCCGCACTTGTATTTCTGGCGCGGATGCGATATGATAATTCTGAGCAATCTGCAAAAAGATCGCAATAGATTGGTACAATTTTTTGAGGAGGATTTACCAAAATGAATGCTTATGTTGCCAGTGTCATCGACTATGTCAAGCAGGCACACGGGAATGAGCCTGAATTCGTTCAGACTGTAGAAGAGGTTCTCTCTTCCGTTTCCCCGATCATGGATGCGCATCCCGAATACGAGAAGGTCGACCTTCTGAAGAGAATGGTCGAGCCGGAAAGAATGTTCACGTTCCGCGTCTGCTGGATGGATGACAAGGGCGAATACCATACAAACCGCGGCTGGCGCTGCCAGTTCAACGGCGCGATCGGCCCGTACAAGGGCGGCATCCGCTTCCAGAAAAACGTCTATGAAGGCATCATCAAGTTCCTCGGCTTCGAGCAGACCTTCAAGAACTCCCTGACGGGCCTGCCCATGGGCGGCGCAAAGGGCGGCTCCGACTTCGATCCTGCCGGCAAGTCCGACGCGGAAGTTATGCGCTTCTGCCAGAGCTTCATGACCGCTCTGTACCGCTACATCGGGCCGGACATCGACGTTCCCGCGGGCGACATGGGCGTCGGCGGCCGTGAGATCGGCTACCTGTACGGCCAGTACCGCCGTCTGAAGGGCGTCTGGGAGAACGGCGTTCTGACCGGCAAGGGCATGACCTACGGCGGCTCCCTGATCCGTCCGGAAGCAACCGGCTACGGCGCAGTTTACTATTTGCAGGAAGTCCTGAAGCATGAGAACGACACCATCGAGGGCAAGCGTCTTGCCATCTCCGGCTACGGCAACGTCGGCTGGGGCATCATGAAGAAGGCTGCCGAGTTGGGCGCGAAGGTCACCTATTTCGCAGGCCCCGACGGCTATATCCATGATCCGGACGGCGTCGTCGGCGAAAAGCTCGACTTCATCCTCGAGATGCGCGCCAAGGATCCGATGCACTGCAAGCCGTATGCCGACAAGTACGGCGTGGAATTTGTTCCGGGCGAAAAGTGCTGGGGCGTGAAGGACGTTGATGTCTATATGCCCGCTGCGACCCAGAACGACGTGCGCATGGAGTCCGCAGAAAAGATCGCCGCTTCCGGCGTTAAGTATTACATCGAGGTCGCCAATATGCCGACCACGAACGACGCTCTGAACTATCTGCGCGCGCAGAAGCACATGGTCGTCGCTCCGTCCAAGGCTGTCAATGCGGGCGGCGTCGGCGTTTCCGGTCTTGAAATGAGCCAGAACTCCGAGCGTCTGGTCTGGACGGCTGAGGAAGTCGATGCGCAGCTGCACAAGATGATGAAGAACATCCACAAGGTCTCCGCAGAGGCTGCCGAAGAGTACGGCCTCGGCTACGATCTGGTTGCGGGCGCCAACATCGCCGGCTTCAAGAAGGTCGCACAGGCCATGTACGAGCAGGGCGTGTTCTGATCTATTTCCATTCCATACACAGCAGCCCCAGCGGTTTTCGCCGCTGGGGCTGTTCCATTCTTTTCAGTGCAGCACTGGCGCGGGAACGCAAAAGGCTCCCCTTTGCATAAAGGGGAGCCTTTTGCGCGTCTATGGCTTTATCTCCGGTCATTTCATCTGCGCGATATCGCAGACGATCTCGACGCACTTGTCAACGCCGAGCGTGCCGCTGTCGAGGCAGACATCGTAATTCTCGGCCTCGCCCCAGTTGCGGTTGGTGTAATGCTTGTAATAGACCTTGCGCTTGCTGTCCTTCTCCTGCAGGCGCTTTTCCATGGGCTTGCTCGTCTCGCCATAGCGTTCGCGCACGCGGGCGGCGCGGTGGGCCATGTCGGAGTGGATGAAAATGTGCAGGCAGTCCGGCTGATCCTTCAGGATGAAGTCGGCGCAGCGGCCGACGATAACGCACGGACCCTTGCTGGCAAGATCGCGGATGACGTTCGTCTGGCAGACGTAGAGCTTATCCGACACGGACATGGTATCGACCAGACCCATCGGGTGCGAGGAGACGGCAATATTAAACAGGAAGCTGCTGGTGACAGAGGCGTATTCACCGATCTCCTCGATGAACTCATGCGAGAAGCCGCTTTCTTTGGCGACCTTGTCGACCAGCTCCTTGTCATAATAGGGGATGCCGAGCTTCTCAGCCACCGCCTTGCCGATGCTTCGTCCGCCGCTGCCAAACTGGCGGCTGATGGTGATGACCTTATTTGTCATAGGAACTCCCCCTTTATTTTGGTGGCTTCATTATACACCAAAATCGGCGTGTTGACAAATAAAAATTTTCGCCTGCGCGATGGTCTCCGTGATCTCAGCAGGAGCGGGACGCTGCTCCGCCCGGCAGACTGCATTGGTTTTATAGGAATTTACGGCAAATTCGCAAGCACCTGCCTGCTCGCCCGTTGGGAAGCTACGAATTTTCCGAAAATTTCCGTTAAAAACGGTGCATCCTGCCGGGCGGCGAGAATCCCGTCCCTTGCCAACTGCATTTGGTTTTTACAGATACGGCCGCATATCCTTGACCAGCTGGTCCTCCAGCCGGATGAGCGACTGGGCGAGGCCCCGCGCGTCCTCGTCCGCTGTGGGGTACTGGTTGCAGTAGCGGGCGAGCGACTTGATGCCCATCGAGCAGCCGGTCGAGATGAGATCGGCTGTTGTCGCGTCTCCGGGCTTCATGGAAAGCATCGCCTGCGTTTTCAGATACGACATGGCGCGCGCAGCCGGGTCTGCGCGCTTCGGCTCCTTGCCCTGGCGGCGCAGCCGGTCGGCCGCCTGTGCGGCAAGCTGCTCGTGCTGGCGCTTGCTGTCAAGCAGGCGCTTTTGCAGCGGGCCTTCCGCGCTGTTTTTCAGCACATCCTCCAGCGAGCGGATGGCCATATCCGTCCCCGCCGCGCACTCCGACAGCAGATGCAGGGTATCTTCGTTCATATACATCTCCTCCTTCTGCGAGTATTGTGTTCCAAAATAGAAAAAAGTATGATACAATACGAAAAAAGGAGGCGCTGCTATGCGTATGGAACGGACGGTCCGCGAGATCGCGGGCGATTATGCCGTGCTGGAAAACGAGACAGGCGGCACAACGGAGGTCGCGCTGGCGCTGCTGCCGGACGGCATTGCCGAGGGCACGGTGCTGATTTTTGAAAATTTTGAATACCGCATAAAGGAGAATATGCCATGATCCGTCATATCGTCATGTGGAAATTCCGCGAGGGAGAAGCGGAAAACCGCGAAAAATTCCTGTCTGGCCTGCAGGCGCTGGACGGCGTGATTCCGGAGATCCGCCATATGGAGATCCACCGCAGCTGCAAGCCCGGCAATCCCTACGACGCCTGTCTGATCGCCGATTTTGACGATCTGGACGCGCTGTCCCGTTACAAAAACGACCCGCGCCATGTCGCGGTGTCCACGCTCTGCAAGTCCATCCGCGAATCGCGCGGCGCGATCGACTACGAGCTGTAAGCCCGGTATATCGATTTACCGTTTCAGGAGGGAGCTTCATGAAGACCAAACATATTCAGAAGCAGCTGGATTTCTTCGTCCGCGATAAGGCGCACCATGCCTACCGCAAGCCCGCAGGGGACGCGCACGCGCTCGCAGAGACGTTTGCGGCACAGGGGCTTGACGATATGCAGCGCTCCGTCGCACGGCTGCGCTATGTGCTGGCGCAGGAAACGCCCGTCGTTTTCCCGGATGAGCGCATCACGCTGCTGCGCACCGTGCGCACCATTCCGGAGATCCACACAGAAGAAGAGGACAGGCAGCTGCACGAGACGCACGCGTTCCATGAAAACGGCCGCGTATTCAATATGTGCCCCGATTACGGGATGCTGATGGCGGACGGCTTTACGAAAAAGGCCGAAAAGATTCGCACGCAGCTGGAAAAGGCAGAAACGGCGGAGCAGAAGGAATTTCTGCAGGCCATGCTGGACGTGCTTTCCATCGTGACGGACTTCGCCGCGCGCTACCGCGAGGAGGCGCTGCGCGTAGGCAACCAGACGGTTGCGGACACGCTTTCCAAGATCCCCGCCAACGCGCCCGAGACGCTTCTCGAAGCGCTGCAGTTCCTGCGCCTGCTGCATTACGCCATGTGGTGCAACGGCAACTATCACAATACCATCGGCCGTATCGACCAGTTCCTGTACCCCTATTACCGGCACGATCTGGACGCAGGGCTTCTGACGAAGGACGAGGCGCTTGAGCTGCTGGAGGAGTTTTTCGTCTCCTGCAACCGCGACAGCGACCTTTACATCGGCATCCAGCAGGGCGACAACGGGCAGACCATCGTACTGGGCGGCTCGAACGAGGACGGCTCCGACGCGTATAACGACCTGTCCGAGCTGTGCCTGATCGCCAGCCGCGACCTGTGCCTCATCGACCCCAAGGTCAACCTGCGCGTGCACAAAAACACGCCGCTGTCCGTCTATGAGCTTGCCACGACGCTCACACAGAAGGGCCTCGGCTTCCCACAGTATACGAACGACGAAATTGTCATTCCCGCGCTGCTGCGCTGGGGCTATGAGAAAAAGGACGCCTATAACTACACGCTGGCCGCCTGCTGGGAAATTCTTGTGACGGGGTATATGGATCTTGTCAACTGGGACAGCCTGAACTTCCTCAAGACCGTGCAGGACGCCTGCGAGCATCTGCCGGAGTGCAAAACATATGAAGACTTCGCGGCGCTTGTGAAGCAGAATATCGAGGCGCAGGCCGGGGCGCTCATGGCGGAGACGAAAAACGTCTATAAAGAGCCGTCGCCCCTCGTGAGCCTCATGTGCCCGGACTGCCTCGAAAAGATGCGCGATATCTCGAAGCCCGGCAAGTATAATAACTACGGCTTCCACGGCGACGGGCTTGCCACAGCCGCCGATTCCATGGCCGCTGTCCGCAAATACGTCTACGACGAGAAGACCTTCACGCCGGAAACCATGCTCGCCATGCTGCACGCCGATTTCAAGGGCTATGAGCGCGAACAGAATATGCTCCGCTACGAAGGCCCGAAGTTCGGCAACGACGATGATTTTGTCGATTCCATCGCTGTGCAGCTGCTCGACTGGTATGCCGACGCGCTGGAAGGGAAGAAAAACGACCGCGGCGGCTGCTTCCGCGCGGGCACGGCCTCGGCCATGTATTATATCTGGCATTCGAAGGACGCGCCTGCCTCGCCCGATGGCCGCAGCGCGCATGAGGCGCTGCCCTGCAACTACTCGCCGTCCCTCTTCGCCCGCTGCGAAGGTCCGATCTCCATCATCAAATCCTTCGCCAAGCCGCATCTGACGCGCGTTGCCAACGGCGGCCCGCTGACCGTCGAGCTGTCCGACACCATGTTCCGCAATGAGGACGCCATCCGCAAATGCGCCATGTTCGTCAAGAGCTTCATGGACATGGGTGGACACCAGATGCAGATCAACGCCGTCAACCGCGACAGGCTCCTCGACGCGCAGAAGCACCCGGAGAATTACCGCAACCTCATCGTGCGCGTCTGGGGCTGGAGCGGCTACTTTGTCGAACTCAATGAGATCTATCAGAACCATATCATCAAGCGCTCGGAAATGAGCCTGTAATACCGAAAGAAAGGAAGCATCACTATGCTGGAAGCACTGAAAGAACAGGTATTGAAAGCCAATCTGGCCCTGCCAAAACACGATCTTGTCACCTTTACCTGGGGCAACGTCTCCGCCATCGACCGCGAAAGCGGCCTGATCGCCATCAAGCCGTCGGGCGTGGAGTACGATGAGATGACCGCCGACGACATCGTGCTCGTGAGTCTGGAGACCGGCGAACGCGTCGAGGGCCGTCTCAAGCCCTCGTCCGACACGCCGACGCACGTAGAGCTGTACCGGGCCTTCCCGTCCATCGGCGGCATTGTCCACACGCACAGCCGCTGGGCGACCAGCTTTGCGCAGGCCGGCGCCGGCATCGACGCCATGGGCACCACGCAGGGCGATTATTTCTACGGCCAGATCCCCTGCACCCGCAGCATGACGCCGGAGGAGATCAAGGACGCGTATGAAAAGAACACCGGCCTTGTCATCATCGAGGAATTCAAGCGCCGCGGCATCGACCCGGCACAGGTTCCCGCCGTGCTCGTCCACAACCACGGCCCGTTCACCTGGGGCAAGGACGCGGACGAGGCGGTCTACCACGCCGTTGTGCTTGAAGAGGTCGCGTTCATGAACTTCCACGCCAAACTGCTGAACCCCGCCGCAGGCCCCATGCCGCAGGTGCTGCTCGACAAGCATTACCTGCGCAAGCACGGCGCGAACGCCTATTATGGACAGGGCTGAGGCGCAGGCGGCGCTGCAGGCCTGCATCGCAGATGAGCAGGCCTATCAGTTCACGAGCTTTTCCCACCGCGACGCGTGGGAGCTTGGCCATGCGCTGGTGGACGCGTGCGAAAAGATGGGCGCGCCGCTTGCCGTGGAGATCGAGATCAATCACGTGATCGTCTTCCGCTATTACCCGGACGGCACGGGCGCATATCACGAGCAGTGGCTGCGGCGCAAGCGGAATCTGGTCAACCTGCTTGAAAAAAGCTCCCAGCGCGCGTATTACGAGCTGGAGGTCAATTGCGAGGATCAGGAACGCGACTGGCGGCTGCCGCGCAGTGACTACGCCGCGTGCAGCGGCGCGTTCCCCATCCGCAT
>OGRA01003047.1_pt1 | contig 13218 bp, 10 predicted proteins | sample 1553351 | NCBI WGS metagenome assembly OGRA01 (sample SAMEA2580056, study PRJEB22360) | human gut metagenome | biome: human gut; feature: human-associated habitat; material: faeces | place: Denmark | collected 2008/2010
GCCGCTGCGTGGTGCTCCCGGCGGGCGGCGTGGCTGTCCCGCAGGTTGATGATGGCCAGCAGCACCAGCACCGTCACAAACAGCAGGGTGGAAATGGCGTTGATCTCCGGGCTGACGCGCTTTTTGGTCATGCCGTAAATGGTCATGGCCAGGGTGGAGGCACTGGTCCCGGCGGTAAAATAGCTGATGATGAAGTCATCCACGGACATGGTGAAGGCCGTCAGCGCACCGGACACGATGCCGGGCTTGATTTCCGGGATCACTACCCGCCAGAATGCCTGCATCCAGGTGCAGCCCAGGTCCTGGGCCGCGTCGATGAGGTTCCGGTCCATCTGCCGCAGCTTTGGCCCCACGGACAGGATGACATACGGAATGTTGAAGCAGATATGGGCGATAAGCAGGGTGCCGAAGCCCATGGTCAGCCGCTCCGGCAGCACCACCGCCGACTGCCAGGAGTTCACCCACCCGGCAAAGGCGCCCCATCCGTTGAAGAACACCACGAACAGCAGGCACAGGCTGACGCCGGTGACGATATCCGCGTTCATCATGGGGATGTTGTTGACGGAATTGACGATGGTCCGGCGCCGCCGGCTCATGGCGTACAGTCCAATGGCGGCAAACGTTCCTGCAATGGCCGCCGCAATGGTGGACAGCAGCGACACCATCAGGGTGGTGTACACACTGTTCATGATCAGCCGGTTGGACAGCAGGGACTCGTACCATTTCAGGGAAAAGCCCTTCCACACGCTGGAGCTGGTGCCCGCGTTGAAGGAGAACACGATGAGAATGATGATGGGTGCGTACAAAAACAGGAACACCAGCGCCATAAGCACCCGATCGCCGATGCTGTTCTGTCTGCGCCCGGTCATAGGATCACCGCCTGTTCCTCGCCCTCACCGAAGCGATTCATCACCAGCATGCACACCAGCACGATGACCATCATCACCAGGGAGATGGCCGCGCCCAGCTGGGGGTTGTAGGCCCCGCCCAGGAACTGCCGCTCGATCAGGTCGCCCAGCAGCAGCTCCGTGCCGCCGCCCAGCATCCGGCTGATGGCGAAGGTGGACACCGACGGCACAAACACCATGGTGATGCCGGAGATGACCCCCGGCAGGCTCAGAGGCAGGATCACCCGGCGGAATACCGTCATGGAGTTGGCCCCCAGGTCCCGGGCAGCCTCCAGCAGGGAGCCGTCCAGCTTGATGATCACGGAATAGATGGGCAGGATCATAAAGGGCAGATAGTTATATACCATGCCCAGCACCACGGCCCCCTGGGTATTCATCATGGAGAAATACTCCAGCTCCGTGCCGAAAATGTGGTTATACAGGCTGATGAGCCCGATTTTCTGAAACAGCTGGTTCAGCAGCCCGTGGTTTTCCAGGATGGTCATCCAGGAATACGTCCGCAGCAGGAAGTTCATCCACATGGGCAGCATGATCAGCACCATGGCCGTCCGCTGGAAGGCGGGCCCCTCCCGGCTCATGAGATACGATACCGGGTACCCGATGACCAGACAGATCAGCGTGGCGATGATGGCCAGCTTGAATGACCGCAGAAACACCTGGGTATAGCCGCCCATCTGCACAAAATTGTCCAGGGTGAAGCCCCCCTCTGAGGAGGAGAAGGCATAGATCACCATGATGAGGATGGGGGCCACCACGAAAATGGCCATCCACACCTCATAGGGCACGGCGAACCGGGAGAGCTTATTCTTCATCCCCGCTCTCCTCCTCATCCGTCTCCCAGGAGGCGTCCGCCAGCTCCTCATACTCCTCGGAATAGGAGCTGTAGTCGCCGAACTGACCGGAATATTCGCTTTTTTTCATGATATGGAACCCGTCGGGGTCGATCTTCACGCCGATGCGGGCCCCCACCGGGGAGTGGTCCGTGGTCTGGATCAGCCACTTGAAGCCCCGGAAGTCCACGATGATATCGTACTGCATCCCCTTGAAGGTGACGTTGGTGACGGTGCCCACCAGCTGCCCCTGCTCCACGGGGACAATGTCGATGTCCTCGGGGCGGATGACCACGTCCACCGGCTCGTTGGGGGCGAACCCGCCGTCCACGCAGGGGAACTCCTTGCCGTACATTTTCACCACGTTGTCGCGGACCATGGTGCCGTTGAGAATGTTGCTCTCGCCGATAAAGTCCGCCACAAAGGCGTTTTTCGGCTCGTTATAGATGTCCTCGGGGGTGCCGATCTGCTGGATGCGGCCCTTGTCCATCACCACCACGGTGTCGGACATGGTCAGGGCCTCCTCCTGGTCGTGGGTCACATAGATGAAGGTAATGCCCATCTGCTGCTGGATACGCTTCAGCTCGTTCTGCATATCCTTCCGCAGGCGCAGGTCCAGCGCGCCCAGGGGCTCGTCCAGCAGCAGGACCTTGGGCCGGTTCACCAGCGCCCGGGCGATGGCCACCTGCTGCTGGCCGCCGGACAGCTGGGTGATTTTCCGGTGCTCAAAGCCCTTCAGACTCACCACACCCAGCATTTCCGTCACGCGCTCCTCGATTTCCTCGGCAGGCACCTTGGCGATCCGCAAGCCAAAGGCGATGTTCTCAAACACGTCCAGATGAGGGAACAGCGCATACTTCTGGAACACCGTGTTGATCTGCCGCTTATGCGGCGGGACATCATTAATCCTCACACCGTCAAAGGTGACGTCTCCCGACGTGGGCGTCGTGAAACCGCCGATAATCCTCAGCGTTGTGGTCTTTCCACAGCCGCTGGGGCCCAGAAGTGTGAGGAATTCAGAATCGTTGATATACAGATTGATGTGATCGAGAACCAGCTCGTCGTCAAACGCCATGCAGAGGTCCCGCAGGCGAATCAACTCTTTGGACATTTATCCTCCCCCGTTCGTAAAATATTTTGGACTTACCTCTTTTCTCTGTTCAAAGGGAGGCCTTGCGGATAGGCCTGATATCTCTCGTTGAAATTTGGCAGATACAATATATAAAAATTAAAGACAAATGTCAATCATTATTTTTTCGAATATCCCCGCTTTCTGGTCTTATCCGGAAAGAACCGCAAAAGGCCCCGGCTTTGGCCGGGACCTTTTGCGGTTAGTCCTTCCAGAAGGTCAGGTTTTTGGAGGCGTCCTGCACCTCCTGCGGCACGGTGATCTCCTGAATATCGTTATAGCCAACGATCTCCAGTCCGATGGCATAGCGGCTGATGGTGCCGTCCTCCTGATTTTTCTGCACGATCTGCTGCATGAGCTGCGTCGCGTCTATCTCATACTTTACCGGTAGGCGGGAGAAAAGCCCTATCCAGACCCGGACAGGGACCTCCGCCGCTGTTTCCTCCGGGGTATCCGAGGTCCCAAACAGAGACTTCAGGCGATCCCAAAGGCCGGTGGTGCTGTTTTTCAGTATTCCCTGCGCGATATGCGGCGGTAGCGTTCCCTCAACGCACAGAGCCAACTGACCCTGGACCCAATTCATCCCCACGACCCGGAAGTCGGTATCGCTCTGTGTGCTGAGCTGCGTTATCTCCCGGATGTCCAGAGACTGGACATTTGCGCGGAAAAGCTCAGCGGACAGGGTGGCCCGGTACCACTTCATGTCCTCTTTATCCGCCATGCCCACATACACCTTTTCCGAATCGCCCTCGGGGACCGCATAGATGTGATACAGGTTCGCTTCCTCCGGTCCGGATCCGCTCATAGTCAGGTCCATTTCCATAGCCACCGGGTCGCTTATGACCATGGAGATATCACCGCTTATCCTGGCGGATGAGGTGGTCGCCAGGGAACTGGCGTCAATATCCATGTAATACGTGTAGTGGATGCTGGTGGCCTGCTCCAGCCGTTCCTGCATCCGGGGGACCATATCCGCCGCCGATTTCACCAGCACAAGGCCCGCCGCGCCGACGATCACCACCAGCACCAGCAGAACCACCAATATCCGTTTCCAAACACGCTTTTTCATCGTACTCCCTCTTTCCTCACGGCTGGCCCTTCTAATCTCGCCAAATAATAACAATTACACTATACGGACAGCGGGAGCAAATGTCAATCCCTCTTTTACGCAGCAGCTTTGTTCCCGTGGCGATTCCCGAAAACGCGTGACCTGGCGGGGCCGCTCACACAAAGACGTATTTTTCCAGCCGGTCCATGGCCTCCTGCACCAGGGCATGGGGCAGGGCGGCGTTGATGCGGATGCAGTCGCCGTCGCCGAAGGCTTCGCCGCTCTGCCAGATCACGCCGTGCTCCACACCCCGGCGGCGCAGCTGGTCCGGGGTGATGCCGTGGTCCCGGCACCAGGCCCCGCAGTTGACGAACAGCATATACGTCCCCTGAGGCAGCATCATGGAAACGCCGGGGAACCGGCTTTCCATAAAGTCCCGGATGTACCGCAGGTTCTTGTCCAGCACGGCGCACAGCTGGTCCACCCATTCCATGCCCGCGTGGCTGTAGGCCCCCGTCAGGGCATGCATGGACAGCACGTTGCAGCTGTTATACCCGGACAGGTCCCCCTGCCGCCGGACCCGGCTGCGCAGCCGGTCGTCGTAGATAATGTGGTACGACCCGATGAGCCCCGCCAGGCTGAAGGTCTTGGTGGGGGCATAAAAGGCTGCGGTGCGGCTGCGGGCATCGGCGGACACGGACTGGGTGGGAATGTGGGTGTGTCCCGGCATGATCAGGTCCGACCAGATCTCGTCGGAGATGACGGTGCAGTCGTTGGCGGCGTATACCTCCATGGCCTGCTCCAGCTCCCATCGCTCCCACACCCGGCCGCAGGGATTGTGGGGGGAGCACAGGATGGCCAGGTGGATGTCGTGCTCCTTCAGCTGCCGGTCCATGTCCGCATAGTCCATGCGCCACACGCCCGCCTCATCCCGCTTCAGCGGCGTGTGGACGATGGGCCGCCCCAGCCGCTCCAGGGTGTGGGTAAAGCCCACATAGGTGGGGCTGTGGACCAGGATAGGCTCCCCGGGGCAGGTCAACGCCTGCACCACGGAGCTGACGCCGCCCAGGACCCCGTTTTCATACCCGATGTGCCGCTGCTCCAGGCCGGATACCCCGTGCCGCGCCTGCTGCCAGCGGATGATGCTGTCATAGTGGGCGTCCGTCAGCCGGTAGTAGCCGAAATTGGGGTGGCTGAGCCGGGCCTGGATGGCCTCCAGCACCGGCGGCGCGGTGGGAAAGCTCATATCCGCCACCCACATAGGGATCCGGGAAAAGCCCGCCTTAGGCTCCACTCCGGCATAGGGGATCACGTCCAGGGCCAGGGCATCCCGTCCCCGCCGGTCCAGAATTGTGTCAAAGTCGTACTGCATGGTCATCCTCCGTTCTTTATGTCCGGCAGGCGGAACACCCGCCGGGTATTTTCCAGCACAGCCGCCTCCACCGTCTCTGGCGGCAGCCGCTTAAGCCGTGCGATCTCCTCAATGATCCGGGGCAGCAGCAGGGAGGAGTTGCGCACCCTGCCCAGAGATTTTCTGCTGCCCTCCCAGGGAATGTCCGGCAGCACATAGGGGCTGTCGGTCTCCACCAGCAGCCGCTCCAGCGGTGCCCGGGCCACTGTCTCCCGCAGGGGGGCCGACTCCCGCCGCAGCAGCGCGCCGCCGATGCCCAGACACAGGCCCAGGTCCAGGTACTGCCGGGCCGTTTCCCAGCCGCCCTGGAAGCAGTGCACCACCCCGCCGGGGAGCCACCGCCGCCTGCGGCGCAGCATGGGCAGGGCGTCCCGGTCCGCCATGCGGATGTGCAGCACCAGCGGCAGCCCTGTCCGCCGGGCCAGGTCCAGCTGATACCGGAACCACAGCAGCTGGACCAGCCGGTGATGCCGGGGCCGGTGATAGTCCAGTCCCGTCTCTCCGATGGCTGCCACACCGGGGCCCCGGGCCCAGGTGGCCAGCTGTTTTCGCTGCCGCCAGGGAACCTGGGCCGTCCGGGTGGGATGAACGCCCACCGCCAGGCGGAAAAAGTCCGGATGCTGCCGGTACAGGGCGGCGGTCAGCCGGTTGGAGTCAAAGTCGATGGCGGGCTCGATGCACAGGGCGACACCGCTCTCCCGCAGCCGCTTCAGCAATCCGTCCCGGTTCCCCTCCTCCGCCGTCAACTGGCCGGTCAGGTACCGGAAGGTGCCGTCATAGCGCTTATGACTGTAGTGGGCATGGCTTTCGATGATCATCTGAGCCCCTCCTTTGCCTGCCGCAGCACCGTTTCCGCCAGCTGCACCCCGCCTGCCCGGTAGCCTGCGGCGGCGTATACGGCGTGGAGGGGACCGTCCGTCACCAGCACCAGGGGCAGGCACCCCGGCTCCAGGAAAACGCTGCGGGCCAGGGCGTTGGGCCTGCCGCCCAGCAGCACCCGGCACCGGGGCAGGACCCGGCAGACCTCCGCCAGAAGCGGGTCCGCTCGGTCCCGGAGGTCCGGCACCAGAAGGACAATATCCATTCCGGCAAGAGCCGCTGCCCGATCCCGCAGCTCTCCCAGCAGATGCTCCGTGGGCTCCCGGCCCACCTCCAGCCAGGCCAGCAGCGCCGGGGTCCGGGTCAGCTCCCGGCCGGCCAGCTCCCGGCCATCCGGGGAGCGGACGGTGAAGTCCGGCAGGGGACAGGAAACGGTCATCTCCTCCGGAAAAACCGGCACTTTTTCCAGGGGAATCCGCCGTTTTTCTCCATTATCCAGGGAAAAACAGACGGCGCGGGCGTGTATATCCCCACAGGGCAGGCGGCTATCGGTGATAACGGTATAACGTCCGGGCAGCAGGTCCACGGTCATCTGCCCGTTTTTCCAGGAATAGGACGACAGGTCCAGGGCCTGTTCATCCTCCTGCTTTGTCAGGCCAAAATCCGTGCCGAATGCCATGGGATTTTCCAGAATCAGGAAGCTGCACCGGGCCAGACCCGTTGCGGCGGAACGGAATTGACCGTTCTGCCAGAACTGAGGCTCCCGGTCCGCCGGGTGCAGCCGGGCGGGGACGCCCAGAGCCCGGCACAGGGCCGCGAACAGCGCATCCCGGGATAGGGGGGATCCGGCCCTTGACGCCAGCGCTGCCGCCGGAAGGGTGGTCAGCTGAGGGTATTCCTCCTGGGGAAAAAAGTGAATATTTTCCGTAAGCCAGGCGTATAAAGCCTGGGGATCACGGCGGAAATGTTCCTTTTGTGAGTCCGTCAGGGCATGCAGCAGCTGCCGCCGCTGGGGCCGCAGGGGCTCGTTATCTATCCGGGGACAGGCCACATACCGGAAATACACGTCCTCCGGCAGCTCCGGGCAGGGGCCGGGCACGGACAATGACTCTGCCAGCACCTCCGGGGTCACATCCTGAAGATCCTTGGGGGAGAGAGCTGCCAAAAGGGCCTGCTTATGGGGCAGGGAAAAGGAAGAATTTTCCAGAAACTCTGCCAGATTTTCCCGGTTGGCGGGAGCCTGAAGCAGGAGTTCTCCTCCGGGAAGGCCCGCTGCCATAGCTTCCGCGTCCTGCTCTATATGAGCGATACGGCGTTTGCGGGCGTCGATTGCGGCGGCAAGCCGCTTTTTTCCTTGGGACAACACCGGGACAGGGGGTGTTTTGTCCCGGGACAACATAGGGACAGGGCCGGGACAGACCGAGATGTCCCGGCTGATTTCCGACTTCTCCGACTCCGGCAGAGTCAGGGTGACGGTTTCTGCGTCACCGGAAATAATTTCCTGCGCAGACCATTCACCGCAAACTGCCCGGACCCGGAGACTGCCCCGCCCACAGGTGAGCCGGGCGAGTCCCTGCCGGTCCGCCGGGACCCGGGCAGCGGGGAACCATTGGCAGGCGTTGAGAATTTCAAAGAAAACCGCCGCCCCCGGCAGAGGGGCTCCGGCCCGGTCCGTTACCCGGACGGTGAGGGTCCGCACCGGGGCATAGCGGCGGGTCTGATTCAGCAGAGTCACCATGCCGCTTCTGGAAATAATTTCCTCCCCCACGGGGTCTCCAAAGCACCGGGTATGCAGCAGCAGGGCCCGGGCTGCCGCCGCTGTGAACCAGCCCCGGTCCAGAGTCTCCTCCGGCTCACAGGCTCCCAGAAAATGCCAGCTGCCATCCACCCAGACCTCCACCCAGGCGTGGTTGTCGTCGCAGTGGGCCCAGCGGGGGGTGTAGATCTGCCGGGCGGGGATGCCCACGGCCCGGTAGGCGTTGACGGCAAAGGTGGACTCCTCGCCGCAGCGGCCAAAGCCGCAGCGCCAGGCGGCGGCTGCGGAAATCGTGCGGTCATCCGTCAGCCGGTATGTTACCTGACTGACGTTCCAATAATTCACCCGGACGGCGGCCTGATATTCCGGCAAACCGGCCAGGAGGGGGGACAGCTCATCATACATAGCCCGGCGGCAGTCGGACAGCTCCTCCTCATTGACCCGGGGATGGAGCACATAGTTCAGGAAAATGTCCTCCGGCAGGTGGGCGGCATAGGGGGAGGTCCGGCGCAGCATGACCCCGTGCCGTGCCAGACTGCGGAACAGGGCCGGGGGAGTATTCAGCCAGTCGCTGAGGGGGCTGGCGGCATAGCACCAGACCAGGGCCTGGGCATCATCGGGGTCCAGACCCTCCAGCGCCGTCCGGATGGCCGGGGCCGCACAGGCGGCAGGGCCGGTCAGCAGCGAATCAAAGCGCCGCCGGGCGGCGGCATACGTTTCGGGGGACAGCAGCATAGGGGCCTCCTTTTTACTCGATCCACTCCACGCGGCAGGCCTCGGCCAGCATTTCACGGGAAGCCTCCCGGTTTTCCACATAGGTGCCGGGGCTTGCCTCGTAGTCGGCGGTAATGCTCTCCAGGTCCTCCTCGATCAGGCGGGCATACGCGTCAGAAACCGTCAGCTTTTTGCCCCGGACCCGGGTGATCTCGTCCCGGGCGTCGGGCCACTCGGTGGTATCCGGGCCGCTCTCCAGAATCGTCTGGTTCCGGCTCAGAGAGACAATAAGCCAGGCGGAATAGCGGGACGGCGCGGGACCCGGCTCCAGGGGAGCGGAGCGCTCCAGCCGCACCGCATATCCCACGGAGGGATGCTTTTCCCGAAAGGCCCGCACCAGCTGGCACACCTCCTGGAAGATGCGGTTTTCGTTCTGCTTGACCTCCGCCGAATCCACGGCGCTTTCGTGAGATCTTCTGAACAGGCCGAAGCCCTTGAGCTGCTTTTCCATGAGCGATTTTCCTTTCTGCTTATTATTTTATAGATGTTTCGTGCAGACCGTGGACAATGGCGGCGCACCGGGCAAATTCCTCCGGATCGGTCTGCCAGACCTCGTACTCGGACAGGGTGGGCAGGCCCATGGACACGGTGGACTTGCGGTAGGTCATGCCGCTGTCCAGCGGGGCGCGGCGGCCGGTGGTGTGGAAGGTGCGGATGCCGGTCTCGTGGTGAATCTGTTGGATGTTCCACCATTTCACGCCGCAGCCGGCCATGATGTGAATGCGTCCGGCGGCCTGACGGCGGAGCCGGGCCAGCAGGGGAATGCCTGCGGCGGCGTCCGGGGCCTGGCCGGAGGTCAGCACCGTCCGGCAGCCCAGGGAAACGGCGTCCTCCAGGGTCCGGAAGGGGTCCCGGGACATATCGAAGGCCCGGTGAAGGGTCACCTCCATGTCCCCGGCGCAGTCCATCATCCGGCGCATTTTCTCCATATCCAGGGCGCCGTCCGGGGTCAGGGCTCCGATGACCACGCCGTTGACGCCCAGGCGGCGGAACAGGTCGATCTCCCGGCACATCTGGTCCATCTCGGCATCGGTATACAGAAAGTCGCCGAAGCGGGGGCGGATGAGAACGTTCACCGGGACGGGGCAGTCCCGCAGGACCTGCTCAAGCATGGCCGGAGAGGGGGTGACGCCGCCGATGACCAGCTGGCCGCAGAGCTCCAGACGGTCTGCGCCGCCCCGGCAGGCGGCCAGAGCGGAGGCATAGGAATCCACGCAGCCCTCGATCAAGGGGGCGCAGGGAGTGGGGGTTGTCATGTGGGTTGTCCTCCTTTGGGGGAGATTGGGGGCGGGGATCAGGCATTTTCCAGCTCCCGGGCCAGGTAATAGAGGGTGGACACGGCGGCCCCGGTGGCGCCGGGGGTCTGGTGCTGCCAGGTGATGCCGGTGTTGTTGTCCGCCGTGCCGGCGATATCCAGGTGGAGCCAGGGAAGCCCCTGGGTGAAGTGCTTCAGGAAAAGCCCGGCGGTGATGGCGCCGCAGCCGTCCTTGCTGGTGTTGCGGACGTCGGCATAGTCGCTGCGGATCAGGTCCTCGTACTCCGGGAAGTCCGGCATGCGCCAGAACCGCTCGCCGGAGTGCCCGGCGGTCCGGGTCAGGCAGCCGTACCATTCGTCGTCGGAGGCCATGACGCCGGTGGTCACATAGCCCAGCATGGCGTACACGGCTCCCGTGAGGGTGGCGATATCCACCAGGTGGGTGCAGCCCTCCCGGCGGATGGCCCAGGTGAGGCCGTCAGCCAGGATCAGGCGGCCCTCGGCATCGGCGTTGAGGATCTCCACGGTCTGGCCGGAAAAGAGGGTGATCCGGTCCCCGGGGAGCATGCTGGTGGGGGAGATGCGGTTTTCACAGGTGGGGATCACCGCCGTGACGTTGACCCGGACTCCGTGCCGGGCCAGAGCGTGCAGGGCGGCGGCAGCCGCCGCGCCCCCGGCCATGTCGCCCTTGATGCCCGCCATGGAGGAGGCGGATTTCAGACAATAGCCGCCGCTGTCCACGGTGACGCCCTTGCCCACGAAGCCTATGCGCCGGGAGTCCTCCGGCGCGCCGGTGTACCGCAGCACCACCAGGGCCGGGGGGTGGCCGCTGCTGCCGCCTACGGTCAGCAGGCCCCGGAGGCCCAGGTCCTCCAGCTGCTGCCGGTCGTAGACAGCGGTTTCGATGGGCAGACCCTGGGCCAGGGCCGTCAGCCGGGCGGCGAAATCCATCGGCGTCAGCAGGTTGGCGGGGAGGTTTACATAATTGCGGACGGCCATAATGTCCTCCGCCAGCTGCCAGGCGGCGGTGAGCTGGGGCAGGGTGAAGCCGCTGCCGGAGGCATAGCAGGTCAGGGCCGGACTGCGGACGTCCGTCAGGCAGTCGGCCTTGCGGTGGGAGCCGCCCAGGATGCCCTCCAGGGCGGCGTTGAGGCCCGGCTGGCCCAGCCGGGCGGCAGGGGACAGGTCAAAGACGCAGCTGTCCGGCTCCAGGTCCAGGACGGTCTTGACGGCCTTGCCATAGCACTCCTTGCAGGCCAGCACCGTCCAGTCCCGGCCGCGGCCCACGGTAATGTCCGCCGTGCCGTCGGGGTGCAGGTAATAGCGGGTCCTGAGATAGTCGTCGTCCGTCAGCCGGACCCGAGCGGAGACGGGCTGGTTTTCGTACAGGGCGATCATGCTTCTTCCTCCTCCGCCTCCGCAGGCGCTTCCCAGGGAACCATGGTGGCCACGCACCGGTTGATGGTGACGCCCTGCTGGTAGAATTTGGCCTCGTAGTCCGTCATGACCCCCACGGGGCCGCCGGCGTGAAGGTCCCGGGTGACCTGGGACAGCTGAAATCCAAACCGGGGGATCTCCTCCAAAGACCACTCGAACAGCTTGTCGTTGTCGCTTTTGAAGTGGATCTCGCCGCCCAGGGGCAGCACCCGGCGGTATAATTGCAGGAAATTGCCGTGGGTCAGGCGGCGCTTTTTCTGGTTGCTTCTGGGCCAGGGGTCGCAGAAATTGATGTAGATGCGGTCCACCTCGCCGGGGGCGAAAAACTCCGGCAGGCAGGCGGCATCGCCGTCCACGAAAAATACGTTGTGCAGACCTGCCGCCTGGGCCCGCTCCATGGCCACCACCATGGCGTCGGGGACCTTTTCCACGGCGATCAGCAGCACGTCCGGCTCGGCGGCGGCGGTCTCCGCCGTGAAGCGGCCCTTGCCGCAGCCCAGCTCCACCCGCAGTTCCCGGGCATCGGGCAGCAGCTCCCGCCAGCGGCCCCGCAGAGCACGGGGGTCCGCCACCAGCAGGGACGAGCAGGCCTCCATCCGGGGCAGCAGGTTTTTTTTCTTTCTCATGCGCATAGCGTTCTTCCTCCCACGCGGCCCGGGGCCGCAAATAAAAATCCATTCTTATATATACCACAAGATAGCCGGTTCTGTAAACGAAAAAAATGCTCTATTTGGTGCCGGGGACGGTTTTGTGACCGGATTATGAACATGTCATATTGAAAAATGCGCAAAGAATTTTCATTTCTTTTGTGGAATATCCTGAAAAAGAGAAAGGCGGTCAACAAGGGCTTGATAATTTTTAGACGAGGGACTATAATACAGACTGTATGAAGATCATACACAAGATGGGACCGCTGTGGGCGGCATCTCACCGTGGGCCCGCCGGTCCGGTGGACAGGGCGGGTGATCGAAGCAAGGAGGAACTATCATGACGAACGTTCTGTTGGAAAAGAAGGGCCACATCGCCGTTGCCACCATCAACCGGCCCAAGGCCCTCAATGCCCTGAATTCCCAGGTGCTGGAGGATATCGACCAGCTGGTGGAGCAGGTGAAGGCGGACGACGAGATCCGCGCCCTGGTCATCACCGGCAGCGGCGAGAAGGCCTTTGTGGCCGGCGCCGACATCGGCGAGATGAGCACCCTGACCAAGGCGGAGGGCGAGGCCTTCGGCAAGAAGGGCAACGACGTGTTCCGCAAGCTGGAGACGCTGCCGGTCCCCACCATCGCCGCAGTCAACGGCTTTGCCCTGGGCGGCGGCTGTGAGCTGTCCATGAGCTGCGACATCCGCATCTGCGCCGACACCGCCGTGTTCGGTCAGCCGGAGGCCGGTCTGGGTATCACCCCCGGCTTCGGCGGCACCCAGCGTCTGGCCCGCATCGTCGGCACCGGCAAGGCCAAAGAGATGATCTACGGCGCCCGCAATATTAAAGCGGAAGAAGCCTATCGCATCGGCCTGGTGAACAATGTTTACCCTGCCGAAGAACTGATGCCCGCCGCCAAAAAGCTGGCCTCCACCATCGCCCGCAATGCTCCCATCGCTGTGCGCAACTGCAAGCGCGCTATCAATGAAGGCATACAGGTCGATATGGACCAGGCCATCGTCATCGAAGAAAAGCTGTTTGGCAGCTGCTTTGAGACCTGCGACCAGAAAGAAGGCATGAACGCTTTCTTGGAAAAGCGCAAGGTCGACGCATTCCTCAATAAATAATTAAAGCCCCAAAAACTATACTTACGGAGGTAACTGAAAATGAAAGTTGGTATTATTGGCGCTGGTACTATGGGTTCCGGCATC
>OGRA01003048.1_pt1 | contig 13217 bp, 12 predicted proteins | sample 1553351 | NCBI WGS metagenome assembly OGRA01 (sample SAMEA2580056, study PRJEB22360) | human gut metagenome | biome: human gut; feature: human-associated habitat; material: faeces | place: Denmark | collected 2008/2010
TTCAAAATGAACACGACCACATCTTGTGGATGGTTTCAAACCAATCCACAAAATCAGTGAGATTTGTGACAGAGAATATCATGTTTCGCAAGGTGCGTCAAGATGATTTTGAAAAATTTATGACGGTAAAACATAAGAAGTCTTACTATTTGGCTCAAATTGAAGTCTACTTGACTTTTTTATTGAAAAAATGTCCGTTTTATGCTGCTGCATCTGTAACAGCCTGACGATAAGCACTTGCAGCGTTGTTATTTTATTCAACTGGCTGGGGGATAGTCCTCTGCATCGGGCGAAGTATTCCTCAGTACGGTTTCCACCGCGCACAGAGCAATCTTGGCAAGATTCAGCGTGGTATGGGGATTCATGGCGGTATGCCTCCGTCTATTTTTCTGTGTATAGAATACCACATAAACAAAAAGAGAACGGACGGTCGTTTCTGTTTACGAATTGAGCGCCTGCCACAACGCATCTGAAGCATCAAACACTGCCACGCTGTACCCGGCAAAGCGGCTCTGGATATCAACAGTCTGGCTGCCATCGGCGGCAGTGTTGTAGCTGCCCAGTTCCAGCCCGGAAAGGGCGGGCTGGCTGCGCCACGGGATAAGCTTTGTCTGCCATTCCGCGCCCAGCTTTTCGCTCAGTGCCCCATAGGCCTGTTCGAAGCCCTCCGGGTCATCCAAGATCCAGATTTTGCTCTCGCCGTTGGCAAGGTCGGTGTTCATCTGGGTGGCACCGGCCATCTGACCGTTCATGTCGGTCAGGGCGGCATCGGCGCTCCATGTGTAGTTGTTCACCTGCACCACCACAGCCCCGTCGCCGTTGGCGTCCTCCGCATAGTCTGCCAGCGCAGTCTGCAGGCGCTGCACGGCCTCGTCCGGCAGGGCCTCCGCCGTGACTACCGCCACGGTGTAGTCCGGGTCTACGGTAGTCAGCAGGCCGTGCGCCACATACGCTACGCCCACAATGACCATTGCCGCCACCGCCACGATGCCCCAGTTATAATACCACCAGTTGGCGCGGGAGCGCTTTTTCTGCTCCTGTGCGGTCAGGGGCTTATCCGGCGCTGCCGGGCGCGGGATGCTGCGCACCTCTACGCCGTATTCCTGCCGCAAAACCGGGAACAGGGTCTGCATCGCTGCCAGCCCCGGCAGCCAGAAGCCGAACAGCACCGCCCAGAACACGCTGACCGGGAACAGCAAGATCATGCCGCCGATGCCCGCCAGCATGAGAACGCCTGCCAGGACGCAGCGCGCCGGGGCGACAGCCAGCAGCCTGCCCGCCCGGCGCAGCAAGCGGTCCGGGGGGGGCAGTTGCAGCGGCAGAACGGCAGCGCAAAGCGTAGCCAGAACCGCCAGCACCAGAAAATCCAGCGCCAGAAAAACGAGAATGGCAAGCCCGGGGTAATACCCCTGCTGCGCGGCGGCTTCAAACACAAAGGCCGATACAAAGCACAGCAGCCCCAGCACCAGCGTGCCAATGCAGCCAAAGCCGCAGGCGGCTTTCCAATGGGCGGCAAGGGTCTGTTTTGCCCGGGGCAGCCACTGAGAGGGGTCGTTCTGCAAGCTGCGCAGAGCGCAGTCTGCCAGCAGCACCATGGCAGGGCCGGTCAGCAGACCGGTGACCGCACTGCACACCACCGTCAGCGGCAGGGAGAGCAGGGTGACCCCCAGCGAGACCCCCAGCGCAGCGGGCAGGCAGAGCACGCAGACCATCAGGTTCGTGCCCAGCAGCTGGCCGAGGTCGCGGCCGACCATCTGGCAAAAGCGTGCAAAGCCTTTTTTCTCCGGCTCGTTTGGGCCTACGCCGTGGCCGTCCCGCCCATAAAGGGCATTGTAGATGCTCATTTTACTTCACCTCGGTGCCAAAGGCTTCGATTTGGGTCAGCGCCGGGAAGGGGGAAGTCCCCTCGGCCTGAATCAGATCCTTCAGCACAAGGCTGCGCACCCGCTTGGGCTCAAAGGCCACGCTCTGGGGTTTGGCGCTTTTCACCAGCGGGATGTCCAGCTGGCTGCCATCAGAAAATTCCACCGTGGCCTTGACCCAGTAGTTGTCGTGGGGGAAATCTGCCCGCTCGGTGATGCGCAGCTCATCCAGCAGTACTTCCCGGCCAAAATCCAGCGTCAGGGCTGCGTTCGGGTCGCGGTTGATGCCCCAGCTCTGGTAGGGATACTCGCCGTGGGCGCTGTTCTCAAAAATGCCGTCGATGGCGTTGCGGGCGGCAAACACCGCCTCGCCGCGCGTTTCTACGTTGGCGCTGGCGTGGGGATAAAAACCGGTGTCGCCATGCTCGTCATAGCAGTTGAAGGCCAGATTCCGCCGGGCGGCAATCTCTTCCGGCAGTGCCAGCCGTGCCCGGATAACGTGACGGCTGCCCGCAAAGCTCTTGGGCGAGTAGGTGATGGCCTGCTCCCCGAAGGGAATGTGGAAATTGATCTCCCGCTTGACCACATATACAAGGGCTTCGGGCATGGTGTCCTCGAACTGGATGACGCAGTACTGCCCGGGATGGTCGATTTCCAGTGCCACCCGGTCGCCGGGGTGGTACTCGTTGGTGTAAACAAGGGATACGGCGGTGTCGGCGTCACAGGTCATCAGGGTGTGGCCGGCTTCGTCCAGAATTTTCAGCTTGATGGTCTCCATGGCAGTTCTCCTTAGTACAGTTCGAGGTTCAGCATTTTTTGGAAATGCAGGGTGATCTTATAGATTGTTTCCGGCCAAGCGGTGCGCAGGCGCGGGTCGGTGATGGGCACCGCCGTAACAGCAGCCGTTACGGCAGCAGGGTCAAAGCGGATGCCGCCCAGTGTGCCCACCGCAAAGCCGTCCGCAGTGGGGGCAGGCTTCTGCTCGGTGAGCAGGGTCAGCTCCACCGTGCCGGGATAGTCCGTTTCGTCCCGCAGGGTGATGCCCTGTTCGCTGACGGATACGCTGCGGCGGTAGGTGGTAAGCCCCGGGATGGGAGGGTACGCGTCCGCCAGCTCGCCGGTGATGCTGTTTTTATCGGTGCACACCTCCCGGGCGGCGTATTCCGCGCCGGGCAGCTGCTGCACGCCGTCAAAGGTGGGCAGGTTGTGCCATGCGCTCTGCATCGTCCAGATCTCATACCGCTGGGGGCTGAAGGTCTTTTTGGTGTAGCTCTCCACTCCGATATCGATCAGGAACGGTCTGCCGTCCTTGTATACGGTAATGCTGCCGGTATCGTTGTGGTTGTGGCTGTCGCCGTTGGAGCCGAACTTTGCACCCAGCACCCAGCTGCCCTGCCGCGCGGCATAGACGCCCACGCTGGGATACCACACCGTTAAATGGTGCCGGGGCGCTGCGGAGTACGCCATCATTTCTTCTTCTGCAAAGGCGGTGGTCAGCCGGTACCACAGGTTGATGTGGGTGCTGCCGTCCGGGTTCTGCAAATGGTCGGGGTCGGCATCGGCGCGGAAGTCTGCCGCCGCAAGGGCTTGCAGGGCATCGCTGCCCACAGCCTGCCCAAAGCGGTATTCCCGCGCACCGCACCGCCCGGCAAGGGGGCTGCAATCGCCAAAGTTCAGGTAGTAAGGCCCTTCCACATGGACGTTGCAGATGTACTCTGCAATGTTTTTGATTTTAGGTTCATGGAACAGGGGAGAGAAGGCCTCCGGCACAATGCTGGACAAAATTTCAAGGCAGCCCCACAGGGTCAGCCCGGCGTGGCGGTAATACTGCGCACCCTCGTTGCAGCAGCCGTCCGCGCCGTAGTCCTTTAAAAAGCAGTCGAGGCTGTACGCTGCCTGTTTGACGGCAGCCTGCCGCTGCTGCTGCGTGGTGGGCAGCAGAAAGACCGTGAGCAGCACATTCTGGGTGCACCAGCTCGTCCAATTACACATAGGCTCTGCGCCGTTGCCCATCCACCAGAAGTGGCTTGTAAAATAAGGCGTCAGGATGCGGGCGTTCAGCTCCCGCTCCATCCGCGCCGTGATGCCCGACGCGGCAGTATCCAGCTCATCGGGCAGTAAGTACCGGGTCAGCGCCAGCAGTGCGCCGGTCTCGGCGGCAAATAAATCCACGATGGGGCGGGTGGTGTCCGGCAGGGGCAGCTGCGGGGTGTCCCGCACATAACTGTTGTGGGCGGGCAGCTGCCATGCACTTTCCTCGCAGATCGCCCATACGGTATCGGCAATTTCATCCAGAAAGCGCCCTTTGTGCTCCACACACTCGGCACTTACCAGCGCGCACAGCCGCGCCCGGCGGGAAAAGTAAGCCGTCTCCCATGGGGTGCGCCGCCCAGTGTGGGTGAAATCCAGCCAGAGCGAGAGCGGCAGGGGCGCAATGGGCGTTTGCAGCGCGGCTTTCCCCGCCTGCAAAAAGCGCTGCTTTGCCCGCAGGGGCAGCCCCTGCCATGCAGTACGTTCCTTGGCAGGGGGGAAGGGCCGGTAATCGGGAAGAAATTCCGGCAGATGGGCAAGTTGTTCCTGTATCATAAAAGCCTCCGGTTTTAAATACTTTGCTGGTATTCCCGCGGGCTGAGCCCCGTGACCTTTTTGAACACCTTGGAAAAATAAAAGGCGCTTTCGTACCCCAGTTTCTCAGCGATCTCGTATACTTTCAAATCGCCCTGTTCCAGCATCTCTTTCGCCGCAGCGATGCGGGTCTCGGTGATGTACTCCACAAAGCCGCTGTCGCCGTATTTGCCGAACAGCTGGCTGAGGTAGTTGGGCGAAAAATTGAACACCGCCGCCACATCGGCCAGCGTCAGTTTTTCCGAAAGGTGATTCTTAATATACTCCTGCACCTGTGCCACCACCTGCATCTTCCCGGCGGTGGCATCGCCCTCGTTGACCTCCACGAACTGGATGGGCTGCTCCACCGTGAGCAGGGGCTGCAAATGGGCGTTTTCCCGGCAGCAGCGCGCCAGCCCCAGCAGGGAGCCGGTGGGACGACCCACCGCCCAGAGCAGCCGTAGCCAGCTTTGTGGAGGGGGCGGGGGGGGCGGCCTCCCGCCCAGAGCAGCCGTACCGTGAAATAGTTGTATAGAATTTGGCTGGCGCGTTCCAGCAGCGGGCGCAGCACCGTCCGGTAGTTCTGGCACTGGGCATCGGTCAGGCAGAACAGCACATTGCAGCGCATGGCATCCGCCCCGGTCACATAGCAGGGCAGGTAGTTTTGCAGGGTGGTCTCCAGCATCCGCCCGCAGGAAAAACTCAGCTTCAGCTGCTGGGCGGGGGTAAGGGCGGTGTTGGCGATGATCTCGCAGCTGGCTACAAGATAGGCGTCGCTTGCAAGGTTCAGCTCCATGTGCTGCAAAGGCTGCTCCAATGCGGCTTCGTCCGGGAACAGCCCGGCGTACAGCCGCACGAAAAAACGCTCCTGATAGCTGCGCACACTCTCGGCAAGATTTTCCTGTGCCGACAATTCGCCCAGCAAAGCGCGCTCCTTTTTTACCTTTTCGGCGGCCTTGGCAAGGGCGGTTTGCAGGTTCTCGGGGGTCAGGTCCAGCTTGACCAGATAATCCACCACCCCGGCACCCATGGCCTGCTTGATGTAATCAAATTCTTCAAAGCTGGTCAGCATGATAAAGGCGGGCAGGGCGCTGCGTTCCCGGCAAGTGCGGGCAAGGGTAAGCCCGTCCATCACCGGCATTTTTACGTCGGCAATGACGATATCCGGCTTCTCCCGCTCAATGAGTTCCAGCGCCAGCTTGCCGTTGCGGGCGGTGCCGCAGACCGTATAGCCCAGCTTTTCCCATTCCAGCATCCCCTGCAGGCCGATGAGCACCAGCGGCTCATCATCCACCAGTAATATCCGCAGCATGGCTGTCTCCTTTCTGTTGATAGGGCAGCCGGATGGTGACCTCGGTGCCCACGTCCTCTTCGCTTTCAATGGTCAGGCCGTAGCCCTCGCCAAAGGAATACCGGATGCGGCGGTTCACGTTCCACAGGCCGACATGACGGAACTTTTCAGCCTTTTCGGCACCCTCGGCGGGCTCGTCCAGAAGATGCGCCACCAGCTCCGGCGGCATGCCCACGCCGTCATCGGTAATGCGCAGCAGTACGTCCCCGGTATCCGGGTCGGTGGAGATATCCAGCAGCACGCTGCCGTGGCCGCCCTTGGGCTCCAGCCCGTGGAAGATGGCGTTTTCCACCAGCGGCTGCAAGGTGAACCGGGGGATCATGCAGTCCCGGCAAAGGGTCTCGCTTTCAATGCGGGAGACCTCGATCTCTAAGTCTCCGCCGTAGCGGTACTGCTGGATGGTAAAGTAATCGTTGAGCAATGCCAGCTCCTCCTGCAAAGGCACCAGCTTCTGGGTGCCCTTGGAGATGCTCTTGGTCAGCCGTGCAAAGGCGGTGACCATCTCGGCAATGCCGGGCGCGTGCTGGATGGTAGCCATCCAGCGGATACTGTTGAGGGTGTTGTAGATAAAGTGCGGGTTCACCTCGTTTTGCAGCATCCGGTATTCCAGCTCCTGCTTGCGGCGCTCGTCCTCCACCCGGCGGGTCATCAGGCTGTCAACATTTTCAGCCAGCTGGTTGATGCCCCGGCCGATGTCGCCCAGCTCGTTGTTCCACTCCACCGTGCGGTCTGGGGCAAAGTTGCCGCTGCCCACGGTCTCGATGCGCTTTTGCAGCGCCTCCACCGGGCGGGTGATGACCCACTCCAGCCAGTGCTGCATCAAAAAGCTCAGTCCCCAGATGATGGCAATGCCAAGGGTGATGAGCCACAGGTACACGCCGTAGTGCAGCAAAAAGGTATTTGCGGGCAAAAGCTGTACCAGCGCCGCGCTGCGGCCGTTCAGTGTTACCTTGACTACATAATACTTCTGGCCGTCCAGCCGCACCTTGCCCTGCCATGCGGTCTGCTCGGTCACGCCGTTATTGCTGCCGGTGCGCAGGGTGTAGTCCACCTCCCGCAGCGGGTTTTCAATCTCGGTCAGGCTGCCGTTTTCGATCTGCCACAGGCGGCTGCCCATCTCCCAGTACAACGCGCTGCCGTCGGTCAGGCTGTAACCCGCTGCCGGGTCGGTGATAATGGCGGTATCCAGCGCAAGGTAGGTGCTGCCCCGGTGCAAGGTGCCCTTGCCGCAGCGGACAGGCTGGCTGAGGGCGATGCAGTCCGGACTGCCGGGCAGCAGCGGGTCGGTGGTGAACTGCATCCCGTACCCCTTGGGGAGAAACTGCTTTATGCTGGTGCGGTTGAGCGCCGCCGAGGAGTTCAGCGTGCCGAACTGCAAATGCCGGTCGTTCTCATTGGTAATAAAGAAGCGGAGGATATGGCTGTACAGGGTGCTGGAATAGTATTTTTCCTGCACGGCTTCGTAGGCGGCAATGGTCTGGGTGCCGTTGATATTTTCCTGCGAGATGTACCGCCGCACGGTGCTGTCGATGGAAGCCCAGTTCAAAAGAGCATCGGCGCTGTCCAGACTGGTCTCGATGGAGGTAGCCACCAGCCGCAGGTTGAACTCTGCCGCCTGCAGGGAGTTGGCGCGCACATATTGGTTGGAGAGGGTGAACAGCGCCGCGCCCACGGCCAGCGAGGTAAGGATGGTAAAAAAGCGCATCCCCCACACGATCTGCCGCCGCAGCGGGAAACGATGGCTGCTCTTCATAGCGGAGCCTCCTTTCCGGTAATATTTTGCATTCTTTCCTTTATACAGTACTGATTCCGGCGCGGTTTGTCAACGACTTTTTTCATGAAAATTGTGTACTTTATACGCTTTTTTCTTGTGCCATGGATGTAAACTGTGCAAGAGAACAAGAAAGTGCAGACTCCAGTGTAAGAAAGTGCATCTTTTTTTAAAAGATACAGAAAAACTGCAACTCTTCCCGGAATTTTTCCATTCCGGTTTTTGCGTTTGTGCGGTATCCTAGTGTCAACAAAAGCGAGCGGCTCCCCGGCACGGGGGACACCGCTGCACAGAACAAACACACTGCCCTGAAGGAGGACACACTTATGAAAAAGATCTCTCGTCGTTCGTTCCTTACCGCTGCCGCTGCCTGCGGCGCAGCTGCTGCCCTGAGCGCCTGCGGCGGCTCTTCCGCAAGCTCCACCGCTGCTTCCTCCACTGCCGGTTCCACCGCTGCATCCGCAGCCGCAGGCCCTGTTACCCTGCAGTGGTCAGTGTGGGATAAGGAGTCCACCCCCTACTGGCAGGCCATGGCCGACGGCTACATGGCAAGCCACAAGGACGTGACCATCGAGATGGTGGATCTGGGCTCCAGCGATTACATGACCGTTCTGGCTACCCAGCTGGCCGGCAGCGCCGATCTGGATGTCGTGACCGTCAAGGATATCCCCGGCTACGCAAACCTGATCAATCTGGACTACCTCAAGCCCCTGAACGAGGTGCTGACCCGCGATACCGGTGATTTCAACGGCACCATCGAGCAGCTGACCACCGATGACGGCAACTTCTACGCCGTGCCCTTCCGCAGCGACTTCTGGGTGCTGTACTACAACAAGGATCTGTTCGATAAGGCCGGTGTGGAGTATCCCTCCAATGACCTGACGATGGAAGATTACGACGCTCTGGCCCGCAAGATGACCAGCGGCTCCGGCGACACCAAGGTCTATGGCTGCCACTACCACACCTGGCGCTCCGCCGCTTCTCTGTTCTCCATTCTGGACGGCAAAAACACCATCATCGACGGCAAATACGACTTCATGAAGCCCACCTACGATATGGTCATTGCCCAGCAGAAGGACGGCATCTGCATGGACTACGGCTACCTCAAGACCTCTTCTCTGCACTACTCCGCAGCCTTTGAGAACCAGCAGTGCGCAATGGTCAACATGGGCAGCTGGTTCATCTCCACGCTGGAAGCTTACATGAAGGATGCCGAGACCAAGTTCAACTGGGGCATCGTCAAGTATCCGCACCCCGCCGGTGCAGAGGCTGGTTCTACGCTGGGCACTGTGACCAGCCTGGCCATCAACGCCGATTCTCCCAAGGCAGAGGCCGCTGCCGACTTCATCAACTGGTGTGTCTCCGAGGAGGGCGCACAGGCCATTGCCAAGACCGGCACCTTCCCGGCTTGCGGCTCCGCTGCTACCGCCGAGATCATCAAGTCCACCGAGGGCTTCCCCGAGGACAGCAATTCTGTGGATGCACTGACCACCAGCAATGTCTATCTGGAAATGCCCTACACCCAGTACGCATCTGATATCGAGACCATCCTGAACGCCGAGCACGATGCCATTATGACCATGAGCGAGACCGTGGACGAGGGCATCCAGAACATGAACGATCAGGTTCCCGCAGTTCTCGGCTGATAAAGCGTTCTCCGCAATACGTTGCGGTTCTCCTTCTTCATCGTTTTCAATCCCCATTCATTTTCCGATGGACGAGCATCGGAAAAAAAGCCCTGTCCGAGCGGGGCGGGTATGCACAGCGCCCGCCCCGCTCATTTTTTTGGAAAAACTGTTATACTTCCGGGAAAGGAGGCTCTTTTATGGCGAGTGCTGCTGTCCAGAATAAAACTCCCCGTAAAGTGCTTAAAAAATCGACCCGCGATTCTCTGATCGCGTATTCCTTCATTGCGCCAAACTTCATCGGCTTCTGCGTGTTCACGCTGGTGCCCATGGTGTTTGCCATTGCGCTGGCCTTCTGCGCATGGGACGGCCGCCACGCCATCGAGTTTATCGGTCTGAAGAACTTTGTAAAACTCTTCACCACCGATAAGATCTTTCAGGCGGCTTTGAAAAACACCATCGTCTACGTCATCGGCACGGTGCCGCTGACGCTGGCCTGCTCGCTGGCCATGGCCGTGCTGCTGAACCAGAACGTGAAGCTGCGCAACTTCTTCCGCACGGTAGCGTTCTTCCCCTATGTTGCCTCGCTGGTGGCGGTGGCAGCGGTGTGGAACATGATCTTCAACCCCTCCATGGGCCCCATCAATATGATCCTGAACCAGTTCTTTGGCGTGGCGGTGGAAAACCTGCCCCGCTGGGCTGCCGGTAAGGACACCGCTATGATCACGGTCATCCTGTTCAGTGTGTGGAAGAACATGGGCTACTACATGGTCATCTATCTGGCAGGCCTGCAGGGCTGCAACCCGGACCTGAACGAAGCCGCCGAGCTGGACGGTGCAAACCGCTGGCAGCAGTTCTGGCACATCACCCTGCCGCAGCTGCGCCCCACCACCTTCTTTGTGGTCATCATGCTCACCATCTCCGGCTTCAAGGTCTACGACCAGATGTACATGATCACGCAGGGCGGCCCCGGTACTGCGACCATGACGCTGGTGTACTACATCTATAATGTGGCCTTCGTTAATACTCCGAAATACGGCTACGCAAGTGCAATTTCCATGGTGCTGTTCGTACTGGTGCTGATCGTTACCATCATCCAGTTCCGCGGCTCCAAGGGCGAGAACTGAGAAAGGAGGAAGAACCATGTCTGCTGCTATTATCAAGACCGAAGCCTCTCAGAAGCGCCGCAATTTCATCTCCAAGTTCCTGATTTATTTCTTCCTCATCGTCATCACAGCTTGTATGCTGCTGCCCTTTTTGTGGATGCTGTCCTCCTCCTTTAAGCTGAATAAGGACGTGTTCGGTTTCCCCATCCAGTGGATCCCCAAAAATCCCCGCTGGCAGAACTATGTGGACATCTGGACCCAGATCCCGCTGCTGACCTTTGTGAAAAACACGGTCAAGATCACCGTGGTGGTCACCCTGTTGCAGCTGTTCACCTCCTCCTTTGCAGCCTACGCCTTTGCCAAGATGCAGTTCAAGGGCAAAAACGCGCTCTTCCTCGGCTACATTGCCACCATTGCAGTGCCTTGGCAGGCCTACATGGTGCCCCAGTTCATGATGATGAGCTCGTGGCATTTGAACAACACCCATCTGGCCATTATGTGCCTGCAGGCCTTCAGCGCCTTCGGCGTGTTCCTGATGAAGCAGTTCTACGAGGGCGTGCCCACCGAGCTGTGTGAGGCTGCCCGCATTGATGGCCTGAGCGAGTACGGCATCTGGTGGCACATCATGCTGCCGCTCAGCCTGCCCGCCCTGTCCACCCTGACCATCTTCACCTTCGTGAACACATGGAACGACTTCCTTGGCCCCCTGATCTACCTGACCAAGACCGAACTCAAGACCATCCAGATCGGTCTGCGTATGTTCATCACCCAGTATTCTGCAGAGTACGGCCTGATCATGGCGGCCTCTGTGGTGGCACTGATCCCGGTGCTGATCGTGTTCCTCTCCCTGCAGAAGTATTTTGTGCAGGGCGTGGCATCCACCGGCATCAAGGGCTAAACAAATCACCCGTAAGCGGGGCGTGGGCAGTACCCGCGCCCCGCATTTTTTGCAGAAATAGAGGGAAAGCGTTATGTTATATCCTGAACAGAATGAAGCGCGCATGAAGCTGAGCCTTGACGGCACATGGGCGTTTGCGCTGGGCAGCTGCGTGGAAGACCAGTTTGATCCCGCAAAGCCCCTGCCGGATGCCCAGCCCATCGCCGTGCCCGCCAGCTACAACGACCAGAACGACCAGACCACCGCCCTGCGCCGCCACTACGGCTGGGCATGGTATCAGCGCAAGGTCACCCTGCCCACTTTCTGCGCCGGGCAGCGGGTGGTGCTGCGGTTTGGTTCGGTGACCCACACCGCAAAAGTCTGGCTGAACGGCCAGCTTATTGCGCAGCACAAGGGCGGCTTTACTCCATTTGAGGCAGACGTTACCGCCCTGCTGCGCCCCGGCGAAACGGCGCTGCTGACCGTCGCCTGCGACAACCGGGTGAACCACAGCACCCTGCCTGTGGGCAACGAGGACGGACAACTGGCCTTCTTTGGCTCAGACAATGCGGGCATCCCCAGTGTGGAGGCCGCCAAGCGCACCGCCGCACCCCAGAACCGCCCGAACTTTGACTTTTTCAACTATGCAGGCATCCACCGCCCGGTGGTGCTCTACACCACCCCAAAAGAGTATATCGAGGATGTGACCGTGGTGCCCGCCGTGGACGGCACGGTGCAGTACGCGGTCAAAACCACCGGCAGCGCGCCTGTCCATGTCACGGTGCTGGATGCGGACGGCAACGCCGTTGCAAGCGCCGAAGGTGCAGCGGACACGATCACCATCCCGGAGGTGCATCTTTGGGAGCCCAGACCCGGCACGCCCTACCTGTACACCCTGCACATCACCTGCGGGGCGGACGTCTACGACCAGACCTTTGGCGTGCGCAGCATTGAGGTGCGGGGCACACAGGTGCTTTTGAACGGCAAGCCGCTTTACTTCAAGGGCTTTTGCAAGCACGAGGACTTTACCGCCCACGGCCGCGGCTTTGACCCGGTGCTGAACGTGAAGGACGTGAATCTGATCCACTGGGCAAACGCCAATGCCGTGCGCACCAGCCACTACCCCTACGCCGAGGAATTCTACGACCTGTGCGACCGGGAGGGCATTCTGGTCATGGACGAGACCCCGGCGGTGGGCATCGGCGGCGGGGCTGCGGTGAATCCCTACAAGGAATACCCCCCTTGCGGAACATCACCGGCAGGTGCTTGCTGAGATGATCCATCGGGACAAAAACCACCCCTGCGTGGTGCTGTGGAGCCTTGGCAACGAGCCGGATCTGGAGCACTTCCCGCAGGATGCCTACGATTACTGGCACCCGCTGTATGAGCTGGCGCATCAGCTGGACCCGCAGAACCGCCCGGTCACCCTCGTCTGCTGCCAGAACGACTACACCAAGGATATCACCACCCGCACCATGGATATCGTCTGCATCAACCGCTACTACGGCTGGTACAACCTTTCCGGCGACATGGACGCTGCCTGCTATGGCCTGAATCAGGAAATGGATTTCTGGGCAGAGCAGCACAAGCCCGTGATGATGAGCGAGTACGGCGCAGACACCGTGGCAGGTCTGCACACCGCCGGAGCCGAGATGTTCAGTGAGGAGTTTCAGGTGGAGTTCTACCGCCGTCTGGATGCAGAGTTTGACAAGCGCCCGTGGTTTGTGGGAGAATTTGTCTGGAACTTTGCAGACTACGACACCGTGCAGGGCCCCATGCGGGTGGACGGCAACAAAAAGGGCCTGTTCACCCGGGACCGCCGCCCCAAGCTGGGTATGCACTTTCTGCGCCAGCGGTGGGCAGAGATACCTACGTTTGGATTTAAGGAGTAATCATGATGAAAACCTACCAGAACCACGCTATGACCGACGCCGAGGCACGGCAGGCACTGGCCGATGCCTGCAAACAGGTGGAGACCAATCTGCCCCTGTACACCTACCAGTGCCAGAACCATTCCAGCG
>OGRA01003059.1_pt1 | contig 13206 bp, 6 predicted proteins | sample 1553351 | NCBI WGS metagenome assembly OGRA01 (sample SAMEA2580056, study PRJEB22360) | human gut metagenome | biome: human gut; feature: human-associated habitat; material: faeces | place: Denmark | collected 2008/2010
TAAATATTTCATATTAATTTTTTTATAATTTTAAAACCCTACTTTAATACCTAATGTATAACTTGGTTGTAAACGAAAACCTCCATATCTATATTCAGGATCTTCATCTATGCTTTTTATGGTGAATAAATTATTTCCTTGTAAAAAGAATGTAAGCCTGTTCATGCCAGTACTATGAATATATTTTATAGGTAACGAATATGATAAAGTTAGTTCCTGCATACGGATGCTGAAAGCATTTGTTGTAAGATAACTCAGGTAATTAGCTTTATTCCAATAAGATAAATTATCAGTATCTTGATAAGGCATCGGGACAACTTCATTGGGATCTGCTCCTATTATTTCAGATAATTGGGCATTCGGAATATTACCGCGTCCTGGGTAATTAAATCCTGTACGTCTGAATACGTGTCCGAATTTTCCTGTAAAAGTGAAAGACAGATCTATACCTTTGTATGAAAATGTATGTGTCATTCCTATGTCGTAAGGAGCAACTTTTGTTCCTTGGTATTTTAAGAAGTCAAGTCCGTCATAGTTTGTTGATCCATCAAATGGCATATATTCATCACCAATGAGATTGACAACAGGCAATATTTTAGGGCTGTCGGCAGTACCCATGTTTTTCATTCCTCCGTATATGTAAGAATAAAGAGAGTTGATAGGCTTGCCTTCGATATATTGTTGACCGGCGCCTTCCCCTGATAACCACCAATAAGGCATGGAAGTGACAAGAAGTTTTTTGACTTTATTCTTGTTGTAAGAAAATACGATGTTACTGTCCCAAATTAAATCATTAGTGATATTTAGTCGACTACCTATTTGAAATTCGATACCGTGATTAGTTATTTCAGCATTGTTGATAAGTGCAGATTCGGCACCATTAACAATAGGAATGGCTACATCTGCTAAAATATCTTTTCCATGCTTATAATAATAGTCTATTTTTCCATATAACTTACTACAGAAGAAAGAATAATCAATACCGAAATTTAATGTATTGGTACGTTCCCAGCGCAAAGTAGGATTACCCTTACTGGATATTTCGGCTTCTAATTCTCCTGTAGTTTGATTATATCCGTTCATACCAATGAGGGGAATTAGTGACGTGCTGCTGTCGGAGTTACCATTACATCCGAAAGTTATACGGGGTTTTAATTGATCAATAACCTCTATTGATTCCATAAACTCTTCATTCATCATGTTCCAACTTGTACCTACTGACCAGAAAGGAGAATAACGATAGGCAGGATCATCAGTAATGAAATTGGAGGCATCTATACGGAATGAACCCGAAATAGAATAACGATCATTAAAAGTATAAGCCAAATTGGCAAAAGCCGAAAAATAGCGGTCGGTTCTGTATGTAAATTGATTTATATACTCTATATTTAAAGAATTGCCGATCCAATTCTTCAGCCCTTTGGTACCATTAGGGAAGATACCGACGGTTAAATGATCGTCATCATATCCGTAAGTAGGAGCATAATTGTAAGATTTAGTACGTAATTGGCTTAACTCGATACCTCCTACAAAATTAATAGTGTGTATTTTAGCAATTGTACGATTAAAATTTATTTGATTACGCCAATTATAGCTATCTACGAGTGTTTTTGCTTGTGTTAAAATACTTCCAGAAGGTAAATTGGCTGTGACTTTTCCTGTGGTCATATTCCATGTACTTGCTTGGTTTACCATATTACGTACATAAAATGTTTTGTCATTATATAAGTTACGGTTATCTGTTTGCAAGCGTTCATATTGGAATTTCGTACTCAAAGTTAATCCCTCGATTATTTTAAATGTCAACCCGCCTTGAAAACGTAAATTTATGTTAGTTGTATTAAGACTTCTGTTTTTTATTTCGGTAATTGGATTATATGACCAATCGGAATAAGGAAAGTTTTCCTTAGGGACCATTGCATCAATCATGGGAGTATAAAATTTCAAGAAATTTAGATTTGTATATGAACCATCGGGATTAACCAACATATCATAGGGAGATAATGAAGTTATATCACTTGCAGAAATACCGGAATGATCGGAATCTGTATATTGAATAGTTGTAGATAAATTAAAGTCAAGCCATTTGAAAATATTCATCTGACCACGATAATTGAATTGTATATCGTTATTCTTATTCTCTTTATAACGTTGAATATCATGACTATAAAGTAGAGAAACATAATTTGACATACGATCTGTTGCTCCTGATAAGGATAAATTATATTGTTGGTAAATTGGGCGTTGCAACAGATATTCTTCAATCTGTTTTTTATTATCTAACGTTTGTAGTTTATTAAGACCTATATTCATTTCAGCCTCTAATATTTCACCTGTTGCATATTGATTGTACAGGATTCCAGCTTGAGTATATGTTTTATGGTAGTTAGATCTAAACCCACTTTCATTGGTAGTGCTTCCCATTGGAGGATTTGAATATTTTCCAAAGATGGATTTCTCATATTCTACCATATCGGCAGAAGAGGCAGAGTTGCGAAGATAGTCTATATCTGTTTTACTGTTGATTTTTACTTGAGCTGAAAATTCAACATTTAATCCTTTGTTTTTCTTACTTTTTTTAGTGGTTATGACAATTACTCCATTGGAAGCCCGAGCTCCCCAGATGGATGCGGCAGCAGCGTCTTTCAATATAGATATGCTTTCCACATCATTAGGGTTAATAGAACTGAATTTACCTTCTATCGGAAAGCCATCTACTACTAATAATGGATCTTTATTACTGATTAAACTACCTTGTCCCCGAATGACGAATGAAATGTCTCCATCTGCATTTTGAGTAGCAGCAACACCAGGTACTACTCCGACTAATCGTTGCGCAATGGATGAAGAAGGTTTATCGATAAATTTCTGACCAATGATATCAAAAGCACCTGTTGCCCGTTCTTTCGAAATGGTTTGATAACCGGTTACTACCACGTCCTCCATCACTTGTGTATCCGGTTCAAGTTTTACGTCGATTTCGGTGCGGTTGCCGATTTGTACTTCCACTTTTTTATAACCGAGAAAAGAAATTTCAAGGACAGTGACATCGGCTGGAACAACAATCGAATATCGGCCATTCACATCGGTGGCCACCCCTCGGGTAGTTCCCTTCACGATCACTGTAGCACCGACCAGAGGGGCGCCCGTCTCGTCGGTGATGCTTCCAGTGATCGTTTTTTGCGAAGCCGGAGGTATTTCCCGGGGTATTTGCCGGAGAACAGGAATGATCAGTACACTTTGCCCTTCCACACTGTATTTATAGGGCAAATCTTTGAATAACACCTCCAAGGCTTGTTTCAATTCGGTATCCTTCAATTGTATGGAAACCTGAATTTGGTCCGCCTGTACCCGATCGGCGCTATATACAAAAATATGTCCGGTTTGTGATTCCAAAGATTTAAACACCGTACTCAGATCGGTGTTTTTAAAATCCAGATTCACTCGCTGGGACATCACATCGATATTGGCAGAAGCGCTCAACACCACGAAAAACATCAGGAAGAAATTCAGTTTCATAGCTAAAAAAAATCGATTACCTGCAATTTTATGCAGCCACCTCGCACTAAGTCGCTTTTTTTTCATAGATTTGTAAAATTAAGATTAACAATTTTCCCGAAGGTCCGGCAAAGGCCTTGAGGGAGTTTTTAAATCAGACACAGGGATTTGCGGCAAACATTTCCCTGTGTTTTTATTTTTTAGGAACAACTTTTACTGTATTATTTTCAAATAGAAATAAGACATTCGTGACCCGTTCTATCTTGGATAAAAAATCTTTCAAAGGCACATATTTCCATGTACCACCGGTAAATTTTTCTTTACCGGTTTCGCCTTCGAATACGAAATCTATATCATACCACCGGGACAAACGCGTGCAGATGTCCGTCAAGGCCATCTTGTCAAATTTGAAAATCCCGGCAGTCCACGAAGTAGCTAACTCCACATCGACCTCCAGGACCGTAATATCATCACCCCCCTCCTGAACCATGGCCTGTTTTCCCGGTTGCAATTGTACAGACCGGTGAGGAGTAACCACTTCCACCGCTCCGGAAATCAGGGTGGTAGTCGTCATTTTCTCGTCCTGGTAGGCAGTGACATTGAACTTGGTCCCCAACACTTTAATCTCCATATCGGTTACCGAAACGATAAAAGGCTTCTTTTCATCCCGGGCCACCTCGAAATATCCCTCACCCGACAACCGGACCGCCCGTTTATCACCGGTAAACTTTTCCGGATAAATCAACGAGCTTTCTGAATTCAACCACACTGTCGTTCCGTCTTCCAGGCGGATTTTATATTCTCCTCCGCGGGCTACTTCGATTTTTATGTCGGCCGGTTCAGTGGTAGCTTTCGATTCGATAGTACAGGCTTCAACATATTTCATCCAGGCTGTATCCTGTTCTTTTTCGTTTCCGAGGGCCACCTGCCGGCCATCGGGCAGGGACAATACCGCTTGTGTCTTTCCGGCTACCGGCACATCGTTCACAACAGACGATTCGGGAGGCCTGTTTTCCCGGGTGAATAAGACAGAAAACAGAACGATCATAAAGACTGCGGCAACCGAGGCTGACTGCCAAACCAAACGATGAATTTTGTGTTGCTGTATTTTACGCTGCGTACCCCGTATAAATCGTTCCGTATCAAACTCTGCCGCAGGGGAAATCGTCTGTGGTTTCGTCAAAAGCCTCCGGTAAAGCGCTGCATGCGCCTCCGATTCTTCCAGCCATTGGGAGAGTGCTTGCTGTTCTGCAGTGTCTAATTCGCCTATTTCCTGGCGCACGATGAGTTCAGCGATCTTTAATTCTCTCGTGTAATCTGTCATTATTCTATTTTTTATATTAATAACACTCATTAGGTGAAAAAGTATATATGACGAAGGAAAAATCTTTATCATATTTTTTAAAGACAACTTCTACCTCCAACAGAACAGTATCTTTTAGGCAATAAAACACTAAAACCTAAAAGTTTTAGTGTTTTATACATATTTACCCAAAATGTAGGTTCAATTTTTTTCTTTTTATTCCGATTTCGGGTTCTGTGTCGTCAGACACCACCGGTCGGGCATTCGGAGAATCTAACCGGACCCCCATTCCTGCTCCAAAGGTCTTCCGGCACAAACCCCGGCATCTACCGTTAGCGTAAACCGGCAAAGAAAGGATAAGGAAAATTTACAGAATAAAAACACCGGATCATCTCTATCGAAGTATGGATAGCTGAGCTACTTTATCAGAATAATTTCCTGTAAGGCATTGATTTTGAAACCAATTTTACTACAAGAGATCGGAAAACCTCTGTTTCGTTGAAATTTATGGTTTCCAAGTCCGGTGGTGTCTGACAGAAACGTAACGTAAAGTTTTTTATACAACTGCCAAAGTTTTTTGTCTAACTCTTAGGGTTCGCTTCAGTATCGAGACAGCTTGTTTTTATACCTGTACGATTTTACCGGACTTTACATACCATACATACCCCTCTACTTCTTTAAATCCCATTTTCCGTAAGGTATTACAATAAAAACCGACCTGTTTCAAATATTTATTTTCCTCACTTTGTCCGAATTTATAATCGATGATACGGACTACCGAACCGTTGAAAATAATTCGGTCCGGACGGGTTTTCCTGCCTCCGGGAAATAAAATATCCCTCTCATTCATAATATTATTTTCGGGTCCGAACCATTCAGAAGCTTGTGGGTTGGAAATATATGCTTCGATCTTCGCACAGTAAGCCTCCTTTTCCCGGATAGAAATCAATCCCTCCAAATAGGCTTGTTGAACAGCCTGTGACACATCCCCGGCATACCGGATGTGTTTAAAAATTTCATGCAATAATTTTCCTTCGTCGATCGCCGAAAGAGAAGCTTGCTGAGGCTCGGTATAGTCCCGGAATTTGTACTTGATACTGATTCTTTCTCCCGGTTGAAAAACCGGATAATTCTGAAGAGTAACAGAAGTCTGACCTGCTCCGGCTTTTGAAGGGAAACACTGTTTTTCTCCCAATGCGACCTGCATAGTTGCATTATCCACTAATTCGGTTTCAGCTAATACACTATAAATAAAAGCTCCGATATCCGACATCGAGATGCTACCGTCTTTATTGATTTTGGGAGAGTACGGACGTACATAAAGCTCGGTCTTGGCACGCGTCAGGGCAACATATAACAAGTTCAGGTTATCGATATAGGCTTTCAGGTGTTCGTCCAGGTAATCTTTTTTAAAGATGGTGTTCGTTAACTTGGAGGAATAGTTCAATGGAGCATAGTCTAATTGATTGAATCCTTGTTCGTTATTCATACACCAAATTCGTCTGACGGGCCGGACACTATCCAGTTCCCAGCTACAGAACGGCAAAAGTACGAATTCAAATTCCAGTCCCTTGGATTTGTGGATAGTTAAAATACGCACTGCATCGACTTCTTCGGAAGTGGTCAGTACTCTTTTACCCTGCTCTTTCTCCCACCAATCCAGAAATAAAGTTATACTATTGGAGTTATTGGTTTCATATTCATATATAATATCTTGAAACGCAATCAAATAAGGAATTTCTTCCCGTTTCTTACGAAGTGAAAATTTATCCAGAATAGTTTCAATCGTCTCATATAAGGAATAAGACATGATTTTATTTTTATCCAATTCAAAATCAGTTCCTAAGACCTCGAATAATTCTTTTTCCCCTATTCCGGAAAAGATATCGTGCAAATCCGGATTGTTCTCATCCTGAATAAAAACCCGATAAAAATAAAGAATCTGGGTCTTATTGACCATATCGTAGGGATCTACCATATATTTCAGAATGGCGATGATAAATTGTATATAGGGAGACGACCAGACGTACAACGAATCATTTGAGATAAAACCGATCGGCCGGTCAGCTGTCTTATTGTATTCCATCAGAAAATCGGCAACCAGCGCACCTTCCTTCCCACCCCTCACCAAAATAACGATATCTTTTAACTGTCCTCCCCTTTGCCGGATATCCCGAATGATTGCGATCAGGTCTGCCAGGATTATATTCTCCCCCCCTTCTGCCTTTTTGTCGGGGCCGAACACAATATCGACATATCCTTTTTTCTTTTTCCGGGGAATCTGTTGAAGTCCCTGATAAGCTTCAGCTATCGTTTTTTCCTTTACTTCCCCACCTGCATCGGCAATGTATAGATCGGTCAGCATACCGACTGCTTTCTCAAAGAAGGTATTATTGAAATTTACGATTTCAGGGGCACTACGCCAGTTATTTTTTAAAATGACGGTATTCACTCCCAAGCTGCTGAATTGCCGCTCTACCTCGTTGGCCAGCAGACTCCAATCTCCGTTTCGCCAACGGTAGATACTTTGCTTGACATCTCCCACAATCATAGTCCGGCACCCTTCCGATAAACTGTTTACCACCAGGGGGCGGAAATTTTTCCATTGCATCCCCGAAGTATCCTGAAATTCGTCGATCATCAGATGCTTATAATAATTCCCACACTTTTCAAATAAAAACGACGTATCGTTATCTGCAATCAGCATATTCAGAATATGCGTCGTATCACTCAGCAACATGAGCCCTTTCTCGTCACAATAGGCCCTAACCTCCTGATAAAGGTCATTTAAAATCCCCAACTGGTACAAATTATCGGACAGCATCCGGGCTGACAAATAATAGCTGTAATCCTGGTCGAACCGATTCAGAATATCCTGCAGGAGTTGCATAAGCCGGGGGCATATAGACCCGATGGTTGCTTTGCGGGGAGAAGTTTTGGTTACCCACGCCGCACTATCCTGAGCTCCCTTTCTTACGGTAGCCGTCGGTTCGTCGAAATTCCCGGCAACCAGTTTATAAAAATAAGATACACATCCTGCCTTTCCACCTTTAAAGTCGGTTTGTTCAAGCCCTTCGCTCCAGATCAATCCGATCGCTTCCTGTCCGATAGCAGCCTGCCGGCTTTCGTAAGCTTGAACGGTAGCGGTCAAAAAAGAGCGGTAATTCTTCAAAAATTCCTTATCACTGAATTTATCCAGAATATGCTTGTCAAAAAGCATGTAGTTCTCTTTGAACAGTTCTTCACCGAGCTCGGCTATTTTTGATTTGATACTCCACGATTTTCCCTCTTCTACATTACTACTCATCAATTCACTGATCCAATTTTTCAATCCCGGATTGTCTTTCACCTGTTGCATGACTTTGTCGACAGCTTTGAGCAATACAAAATCACTATCCAATTCTACATTATAGCCCGGAAAGATGCCCAATTCCCTGGTAAAAGCTTTGATAATGCGTTGAAAAAAACGATCGATCGTCGTCACTGCCAATCGTCCGTAATCATGCAATAACATTGTACGAAGCAAAACAGCTCTGTTTTTCAATTGCTCGTCGGTAAATCCGAATTCCTGCTTCAAGGCCTCTCCGTAATCACTTGTTTTCCCGTCTGCCAAACGATGCAGTTCATTGATAATACGCGACTTCATCTCTTCGGTGGCCTTATTGGTGAAGGTCACGGCTAAAATATTCTTATATTCAGCAGGAGAAGCAAAAATCGTCCTGAAATATTCCAGGGTCAGGGCAAAAGTCTTTCCTGCTCCAGCCGAAGCTTTATAAATATCTAACATATACTTTTCTGTTTTTAAGGCTCGGCAGGCAAAGTTTGTCGATCCAGAATTTCCATCTCTGTAATTCTCCGGCAAATGATTTCGAGATAATCTTTCAGGTAATTCACTTCTTCCCCTTTTAGCTTATTCTCTTCTGCCAGCTTCCGGCATTCCGATAAAATATCTCTTGCCTGTTCGAAATCTCCGGCATTTTCATACAACCATCCCAAATTAATCCCAGCCTGGACAGCTGTTTTAGGCGTCAATTTTAAGGCACCGGTCCATATATTGAAGGCCTCTTCGCTATCACCATGCCTCAAAAAAGTATCCCCCAGCCGCAACACTTTCCCGGAAGTATACACTCTTCGCTGTGTTTTTTGCCACGAAGGAACCAAATGCCGGCCTGAAATCATTCCTGCTTCCCAAAAACTATTGCGGATACATTCCGGTATGTTATCGAACTCCCCGAGTTTTTCCTGATCCAGTTTAAAAGAGATCTTCACAGAATCGACCGGTTCGCCTTGTTCTTTATCGTACAACCGGGTAAACCAAATGGTATTTATCTCTCCTCCAGGTTCTGCGTTATCATAATACTGTAGTTCTATGGATAAGAGGTAGTCCACGTGAAAATTCCGGCACATATTCATTATACTATCCGGAGCGAAAGGGGGCGGAGTAGAGGATTGGTTCCAATAGTCCATTTCCTGTTCTTTTAGACATATTATAGCATCTTTGTACCCCGAAGTTTCCCAGATAAATTTCACCCCTTCACAGAAATCTTCAAATAAATACTCCCGGTCTAATTCAGGAATATTCTTCATAAAAGTCAATATACTGTTTTCGTTGCGGATGTTTCTTTCTAGCAAAGCCAGTTTTTTTCCTTGTTCGATATGAAAACCGGCAGGTTGAAGTATCTCGATCGATAAGGTGCGATAGGTGGTACACGAACACAGGGTGGCCCCCCAAAGGCCCAAAATCAACCGGCGAAAAATTTTAGTAAAAACCATTCCATGCATAATAGCAAAAGTATTATCAACCCTAATATTTTTATCTCACTGAGGTCTGAAAATCCCGTTTCACTTTTGTATTCGGATATATATCTGTCATTTGAATTCAATTCATTCGTCAATCGGACCATATCCCGTACACTTACCGACTCCCCTCCGGTATGCCGGGCTATTTCTTTGAGTAAGGACAGATCGGCCACTAAACGATTCAATTCCGGATTATGGCTCTTCACATAAAAAATTCCCTTTTTGGTGAATCGTTCTCCTTTCAAATCTGTACTCAGACGAAAACTGTACTCTCCGGCCTGCAGGTTACCCAAAGTCATTCTATATTTTTCCCCGTTCCGATTGAAAAGATAGTTATACGTTTTCCCGCCAATATTTAATTCCATCTTTAGATCAGGAGTATTAATAAGTTCATAACTATCGTTATACAACTCTACATTAATCACAATCTCTTCCGACTCTTCGTAGAGAGGTTCAATGTCATCCACCAAGCGTTCCGTTCCCTGACGGGTAGTCAGATAACCCACAATTTTATTGATCAGCGTGTTGAACGGTTCGTGATTACCATTTTCCTGATAGGAATATAATCGCCATTTCCAAAGACCTTCTCCCCAAAAATAAGAAATTTTTTGTCCATTCAAATCATAAAAACCAAGAATTCCATTCGAAGTAGGTGTATTTTTAATTTTCTGACTGAATAAAATTTTCCCAGCACCAGTGTTGATCTCTCCAAAAGGTACGATTATAGGAGGGTAATCCTTATAAGCCGCTTTTTCCGTCTCCGAGAATTCGAAATAGGAAAATTGTTCATTGATCTGTAAAGAGGCATATTCGGTTTGATCGGCACTAATATCGGAAGTGTATAAATTTTGGAGTTTGGAGAAACCAGCGATACATTCGGGCGTAGTCAATATATACCAAACCGACAATTTTCTGCGGTTTATTTCCTGCATCAATTGCTGATAGCCTGTACTATGCGGATCAGGATTATGCAAGATAACCAGATTAGCATTCAGACTATCCAGCGGTTCTTCCCAGCGATAAAGTTTACATCGGTATATACCGGATACACCGACTGCATTCTTAATTGCAGCAATATCCGGATGTGGAGCAGTGGTATAAATAGCAACTTTAGCAGAATTATCTATAATATTCACCCAGGTTTCTATCCGGTTGTTTTCATAAGTACGTTCCACCCTATCGTTTTCCAGTTCGACACTATACCGGAATATTCCTTTTTTCGGAGCTTCTACTTCGAAGGAGACTTCCTGAAAAAAATAATCTTGTCCAATAGTTAAAATCTGTCGGGCAATGACCTGATCATTTTGTTTTAAACTGCATTTTACCTGGCTTCCTTTCTGTTTTATGGCACCGACTTCGACTTTTATCGGAAAAATAGTATTTACAAAATTGAATTTATCCGTTTCCACATTCCGGATATAGACATCGGGATAAGTAACGGTATCCCCCAAAGCAACGGTATAGACCGGAAAATCAGGTGTTTTGTATTTCGGATTCACACCGGTATTGTAGATCCCGTCGGAGAATAAAATCATAGCCGCCGGGCGGCGGACGATAAAATGCTGGTCGGTATAGTCGAATACTGCTGAGATATTCGTGTATTGTTCCGAGAAATCGTATTCATCGTTTTGACGGATCGAAGCTCCGAAAGTTAAAGGAACGATATCGAACTTGCTTTTCAAAGCCTTGCTCATCTTTTCTAAAGATGCCTTGTATTCATTCCGATAGTACAAGGAATCCTTCGTTTTTATCAGAGAAGCAGAATTATCCTGAGCCAAGACCAGCAAAGGTTTCTCTTTCGTCTTTTCAACCCACGAAAAAGCAGGATTTAAAAGTAAAGCAAGTAAAGTAAAAATGACAATAAAACGAAGCCCGGAAATAAGCAGGGCCATTCCTTTAGAAATATCCGGTAATTTTGAAAGTTTCCTGAATTTAAGCCAGGCAATAACAAACGATAAACCTGCAATAGGCAAAAGCCATGCCATAGAATACTCAAATACCACCCCGAACCGCTTTAGCATACCCCGAAGCAGCGTTTTTTCTGCTTCGGAGCATCACCTATATTACATATTCATACCGCCGCAAACATGGATCACTTGTCCGGTAACATATCTGGACATATCCGAAGCCAGGAAGGTACATACATCGGCAATATCCTCAGGCGTACCTCCTCTTCTCAAAGGAATTTTAGCGGCCCATTCTTTACGCACATCTTCGGGCAACTGTGCCGTCATATCTGTAATGATAAATCCCGGAGCAACGGCATTGGCCCGGATATTTCTGGATCCCAATTCTTTGGCCACACTCTTGGTAAAACCGATAATACCGGCTTTGGAAGCAGAATAGTTCGCCTGTCCGGCATTTCCGCTCACGCCGACAACAGAGCTCATGCTGATAATCGAACCGCTTTTCTGTTTCAGCATGATAGCCGATACGGCTTTGGTAAAATTAAATACAGATTTCAGGTTGACATTGATAACGGCATCCCATTGTTCTTCCGTCATTCTCATCAACAAAGTATCTTTAGTAATACCGGCGTTGTTCACTAAAATATCGATCCGGCCGAATTCTTTTGCAATCTCTTCTACAGTAGCGGCAGTCTGGGCAAAATCAGCAGCATTGGAGGCATACATTTTAGCTTTCACTCCACAAGCTTCGATTTCTTTTTCAGTAGCCTGTGCATTCTCGTCATATCTCAAATCCGTAAAAGCAATATTTGCACCTTGTTTGGCAAATGCCAGAGCCACCGCTTTCCCAATACCTCTGGAAGCACCGGTAATCAGTGCTGTCTTTCCTTCTAATAACTTCATAATAACAGTTTTACTTCAACTATAATTAATTAGACTTTTAACCGTCGTAACGATTAATTAAATTTTAAACCACAAAGATAATGAAACAAATGAAATGCCGAAAAAATAGACCGGATTAAAGCTCCAGTTTGAATCTTAAACGCAGACGGTTCGATTCAAAATCCCAGGATATAATCTTAAACTTTCCAATTTCGGCAGTCGTACCGACATGTTGTCCGATACAAGCACAAGTGTCGTACTCTCCGATCTTTACAATCCGTAAAGTAGCACTGGCATCCTCAGGAAGTTTACTCAGATCCACCCCTTCAGGCACCTCTTCCCGGGTAACAAAACAAGTAGTGACAGGTAAATCTTGTCCGATCACTTCGTTCACTCTGTTTTCTATTTCTGTGATCATTTCCGCAGTTGGCTCGACGGATAAAATATAATCGCATTTTGATTTTTTTCGTTCGATATGCGTATTTTTCGAACGTTCACAGCCGAACATCCGGATCATAGTCTGATTCAGTATATGCTCTGCCGTATGCATAGGAGGATACTCCTGTTTGTTGTGGCCGTTGAGTTGTATTTCTTGTTCCATATAGTTTTTTAGTAGAGACAAATATAGGTGTTTTTATATTTACGACATAAGAACAAAAGAACATATTTTTCTTAAATAATAGTCTGCATTTTTAAAGAAATCATTTTTTTAACGATTTTTGGATATAAAACACCCTCCATTCAAATATTTTATATAGATTTGTACGTGTTTGTGTGTAATTGAAATGTTAAAACCTAAAATAATCATTTTATATG
>OGRA01003062.1_pt1 | contig 13199 bp, 9 predicted proteins | sample 1553351 | NCBI WGS metagenome assembly OGRA01 (sample SAMEA2580056, study PRJEB22360) | human gut metagenome | biome: human gut; feature: human-associated habitat; material: faeces | place: Denmark | collected 2008/2010
TTTCCTGCTCCTGCGGAGCAGCGGAAAGGCGGGCCTCGCACTGCGGAATGTTTTCAAAACCAAGCCCGGCCCCGGCCTGCGGTAACATCGCTGGCGCTTCTTGGGCATCGCTTGCTGGCGGGGGTCCTTGTCTGAGTTGGGCTTAGTTGGTGGGACCACTCGTCCCGGTCGCTGGTTCGCGCTTTGCGCGAACGGCGCGTTACTGCGGATCCGTTAGGCTCCCGATGTTGGATCCGTCATCTCGTCTCGGCTCAGCATCGCCCGTAGCTTCTCAAAGCTTTCCTCGCTCAGGCAGTGCTCCATGTGGCAGCCCTCTTGCGACGCGACCTCAGCCGAAACACCCGCATCCTCCAGCAGCCCCACGAAAAAGCAGTGCCGCTCCCACATTTGACGAGCGACCTCCAGACCACGCTCCGTCAGATGAACATCTCGCTTGCCCATTTCGACGTAGCCGTTGTTCTCCAACGTCGCCATAGCTTTTGAAACGCTTGCCTTAGTTACGCCAAGGTACTCTGCAACATCAATCGAGCGCACGATGCCCTGACGTTGCGACAGAACGTAGATCGATTCGAGATAGTCTTCTCCGGATTCACGCAGGGCCATGGGCCGCCTTTCGCGATGATTGCTAGTTAGCCGTTGGATACTTTCCACGGCTTACTTTACCGCAAAAGTTGCCCATGTCTTACTACTTTGCCTAAAAGTTAGCCGTGTTTCACAAAACGAGCGGGACGAAAACAAAATGGGAACACGCCCCGCAAGGAGTGTCCCCAGGCGCCGGGTGCCGGCCCGCAGTTACATCAATCCAAAGTGCTTCGCGGCGTTGTAGATGCCGTCGTCGTCCACGGCAGTCGTCACATAGGTCGCCGCAGCTTTCACCGTGTCCTGTGCGTTGCCCATGGCCACGCTCGTGCCCACGGCGGCAAACATCGACAGGTCGTTCTCGCCGTCGCCAAAGGCAATCGCCTCGCTCGCGTCGATACCAAGCCGCTCGAGCGTCGCCGCCACGCCCAGGTCCTTGCCGCCGTTAGCGGGAATAATGTCGCAGAACAGGTCGCACCAGCGCGTGGTGAGCGAATGCGACACGGCGTCGGTCACGATATGTTCGTCGGCCGGGTCCACAAAGGCGCAGAACTGGTAGACCGGTGCGTCAAAGGCGTGCTCAAACGGCTCCTCGTGGTAGACGATTCCCGCGTTGCTGCCGGCCGTCACCACGCGCTCGGACAGGCGGTTCACAAACGAATTCTCGCCCTGCATGCACAGCGAGTCGTAGCGCCCCTGCGCCACCTGGTCCACAATCACCGCGACGTCGTCCGAATCGATCGGGCAGCTGCGGTAAACCCCCTCGGCATCAAAGCAGTGCTGGCCCGAAAGCGTAATGTACGCATCCCAGCCCAGGTCGAACAGCCAGTCCGGCATCTGGTAGGTCGGACGGCCCGTGGCGATCACGCACGCAATCCCCTGCTCGCGAAAGCTGTCGAGCACCTGCTGCGCCGACGCCGGAATCCGGTGGGTCTTAAAGCTCAGCAGCGTACCGTCGATATCGAAAAACGCGGCTTTGATCATTCTCGCCTACTCCTCGCCCTCGAGCTTTTCGCTCGCCTCGAGCCACGCCATCTCCAGCTCGTCCATGGCGGCGTGAGCCTCGTCGATCTTTGCCTGCTGCTCGCCGAGCGCCGTGTAGTTGGTGGGATCGACCTGGGCCATGGCGGCCTCGGCCTCCTCCACGCGGGCGCGCTGCGTCTCCATCTTGCGCTCGAGCGAGCTCACCTCGCGGCGGAGCTTCTGACGCTCGGCGTTGGAAAGACCATTGGGCTGGCCGCTCGACTTGGGCTTTTCGGCCGCAGTTGCCGCGGCACCGGTGTCAAACGTGCCGGTCTTGGCGCTCGGCGCGCCCACGGGCTCGCCCTCGGCGGTAGCGTTGCACAGGCGCAGGTACTGGTCCACGCCGCCGGGCATATGCGTCAGATGGCCATCGAGCAGTGCCCACTGTTGGTCGGTCACGCGCTCCATCAAAAAGCGATCGTGTGTCACCAGGATCAGCGTGCCGGGCCAGCCGTCCAGCAGGTCCTCGACAATCGCGAGCATGTCGGTATCCAGGTCGTTGCCCGGCTCGTCCAGGATGAGCACGTTGGGCTCGTCCAGAATCGTCAGCAACAGCGACAGGCGACGGCGCTGGCCGCCCGAAAGATCGCCGATGCGGCTCCAGAGCTGCTGCGTCGTAAAGCCCAGACGCTCGCAGAGCTTCTCGGGCGAAGTCTCCTTGCCGTCGATGACGTAGTACTTCTTATAGTTGCCGAGCACCTCGCGGATCGTGTCGCCCATGTAGGGTTCGAGCTCCTCGAGCTGCTGCGACAGCACGCCAAAGCGCACTGTCTGGCCAATCTTCACGCGGCCGCGCGTGGGTTCAATCTTGCCCTGGATCACGTCGAGCAGCGTCGACTTGCCGGCACCGTTCTCGCCCAGCAGGCCATAGCGGTCGCCCGCACCAATGAGCCAGGTCACGTCAGAGAGCACCTGCTTGGGCGCGCCATCGGTATCCGCATAGCCGGCGTCCACGTCGACCACATCGATAACCTGCTTGCCCAGGCGGCTCACGGCGAGGCGCTTGAGCTCCAGCTCGTCACGCACGGGCGGCACGTCGGCGATCAGCTCGCGAGCGGCATCAACGCGAAACTTGGGCTTGGTGGAACGCGCCTGGGCACCGCGGCTCAGCCACGCGAGCTCCTTGCGCGCCATGTTGCGACGACGCTCCTCGGTGACGGCGGCCATGCGGTCGCGCTCCACGCGCTGCAGGATATATGCGGAGTAACCGCCCTCGAAGGGATCGACCTGGCCGTCGTGGACCTCCCACATACTGGTGCAGACCTCGTCCAAGAACCAGCGGTCGTGCGTGACCACGAGCATCGCGCCCTGGCCGCGCTGCCAGCGGGCCTTTAAGTGACGCGCGAGCCAGTTGATGGTGCGCATGTCCAGGTGGTTGGTGGGCTCGTCGAGCATGAGCACGTCATAGTCGCCGATCAGCAGGCGCGCGAGGTCCACGCGACGGCGCTGGCCGCCCGAAAGCTCGCCCACCGTGCCCTCCCAGGGCACATCGCTAATAAGGCCGGCCAGAATCTGGCGCGTACGCGGGCTCGAGGCCCACTCGTATTCGGGTGTGTCACCGACGACGGCATGATGCACGGTGTCGGTATCGACCAGGTTATCCTTTTGGCCGAGCAATCCAATCGTCGTGTCGCGGCGGTGCGTCACGCGGCCGTCGTCGGGCTCCAACGTGCCGGCGAGCACGCTCAGCAGCGTCGACTTACCGTCGCCGTTTTTACCGACAATACCAATACGGTCGCCCTCGCCCACGCCGAGCGTAACGCTATCGAAAATATGCTTGGTGGGAAACTCTAGGCTGACGGAATCGCATCCCAAAAGAATCGCCATATGCCCTGCTCCTTCGTAGAAATTCAACGTTGTCCATGATAGCAGCGAAAAGGCGGGCCATCTCCCAAAAGAGATGACCCGCCTCTCCAATCAGTCCCGCGGCAACCGTGGCCGCCGCGGGCCTCAAGCATGTCCCGGACTAGGAGAACATGCCGGTGAGGTAATCATTCAGCCGCTTATCCTTGGGCCGTTGGAAAATCTCGTCAGTCTCGTCGTACTCGACCATATCGCCCATGTAGAAGAACGCCGTGCGGTTGGACACACGCGACGCCTGCTCCATGTTGTGCGTCACGATGACGATGGCGCGCTCGGCCACAATCGACGACATGAGGTCCTCGATCGCCAGCGTCGAGATGGGGTCGAGCGCCGAACAGGGTTCGTCAAACAGGATCACGTCGGGGTTGAGTGCCAGCGTGCGCGCGATGCACAGGCGCTGCTGTTGACCACCCGAAAGCGCATAAGCGCTCTTGTCGAGCTTGTCCTTGACCTCGTCCCACAGCGCCGCGCCGCGCAAGCTCTCCTCGACCATGCGGTCGAGCTCGTCACGGTCGGTGATGCCGTGGCACTTAGGCGCAAACGTGATGTTGTCGCGAATGGACTTGCGGAACGGGTTGGGCTGCTGGAACACCATGCCAATGGAACGGCACAGCTCGTAGGTGTTTTCGGTCTTGGTGTTCACGTTGCGCCCGCGATAGTTGATCTCGCCCTCCACGCGGCAGCCGCGAATCTCGCGATTCATGAGGTTGAGGCTACGCAAGAAGGTCGACTTACCGCAGCCCGAAGGCCAAATGAGCGCCGTGATCTCGCCCTTGTGGAAGTCGAGCGACGTATTGTGCAGCGCATGGTGGTCGCCATAGTACACGTTGACGTCCTTGGTGGAGAGCACGACCTCGTCGCTCACGGCCTTGCCGCTCACGCGCACGCGCTTCTCGCTCTCCCCCACGCTCGACAGGAAGTCCTGGGTCTCGGACGATGCCGCTTCGGTTGCGGGCGTTACATTCATCTCGCTCATTCGGCCGTCATCTTCCTTGCCAGTTGCTTGCCCACAATGCGGGCGATTACGTTAAACAGCAGCACGCAAATCATCAGCAGTGCCGCGGTACCCCAAACGATCTGCTGGGCCTCGGGGCTGCCTTCGCCATAGATCTTGTAGATATGCACGGCGAGCGACTCACCGGGGCGGAACACGTTCCAAGCGCAGGTGGGGCTCGACAGGTTAAAGCTCAAGAAGTTCAGGCGAACCGGCGAGCTCATGCCCGAGGTAAAGAGCAGCGCTGCGGCCTCGCCAAACACGCGACCGGCCGAAAGCACGATGCCCGTCACGATGGCAGGCATGGCCTCGGGGATCAGGATGTGCAGCGTGGCCTCCCAGCGAGTGAGGCCCATGGCCAGGCACGCATCGCGCTGGGCCTGCGGCACGTCCTCGAGCGCCTGCTGGATCACGCGCACCAGGATGGGGATGTTGAACATGGTGAGCGCGACGGCGCCGGAGATGATGGAGTACTTCCAGCCCAGCTGCACCGAGAACACCAGAAAACCGAACATGCCGACGACGATGGAAGGCAGCGAGGACAACGTCTCGATGGCGGTGGAGGCGATGTCGCGGATGGGTCCGTCCGGCGCGTACTCAACCAGGAAGACTGCGCCACCCAGGCTGATGGGCACCGAGATGATCAGGGTGATCAGCAGCAGGTAGAACGAGTCGAACAGCTGGTAGAGCACGCCGCCCTGCGTTCCGTTGGCGCGCGACGGCTCCGTGAGAAAGCCCGGCTGGAACAGCGTCGAGATGCCCTCGAACAGGATATAGGCCACCATGGAGACGACGATGAGCATGACGATGGCGACGATCGCCGTCAACACGCCCGTGGCGAAGCGGTCCTGCTTTTGGACACGCCCGAGCCTCGCCTCGTCGATGTGGATACGCGTGCTAGCAACGAGCCTTCGCCCCCCTGCGGCCGATAAGGTGGATAATCAGGATGAAGATGAGACTCATGCCCATCAGCAGCAGGCCGAGCGCCCACAGAACATCGTCTTGGGCCGAGCCCTCGGCATAGACTGCCATGGACGTGGTGAGCGTGGTGGTGATGGTGGACGCCGGCGACAGCAGCGACGTCGGCATGGCCTCGATGCCGCCGATGACCATGCGCACGGCGAGCGTCTCGCCAAAGGCGCGGGTCATGCCCAAGATAACCGCGGTCATGAGCGACGGCATGGCGGACTTGAGCACCACGTGCCAGATGGTCTGCCAGCGGGTGTAGCCCAGCGCGAGCGAGCCCTGGCGGTAGCCGTCGGGCACGGCGCGCAAGCCATCGACCGAAAGCGTGGTCATCGTCGGCAGAATCATGACCGCCAGCACGATGGCGCCGGGCAAGATGCCCAGGCCCGTGCTCACGTGGAAAACGCTCTTCATAAGACCGACGACCACGTGAAAACCGATCAGGCCAAAGACGACCGAGGGGATGCCGGTCAAAAGCTCAATGAGCGGCTGAAAGATCTTAGAGCCAAACTTAGGGCTAATCTCGACCGCAAAGATGGCAGAGCCGATGGCGATGGGCAGCGCGATAAGCGTGGAGAGCACCATGACCGCAAACGAGGTGACGATCAGGGGCAGGGCGCCGGTATAGGGCAGGCCGTTTTCGGCTGTGTTGGCCAGGTCCCACTTGGTGCCGGTGAAAAACTCGACGACCGAGACGCCGTCCTTGACAAAAGCCGAGAGGCCCTTTTGGGCGACCATAAAGATGAGCGCGGCAACGACAAGCGTCACGAGCGCTACGCACGCGCCCGTGACGCCCAGGCCCACGTTCTCAAGGTCGCGCTTTGGCAGCTGTTTTGCCATTGCAAACCTTTCCGGGGGCGATTACTTATTTAGCGGAGACCTTGCCGCTGGCGTCCTTGACGACCTTCATGGCAGAGACGGGGATGAAGCCCTGCTCCTCGACGAGCTTGCCCTGGACGTCGTCGGAGAGCATGAACTCCAGGAAGGCCTTGGTGGCCTCGTCGGCGTCCTTGGAGCAGTACATGTGCTCGGTAGCCCAGATCTTGAAGGAGTCGTCGGTGACGTTCTTGCTCTTGGGCTCGACACCCTCGACCTTGATGGCGTTGAACTTGGAGTCATCGAAGTGCGAGAAGTCGAGGTAGGAGATGGCGTTGTCGATACTGCCCATCTGAGTCTGGACGTCGCCGGACTTGTCGAGCTCGGCGTCGCCCTTAAAGTCGACGGCCTCGTCGCCAAAGACGGCGGCTTCGAAGGTGGCGCGGGTGCCGGAGCCGGCCTTGCGGTTGAGCACGACGATGGTGGCGTCGCCGCCGCCGACCTCCTTCCAGTTGGTAATCTGGCCGGAGAAGATGCCCTTGAGCTGCTCGAGGGACAGGTCGTCGACCTTCACGTTCTTAGAGACGACGGGGCCCATACCCACGACGGCGACCTCGTGGTCGACGAGGTTCTTGACCTGCTCGGCCTCGAGTTTGGACTCGGCGAAGACGTCGGAGTTACCGATGGTGACGGTGCCGGCGGCGACAGCGGTCAGACCCTTGCCCGAACCGTTACCCGAACCGGAGACGGAGACGTCCGGGTTGGCATCCATGAACTTCTCGGCAGCGGCCTCGACGAGAGCCTGAAACGAGGAGGCACCGTCGTAGGTCACCTCGCCAGAGACAGACTCGGCAGCAGCGGCGCTACCCTTGTCGGCGGCGTCGGATGCGCCAGAGCCGCCGCAACCAACGAGACCGAGACCGACGATGCTGGCAAGACCACCAGCGAGGCCGAGGAACTGACGACGAGAATAAGCCTGATCGAGCATGATCTTCCTTTCATACATGCGACTCGCGGGCACCCCGCCCGCTTTGCTGTTTGGAAAGATACGGCCCCGACCGGGCGGCACCCGCGCCAACTGCGGTTTCTTACGGGCATTTGATAGACCCTTACCGCAAGCGCGGCTCGGCTTTACAAACGAATAACAAACCCGCCGCCAAGCATGACCCGCCTTTTACACCAATAAAAACAAAGTTGCGGTGAAATAGTTCCTGCTTGGCCATCAAATGGCCCATTCTAGGAACTATTCCACCGCAACTTAGATTGGGAAACCGCGAAACCTTAAAGCTCTAATTCATTCAAACGAAGGATCGCAACAATATAGATCTTGAGCGCCTGCTTGAGCTGTTCCTCGTTGGCGCACTCGTTGGGACCGTGCATCTGGCCGCCCCACGCGGGCAGCTCCAGGCCGGTCTCTTCGGGGCCAAACGAGACGGCGCGGGCAAAGTTGCGCGCGTACGTGCCGCCGCCCATGGCAAAGGGTTCGGCATGCTTGCCGGTGAACTCGTTATAGGTATCGATAAGCGCCTTCACGGCCGGATCGTCGGCAGAGACCGAGAACGGCACCTTCGCGCGACCCAGCTGGCACGTCACGCCAAAGCGGCCGACAAGCGGCTCGAGCTGGTCGCGGAGGGGATCAGCACTGGTGCTATCGGGGAAGCGCACGTCGATGACCTGCTCGATGTGGCCATCCACCACACGGATGACGCCGGGGTTGCAGGTGAGCGGGCCAAACGCCGGGCTCGTCGCGTCGATACCCAGGCCGCGGCCATAGGCGTCCGCATGTACAAAGGCCAGGAACTTGACAAACTCGTGCTCGGCAGGCGTCAGCAGACGCTCGTCGCGTGCACCAAACGCGTCCTCGGCCTCGCGCAGATACGCCACGATCAGGCCGACGGCGTTAATCGTTCCCTCGGGCATCGAGGCATGACCACCAATGCCGTGGGCAAAAATCTGCGCATGTCCGTTATCGAGCGTCGTGATCTCCAGGCGGTCGGCGTTCTCGACCGGCGCCGGCAGCTCATCAGCGGCAATCGCGAGCTCACAGATGGACTGCGACGGAATGGCGTTGCTCGCCTCGGCGCCGCTCCACGACACGATGCGCCCGCCGTCGATCTTGGAGCTAACAAACGTCGCTCCAAACTGGCCCTTCTCGGCATTGCAGACCGGGAACTCGGCATCGGGCGTAAACAGAAAGTCGGGGTTCGCGTGGTTCTCCAGATAATGGTGAACGTCGGACATGCCCACTTCCTCATCGCAGCCCAGCAACGCGCGGAAAGCATAGCGCGGGGTAATGCCGTGCTTGAGCAGATAAGCGCCGGCGTAGAGCGACAGCACCGCCGGACCCTTGTCGTCAATCACGCCGCGACCGAGCAGCCAGCCCTCGCGGCGCTCCATCGCAAACGGGTCGGTGTTCCAACCGGGGCCAGCGGGAACCACGTCCACGTGGCAGATAGTCGCGAGCTGCTTGTCGCCGCGACCCGGGATATCGGCGATTCCCACATAGCCCCCGTCGTCGCTCGTCTGATAGCCGAGCTTTTGCGCAATGCCGAGCGCGCAATCGAGCGCGTCACGGACCGGGCGGCCAAACGGCGCACCGGGCTCCGCATCGGCAGCAACGGCCACGGACGGATAGCTCACCAGTTGTTCGATATCGGCAACGACATCCTCCCAGACCTCGTCGACATACTCGGCAACGCTCTGCTCCACCTGATTCATGAACGACCTCCTTACCAATGAGCGACGGGTACGCCCGCCCCTCACATTATGTCTATTAGATAGCGAAAAGTTTAGCAAGCTCGGCCACCGAGTGCACCACCGCATCGGCGCCCGCGGCCTCGTGCTCCCCCGGCGCTGCCGCGCCCGAATAGATGCCAATGCACGGCACGCCCATCGCGTGCGCGCCCTCCACATCGTTAAAGCGATCGCCGATCATCACGGCATCGTCGGCCGTCGCGCCGAGCGCTGCCAGGGCATCACGAACCGAATCGGCCTTGGTCTCGCGTCCCTGCGGCGGATTCATGCCAACCACCGCCTCAAACTGCGAAAGCCCCAGCTCGCCCACCATGTCAATGCACTTTGCCTCCATGCGTGACGTCGCCACGGCCAAGCGATGCCCCTGCGCGACAAGGCCATCGAGCAGCTCGGGGATTCCATCGAACACGGGATACTCTTCCGGTCCCAGCTCATCAAAAAAGGCACGGTACTCGTCGGCCACCACAAGCGACTCCTCGCGCGTAAAGCCGTAAAAGTCGTGGAAGCTCTTCCACAGCGGAGGCCCGATCATGCGACGCAGGTCACCCATCTGCGCCTCCGAAAACCCGCGCGCGGCCAACGTCTTGCGCGTCGAGGTCATCACCGCTCGACCCGTATCTGCCACCGTGCCATCGAAATCAAACAGCACGACCGGCCGCTTGCATATCTCCAGCGCCTCCATTGGCATCCCTCTTCCCCAGTTGACGATTTCCACACCGACACTTCAAACTGTTGACTATTCAACAATTGAACCTATAAATGTGGAACGACTCCACTATACTTGTCGCACTTTGCTCTCAGAAGGCGGCGCTGCCGCGCCCCAACGAAAGGTGCAATTATGTCTTTTGCCATCATAACCGACTCCACGTCGGACATCTCCCCCGCCCGCGCCCAAGAGCTCGGCATTTACGTGATTCCGCTACATGTGATTATCGAGGGCGAGGACCTGCTCGACCAGGTGCAGATTACCGCCGAGGAATACGTCGCCCGCATGGCTGGCTCCGAGGAGTTGCCGCACACCTCGCAGCCGAGCGCCGGCGAGTTCAAGGCACTCTTTGACCGCGTGCGCGCCGACGGCCACGATAGCGCCATCTTTATCTCGCTGTGCAGCGAGTGGTCCGCCTGCTATGCCAACGCCAGTTTGACGGCCGAAACGCACGAGCTGGACGTGCGCTGCATCGACTCGCGCACCGGCTCCGGCGCCGAGGGCCTGCTGGTGGAGTACGCGCTGGCCATGCGCGAAGACGGCCGCAACTTGGACGAGACCGAGGCGCAGATCCGCGCGACGCTGCCCGACGCACACCTGTTGCTGATTCCCCGCACGCTCGAGAACCTCGTTAAGAACGGCCGCGCGCCCAAGCTCGCCGGCCAGCTCACGCAGATGCTCAACATTCGCCTGGCCGTTTCGCCGGAGTGGCAGTCGGGCGAGATCAAGGCCATCAAGAAGGGTCGCGGCGCCAAGCGCATCGTCGCCAACACCATGGCAGATTGTCTCGCGTTTTTGGACGAGCACCCGGGCTCAAGCGTGCGTGTGCTCACGACCGGCGCCGCCGAGGAGCAGGAGCTTGTCAACGAGGCACTCGCGGGCCAGGATTACGTAGACGCCGGCACCGGCCCCATCGGCTGCACCATCGCCACCCACGTAGGCGTCGACGCCATCGCCATCAGCTACTGCCCCCGCTACCAACCTGCCAATTAGGGCTACCCATACCACTTGCGGTGGAATAGGGACTGTTTTTGGCTTATCAGCCGCAAATCAATCCCTATTCCACCGCAACTTAGAAGCAGTTCATTTGGGACGGGGCTAAAAAGACTGGTATCAAACGTTTCAGACCAGTCTTTTAGCCCCGTCCCATTTTACCTACCCTACATCAGCCCGCTCAGGGCGATGTCGACGGCTTCGTTGAGGTCGTCGGTGATGTGCACGAGCTCGGGATCGAGCGGGCTGATCATACCGGCGTCCATCACCGGGCCGTTGAGCCAGTCGAACAGGCCCTGCCAGTACTCTGTGCCCACCAGCACGAGGGGCATGCGCTTGACCTTGTGCGTTTGCACCAGCGTGAGCACCTCGAACATCTCGTCGAGCGTGCCAAAGCCGCCGGGAAACACGATGGCGCCCGAGCTGTATTTGACGAACATGGTCTTGCGCACAAAGAAGTAACGGAAGTCCATGCCGAGGTTCACGTATTTATTGAGCCCATGCTCGTGCGGAAGCTCGATACCCAGGCCGACTGACTTGCCGTTGACGCTCGCCGCTCCCTTGTTGGCCGCTTCCATGATGCCGGGGCCGCCACCGGTGATAACCGCCACGCCGCGCTGGGCAATCTTACGGCCGACCGTGCGCGCCGCCTTGTAGAGTGGATCGGTCTTGGGCGTACGGGCACTACCGAAGATGGTCACCGCAGGCCCTAACTCGGCAAGTGCGCCAAAGCCATCGACAAACTCGGCCTGGATGCGCAGTACGCGCCACGGATCGGCATGCAGCCAGTCGGTCGACTCCTCGGGCGCCAGCAGGTTGGCGTAGGTGTTGTCCTTAGGAATCATGGGGCCGCGCATGACCACGGGACCACGGCGGTACGTCTCGTCGTAGGCAAGCTCGCCCTCGACATTCTCGTTCTTAATCATGGGTGCTCCTATCGAGAAAAAGAAAAACGGGCGGGGTCGACGCCATGCGCCAAACACCCGCCCGAACATCAACTATTCGGTATGGTACCCATGATGTATCAAGTGCTTGCAAGCTATCGGTCAGCGGTCGCGCAGCCAGCGTCAGAGAATGTGACGAGCGGCTGGCGCTCAGCGTTTGCCGTTGCCCACGCTCCGCAAGCGTGTCTGTCGCCCTTAGTAATCCACCGCCGCGGGGCTGTTCATCCAGTCGCTCACGAACGCACCGTAGCGGCCCTCGATAATGGCCTGACGGACACGCTGCATAAGGTTGAGCAGGTAGTAGATGTTGTGCATCGACAGCAGAATGCCGCCGAGCATCTCCTTCTGCGTGACCATGTGACGGATGAGCGCACGGCTGTAACCGCCCGTGCACACCGGGCAGGTGCAGGTGGGATCGATGGGGCCGTCGTCATGCGCAAAGCGGGCGTTGCGGAAGTTAAGGCGACCTTCACTGGAGAATGCCGTGCCCATGCGGCCGGTGCGCGTCGGCAGCACGCAGTCGAACATATCGATGCCCACGCCCACACCGCGCACGAGGGGGGTGGGGTTGCCGACGCCCATCAGGTAGCGCGGCTTGTGCTTGGGCATGTACTCGCTTACGAGCGGTGCCAGGGTCTCGAACATGGTCTCGTGGTCCTCGCCCACCGAGTAGCCGCCGATGCCGTAACCGGGGAAGTCGCCGCACTCCTCCAGATGGCGCAGCGAGCGCAGGCGCAGATCTAGGTGCATGCCGCCCTGGACGATACCAAAGAGCGCCTGGTCGTCGCGGGTATGCGCCTTATAGCAGCGCTCGGCCCACATACTCGACAGCTCAACGGCGCGCTCAACGTAGGCGCGCGTGGCGGGATAGCCCGGGCACTGGTCCAGCTGCATGCAGATGTCGGAGCCGAGTTTCATGGCGATTTCCATGTTGTCCTCGGGCGTCCAGAACACGTGGCGGCCGTCGTAATCGTTGACGATAAAGCGCACGCCCTCATCGGTGAGCTTAACGGCGTCGTTATGGCTAAAGACCTGGAAGCCGCCCGAGTCGGTAAGAATGGGGCCATGCCAGTTCATGAACTTGTGCAGTCCGCCCAACTCGGCGATGGTGTCCTCGCCGGGGCGCATGGACAGGTGATAGGTATTGGCAAGCACGATCTGGGCGCCGAGCTGCTTGACGGTCTCGGTGGGAATACCCTTGACGTTTGCCTTGGTGCCCACGGGCATAAAGATCGGCGTCTCGATTTCGCCGTGCGGGGTATGCAGCACGCCGGCGCGCGCGTGCGTGGTCGGGTCCTCGGCGATCAGGTCGAATTTAAAAAGGCTCTGGTCCATAAACTAGAACTCCTTGGTTGCGGTTCATACGCAAACCATTATACGGGCAACCCGCAAAGAGCACCGACTCGACAGAAACTGATGCATTAAACGACTAGTCGTCGGGGACAATCTTCAGCGCCATCTTGCAAAGAAGTGTCCCAATCTGCCGGCACTTAGGGACCGTCCCCAGGTGCCGGCAAGAGCGTCCCTTTCGACTAGTCATTTAAGAACGTCCATTACAGTC
>OGRA01003064.1_pt1 | contig 13197 bp, 8 predicted proteins | sample 1553351 | NCBI WGS metagenome assembly OGRA01 (sample SAMEA2580056, study PRJEB22360) | human gut metagenome | biome: human gut; feature: human-associated habitat; material: faeces | place: Denmark | collected 2008/2010
GCTCATCTATTCTCCGCCAGCCGCCATCGCCGGCTCGCCGTAGAGGCCGGCGAACAGGGCGCACGTGGTAGCAAAGCCCGTGAGGATGCCGGACTTGGACGCCTTGCCGCCCTTAACGGGAAGCGTGCCCACAAAGAGTCCCAGGCCCGTGGCGGCAAGCGCGGAAGCGGCGCCGCCCACCAGACACAGCCCCTCGCGCCCGCCAAAGTCGACGCCCACGACCAGGCGCACGTAGCCGATTGCGATCGCCATCGAGGCGAAGGAAACCAGCCACGAGCCGACAAAGATGCCGGCCAGCGACGCCGTCTTGGAAAGGCTGCCCACGCAGCGACGCGCGCCAAGGCCCGACAGATTGGGCTGCAGATCGACGACGCTCAAGGCGGCAAACTCGGCAGACATCATCGCGACCAGGCCAAAGAGCGCGTAATAGTAGATGACCGTGCCATCGGGTGTGGTGCGTGTCAGGCTTACGCGGCGGGTCCCGCCCTCGAGCGACAGGGCGCGCGCAACCGCCTCCGGGTCGGCGAGCGCCGCCGGGTTGTCCTGGGCAATCTGGCGCATGAGCCCGGCATTTTGTGTATACGAGCTCGCTACCGTCTCCAGAATGCTGCGGTCGGTGAGCACCGTACTCGCACGTGAGCTGTCGTAACTCGATAGCAGCGTGAGTTTGGGCGTGCCTGCATCGTCGACCGTATAGATGCCCGCGACTTCTCCGGCCTTGAGCGCACGGTTCGCGGCGGCTGCGTCGTCACACTCGTGGATCTCGAGCAGCTGGTCGTCGCCTTCCTTGGCAAGCGACGTCGCCACGTCCTTAAAGGTCGAAGCGTCCCAGGCCTCGTCCGTCACGACGGCAACCGGCACCGGATCAATCTTGCCGTCGGAACTCAGATTCGCAAACATAAACATGAACATCGTGGAAAGCACGACGGGAAAGACCGCGCCCCAGACCCACGTGCTCGGCCGACGCAGCAGCGTCTTGACCGTAATGATAATGGTGTTGAACATAGCTGCCCCCTAGTCGCGCAGCTCGCGGCCGGTGATCTCGAGGAACACGTCGTTGAGGGTCGGCGGCTCGCTCCACACGCGGCCGAGCGCCACATCGGCGGCGCGCAGCGTGTCGAGGATGTCGACCAAATTGTGCGGGCTCGCTTCGCAGGTGCAGACGAGCTCGCCGCCGGACAACTCAACCGAAAGCACGTGCTCGAGGGCGCGCAGCCGCTCGACCGTGGCGGTCTCTACGGCGCTGACCTCGACAGTCACGCGCTCGCCCATTTGAATCATGCGTTTGAGCTCGTCATTGGTGCCCTGCGCCAGCACACGTCCGCCGTCCATGATCATGATGCGGCTGCAAATCTGCTCGACTTCCTCCATGTAATGGCTGGTATACACCACCGTGGCGCCCTCGTCGCGCAGGCGGCAGATGCCCTCCAGGATGGCGTTGCGGCTCTGCGGGTCGACCGCCACCGTGGGCTCGTCAAAGAAGATGAGCTCGGGCTTGTGCGCGATACCGCAGGCGATGTTGAGGCGACGCGCCAGGCCGCCCGAGAGCTTGCCGGGGCGAAACTTGGTAAAGTCGCCCAGCCCGACAAAGTCGATCGCCTCGTCCACCAGCGCGCGGCGGCGCTTGCGGTCGTTGACGTAAAGGCTGCAGAAATAGTCGATGTTCTCGCGCACCGTAAGCTCGTCAAACACCGCCACCTGCTGCGGCACCACACCGATGCGGCGCTTGAGGTCGTAGCGGGCGGGCGTCATGGGCTCGCCGAACAGCTCGATGGTGCCTTTGTCGTAGGCGAGCAGCTGCAGAATGCAGTTGATGGACGTGGTCTTGCCCGAGCCGTTGGGGCCCAGCAGGCCAAAGATCTCGCCGGGGGCGATGCTCAGGCTAAAGTGGTCGAGCGCGATAAGGTCGTCGTAGCGCTTGACGAGGTTTTCGACGTGGACGATGTCTGTCATGAGGCGGCCCTTCTGTTGATTGCGGCCCGGTACGATTGCATCATCGCAGGAGCGAGCGGCGCGCACCAGTGAGCTTTGTCACGAGTGCGGAGCTTGGCCGTGCGGCCTGCCGACGTCCCCGCTTTGCCGCGTGGGAGGAATGTCACGGTTGCGCAGGCGGTCCCTCCACCACGCGCGGCTTCGCGTACAATACCCGTATGAACAGGCTTTTCGACAAATCGATCGTGCTGGCGTGCTGTATTGCGGCCGCCATGGGTCTTGCTGTGGACGCTCGCCTGGTCGCGGCGTTTTGCCTTGGCGTTATTGCCACCTGGTGCGCGGCTGGCGGGGGCCGTACGGGAAACCCGCGCCCGCCGTGTGAGCGAGGCCGCGAGCTACGCCTGCATCATCGCGGCTGTCTTCGTGCCGCCGTTTGTGCCGTTTGCGCCTCTCGCTCTCTATGACATCGCGCGACGCGTTCGCCGTGAACGAATCTGGCCCGCGCTGGCGATTGGCGCCGTGTTTGTCTGCGCGCTTGTCGCGGACCTTCGTGGTGGCGTGCTCACCACCCGAACGCTGCTGTTAACCGCCATCCTTTCGGTTGCCGCCACCTTGCTATCGCTACGCACCGCCCAGTTGGAGCGCGAGCAGCGGCGCATGCGCCGCACCCGCGACGAGCTGCAGGAACGAGCCCTCGCGCTCGAGGCGCGCAACCGCGATCTTGCCGATCGCCAGGACTACGAAGTCGAGCTCGCGACGCTCGCCGAACGCGCCCGCATCGCGCGCGAGATCCACGATAACGTCGGGCACCAGCTCACGCGCGCCTCACTGCAGGCCGAAGCCCTACGCGTGGTCCACGCCGACGAGCCTGGCGTCGCCGCCGATTTCGCCGACGTTAAACGCACGGTTGACGAGGCGCTCCAGCTTGTGCGCACCAGCGTCCACGCGCTCAACGACAACGCCGTCGACCTTTCCGTGCAGCTCGAACGCATTGTCGAAGGCACACGCTCGGACGGCGGCCCGCAGATTGAGCTTGAAGTTATGGCCGAACATGCGCCCGCAAACGTCGCCAACTGCTTTGCAGCGGTCCTGCGCGAAGCGCTCTCCAATACCATGCGCCACGCTTGCGCCCAGACCGTCACCGTACGGTGCATGGAGCATCCGTCGTTTTACCAGCTCATTGTTACCGACGATGGCGTGGGTGAGGTCCAAGCAAGCGGCCGCGGCACCGCAGAGGGCATGGGGCTCGCCTCCATGCGCGAGCGCATCGAGGCGCTTGGCGGCACCTTCCCCGCCGGCCCGCGTGCCGGCGCCGGCGGCTGGCGTGTGTTTGCCACCGTTCCCAAACAGCAAGGAGATGAGGGCCGATGAGGCTCATCGTTGTCGACGACGACCGCTTGGTGGTCGATTCGCTCAAGATTATCTTGGGCGCCCAGCCGCAGATCGAAGTGGTGGGCACCGGTGCCAACGGCAACGATGCGGTGGCGCTCTACGCCGAGCACGCACCCGATATTGCGCTGCTCGACATCCAGACGCGACGGCCTTTCGGCCGCGCGCGAGATCCTTGAGCACGACCCTGCGGCGCGCGTGGTGTTTCTGACGACGTTCTCGGATGACGAGTACATTGTGTCGGCGCTCAAGCTGGGCGCCCGCGGCTACCTGATCAAGACCGATGTCGCTGCCATTCCGTCGGCGTTGGCGCAGGTCATGGACGGCAAACGCGTGCTCGAGGGCAAGGCGATCGAGGACATCGATTTTGACGGAACGGACGTCGAGGCGGGCACGCCCCGCCGGCCCGCAGCCTTCGCCAGCCTGACCGACCGCGAGTTCGAAGTCGCCGAACTCATCGCCCGCGGCCTCGACAACAAAGAGATCGCCGCCACCGCCTACATGGGCGAAGGCACCGTGCGCAACCACATCAGCTCAATCCTGGCAAAGATGGGCCTGCGCAACCGCACGCAGATCGCTATCGCCTACCTGCGAGGGTAGTTGCCCGAAGACCGACCGTTCCGGCATAGCAAAATGGCTGCTACCGATTTAAGGCCATTTCAAAACTATGCCGGTTTACGGGGCCAAACTCAGGACCCCCATCCATACCCGCGTTTTCTGCAAAATGACGGCTCGTCTACCTGCGGTTTTATTTTCACGAATATCGGCATGGTTGGAGACTCGTAACTCAGCCCCGTAAACCGGCATAGTTTTGTTCGGGCGGCCCTGGACGAGTGCCTCCGCCAGCCTCGCGGGACCAAAATGATCCGTTTTCCTCCGTCCCCAAGGGATCAGCCGGAACCGCTCGCCACGAAATCGGCCCATCTACTACGTTTGACGCGATACCCATGACCATACCTTCGTTTTGAACAAAACCACAGGCGTTCTACCTGCGGTTTTGTCTTCGCGTTTTTTTTGGCATGGTTGGGGGTAAGGGGCTAAACGTAGTAGATGGGCCGGTTTCGTGGCGCCCCCGGCACACAAAAGTGCCGCCACGGAGGAGGGAGATGCCTCCGTGGCGGCTGGGGGTAGGAGTAGGTCGGAATTTAGCCCTGCCGGCCGCCCGGGGCCTTTTGGCCCCGGGCGCTGTCGACGTGCCTAGCGCTTACGGATACCCCAGACTAGGGCTCCGACGCCGGCCATGGCGATGACAAATGCCATAAGCAGAGCGGCAGCCTGTTGGTCACCCGTGGTGGGCAGGAAACCCTTGACCGTCTTGACGATGTTCGTCACGGTCTTGGGCGTGCCGGGGTCGGGCGTCGGCACGGGCGTCTCGGGCTTCTTGTACGTGTTGTTGAACACGATACCCTCGACGCTCTTGTCGCCCTTGGTAAAGGCAACGTTCGCCTTGAGGTTGCCCTCGCCGTCGTCGACCACGTTAACGGTCGCGGTAAAGACGGACTTGTCGTAGGTCATACCGGCCTCGTCACCCTTGACCTCGCTGACGGTGTAGACGTACGTACCGGGCTCGTCGTACTCGAGCTTGTCGAAGTTGATCTTGCCGTCGGCATCGTTGGTAACCGTAGACTCGATGTCCTCGCCAACGAGCTTAAAGCTAAACTCGTCCTTCTTGAGCTCGCGTCCCTCGAGCACCTTAATGGCGCCGATGGAGACCTGCGTGGGCATGGCGTGATACTTGTTGGTAAAGCCAGCCGACTCGGTGGTTCCCTCGAGCTTGTGCGTCGCGGCCAGCGTACCGTCGCCGTTGTCGGAGACGGTGGTCACGACGGTGTAGGTCGTGCCGTCATAGGTGACACCCTTGTACAGGCTAAGCGCGTTCGGGCGAGCCTCGCGCAGCGTGTACGTGTGCGTACCGGGCGCCTCGTAGTGGATCGGGCTCAGCGTAACGTTGCCGTTGGCGTCGTTGGTGCCGCTGGCGACAACCACGCCGTCCTCGAGCAGTTCAAACGTGAACTCGCCGGTTGCAAGGTCACGTCCGGTCAGACGCTTAACCGTCTTGACCTGATCGGTCACGGAAGAGTCGGTGGGCGCCACGACGTAGGTGTTGGTGAACGTGAAGTCCGCACCGTCGTCGCCGTTGCGCACGACACTCAGATGTCCGGCGCCGTCGTCAGTCACGGTGTAGGAAACCTTGCGCGTGGCGTTGGGGTCGTTGGTCACGCCAGGGACGCTACCGGACTCGGTCACCGTATAGGTAAAGGTGTGCGAGCGCGGAGCGGTGGGGGCTGCGGGCCCGGACTCGTCGGCGTTGGCGTCAGCGTCGGCCTCTTCAGCCTCGGTCTCGTCAGCCTCGTCGGCCTCGGCCTCGTCAGCTTCGTCCGCCTCGGCCTTATCGGTCGCATCGTCCGTCACGCCCAGAGCGCGGTTGAGGTCCTCGAGCGTAAAGTGGATCTTGCCAAAGCCCACGTTGCCAGCCGCGTCGTTGGTTGCGGTCGTGCGCTCGGGCATCGGGGCACCAGCCTCGTCGGCGGTCACGGTAAAGGTGAACTTGCCCGTGATGTCAGCCGGGGTCAGGCCCTCGGCAGCTTGGAGCTTCTTAGTGCCGGTGAGCGCGGCATCGACGGCTTCGGCGCCGTAGACGTTCTCGAACAAGGGCTCGACGCCGCCGTAGTCGACCGTTGCCGTCAGGGTACCGTCACCGTTGTCGACGACGATAACCTTAAAGCCAAAGCTCCACGTTGTAGCGGAAACGCCATTCGGCAGCCCGAATAAATCTTCGTAGGCCGTGTAGTTAATGGTCCAGGCAAGCTTGCCGTCCTTATCGGTACGATAAGCAAGCCCAGCAGCCTCAAGATTAGCAAGCATCTTGGTGTCGTAGTGCAGCGTATCAAAGCTCACGTGCCCGCCGATATTGGGCTTGAGGTTTTCGTATGCCACAAGCTCACCCTGATAGGCGATGCCGAACCAGAACTCGCCGTCGGCCATCGGGCGGCCGGTCAGAGTCTTGGTGGCAACGACCTGAGCAGCGGTGCCACCAGGCGTGTTGGTCGTAGCGCTGTAACTGTTGTGGAACGGCACCAGGGCTTTCTCGACCTTGTTCTCGCCACTCTTGTGGACCGTCTCATGCGTGCCCTCGGGACCACCGGAAACGGTCGTCGTAGCAGTGAGCGTACCGGCGGTGTCGTCGGCGATGGCGATCGTCACCGTGCGTACGGCGTCATCGTAGGTGTAACCGGGCTGGCCGTCGTTCTTTTCGGCCACGGTGTACTTGAAGGTCTTGCCGGCGTCAGCCTGCGTAAATTTAACCTCATGACCAGCCAGAATGTCGATCAGTCCGACCGTTGCCTCTGCCGTCGCAGGGGACTTGAAGTTGTTGGCTCCGGGCAGCAGGCCAAGCGCGTTGGCCGAGGCCTCGTCGGCAGGCGTCACGGTAAACGTGAACTGGCCCTCGGTCATGGGGCGGCCGTCCAGATACTTGCTGAGCCACAGACCGCCGGCCGCGGTGTAGTTAAGCTCAGTGCGGTACGTGTTGGTAAAGCGTCCGTTTTCCTTCTTGGTGACATTGGCGGTCAGCTTGCCCTCGCCGTCCTCGGTCACGGTTACTTCGGCGGTCGCGACGTGGGAGTCATACGTCATGCCGACCGTATTACCCGCGTTCTCGCGGATCTCGTACTTGTAGGTTCCGGCAGCCGTGTAGCGAATCTTGCCGAACTTGATGGCGGCAATGCCGTCCTTCGCATCGTGCTTGCTCACGGTTACGGTTGCAGGATCGGGTAGCGGAGCGCCATCGGGGGCGGTAATGGTAAAGCCGAACTCGTCCCCATCCGTCCACTCGCGACCGTCGATGGCCTTGCTCAGGTCAAAGTCGAGGTCTGCATCGGTCGGGGTCACGCTGTAAGTGTTCTTGAAGGTTGCGGTCTTGGCGTCCTTCAGGACATGCTCGGCCTTGAGGGTGCCGTCGCCGTTGTCCGTGATGGTGGTCTCGATGGTGTACTCGGCGTCACTGTAGGTGATGCCCTTGCTGGTGGTTCCGCCGTTGGCCTCGCGCAGCGTGTAGGTGTGCTTGCCGGCCTTGTCGTACTTCACGGCGCCCATCGTGATCTTGCCCTCGGCGTCGTTCTTGCCGGTGGCGACGACCTTGTCGCCCTCGACGAGCTCGAAGGAGAACTCGCTGTCCATGAGATTGCGGCCAGTCAGGACCTTGTTCGCGGTGATCTGGTCGGTAACGCTCGTCTCGACAGGCGTCACGTTATAGGTATTGGTGAACGTAAATGCCACATCGCCGTCCGGCTTGCGGGATACGCTCAGATTGCCCTTGCCGTCATCAGTCACGGTGAAGGAAACCTTGCGCGACAGCTTGGCGTCGTTGGTCACGCCAGCCACTTCGCCGGACTCGGTCACGGTGTAGGTAAAGGTGTGCTCGCGCTTCTCGGGCTTCTCGCCCAGAGCCTTGTTAAGGTCGTCGAGCGTAAAGGCGATCTTGCCAAAGTCGACCTTGCCGTCAACGTCGTTGTGCACGCTCGTGCTCGCAGGCATAGGCGCGCCCTCTTCACCGGTCACGGTAAAGGTGAACTTGCCGGTGATATCAGCCGGGGTCAGAGCGTCGTCAACCTGCAGATTCTTGATACCCGCAAGCGATGCCTCGGTAGCATTCGTGGTGTAGGCGTTCTTGAACTCGATGCTCTTGGCGTCCTTCAGCTCGTGCGTGGCAACCAGCTGGCCCTTGCCGTTATCGGCGATGGTCGTCACGATGGTGTAGACCGCGTCATCGTAGTCAATACCGCCGGCGTTGCCCTTAACCTCATGCAGCTTGTAGGTGTGCTGGCCGATCTCGGTGTACTTGATGGCACTGAACGTCACCTTGCCGTCGGCGGCGTTCTTAACGGTCTCGACAGGCTTAACTTCCTTGTCAATGATTTCGAGCAGCTCAAAGCTGAACTCGTCGGCCGTAAGGTCACGCCCGGTCAGAGACTTGGTCACGGTAATCTGGTCGGTGACGCTGGACTCAACAGGATTCGTGGCGTAAACGTTCTTGAACTCGGTCTCGCCCGAGGTCACCTTCACGCCAGCGCTCAGCTCACCCTTCTTGTCGGGCGCTACCGTCACGGTGATCTCCGCGACGTTCTTGCTGTAGGCGATGCCGTCAATCGTGGTCCCGGCATGCTTTTCACTGACCTTGTAGACGTACGTGCCAGGTTCGGTGTATTCGATCGTGCCGAAGTCGATGGCAGCCTTGCCCTGGTCCAGGTCAGCCTTGCGCACGGTCGCAGTCCTAGCCGCAGGCATCGGGGCGCCGCTCTCGGATGTCAGGCCAAACTCAAACGCGTCAGCATTCGTCCAGTCGCGACCCTTGAGCACCTTGGTCAGGCCAAAGCTGGCCTTGGTGTTCACCATTGCCGGCGTCATGTCATACGCAAAGCTGATCTTGCCGTTGTTGCCCAGGTAGGAATTGACATGCGTCGCGGTCGCCTTGGCAGACACGTTGTTCCACTTGGGGTTGAGAACGTCGGTCGCGGTACCAGTGCTGTTGCCGCCCACGCTGCCCTTGGTAGTGTGGAGCTCATCGATAAAGGCCAAACGCGCGGTTCCCACGCTAAACGAAAGGTTGCCGTCCTCGTCGGCAACAAGAGCGCCGTCAAACTTCGCTGCGTCGCCGCCGACAAACTCGATGACAGCAGTGGCGGGCTTGGCCTCGCCGTTCGAGCCCCGCTCCTCAAACTCATCCTTGTAGTAATAGGTGCCAGTATCTGCCAGCGAATTCTTTGCAGGCTGCGTGCAGTCCTTATCCGCGTAAATGGGAGTCTGCTTCTGGAAGTAGTAGTAGCGGTTGGTGTCGGCCGGCTCAAAGGTCGCAACCGTATCACCCAGCGCACCACCGCTCCACTTGTTCGCGTAGAAGCTCACGGTCTTGGTGCCGTCAACGACAGTCGTATTATGCTCGATGTAGTTCTTGAGCCCTGCTACCTTCTCGGGCGTAAACAGGTTGTCAAGTGCGGCGCTCTTCACGCTCGAGGCATACTTCACCTGAATGGGCTTAACGTTGTCGACCGAAAGCTTGCCGTCTACGGTCTTAAAGTGACTCAGCGGAATCAACGACGCAGGAATGTTAACCGTTACGATATCGCCCTTCCGGGGATTGTCATCGCCAGCACGCTGCACGGTGATGAGCAGGTCTTTTGCCTTGCCGGAAAACTCGTAGGTGTCGGTATTGGTTTCTTTGTTGACCGTCTTGCTCGCCTTGGTAAACGACATGCCGTTGATGACGACTTCGGTAAATCCGTCGACCTGCATAAAGTCGCCCAGCTCGTCGGTAAACGTGATGTAGCCGGACTTGGTCTCGTCGTAGCCCTTATGGATTTCGGTCGGATAAGGCGGCTCCGATGTGATGGCCTGTGAGATGTCGTCGAAGACCTTCTTGAGCTCTTCAGCATTGGTCGCCGACTTGTAGTAGTCGGAGTTTTCCGCGCGTGTGCCAAGCTCGTCGCTCGCATACGACGTGGCATCGGGATAATTACTCGACACGGCGTGCATAAACTTGTTGACGTCGCTTGTCCCCTTTTTCGAGGGATCGGCAGCGGGGTCCGCTCCACTAAAGATGCCGATGGTATAAACGGTGGCCTTGCTGTCCTTCATGTTCTTGGCAGCCGTCACGGCAGCATCGGCGACGCCAGAATCAAACTCGCTGTAGCTCGTTGGCTTGCCGTCGGTAAAGAACACAACGATCTTCTTGGCATCTGCGCGACCAGAAGTGATATCCCCGGCCAGTTCCAGACCATAGTCGGCACGCGTAGCACCGCTTGGCTTGATTCCAGCAACTGTATCCTTAAGAGCTTTCACGTTGCCGCCGGAGCAATCGGTCAAACCCTTCATTACCTGCGAGTGGTTGTACTTGTATTGGCCTTGATAGTACGTGTCATTGCCGACCTTATCAGTCTTATCACCCGCAAACTTAACAATGGCAACCCCATGCTGCCTATCAACGCCCTCGATAGCCTCGTTTTGTTTGGCGATGGTATTGATAAAGCTGTTCGCAGCGCTCTTCAGTGCATCGATACGCTTGGTGCGATCTCCGCCACCCATAGGATCATCCATCGAGCCGGAGGCATCCAACACCATCACGATGTCAAGTGGCGTGGTGACTGTCACGGTTGAATTAGACGTCGAGGACATCGCCGAAAGCGTGGTCAAAAAGTCCGACTCTTCGTTTTCCCCGGTTGCCTTGACCGTCTTATCGGTCCAGATTCGGCCGACGTTTTGGGTCGTTACCTTATTGCCGCCGTGGCCTGCCGCCCAGATTTCCCAGCGTCCGCTGGTATCGGGGTCGACGACCTTTCCGGTCATTATCGGTCCGTCCATTCCCGTGCTGGACCTGGCGTTGGCCTCGGGCAGCATGGCGAATGCTGCGGCTGGCAACACCAGCACTACGGCCAGTATCACCGCCAAGAGACCCCTCGTGTACTTACTCATCGCGTCTCCCTTCTCACTGTCTCAAACCTTGCATCAGCCTAAAGTTACGAAATGAGACACAATTAGGGCAGGTGACACACGTTCCAGATTTGATTTTGGGCGTGAGACAAATGTCTCACCGAAGTTGAGACACGAAAGTTTTCGCAGGAAAACGGGTGCGACTCGGAGCCAACAGGTCAAAATGATCCGTTTTCCTCCGTCCCCGGGGGATCAGTTGGTAACGCTCGCCACGAAATCGGGCCATCTACTACGTTTGACTCGATACCCCGACCATAGCCGCTTTTCATGAAAAACCGCAAGCGTTCTACCTGCGGTTTTCATTTCGCATTACTTGACGTGGTCGAGGACTGCCGCCTAAACGTAGTAGATAGGCCCATTTCGTGGCAGACGGGTCACGCGGCAGCCCTCGTGAGGCAAAAATGATCCGTTTCCCTCTGTCCACGGGAGATCAAGGGCTGCTACGGATATGGTGCTATTTCAAAACTATGCCGGATTACGGGGCTAAAGTCGGAGTCCTCATCCATACAGCCTTTTTTTGAAAAACGGCAGGCTATCTACCTGCGGTTTTGTTTTTCGATTTTCTGTATGGTTGGGGATTCGCAATCCAGCCCCGTAATCCGGCATAGTTTTGTTCGTGGCAGCCCAACCGCGCGTTTAAGCGCGGGGCCGGTGGGGCATTTTTGCCCCACCGGCCCCTATTCCAGCGCTATACCAGCCCCATCCCAACGCTATTCCGGCTTGGTTTCTACTGTGGGAGTCTTGTCCGCTGCGACTGGGGTGCGGGCGGTGTCCATAGTCAGGCAGTGCTTGGGGCAGCTCTCGATGCACTCACCGCACACCACGCAGGCATACGGGTCGATCGACCACGTTCCGCCCTTGCGATCGACCGCGAGCGCGCCCGCCGGACAGCGACGCGCACACATGCCGCAGCAAATGCACACGTCCATGTCGTTGACGATATGCCCGCGCAGGCGCTCGGGCGCCGCGAGCTTCTCCTGCGGATAGCACACCGTTACCGGCTGCTTGACCATAGAACCCAAGGCCGTCTTGGCAAATGTCAGCAAACTCATGCCGCGCCTACCTTTCCGTGCAGCTAATGCAGGGGTCGATGGTCAGGATAATCATGGGCACGTTGGCAAGGAGCACGCCCTGCAGTGCATGCGTCAGACCCGCCAGGTTCTGCGACGTCGGCGTGCGCACGCGAAAACGGTCCAGGTTCTTGGTGCCGTTGCCGCGCACATAGTAATACGCCTCGCCACGCGGCTGCTCAATCACAACTTCGCCGCGCGCGCCGTCGGCCGGCGTAAGCTTGGTGCGCCCGCCGATTCCGTCGTGCGGTATCTTGCCCACAAGCTCCTTGATGATGTCCATGGCCTGCGTGACCTCGGCACAACGCACCTGGCAGCGGGCATAGCAGTCGCCGTCGGTAGCCACGATCGGCTCAAACGCAGCCAGATCCGCATAGGCGCCGTCACCGAACATGCGCACGTCGTAGTCCACGCCCGAGGCGCGACCGAACGGGCCGACCATCGAAAGCTCCAGCGCGTCCTTCTTGCTGATCACGCCTACACCGTGCAGGCGCTCGCCGCAGCTATTGTCGTCCAAAAACGTATGCACCAGGGCCTCATAGTCGGGACGCATGGCATCGAGCGTCTGGACAATGCCCGCCAGCTCGGAGTCCTCAATGTCGTGTTTAAGGCCGCCGATCTCGTTAATCGACAGAATCACGCGCCCGCCGCAAGTGCTCTCAAAGATCTTGAGAATCTGCTCGCGCAGGGTCCACGAACGATAGAACAACGCCTCGAAACCAAAGGCGTCGGCAAGCAGGCCCAGCCACAGCAGGTGCGAGTGAATGCGCGAAAGCTCGTGCAAAATGGTGCGGATATACTGCACGCGGCCGGGCGCCTCGATGTCGAGCATGCGCTCGCAGGCGCTGGCATAGCCGCAGCTGTGACCCACGGCGCAAATACCGCAGATGCGCTCGGCGATGTAGCCAAACTGATGCATATCGCGCTTTTCGGTGAGCTTCTCGAGCCCGCGGTGTACAAAGCCGATCTGCGGAATTGCCTCGAGAACGCGGTCGTCCTCGATCACCAGGTCCAGATGAAGCGGCTCGGGCAGCACCGGGTGCTGCGGGCCAAACGGAATAACGGAGCGATGCGCCATGGACCTTACGCCTCCTTTTTCTGCTTGTCGCGGGCGGCCTTGGCGGCAAGTGCCACGCGGACCTTGGCCGCTTTCTCGGGATCCATGGCGGCGAGCTTTGCCTCCATCTCGGCAGCCTTGAGCGCGGCCTTCGCAGCAGCCTCGTCGTACTGAGCATCGGAGCCGGTTGCCGCAGCGGGCTGAGCAACAGCGCCCGCGGCATCGCCGGCGCCCGCAGCGCCTTCCCCTGCAGCAGCCGCAGCC
>OGRA01003074.1_pt1 | contig 13158 bp, 9 predicted proteins | sample 1553351 | NCBI WGS metagenome assembly OGRA01 (sample SAMEA2580056, study PRJEB22360) | human gut metagenome | biome: human gut; feature: human-associated habitat; material: faeces | place: Denmark | collected 2008/2010
TTTCAAAGAAATAAATAATGACTTGGGTAAACCCATCCCCACGTCAGGCAACCTTGAACGCTGGGCGGAACAAGGAGTGCTATTACTCAACGCTACATTGACCGTGAGAGCCCATCAGGCTGGTTCACATCAGAACAAAGGTTGGGAAACCTTCACCGATGCCGTCATCAAAATCATTTCCGAGAAAAAAGAAAACCTCGTTTTCTTCCTTTGGGGTTCCTACGCCCAACGCAAAGGTGCCTTCATCGACACCCAACGGCATTTGGTGCTGAAATCCGTACACCCCTCCCCCTTGTCTGCCAACCGGGGCGGCTGGTTCGGCAATCACCAATTCAGTCAGGCAAATGCTTATTTGAAATTGCACGGCTTAAAAGAAATAGAGTGGTAACCACTCTATTTTTTTCACCCGTGTAATTTCAAGTTACAAGCTACAGGTTAACAAGTTGCAAGTTCAGACAAAACAGTACCTTCGCACTTCGAACCTGTAACCTGCAACTTGCAGAGCCGCAGGCTCAACCTGCAACTTGAAAATTCAGGGAATTTTCAAGCTCCGCAAACGTTTGAAATTTTTCTCTCGTTTCCTTGCAAATCTCTGTTTTTAATGCTTAACTTTGATGCACGAATATAAAATATAGCAGCTATGGTTAATTACAAAGACTTAGGACTGGTTAATTCCAGAGAAATGTTCAAGAAAGCAATGGAAGGTAAATACGCTATTCCAGCTTTCAATTTCAATAACATGGAGCAAATGCAAGCTATTGTTGCAGCTTGCGTGGAAACAAAATCTCCTGTTATCTTACAAGTATCCAGTGGTGCCCGTAAATATGCAAATCAAACCATATTACGTTACATGGCACAAGGTGCGGTTGAATATGCCAAAGAACTTGGATGCAATATTCCAATTTGTCTTCACCTCGACCATGGCGACACGTACGAATTGTGCGTATCTTGTATCGAAATGGGATTCTCTTCTGTCATGATTGATGGATCGGCCCTTCCTTATGACGAGAACGTGGCATTAACCAAGAAAGTGGTTGAATATGCTCATAAATATGATGTTACCGTAGAAGGTGAGCTTGGAGTTCTGGCCGGAATCGAAGACGACGTGGTTGCCGCAGCCAGCGTTTACACCAGCCCGGACTTGGTGGAAGACTTCGTAAAGAAAACTGGAGTAGATTCATTGGCTATCTCCATCGGAACTTCCCACGGGGCAAACAAATTCAAACCGGAGCAATGTACCCGTAATGCAGACGGAATCCTCGTTCCTCCCCCATTACGTTTCGACATCCTGGAAGAAATCGAAAGACGTATCCCCGGATTCCCGATCGTTCTCCACGGATCATCTTCCGTACCACAAGACAAAGTTGCTATTATCAATAAATATGGCGGTGCATTAAAAGACGCCGTGGGTATCCCGGAAGAACAATTACGCAAAGCCGCTACTTCTGCTGTATGCAAAATCAACATCGACTCCGACGGCCGTTTGGCAATGACCGCTGCCGTTCGTGAAGTCTTCGCAAACAAGCCGGCAGAATTCGACCCGCGCAAGTACCTAGGCCCCGCCAGAGATGCATTAAAAGAATTATACAAGCACAAAACCGTACACGTTTTAGGAAGTGCCAACAGGGTAGAATAAAAAAAGGGGCTCATTGAGCCCCTTTTCTTTAAAAAAAATGCTAACTTTGCGCCCTATTTGGATTTAATACCATAGGAGCAAAATGCAGAAGATTAGAAACATCGCGATTATCGCGCACGTTGACCACGGGAAAACCACATTGGTCGACAAAATGATTTTTCAAGGAAACTTATTCAGAGAAACAGAAAATACAGGTGATCTATTGCTGGATAACAACGACCTGGAGAGAGAACGAGGGATCACCATCCTAGCCAAGAACGTATCCGTTCATTATAAAGATTACAAAATTAATATTATTGATACCCCGGGCCACGCCGACTTCGGCGGAGAGGTGGAACGCGTGTTGAACATGGCTGACGGAGTATTATTATTGGTTGACGCTTTTGAAGGTACTATGCCCCAAACACGTTTCGTACTTCAAAAAGCGCTTGCCCTCGGCAAGAAACCAATCGTTGTCGTGAACAAGGTAGACAAACCGAACTGCCGTCCGGACTTCGTGTACGAGCAAGTATTCGACTTGATGTTCTCTTTGGATGCCACGGAAGAACAATTGGACTTCACCGTGGTTTACGGTAGCGCTAAACAAGGATGGATGTCCACCGACTGGCATAAACCCACGACAGACATTACCCCGTTATTAGATGCAATCATCAAAGATATTCCCGCCCCGAAAGTACAGGAAGGAACTCCGCAGATGTTAATCACGTCTCTGGAATACTCCTCTTACGTTGGACGTATTGCTATCGGGAAACTAACCCGCGGAACATTAAAATCCGGAATGCCTGTCACCCTCTGTAAAAGAGATGGCGTGACACTGGTTAAAACCCGTATCAAAGATTTAATGACCTTCGAGGGCATGGGAAAACAGAAAGTTGACGAGGTGCAATGTGGAGAAATTTGCGCACTTGTCGGGATCGAAGGATTCGAGATCGGTGACACTATCGCGGACTTCGAAAACCCGGAAGCCCTGGCTCCCATCGCAATCGACGAACCAACCATGAGTATGTTGTTCACCATCAACGATTCGCCATTTTTTGGTCGGGATGGTAAATACGTGACCTCCCGTCACATCAAGGAACGTCTGGACCGGGAGCTGGAAAAGAATCTGGCCTTACGGGTAGAACCGGGCTTGACGGCCGATTCATTCGTTGTATTCGGACGCGGTGTACTTCACTTGAGCGTGCTGATCGAAACCATGCGTCGTGAAGGCTACGAATTACAGGTAGGTCAACCGAAAGTGATCATCAAAGAAGTAAACGGAGTGAAATGCGAACCTGTCGAGGAACTGACCATTGACCTCCCGGAAGAAGTATCGGGAAAAGCCATCGAGATGGTGAACCGTCGTAAAGGAGTCATGACCAATATGGAACATCGTGACGAACGGGTACATCTGACCTTTAATATTCCTTCACGAGGAATCATAGGTTTGAGAAGTAATCTACTTACCGCCACCGCCGGCGAAGCCGTCATGTCCCATCGTCTGAAAGGTTTCGAACCCTACGCCGGAGAAATTGAAATGCGTACGAACGGTTCCCTAATCGCCATGGAAACCGGAGATTCATTCGCTTATGCCATCAACAAACTGCAAGATAGAGGTAGATTCTTCATCAACCCGGGAGACGAGGTTTACGCCGGACAGGTGATCGGTGAAAGTACCCGGCAGGATGACATCGTGATTAACGTGTGCAAGTCCAAAAAACTGACCAATATGCGTGCCAGTGGTTCCGACGAGAAGACAAACATCGCTCCTCCCATCCTTTTCAGCTTGGAAGAGGCTCTTGAATACATCAAAGAGGACGAATACGTGGAGGTTACCCCGAAATCCATGAGGCTTCGCAAGATTTACCTCGATGAAAACGAAAGGAAGAGAAGAAGCAAAACGATAGAATAACTCAAAACCACCTTCGGGTGGTTTTTTTTATTTATTTTCTCTCCCCAAATAAATTTGAATATTATTTCATATCTTTACAAGGCAGTACTCGTCATTAAAATACCAAGTCATGGAAACCGAAAAGAAAGCAACTGAAAAAACTACGGAACTCACCACTGAAAAGAAGTTGCGAAACGTGCGCACGTGCCTGTACATACTGATACTTGCTGCTATCACCAAACTAGCCATGACTGATTTCACCGAATTATCATACCAATCTTGGATCAGCGTGATTATCATCGTGCTGGTCATCATCCTCGTCTTGGCTATTGAACGAGGCATCCGCAAAAAACTGAAAGAAGAAAAATAATCCCTATATCGTCATTTTCATTAGGGAACCGTAATCCACATCATCCGTGAATGCTTGATTAAAATTATATTTCCCAGCATAAATCAACGCTGCCCGAATCGTCCCTCCGTGAGCGAACACACATACTTTCCCGTATTCCGTCTTCTTCAGATCATCCAAGAAAGCCGACACCCGGTTATATTGATCCAGAAAGCTCTCTGCTCCCCCAGCAGGCATACTTAACCAATCATCATACCATTCCTGCAAACGAGGATCTCGAATCTCATCCCAACGTTGTCCTTCCCAACTCCCGAAATTCAATTCCTTCAATCGATCATCCAGAATCGGATTTTCATAACCGCAGTAAACGGCCAACTTCCTGCAACGCTGTAACGGGCTAGAATACACTGCATCAAATCTCTCCCCTTTCAGTCTCCCCCTCACCTTCTCTGCTTCTTCCGGAAAAGAGTCGGCCACGTCAACATCCGAATTCCCGTAACACGTTCCCGGAATAACCGCCGTTTTTGTATGTCTAATCAAAAATACTTCCATATAAAAACCTTTTATCTCGTAAAATTCGCCATTTTTTCGATACGCCATGAAAATTTAGCTATAAATTTTAGTATTCACCAGCTATTTAAACTTAACTTTCACCAACCGAGTAGACGTCTCTTCTCCCAACGACAACGCAAATTGTTTAAAAATCTGACGCAATAACGGGTCTTGCGTCTCCCGGATCATCTCTTCCGGAACGGATTCTAAAAGCGCGTAAAAATAGTCCTCATCTGCCGAGAGAAAATGAATTTCCAAATCGGGATCCGCTTTCCAATAAATCCCCGAATCCTTACCCCGGGCATAAAGAAAATTGTACGCCACGGCCTGGGGGCCACAGCAAGTGAAATAAAAGAATTTTCCACCCTCACACAAATAAATCGGCATCTTGTAATAATCTGCCCTCATGTAATCCTGTAACATCAAATCACCTTTTAACATCCCGTAAGTATCCGGTATCCCCCGTTTGCCAAAATCAAAGGTGTAGGCCTTCTCCAACTCTCCTTTCGTATTCACCCGGTAACATGCGTTATCACCTCCTTGCGTGCGGATCAGATAAGTATTACCTACGGCCTGCGATACGAGAAAAATATTCACGGTGAACCCTACCTGCGGAATTGAACTCTCCAACTTTTTCCCGTTTTTGTCAAACCGGGTTACTAAGAGGTGTCCCCATTCAAAATTATTGGTACAAGGAGCCGAGATCGAATAATAATAAAAACCTCCATCCGGAGCCGGAGCAATCTCTTCAAACAATTGTAGAGGCTTGTTCATCGGGAGACGCTCAATTTCACGCCCATCATTCAAATCAAAAAACACGACTTCACTATCTCCATGCGCAAACAACAATTTTTTCTGATCCACGCTGATACAGGCATCCTGATGATAAGGACATTCTTTCCCTTGATTATATTTCATTGAAAATTGATATTTCCCGGCAGCATCAAAACACATTACCTCCCGCCCATACACGAGAAACAAATCTCCCCCGGGGCCAATTAACAATTTCTTACGCATCCATTCCAGTGATTCGGCATCAAAACACTGCTTAATCGGGATCACTTGTATTTCCTCAATCCGATCCGCCAGATCGGTAACCAAAATACATTGTTCCAACGGACATAACGCCCGCACCTGTTCCTGGGCTGAAAGCATATGCCCCCAAGATCCCAAACAACAAAAGCAAAAACAGATGATAATTGATTTCATTTTCATAAGTCGTTTTGGCATTTTACAAATTTACTGAAAATAGTCGAAAATACGACACTTTTATCAACCCAAAGTACAACTAAAATAAATATTCAACTTCAGATATTTACCTGTTAAGATAGAGATTATATCCGAATTCATTCTTAATAGATGATGAGATCCGGCCTACTACCTAATAAAATACTTTCATAAATTTATATTAATACTTTATAAACCTTATATAGAATAAGGTTCATATAAGGTTTCTATAAGGTATCTATAAGGTTCATAGTGGTAATACTCCGAATCTCATCAAGTAGAAAAAATAAAGTTGTTATAGAACTCCTTATTACTTATTAGCTATTAACCAAACACTTATAACACAAAAAGCACCATTCTCCCGCACGAACCGCGTTCAAATGGTGCTTCACTCACACATCAGACAAATACTCTAATTTTTCTTGAAATCAATGCTCTTAATTTTACACAATCCGGACCAGCTAAAGCCGGGTACTTTTTCCACGATAATGTTATTAGGATCATTGACAACTCGATACTTTGTCAATGTCCCTCCCGTCTCCTTCGGCAGTGAAGGGTCGTAAGTTCCCACGTAGAAGAAATCATCACCGGCTCCCGTCTCAACCAACAGGTCACAATGCAGCAATGTTATTTCCTGATCACCGAAATCTTGGAGTAATTGCACTTTTTCCGCCACGTAATCATACGCATATAGTTTCGAACCCGTAGCGTAAATCAGATATGTTCGTTGCGCACTAGCCCCGAAAAATTTGGCTTTATCAAAGTCCGTGGCTTTATCCAGTAAATATTTCTTCTTTTTCACGACACTCTCCCATCCCCACTGGTACATGATCACGTAGGAATACAAATACCTGTGCCCCTCGTCATCCTTCAATATCGTGTAAGAATACCCATCCAGAAAACGGCTGTTAATACTCGTGACATAATCCAATCCTGTTTTCCAGGAAAAAATCTCCACATCCTCCCGTGTATCCTTTAACGTATCGCAACGCCCGGCAGGCGACCCGTAAGCCCTTCCCCCGGCATAAACAAAACGCTGCTCGGTCTTATTATACAAAATATAAATGAACGCCATCGCTTGAGGATTATACGCGATTTTATCCCCGACATCAAAAAGATCATAGGAACCCTTGTAATGATTCGCCGGATTCTGAAAGATAGAACTTTGAATCATGGAACTATTGTGAAACAACACATCATCAATAATAGCCACCCGGTTATAATTACGTATCTGTGCCACATCCTGAAGCGTGAAATGTTCCAGACTCCCCGGGTCAAAGAAATTATATTTCAAATGCGTGTGGTCTCCCCCTTTGAAATCCTCTCGATTCAGACGATATGTTCCATCTCCCGTTGACACGTGAATCATGTTATCCACATAATTATCAACCACCCACACTTTCACCGGATCTTTTAAGACAGGAAGTCCACTTTCTTGCAGGATATTCTTTAGTACCATCGTGTCGACGGAATACGTGATCATATCCATCTGTGCCTCCCCGTTACTATTTTCACCAAGGATAACCCAGCCTTTGGTTAATAAATCTTGTACTTGAAAAGCGGTAGCATTCGAATACTCCATCGTGTTCAACGTGTCTTTCACTTTAAAAAACAAGGTATATTCCCCAGCCGATAAACTCATCGGATACACCAAATTACGGTCGTTACTAATGGGATATTCCACAAAACCCACAGCATTAGACCGGGCTACCCACTCATAGGTTAGATGCTTATTCTCTTCCAATTTGAATTCCAACTCCGGAGAGATCCGAAGTGTATCCACGTATGACGTGAGAAGATAAGCCGTATCGAATCCCCGGTTACCAATCGTTACTTCATTAAAATCATGGTAATCGTAATTTCCTTTATCATCATAACATCCCAGACATAGACTTAGCGTCAGCAGGATGGATAAACCTATTACATTTTTCATAGTCTTTATTATTCAATATTACTAAATTAAAGGTCCCACAGCCATTTTCACCGGATTCCCATCCTTGTCCAGATAATCCTCGTAAACCGTCTCCCCTTTTGCCTCCATCTCCTGCAAGTACCTATCTAGTCCTTGGGCGTAAGTACGCTGCCTTTCCATGTCCATATCTCTCACGTTATCGAAATCGGCCATTTGCAAGCCAAACATTTCACACAATAACTTCATCTTTTTCTTGGAATAGGGACCAAAATAATTTAACGTCCATGCCTTCGGCTGGAAAACCTCATCCGTGAGTCCCACCACGTGACGGATTGCATTTTGGTTCTCCTTCGTGTAATCCTCATACTCCAAAGGGCGCCAAATGTCCATCGGTAACGAGAAATATTCGTTCTCGACCAGCTGTAAGGTCACGTAATAAGTAGAATCCAACATCTTTTCCTGCCGGAATCCCGTGAACTCCACGAAACCATCCCGCTCGCCGGAGGGGATTACATATTGCTTTTCCAAGGGAGCATAATCTTCCCCCTCGGTCGCCGTAGTCGATGTATCAACAACCGATAAGGTAAAATAACGGTCATAATTCACCACCTTCCCCATCACCCGAACTTTCAGCCTTACCGTACTATCATTTTCCAACAACAACGAGAAAGGTATCAACGTCGTATCTACATGCGCCCATATCTCCGGATTTCCATACTGACTGGGCGGTACTTCCTGAACTGAAAAATAAATCCCGTCTTTCCCCTCGTAATCCATCATCTCTTTCTCGCACCCAAGAAACGACAGGACTACTGACAATAAAAATATATACTTTTTCATATGGCGAAATTTTAACTAATTATCTACACCGTTTTCTTTTCTATAATCCTGTTCCGTTTGCGGCAGATCGAACAGGTAAAAGCGTTCTTCCATGGAAATCACCTCTGCCAATTTCTCTCCGGATGCAATCTCGCTTTTCCCTTTCCGTTTATAAAGCCAGAATAATTGTCCCTCTCCCACAAATTCACGTTTGTATTCCTGCTCGACACACGTTGTCAAGTCAGCATCATCTTGAATATTTTTCACGTTACGTGCCGTACGGACGGCATTCAGGTAATTCCGTCCCTCCTTCGGGTCCGGACAACATTCAGCCGCGATAAGATACACCTCGGATACCCGGAGTATAGGCATGATATAACTATACCCTTTACTAATTTTAGTTACCGGATCAACATCATCTACCTCCTTGTATTTGATCACGTGGAGATAGGAGTTATTATCCGGATCGACCATTTCCGCAAACCAGTATGAAAGCCGATAATCATTATCGTCACCCTCGTACATATCCCGCATAATATCTTTATCAATACGCAACACACTTCCCTGTTTCAAACCGGAACCAAAACCCACCTCGTAAACGCTTTCCTTTCTTTTCAAATTATAGAGACCGAATAGGATCTCGCTTTGAAAAATACGGTCTTCCCTGTTTGTTGTCACGATCTCTTCCCGGGTTGCAAAAGGGAACCACTCATGCTCTTCACGAATTCCACGAATCATTTTATCAGCATACTCCCAAGCCACGTCCTTTTCCCCGCAATAGAGAGCCACACGAGCCATCAAAGCTTGAACGGCATAATAATTCAAACGCATGGAACGATAGCGAATGTCATTCACGCCACCTTCCGGGTCATCTCCCCACTCGGCCCCGGTTTCAATCACGGGATCATACCCGGCCAACGATTCCTCCGCACTTTTCAGATCTTCCATAATCAACCGGGCGATTTCTTTTGCCGGCAGTAAAGGATTTACTTTTGTCTCAGAATTCAAGGCATAAGGGATACACTCTTTTTCCTTGTCTTTGCTATAACTGGGTCCGAATATCCGGAATAGCTCGAAATGTAACAACGCTCGTAATGCCAGAGCTTCTCCCTTGATCACGTGATAATAGGTATCATCCAGCACTCCCCGATCCGACTCACAATGTTCCAATACCGTGTTGATATTATTCAACAGGGCATACGACCGACTCCAGCAACCACTCACGGCATTATTTCGGGCCACATTATCAAAATCGGCCAAAGACTTGGAAGCGTGATCTTTCTCTCGACAGGTATAGTATTGTGCCAAAATATCCGACATTCCCCATGTCAAAGTTTTCCCGTACAGACTGGAATTCAACAAGTCTATATAAATACCGTTCAATGCAGTCATGAATCCCCGGGTTGTACGGAAAAGATCGTTCTCCATAATCCGGTCCTCCGAACTGACTTTCAACCAATCGGAACAAGACAACGTGAGGGCTCCTAGCACCACGTATACTAAAAATTTCAATTTTCGTATCATATCCACACTTGTTTTAAAATCTTACACCTAAGGAAAAACTCAATGAGCGGGCAAAAGGATAATCCAAGCCTCGTTCCTCTTTGAAAGAAGAGATCCGGAAAATATCATTCATGTAAACCCGGAAATTCATCCCCTGAATTCCCGCTACCCGTAGCCATGCCGCATCCATATCATAACCGATGGAAATGGACTCTCCGGAAAAGGTGTTTTCCGTCACCACGAAACGGGAAGACATCGGCGTGGAAGCATAATTATCAATCGCCTTGAATTTCGACTTGTCCCCCGGTTTCTTCCAACGATCATACAAAGCCCGCTTGTCCTGATTCCTACCGATATTGTCTTGGGTGATATTTTCCACTTTATCATACAATGCCGAGGCCATGGTCTCTTTGCCCAAGCTATAACGGAAACTGAAAGAGGCAGACAATTTCTTGTAATAGAATGACATTCCGACAATTCCCTCTACATCCGGAACGGATGATCCCACGATCACCTCGTCGGACGCGGAATACAAGAAAGTTTGCGTTCCATCCTTTTTCAAGAAGACTTCACGCCCGGTAGCCGGATCGATTCCCAAAGAAGGAACAGCCCACAAATCGTCCGGGCTACCACCCTCGTAATAACGATTTAAGGCAGTAGAACTCCCCACTTTGTTCAAGTAATCCAATTTATCCCCGATGTCACGATATTCCGAATGGTTCGCCCGGGCGTTCATGTTTATACTGCAAGACAAATCCTTTTTCCGCAGAAAAACATAATTCAATGTCCCCGTCCATCCCCTGGAAATTTGCCTCCCCATGTTCGTGTATAGGCTCGTCGCCGCGGCAGAAGGGGGCATCCCGATAGAAACCAGCAAGGGGTCCGTGTCTTTAAAGTAGTAATCAAACGTGACCCGGATCCGGTTATTCAGGATAGACAGATCGACCCCGATATTTTTATCTACCGTTCGTTGCCATTCCAAATCCTTATTCCCGTATTTCTGAATCAACGCACTCGCCCCAAACATATTTTGCAATTCCACGTTGTACACGTAGGTCTTTTGCGATATGTAGGCATCGAAATTCTCGTTCCCGGGATTACCGATCGACCCCCGGATTTTCAAATTGTTGATCCATCCCAATTTCTTTATAAATTCCTCGTTATGAATATTCCATGCCAAACCGACAGCCCACGTCGTGGAGAAAAGTTTGTTACTACCGAAAACGGAAGTACCATCTGCCCGCAGGTTGAAGTCCATCAGATAACGATTATCATAGGAGTAGTTCAAATTCATGAAAAAACTGGTAGAACGCCGACGGTCGTTCGAGTAGGTCGGTTTCTGATTTTCCCGAAAACCCGTGGAATAGGCCGGATTCTTGTGGAAATCATCGTTAAACCCGACTACACTATAACCGGAAGCCTCAGAACGAGATTCACTAAACGACCACCCTCCCACGAAGTTCACTTGATGAATATTCTTAAATATTTTACCGAAAATAATGTTCAGGTCTCCATTATACGAAAAACTTTCATTCTGATTAAAAGAAAAAGATCCCTTCTTCAATTTCTCGGTCTGCAAGAAATCCGTGTGATTCGGTGACTTGAAAGCCTCAGTTTTCGAGATACTCTTGGATATTCCCAAGCGAGCCCGTAGTCTCAGTGCATCGAAGGTTGTCCATTCCATCGTGAAGTTGTCCCTCAACGCGAGATCCTTGGAGGTATTCGTGTTTTCAATGTTCCACACGTACAAGGGGTTCAACATATCTTCCCCGTAAAGTCCTGTCTTTCTCTCCAAGTACATGGGAATTACACCGTTTTCCTGTTTTTTCCGGTAATAGGGATTTGCCCTTGAAAACTGGGAAAAAGCCACCGGTTCACGTTCCGAATTGGAAAGATCCACACTCGCCTTGTTCGAGAACAGAAGACCTTTTCTACGGTAAATCAAATCAATGTTCACGCCCAAACCGTCACGATCGGACTTTTTCATCACACCGTCCCGGTTATTATAGCTGATACCTAAGCCGTAGCGCATGGCCTGGTCGCCACCGTCAATATACAAGTTGTGAGAATGGTTGAAGACGGTTCGCAACGGTTCGTTTAACCAATACGTGTCCACACCCCTCAATACTTCTTTCAAACGAGTATAATAATCCTGCATCTTTTGAAGTTTGTCGACAAACCCGTCGTAACCTTCCAATGGCGAATAGCGTCCAGCCAATAGTTCGTATTCTAATTTCTCGGAAGCGTTCATCAAATTATAATCAGACAAATCCGCAAACGAAATCCCATAATTTCCACTATACGATAAACGTAACTGCCCCGATTCCGGCGATTTTGTCTCCACGACAATCACTCCGTTAGCCGCCTTCGACCCGTAGATCGCCGTGGAAGCCGCATCTTTCAAAATAGTCACGCTTGCCACCCGATCCATATTCAAGTTGATAATGGTTTCCAACGTGGTTTCCACTCCATCCAAAATGAACAAAGGCTGATTAGGATCATTCTCGAATTCCGTTTGCAATCCCACGACACTCGTCTTTCCCCGAATCTCAATCTTGGGCATACGATTTGGATCCGATCCCCACTGTTTGCTTTCCACCACTAGCATGGCCGGATCCAGTGTTTTCAAACTCTGGATGATATTCTGTGCACCAACCATTTTCAATTCCTTGGCCGAATAAGTCGAAGCCGATCCCGTGTAGCTATTCTTATCCCGGGAGTAGATACCCGTGATGATCACTTCTTCAAGGTCTTCCACCTCATCCGCCATCGTGACAATAATTTTCTTCCCCGGTGTCACGTCCTTTTCCACCGGTTTCATCCCGATAAACGAGAAGACCAGTACAGATTTTCCTGTTTTTGTTGCCGGGAAACGAAATTTCCCATGCGTGTCCGTGGAAGTACCCGTTTGAGTACCTTTTAACAAGACAGTTACTCCGGGCAACGGATTCCCTTCCGTATCCATAACTTCTCCCTCATAAAATCCTAGTTTTTGGGATCCTGGCTTCTCTGCCGAAACGACCGAATCCTGACGAACGGAATTTCCCGACAAGGGAACGGAAATACTTTCTATCCGGGTTGTACCACTCATCTCGGCCCGTGTAAACAACGGAAACCCAAGTAATAAAACGATAAGTAATTGGGTAACCGCAGTGACTGTCTTTCTTTCCGATAGCAATTTTTGCCGAAAAAATTTCCTGTCATAAGTTTTTTTCATAACTTTGATTATTAATTGGTTTATAAAACTAATGATGCAAGGGGGTGATATTCAACGTGCAAAGTTTAAGATT